>Ga0208696_1000394_pt1 | contig 29235 bp, 23 predicted proteins | sample Sb_taG_9_FD_187711 | JGI IMG/M metagenome (GOLD analysis project Ga0208696, IMG submission 187711) | Peat soil microbial communities from Weissenstadt, Germany - Sb_50d_b_LC metaG (SPAdes) (version 2) | ecosystem: Environmental > Terrestrial > Soil > Wetlands > Peat | place: Germany... | reverse complement strand
TGCGCGGGGAGGCGACGGGGCAGCCCGGCCGGTGAACCGCGAACCTCACCTGCTGCTCCCATCGGCGTAGCAGCTGGAATCCCCCGCCTTCAGGCGAGGGAGGATGTCAACTACTTCCCCATGCTCATCCTCGGCCCGATCGGAGAGCGCATCATCAGCTGAGCCGGGCCAGCCGACCGGGCGGACGGCTGGAGTAGAAGGCCTTCCGGGCGCAGCCCTAGGCTCGTAGGCATGACACAACCCAAGAGCTTCGGCAGCGACAACCACGCGGGCGTTCACCCGGCGGTGCTCCGCGCGATCGTGGACGCGAACTCCGGCGATGCGCTCCCTTACGGTGCTGACGTGCGGACCGAGCAGGCGACCGCGGGCCTGCGCGAGATCTTCGGCGCCAAGGACGCCTTCCTGGTGCTGAACGGCAGCGGCGCCAACATCCTCGGCCTGAGCTTGCTGCTGCGCCGGCACGAGGCGGTCATCTGCGCCGAGTCCGCGCACATCAACACTGACGAGTGCGGCTCGAGCGAGCGGCTTCTCGGCGCCAAGCTCCTCCTGGTGCCTGCGCCGGACGGGAAGATCACCCCCGAGCTCATCGCGGAAAAGCTGTCCGGGCGAGGCGATGACCACCGGTCCCAGCCCGGCGTGGTCGCCATCACCCAGTCGACCGAGTTCGGCACCTGCTACACCCTCGCCGAACTGCGGAAGATCGCTGACTTCTGTCACGCCAGCGACCTTCGCCTGTACCTGGACGGGGCGCGCCTGGCCAACGCGGCCGCCGGTCTGGACTGCTCCCTGGCGGAACTGGCCGAGTGCGCGGATGTGCTCAGCTTCGGTGGCACGAAGAACGGCGCGATGGGCGCGGAGGCGTTGATCGTCATGCGGTCCGGCCTGGCCGCCGGCGCGCCGTACCTGCGCAAGCAGCAGACCCAGCTCACCTCCAAGATGCGCTTCGTGGCCGCCCAGTTCAACGCGCTCCTGCACGACGACCTCTGGCGCGCCAATGCGACTCACGCCAACACCATGGCCCGTCGCCTCGCCGAAGGAGTGGCTGCCGTGGACGGCGTGGAAATCGTCCATCCCGTCCAGGCCAACGCCGTCTTCGCGCGGCTTCACCCGCGGCACATCGCCGCTCTGCAGCGCGACTGGACCTTCCACGTCTGGGACGAGCGTCAGTCGGTCGTCCGCTGGATGGCCGCCTTCGACACCACCGAGGCCGATGTGGACACCTTCCTCGCCAGCATCCGCGAGACGGCCACCACGTAGTCCTGAACTCCGGGCCTGCGAGTTACAAGCTGATGATTCACGTGAAACGCACGCCATGGTGTACTCAAGCACTGCGGGTGAGCTTCCCGATCCGCCCCTGAGACTGGGGCCCGGAACCGAATGTTTCCCGTGAAACATGGGTGGTGGTAAGCACCCGGTACGGATGCTGACCACAGGAAAAGCACGGCAAAGACACGGTACCTTCTCGTACAAATGTCCTCTATGTTGTCATGAACCGTAAGTATGATCGAGATGTGTAACTCCGGTGAAGCAGGGACCCTCCCAGGTGCCGCATGACGCGGCGCGGCGGGAATCTCCCGCCTCAGGCGAGAGAGGAAGTCAATCCGAAGGCTCCTGCGCGGATACCTCGGGACTCATGGCCTTCACGATCCGCTCCAGGTCGTCGATCGTCGCGAACTCGACGACGATTTTCCCCTTCCGCTGCCCTAGCTCCACTTTGACTCGCGTCTCGAACAGGTCGGAGAGGCGGTCGGCTAGATGGCGGAGGCCAGGAGCGGTCGGCGGCTTGGCTGCGGTGCGCGCCGTGCGGCGTGGCGGCGAATCGTCGGATCCGACCGCGACGATCTCCTCGACAGCGCGGACCGACAGGCCCTCGGCCACGATCCGGGTGGCCAGGCGCTCCTGTGCCTCGGGATTCTCCACGCCGAGCAGGGCCCGGGCGTGGCCGGCGCTGAGCACACCTGCCGCCACACGCTTCTGCACGGCCGGCGGCAGGTTCAGCAGGCGGAGGGTGTTGCTGATGTGGGGGCGAGAGCGGCCTATCTTGTGCGCGAGTTCCTCGTGGGTGGCGCCGAAGTCATCGAGGAGCTGCTGGTAAGCCGCGGCCTCTTCCAGCGGGTCGAGCTGCTGGCGGTGCAGGTTCTCGATCAGGGCGTCCCGGAGCAGGTCGTCGTCTTGCGTCTGCTTGACGATGGCGCCGATCTCGGTCAGCCCGGCCCGCTGGGCGGCACGCCACCTGCGTTCGCCCATGATGAGCTCGTACCGGCCGGGCCCGGCCGCGCGAACCACCACCGGCTGAAGCAGGCCAACCTGCCTGATTGATTCGGCGAGCTCCTCGAGGGCGTCCTCATCGAAGGTCCGCCTCGGCTGCCGGGGGTTCGGCGTGATCGCGGAGACCGGGATCTCCCTGTAGTGAGCGCCGGGGAGCTCAGCGGAGGGCGACTCTGCCGGCCCGGCCAGCCCCGTGCCCGCGGCCGGGTCCTGCCTCCGGGCGGCATCACCGTCGGCCAGCAGCGGGGACTCCGGGATGAGCGCGCCGAGTCCCCGGCCTAGTCCACGCCTTTGCTGAGCCACTGCCTCTCCCGATCTCGACGTGCTCTACTAGCCGTGCTGGCGCGCGCCCGCCGACTGCATCGCCAGCTCGTGTGCCGCTTCGGTGTACGCGATGGCGCCACTCGACGCCGGGTCGTAGGTGATCACCGACTGCCCCCGGCTCGGCGCCTCGGACACCCGGACACTCCTCGGGATGATAGTGCTCAGCACCGAAGCGCCGAAGTGTGCACGCACATCGTCGGCCACGTCGGAGGCGAGGCGAGTACGGCCGTCGTACATCGTCAGCAGCACGGTGGAGACATGCAGTCCCGGATTGAAGTTGACCCGCACCAGCTCCGCCGTGTTCAGCAACTGCTGGACACCCTCGAGCGCGTAGTACTCGCACTGGATCGGGAGCAGGACCTCCTCGGCCGCCACCAGCGCGTTCAGCGTCAGCAGCCCCAGCGACGGGGGACAGTCGACCAGCACGTAGTCAAGGTCGGACATGTCAAACGCGCGCAGCGCCCGGGCCAGCCGCAACTCCCTCGCCACCACCGGGACCAGCTCGATCTCCGCCCCGGCGAGGTCGATGGTGGCAGGCGCGCAGTACAGGCCCGGCATCTCCCCGGCCGGCCTGATGACCTCGGCCAGCGGACGGTTGTCGATCAGCACGTCGTAGACGGAGGGGACGCCCGAGTGATGCTGCACATCCAGCGCCGTCGATGCGTTCCCCTGCGGGTCCAGGTCCACCACCAGGACACGCGAGCCGTGCTGGGCCAAGCTGGCGGCCAGGTTCACCGCGGTGGTCGTCTTGCCGACCCCGCCCTTCTGGTTCGCGATCGTCATGATCCGGCAGCGCGGCGGCCGCGGCCACAGCGGACGGTCGCCCTTGCCTCGCACGCTGACCGCGGCCTCTGCGGCCCGAGCTATCGGAGTGTCCGCCGCGTCCTGCGAAATCTCCGGGACGACCACCGGCCTGGTTCCATGTGTCAGCACCGGGTCAGGGTTGTGGGCTTCGTCCCCATGGGCCACACGTGCCCCGGGAATCTCGATACCGCCGACTGCAGGCCCACCCTTGTCCACCTGAACGCCTCTCGATCCTCGGCCGACACTCTGTCCTGAACTCACGGGGTCAGGACTTCGGGGCTGCGCACCCCGGGGCCAGCCTGAACTTCCTGGCCAGCTGGAACTGCCGGGCCAGCCCAACCCTGCGATCCCGGCACGGGAGCCTGCCGCCGGGCCGGCCGTCGCGACTCCGTGCGTCCCGTCTGCTAGCGACTTTCCCGGCCAGCCAAGACCTGCCGCGCTCAGACTCGCTGTGCCCTGCCGGTAATAGCTGAGCCCCACCTATGCCCTGCCTCATCTAGCGTAGAATCGCACGACAGTAGTCGCAGGAACGACCTTACCTTGCCCTGCGTGCACAACCTCGGCGCTGCGGGCACCAATTCGCCGGAGCACCGGGCGCGCCTTTTTCAATTCGTCAGTAGCAGTTCTGCCCTTGATCGCGAGCACCATTCCGCCCGGGCGCACCACGCCGATCGCCAGTTCCGCCAGCCGGTCCAGTGGTGCCACCGCCCGGGCCGTGGCCACATCGGCCCGCAGGACAACGTCCTCGGCCCGCCCGCGCAGCACGTCCGTGTTGGTGAGCCCAAGCTCCGCCACGCACTCGGACAGGAACCGGCAGCGTCGCTCCATCGGCTCGAGCAGGGTGACGGTGAGTTCCGGCCGCACCATGGCCAGCACGATACCGGGGAGTCCCGCACCTGACCCGATGTCCACCAGCGTCTCGCACCGGTCGCCGATAAGCTCGGCCACCACGGCGCAGTTCAGCAGGTGCCGGTCCCATAGCCGCGGTACCTCATGCGGTCCGATCAGGCCTTGCTCGACCCCGCGGGTGGCGAGAATCCGGGCGAACGCCTCGGCGCTGCCCAGTGCGGGCCCGAACGCGGCCGCCGCGCCCGGCGGCGGCACGACATAAGAGTCAACCTCTGGCTCTGTCGCCCCGGGCGCCGCCGCCTCGGCGGCCGCAGGGCTCTCTCCGGCCGGGGAATGCCGGGTTGTCACTGCGCCGGGTAGACCACCACTCGCCGGTTGGGCTCCTCACCCTCCGACTCGCTCCGCTGGCCCGCCGCGGCCACCGCGTCGTGGATGATCTTCCGCTCGAACGGTGACATGGCGGCCAGGCTCTTCGGCTCACCCGTGCGCGCGACCTCCTCGGCCACGGTCCGCCCGTAGTCGGCAAGCTCGGCGCGGCGCCGGGCCCGGTAACCGCCGATGTCGAGCATCAGCCGGGCCCGGGTGCCGGTCTGCCGGTGCACGGCGAGCCTGGTCAGCTCCTGCAGCGCCTCCAGGACCGTGCCGTCGTCGCCGACCAGTTCGTCCAGGGTGGCGCCGACGACCGACACGATCGCCCGGTCACCCTCGACATCCATGTCGATGTCGCCGTCCAGGTCGGCGATGTCCAGCAGGCCTTCCACGTAGTCCGCGGCGATATCGCCTTCGAGCTCGAGATCGCTCAGCTGCTGGGCAGCGTCCGCGGGTCCCCCGGCTTCTTCGGCGTCCTCGGTGTCTTCGAGGACCTCCTCCGCGTCGGTGACCTCCACGTCCTGCTGGCTCACGACCGGACCTCCCACTGTGGTTTGCGTAGCCGTCACCGCTTGCCCGACCGCTTGCTTCTCGCCTGCCGCACCGGCTGCTGCCGCACCACCTTAGCGGTGGGCACGTCGTCCTGGGGCTCGGGTTCGGGTTTCGCCCGCCCCAGTCGGAGCAGCCCGCGCTTTTCCGCGCCGTTCTGCCCGGTGGCCGGCTGGGACGCCGAGGTGGCCGGGCGGGACGCGGTCCCGGTCCGCGCGCCGCCAGACCCGTTGCCGGTCCGGCCGGAGCTAGTCCCGGAGCTAGCCCCGGAGTTAGCCGCTGTGGTGCCCTTGACCCGGGCCGAGCCCGAACCCGCCGATGCCGGTCGCCCGCTGGCCGTCCCGGCCTTCGCGTCGCCGGCTGCCGAGCCGGTCCGCGGGCCGCCAGTCCGTGCGCCGCCGGCGGCCGCCTTGGCGGCACCGGATCCCGAAGCACCCGGCGATCCCGGACGCGGCGATCCCGGACGCGGCGATCCCGGACGCGGCGAGCTCTGCGCAGTCCGCACCGAGCCCACCGGGCCGGCCGTGGTCGCGCCCGCGGCCCCGATCGGCTCCCAGTTCCTGAACATGAAGAACTGCTGGCCGAGCGTCCACAGGTTGGTCGTCACCCAGTAGAGCACCAGGCCGTACTGCCAGTACAACCCGGTCAGCGAGAAGAACGGGATGATGTACTGCATGTACTTCTGCGACTGGGCCATCGGGTTGTCCGGGTCCACGCTGCCGGTCTGCATGAGACCACGCTTGGCGCTCTGCCGGACGGTCATGAACGTGGTCGTGGCGCTGACCACCACGGTCAGCGCGATCACGATGCTCACGTGGAGCGGCACCGACTGGTGCGAGAACAGCAGCTTATCGCCCAGGTGGACGCCGAAGATGGTCGCCTTCTGCGCGCTCACCACCACCGGTACCGTCAGCCCGTACCTCGGCGTGGTGCCCGGCGTCCATGTGGTGATGGCACGCAGCACGTTGAACAGCGCGAAGAACACGATCATCTGCGGGATCATCGGCAGGCAGCCCGCCAGCGGGTTGACCCCGTTTTCCTTGTAAAACTTCATCGTCTCTTCGTTGAGACGCTGCTTGTCGCCCTTGTACTTCTTCCGCAGTTCCTGCAGCTGCGGCGCATGCTGGGCCATCTTCCGCTGGGCGTGCACCTGCTTGATGAACAGCGGCACCAGCAGCAGCCTGATAAACATGACCAGGATCACGATGGACAGGCCCCAGGCCAGTCCGCTGGCCGGGCCGAAGAGCGAGCCAAGCACGGCGTGTATCCGCATGATGACCCACGCCACCACGTTGTTCAGTGGATCGAGCGCTTGCACCAGCTAGCTCCTCGCGACCTTGGCGGGTTTCCTGGTCGGCACCGGATCGTAACCGCCTGGATTAAACGGATGGCATCGGGCGATGCGGGCTATCGCGAGCCAGAGCCCCCGGGCCGCGCCGTGCTCGGCCAGTGCGGCCAGCGCGTACTCACTGCACGATGGCGCGAACCGGCAGCGCGGCCCGAGCAGCGGGCTGATGAACCGCCGGTAACCGGCGATGGGAAACATCAGCAGCCGCGCCGGCACCGTACCTCTATCAGGCGCGGTGCGGGCCGGACCGTGAGCAGTACCTCTATCTGGCATTACCGACGCGCGCCCCAACCTGCCGCCGCAGCAACCTGCTGATCACCGAATCCAGATCTGCGGCGAGATCCGCCTGGCTTGCGTGCGCGGCTGCGGCATTTGCGCGCACCACAAGAAGGCTACCGCCAGGAAGCGACTGAAGATACCCGCGCATCAGCTCGCGAAGCCGCCGCTTAACACGGTTTCTGGTTACCGCCGAGCCAACGGCCCGGCTTACCACGAATCCTACCCTGGCCGGTTCCCGCTGGTGAAGAGCGTCTTGGCGGACCAGCAGATGGCCCACCACACGGGGCCTGCCCGCGCGGATCCCGGTGCGTACGGTCAGCGCGAACTCCGCGCCGCGGCGCATCCGGGATGCAGAAGGCAGGATCAGGCACTCAGCCGGTCGCGGCCCTTGCGCCTGCGGGCGGCGAGGACAGCGCGTCCGGCCCGGGTGCGCATGCGCAGCCGGAAACCATGCGTCCTCGCGCGGCGCCGATTATTCGGCTGGAACGTGCGCTTACTCACTGAGGCTCCAGGTAAGGGATTGTGATGCGGGCAGGCTCAACTACAGCCGCGCGGTTCTCGGATTCACCACAGGCTACCATCTGGAAGACCGGCGTTTGCCAGGCGTGCCCCGCTGCCGCGACTTAGGCTGTGGAAAGCTATTCTCCCCGAAAGGCTGCAGTCACGCTATGCAGCGGGGATGCCACGTGCACAACATGTGGATAGTTCTGTGGATCGTGAGCGCGGCTCGCGACGCGGGGATGCGAGGGGAGCGCACAGGTGGCAAATTCAGACCTGGCAGAGGTATGGGCACGATCCCTCGACGGGCTGGCCGACTTGCAGATCCAGCCGCATCAGCGGGCCTGGCTGAAGCTCACCCGGCCGCTCGGGCTGGTGGAAAACACCGCCCTCATCGCGACGCCGAACGAGTTCGTCAAGGAACAGCTGGAGACCAGGCTGCGCCCGCTGATCACCCAGGCGCTGTCCCAGCAGCTCGGCCGCGACATCCAGCTCGCGGTCACGGTCGACCCGGCGCCCCAGGCCACGATGCCCGCGTCCGCCGAGGACCTGGTGGCGGATCCGCCGGGACTGGCGGGCCCGCAGGCCCCCGAGCCTGACCTCGGCTCGCGGCTCGGTCCCCCGGCGTCCGGGCCGCACGCTCACCCGTCTGGTGACGCGTCCGGCGAGGCGACCCCTGGGGGCCTTCGGGACCTTGGGGGCCACGCCGATCCGGGCCGCCCCGGCGGACCCGGCGCGATGCCCCAGGCCCCCCGGCTCGGCGGCACGCGGCTCAACTCCAAGTACACCTTCGAGACGTTCGTCATCGGCTCGAGCAACCGGTTCGCGCACGCGGCCGCGGTCGCGGTCGCCGAGGCCCCGGCCAAGGCGTACAACCCGCTGTTCGTCTACGGCGACTCGGGCCTGGGCAAGACCCACCTGCTGCACGCGATCGGGCACTACGCGCAGACCCTCTACTCCGGCCTGAAGGTCAGGTACGTCAGCTCGGAGGAGTTCACCAACGACTTCATCAACATGATCAGGGACGGCAAGCAGGACGGCTTCCGGCGCCGGTACCGCGATGTCGACGTGCTCCTCGTCGACGACATCCAGTTCCTGGAGAACAAAGAGGGCACGCAGGAAGAGTTCTTCCACACCTTTAATACCTTGCACAACGCGAGCAAGCAGATCGTCATCTCCAGCGACCGGGCCCCGAAACGGCTGGTCACGCTCGAAGACCGGCTCCGCAGCCGGTTCGAGTGGGGCCTGCTGACCGACGTCCAGCCGCCCGAGCTCGAGACCCGCATCGCCATCCTGCGCCGCAAGGCGATCCAGGACACCCTGAACGTTCCCCCGGAAGTGCTCGAGTACATCGCCAGCCGGATCTCCACCAACATCAGGGAACTCGAGGGCGCGCTGATCCGGGTGACGGCGTTCGCCAGCCTGAACCGCCAGTCGGTCGACCTGCAGCTGGCCGAGATCGTGCTCAAGGACCTCATCCCCGAGGCTCAGGGCCCGCAGATCACGGCCGCGACGATCATGGGCCAGACGGCCTCCTACTTCGGGCTGTCCATCGAGGACTTGTGCGGGACCTCCCGGTCACGGGTGCTCGTCACGGCCCGGCACATCGCCATGTACCTGTGCCGCGAGCTCACCGACCTGTCGCTGCCCAAGATCGGCCAGCAGTTCGGCGGCCGCGACCACACCACGGTCATCAATGCGGACAGGAAAATCCGCTCCCTGATGGCCGAACGCCGGTCGATCTACACGCAGGTCACCGAGCTGACCAACCGCATCAAGCAGCAGGCCCGAACGGGCTGACCCGGCATGCGCACGGCTATGCACACAGTTTGTGGACAACATTGTGGAAGACATTCGGATAACCAGGGGACAACCAGTGGCAAGCCTGGGCGCCGTCAGCCGCCGACCACAGCACGGGTTCCGCCGTCCCCTTACAGCGCACATCCCCTGTGGGCAGAAAATGGCTGCTGACCTGCGGGAGCAGGGATTCTCCCCAGAATCCACCGTACCTATGACTATGACGGTTCTCTAAATAAGAAAGAACAACACCAAGTAGGCCCTGTGTGCGGGCGCCCGCCGGACAGCGTTTGTCGTACCCGGCGACGCGCGCACTCACACGTAGTAGGAGGCAGTCCCGTGAAGCTCCAGGTTGAGCGTGATCATCTGGCGGATGCCGTGGCCTGGACCGCCCGTGCCCTGCCGGCCCGCCCGACCGCTCCCGTGCTGGCCGGGATGCGCCTGCACGGGGGGACAGATCTCACGCTCTCGACGTTCGACTACGAAGTCTCGGCCCAGGCCACCGTGCCGGTGATCACCGACGAAGAGGGCGCCGTGCTCGTCTCGGGCCGCCTGCTGGCCGAGATCGTGCGGTCGCTGCCCGCCAAGCCGGTCGACCTGTTCACCGACGGGACCCGCGCGACGCTCAAGTGCGGCAGCGCCACCTTCACCCTGGTCCTGCTGCCCGAAGAGGAATACCCGACGCTGCCCGAGATGCCGCCGCTGGCCGGGTCGGTGGGGAGCGACGCGCTGGCCTCCGCCATCGGCCAGGTGGCGATCGCGGCCGGCCGCGACGATACCCTTCCTGCGCTGACCGGCATCAGGATCGAGATCGCCGGCGACACGCTGACCCTGGTCGCCACCGACAGGTACCGGCTGGCAGTCCGCGAGCTGCGCTGGAACCCGGCGCGGCCGGACCTGAACACGGCCGTGCTCGTCCCGGCTCGCGTGCTGGGCGACACGGCACGCGCGCTCACCTCCGGCGCGGAGGTGTCGATATCGCTGGGCGGCGACAGCCTGATCGGCTTCGCCGGCGCCGGGCGGCAGACCACCACCAGGCTGCTGTCCGGCGAGTACCCCAAGTACCAGGCGCTGCTGCCGAGCGAGTTCAGCGCGACCGCCGAACTCGCGGCCGGCTCATTCGCCGAGGCGGTGAAGCGGGTGGCGCTCGTCGCCGAGCGCAACACCCCGGTGCGGCTGGCCTTCAGTTCCGGGCAGCTGGTGCTCGAGGCCGGAGCCTCGGAGGACGCGCAGGCGGTGGAGGTCCTCGAGGCGGCGTACGACGGCGAGGACCTGCAGATCGCCTTCAACCCGCAGTACCTGCTCGACGGCATCGGAGCGATCGACTCCGACACGGCCAGGATCTCGTTCACCTCGCCCACCAAGCCCGCGGTCGTCACAGGCAAGAGCGAGGGCGAGCCCGACTACCGGTACGTGCTCATGCCGATCCGTTCCGCGGGGTAGAAGACCGTAGGCTCGGGTGTGTGCATCTCACCCGGCTTGCGCTGATCGACTTCCGGTCGTATGGCGAGCTCAGCCTTGAGCTTGGGCCGGGCGTGAGCACGTTCAGCGGGCCTAACGGGGAGGGCAAGACCAACCTGGTCGAGGCGATCGGCTACCTGGCCACGCTGGGCAGCCACCGGGTCGCCACCGACGCGCCGCTGGTCAGGCGCGGCGCTGACGCTGCCGTGCTGAGAGCGGCGGTAACCGGTGCCCAGGGCAGCACGCTGGTGGAAATCGAGATCAACCCCGGCCGGGCCAACCGGGTCAGGCTGAACCGGGCGCCGATGCCGCGGCCGCGGGACATCCTCGGCGCGCTGCGCACGGTGCTGTTCGCGCCCGAGGACCTGGCCCTGGTCAAGGGTGATCCCGGCGAGCGGCGGCGGTTCCTCGACGAGCTGCTGGTCGCCACCGCGCCGCGGTACGCCGGCCTGCGCGCGGATTACGAACGGGTGCTGCGGCAGCGCACGGCGCTGCTCAAGTCGGCGGGGTCCAAGGGGCACCTGCGCGGCGCGGCCCGCGAGTCGATGACCGCGACGCTCGACGCGTGGGACGCGCAGCTGGCTCAGGCGGGTGCGCCGCTGCTGGCCGGCCGGATGCGCCTGGTGGCGGCGCTGCGGCCGCACGTGACCGCCGCGTACGAGGCGGTCTCCGGCGGCCCGGTCTCCGGCCGGCCGGGCGAATCGTCCGGAATGTCCTACCGTGCCTCAGTGTTGAATACTGATGGGCTTGACGACGCCGGGAGCGCGGACACGGACGTGCCCGGGTTGCAGACGGCGATGCTCAAGGCGCTAGCCGGGGTTCGGGCCAGCGAGCTCGACCGCGGCGTCTGCCTCGTCGGCCCGCACCGGGATGAGCTCGAGTTGTTCGTCGGCGGTCTGCCGGCCCGCGGTTACGCCAGCCACGGCGAGTCCTGGTCGCTCGCGCTCGCGCTGCGCCTGGCCAGCTTCGCGCTGCTCAAACAGGGTCGCGAGGATCCGGTGCTGATTCTCGACGACGTGTTCGCCGAGCTCGACGTGGGCCGCAGGGACCGGCTGGCCGCCCTGGTCGCCGACGCCGAGCAGGTCCTGATCACCGCCGCGGTGCCCGCCGACGTCCCCGAGACGCTCGCGGGCGCGCGGTTCACCGTCCGCGCGGGCGTGGTCACCGGTGCCAGCTAGGGATCCGGCTCCCGGGCGGGGGCCGGCCGCCCCGGATCGGGTGCGGCTGGCGGTCGAGGCGCTCGCCGTGGCGAAGGCGGACGCGCGGGCCAGGGGGGATCTGCCGGCCGGCCTGGCGCGCCTGCCAGGGTCGGGTAAGACCGATGATCCCGAACGATCCGGCGTGCCTGCGGCCGGCCAGGATGACTCGCCCGGGACGGGATCGCGCCCTGGCCCGGTGAGCGGGGCGGGAGCCGGCCGGACCGGGCCCGCTCGCGGGCGCCCCCGCCGGGAAGACCCGCAGCCGCTGCTCAGCGCGATCGGCGGCCTGCTCGACACGCAGGGCTGGCAGCAGCGGGCGGCGATGGGCTCGGTGTTCGGCCGCTGGGCGGAAATCGTCGGCCACGACCTGGCGGCGCACACCCGCCCCGACAGCTTCGCCGACGGCGAGCTCGCGGTGACGGCCGACTCGACCGCCTGGGCGACCCAGGTCCGGCTGCTCGCCCCGATGCTCGTCCGGCGGCTCAACACCGAGCTCGGCGACGGATCGGTCCGGCGGGTGAAGGTTCGCGGCCCGGCGCCGCCGCGGCAGCGCGGCGGCTGGCGGGTACCCGGCAGCAAGGGGCCTGGCGACACCTACGGCTAAACAGCAGGAACCGACACGTGGGGCAAGACGGCCCTGGCTGTCGGTGCCTGCAGGTAAAATGAATAAGCGCAACGATAGCCACATCCCGGGGGGCTGGGCTGCGCGCTTCTTATGCAGGATGGAGTTCGGTTTGTCCTACGATGCACGCTCGATCACGGTACTCGAGGGCCTTGAGGCCGTCCGCAAACGCCCGGGAATGTACATCGGTTCTACCGGCGAGCGCGGATTGCATCACCTCGTCTACGAAGTCGTGGACAACGCCGTGGACGAGGCCCTGGCCGGCTACTGCGACACTATCGACGTTACCCTGCTGGCCGACGGCGGGGTCCGGGTGCGGGACAACGGCCGCGGCATTCCCGTGGACGAGCACCCGGTGGAGCACCGCCCGGCGGTCGAGGTCGTGATGACCACGCTGCACGCGGGCGGCAAGTTCGACGGCAAGTCCTACGCCGTTTCCGGCGGCCTGCACGGCGTCGGCGTGTCCGTGGTGAACGCCCTGTCGATGCTGCTTGAGGTCGAAGTCCACCGGGACGGCTACGTCTGGACGCAGGTCTACGAGCGCGGCGACCCGATGGGCCCGCTCGAGCGCGGGGTCGCGACCGAGGACCGGGGCACCACGATTACCTTCTGGCCGGACACCGTGATCTTCGAGACCACTGAATGGTCTTTCGAGACGCTGTCCAGGCGGATGCAGGAGATGGCCTTCCTGAACAAGGACCTGGCCATCTCGATCACGGATGAGCGCCAGGACGAACCGCGGGAAGCGCGATACCAGTACGCCGGGGGAATCGCCGACTTCGTTCGGTACATCAATGGCTCGAAGGAGCCGGTGCACGGCACGGTCATCGACTTCGGGGAAGAAGCCGAGGGGATCTCGGTCGAGATCGCGATGCAGTGGAGCTCGGCGTACACCGAGTCGGTGCATACCTTCGCGAACACCATCAACACGGCCGAGGGCGGCACTCACGAGGAGGGGTTCCGGGCCGCGCTCACCACGATCGTCAACCGGTACGCGCGCGACCAGAAGCTGCTCCGCGAGAAGGAAGACAACCTGACCGGGGACGACGTGCGCGAGGGCCTGACCGCGATCGTCTCGGTCAAGCTCGCCGAGCCGCAGTTCGAGGGCCAGACCAAGACCAAGCTGGGCAACACCGAGGCCAAGTCGTTCGTGCAGAAGGCCTGCAACGATCACTTGCGGGACTGGTTCGACCGGAACCCGGGCGAGGCCAAGGAGATCATCAACAAGGCCAGCCAGGCGGCCCGGGCCCGGATCGCCGCGCGCCAGGCGCGCGACCTGACCCGCCGTAAGTCGCTGCTCGATTCGACGTCACTGCCGGGCAAGCTGGCCGACTGCCAGTCCACCGACCCGGCGAAGTCCGAGATCTACGTGGTCGAGGGCGACTCGGCCGGCGGCTCGGCCAAGGGCGGCCGGGACCCGCAGTTCCAGGCCATCTTGCCGCTCCGCGGCAAGATCATCAACGTGGAGAAGGCGCGGATTGACCGGGTGCTGAAGAACACCGAGGTCCAGGCGATGATCACGGCGCTCGGCGCCGGCATCTACGACGAGTTCGACATCACCAAGCTCCGCTACCACAAGATCATCCTGATGGCGGACGCCGACGTCGACGGCCAGCACATCCGCACGCTGCTGCTCACGCTGTTGTTCCGGTTCATGAAGCCGCTGGTCGAGGCCGGGCACGTGTACCTGGCCCAGCCGCCGCTTTACAAGATCAAGTGGGAGGGCCGCGGCGTCAAGCCCGGCTACGCGTTCAGCGACGCGGAGCGCGACCGGGTGATCGAGGCCGGCCTCGCCGAGGGGCGCAAGGACCCGCGGCCGCGCGATGGGGTGCAGCGGTTCAAGGGCCTCGGCGAGATGAACTCCACCGAGCTGTGGGAGACCACGATGGACCCGGCCCAGCGCGTGTTGCTCCAGGTGACGCTGGACGACGCGGCCCAGGCCGACGAGCTGTTCAGCGTGCTGATGGGGGAGGACGTCGAGGCACGCCGCTCGTTCATCACCCGCAACGCGAAGGACGTCAAGTTCCTGGACATCTGATCCCTCCGCCTGCTGGCGGCCGGCTGTTTCTTCGTTGAAGTTGGGACTGCGAAAGTGACCGAAGTTACCGATGCCCCGCAGGACGGGCACGACCGTACCGAGCCTGTCGACATCCAAGTCGAGATGCAGCGCAGCTACATCGAATACGCGATGTCGGTCATCGTGGGCCGGGCCCTGCCCGACGTCCGGGACGGGCTCAAGCCGGTCCACGTCCGGATCCTGTACGCGATGCTCGACGGCGGCTACCGTCCGGACCGCGGGTTCTTCAAGTGCTCGCGGGTCATCGGTGAGGTCATGGGCAACTACCATCCGCACGGTGACTCGTCGATCTACGACGCGCTGGTGCGGATGGCGCAGCCGTGGTCGATGCGGATGCCGCTGATCGACGGCCAGGGCAACTTCGGCTCACCGGGCAACGACCCGCCCGCGGCCATGCGGTACACCGAGTGCCGCCTCGCCCCGCTGGCGATGGAGATGCTGCGGGACATCAACGAGGACACGGTCGACTTCCGCCCGAACTACGACGGCCGCTCCGCTGAGCCCGTGGTGCTGCCGAGCCGGTTCCCCAACCTGCTGATCAACGGGTCGGAAGGCATCGCGGTCGGCATGGCCACCAAGATCCCGCCGCATAACCTGCGGGAGGTGGGCGCCGGGGTCCAGTGGTACCTGGACAACTTCGAGGCGTCCGACGAGGAACTTCTCGACGCGCTGACGGCGCGGATCAAGGGACCGGACTTCCCCACCAGCGGCCTGATCGTGGGCCGGCGCGGGATCATGGACGCGTACCGAACCGGGCGCGGCTCGATCCTCATGCGCGCCGTCGTCGAGGTGGAGGAGATCCAGGGCCGCACCTGCCTGGTCGCCACCGAGCTGCCGTTCCAGGTGAACCGGGACAACCTGGCCGAGAAAATCGGCGATCTGGTACGAGACGGCCGGCTGACCGGCATCGCCGATATCCGGGACGAGTCAAGCGACCGCCGGGGCCAGCGCCTTGTCATCGTGCTGAAGCGGGACGCCGTCGCCAAGGTCGTGCTGAACAACCTCTACAAGCACACCCAGCTGCAAGACACGTTCGGCGCGAACATGCTCGCCCTGGTCGACGGCGTGCCGCGCACCCTGCGCCTGGACCAGATGATCAGGTACTGGGTGACGCACCAGATCGAGGTCATCGTCCGGCGCACCCAGTACCGGCTGCGCAAGGCCACCGAGCGGCTGCATATCGTCGCCGCGCTGCTCAAGGCCATCGACCGGATCGACGAGGTCATCGCGCTGATCCGGGCCAGCGCATCGGCCGCCGAGGCCCAGCAGGGCCTGATGGGGCTGCTCGAGATCGACGAGATCCAGGCCCGCGCGATCCTGGACATGCAGCTGCGCAAGCTGGCCGCCCTCGAGCGCCAGGAACTCGTCAACGAGCGCGACGATCTGGAATCGAAGATCGCCGACTACGAGTCGATCCTGGCCTCGCCGGAGCGGCAGCGGCAGATCGTCGGTTCCGAGCTGGCCGAGATCGTGACCAAGTACGGGGACGACCGGCGCACCGAGATCATCGCCTACGACGGCGAGGTGGCCGACGAGGACCTGATCGCCGAAGAGGACGTGGCGGTCACCATCACCTACGGCGGGTACGCCAAGCGCACCAGGACCGACCTGTACCGCGCGCAGCGGCGCGGCGGCAAGGGCGTCCGCGGCGCGCAGCTGCGCACCGACGACATCGTGGACCACTTCTTCATCACCACGACCCACCACTGGATCTTGTTCTTCACCAACAAGGGCCGGGTCTACCGGGCCAAGGGCTACGAGCTGCCCGACGCCGGCCGCGACGCCCGCGGTCAGCACGTCGCCAACCTGCTCGCGTTCCAGCCCGACGAGCGGATCGCCGAGGTCCTCGCGCTGCGCGACTACCAGGTGGCTCCCTACCTGGTGCTGGCCACCCGCAGCGGGCTGGTGAAGAAGTCCAAGCTGACCGACTTCGACTCGCCGCGGTCCGGCGGCATCATCGCGATCAACCTCCGCGAGGACGACGAGGTCATCGCGGCCCGGCTGGTCTCGCCCGAGGACGACCTGCTGCTCGTCAGCAAGGGCGCGCAGGCCATCAGGTTCCACGCCAGCGACGAGTCGCTGCGCCCGATGGGCCGGGCCACCTCGGGCGTCATCGGGATGCGCTTCAACGAGGGCGACGAACTGCTCGGCATGTACGTGGTCAGGAACGGCGGCGACGTGCTCGTGGCCACCGGCGGCGGGTACGCCAAGCGCACCCCCGCCGACGCCTACCCGGTGCAGGGCCGCGGCGGCCGCGGCGTCGTCACGGCCAAGATCGTGGAGGCCCGCGGCGAGCTGGTCGGCGCGCTGATGGTGCAGCCCGGCGATGAGATTTTCGCCATAACGTCGGCCGGCGGCGTGATCAGGACCAGCGCGAGCGAGGTCAAGCAGTCGGGCCGGCAGACCATGGGGGTCCGGCTGATGAACCTGGCCTCCGGGGACAGCGTGGTGGGTCTGGCCCGCAACGCCGAGTCCGCGGCCGAAGGCGATGCCGAATCAGCGGGCGAAGAGTCTGACCAGGACCTTTCCGAGGATCTGGCCGACCTGACGGATGCTGGTGACCCCTCGGATCCCGTGGACGAGGGCGATCGGGAAGAAGAATAATCTGGGCGATTGTGTAAGGTCGGGTTTGAACGCCTTACTTTCAGGCTGAAGGCAACGGTTTCGGGGGTAGAAGCGTCCCATGAGTACTGGTGAAGTCCGGCAGAATGCCGCCTTCTTCGCAAAGGCGGTCATATGGGCGTCTCGTCCGGAGATAACCTCATGAGGGTCTGGACCAGAGGGAGGACGGCTTGGACAGGCGCACAGATAGGCCCGACGGCTCGGGTGGAGGCTCGCCCACCGTCGTGACGTCCAGGACTACCGGTGATGACCTGATCGGTGACGAGCAGGACGCGCAGCCGAGCGGCATCATGGCACCGCCCAGGCGGCCGCCGCAGCAGCCGACCGCAGCCAAGTCCGCTCCCGCCCAGGCCGTACCGCCGGACGATGCCGTACCCGACGGTACGCCAGCCGCAGGCCCTTCGGCCAACGGCGCGCCGACGACCGGTAACGGGATCGAGGGGACTTCGGCCAAGGATGCTTCGGCCAACGGCGGCAAGGACGCCCTCCCCAACGGCAGCCTGGCCGCCACCGCGAAGGACACTGCCCGCCCGGCCGCCGCCGCCGCCACCATCGCCGACGGCGTGCCCGCGCTGCCCGCGGACACCATAGGGGCGTCGCGCAGCAGCCGGCCGAAGGGTCCTGACCCGGACCGGGAGACCTCGGCGAGCAAGGTCGCCGATCAGCCTCCCGCCTATGACTCGTCGGCGTTCAGCTTCAGCCCGCCGCCGTCCGCTCCGGCCCGGCCGGCCACGGCCGCCGCTGATCCCGCGGAATCCGGCGCGAAGCCGTCGGGTGCTGACACCTCGACCACCGCGCCTCCGCGTACCGCGCCTCCGCGTACCGCGCCTCCGGGCGGCGTGTCTTCGGGGCGCTCGTCCTCGGGTACTGCGTTGTCGGGTACCGCTCCTTCAGGGCGTCCGTCGTCGAGCGTTCCGCCGGCGCTGGCCGACCCGCCGTCCGTTTCCCCGGCCGCGTTCGCGTGGGAGATGCCCGACCCGCCGGCCGACTCGCCGTCGTCCCCGGCGCGGACGTTCCTGCGGTCAGGCACGTCGGCGCAGGATTCGGCCGCGCCCAAGGCAGCCCCGCCTAAGGCAGCCCCGCCCGCCAACCCGGGTAAGACCGGGGCGGGCGAGACCGCGGCGGGCGAAGGCCCGGTCACGCTGCGGAACACGGCGCAGAAGGGGCAGTCGAAGCGCACCGCGCGGCAAGCGCACCTGACCGTCGCCCGGGTGGAGCCCTGGTCGGTGATGAAGTTCAGCTTCGTGGTCTCGCTGGTCGCCTTTGTCATCTTGTTCGTGGCCGTCAGCGTGCTCTACGGCGTCCTTTCGGGCCTCGGCGTGTTCGACTCGCTTCAGCGCGTCGTGACGAGCGTCACGTCGAGCCAGGGTTCGGCGGGCGTGAACGCGAAGGTGTGGTTCTCCGCCTCCAAGGTGCTCGGCTACACGGCCCTGCTCGGCTCGCTCAACATCGTGCTGATCACCGCGATGTCCACGATCGGCTCGGTGGTGTACAACCTGACCTCGCGGCTGGTCGGCGGCGTGGAAGTGACCCTCCGCGAAACCGAGTAACGCGCCACGGGAAACCGGAGACGTGCCAGCGGGCTCTGCTGGCCAGGGGGGACGCCCCCCCAGCCCCCCCGCTCCGCGGTAGCATCGCGGGGGCAAGCGGAGCGCTCCTGCGGTGCGGGCCTTGACGATCACGGCGAGCCTGAGGTCCGAAACCACGGCGCAACCCGCCGCACCGGTACGGTAGGATAATGCTCGCTCCTGTTTGTGCAGGTCAGCTCGATGGTATGGGGTTATAGCTCAGTCGGTTAGAGCGCGTCCCTGATAAGGACGAGGCCCGTGGTTCAAGTCCACGTAACCCCACCACGCACTCCTTCATCAGCCACAACAGTTTCCCGCCCGGTGATCCGGCCGGTGCGGCGCGTCGGCTGGCCGGGCGGGTTAGCGGAGCGGCTTTGCTAAGCTGCCGTACACCTGCGGTCGGCGGAATTTCTCGATCCGCCTGCCGCTCCGACGTCATTGAGGTGGAGGGTTCCTCACTGTGAAGAAGCTCATCGTCGTCGCCGTGCTCGGGCTTGGCGCGTTCGCCGTGTGGCGCAAGGTCCAGTCCGATCGTGCCGAACTCGACCTGTGGACCGAGGCCACTACAGCCGACGAGGACTGACCCGCGCGGTCGGAGGCAAGGTCCGACAGCCGATCCGACGCTAGGAGGCACGCAGATGAGCGATACATCTCCGGTATCGCTAGTCTGCTGGGACGTCCTCGGGGCGGCCGCCGTCGACGACAGCGTCCTCGAGCGGGCGTTCGCGGAGGCTATCGCCACGCAGGGCGTGGTCGCTGGCACCGCGGCGTACGTCAGGTCGATGGTCCATTTCGACCGGACGCACGGCTGGCCGCCCGCCGACGTCATGCGGATCCTGTTCCCGGAGGACGAAATCCGGGCTCAGGCCGCCAATCTCGCCTTCGAGCGGTCGTTCCAGGCCGCCGTGGACCGGTTCGGGATGCTACCGCTGCCTGGCGCGAACGATGCGCTGGCCAAGCTGACCGCGGCGGGCATCAAGATCTGCCTGGTGTCCTCCCTGTCCAGGCCCGCGCTCGCGCTGATCGTGGAACACCTCGACTGGCGGGAGCGCGCGGACCTGGTGCTGTGCGCGGACGACGTGGCCAGGGGCTTCCCCTGGCCCGACCTCATCCTCACCGCGGGCCTGCGGCTGGGCCTCGGCGACGTGCGCGACCTGGCTGTGGTCACGGCCACCGAAGGCGGGGTGCTGTCCGCCCAGCGGGCCGGGTCCCGGTTCGTCGTCGGCGTGCTCAGCGACATCGACGACGCGGGCAGGCTCCGCCGGGCCGGGGCGACGCACTTGCTGGCCGACATCGGCGAACTGCCTGATCTACTGGCATCGCAGCCCGGGATCACGACCACGGGCCTCACCACGGCGAGTGACTAACTTCGCCTCACTCGTGGCAGACTGTGAAGCATGCCGGAACTGCCGGAAGTAGAGTCGCTGGCCGCCTTCCTGCGCGGCCACGCGGTGGGTCACGCCGTCGCGCGGGCCGACGCGGCCTCGTTCTCGGTGCTGAAGACGTTCGACCCGCCGCTCGCCAGCCTCAACGGCCAGGTGATCACCGAGGTCGGCAGGCATGGCAAGTTCCTGGACCTCGCCACCGACCAGGGCCTGCACCTGATCATGCACCTGGCCCGGGCCGGCTGGCTGCGCTGGCGTGATGAGCTCCCCGCCACGCCGCCCAAGCCGGGCAAGAGCCCGCTGGCCTTCCGGCTCAAGCTCGACGACGGCTCCGGGTTCGACCTGACCGAGCAGGGCACGCACAAGCGCCTGGCCGTATACCTGGTCCGCGACCCGGCCGAGGTCCCCGGAGTGGCCACGCTCGGGCCGGACCCGCTGGCCGCGGACTTCACCGTGGACACCCTGGCAGGCCTGCTGGCCGGACGCCGCACCCAGGTCAAGGGCGTGCTCCGCGACCAGCGGATCATCGCCGGCATCGGCAACGCCTACTCCGACGAGGTGCTGCACGTGGCCAAGATGTCACCCTTCAAGATCGCGTCCAGCATGACGCCGGCCGACGTGGCCACCTTGTACGACGCGATCTCCACGACGCTCACCGAAGCGGTCGAGCGGTCGGCGGGCCTGGCCGCCGCGGACCTGAAGGGCGAGAAAAAGAGCGGCCTGCGCGTCCACGGCCGGACCGGCCAGGCCTGCCCGGTGTGCGGCGATACCGTCCGGGAGGTCTCGTTCGCCGACTCCGCGCTCCAGTACTGCCCCACCTGCCAGACCGGCGGCAAGCCCCTGGCCGACCGCCGCCTGTCCCGCCTGCTCAAATAACGCCTCGGGCCTCGTCCTTGTCACGGACGCGCTCTAACCGGTGCGTAGCGGGTACCCTGTTCGGAAGACATCTTGGGGCTATAGCTCAGCTGGAAGAGCGTCTGGTTTGCATCCAGAAGGCCAGGGGTTCGAGTCCCCTTAGCTCCACAGGTCAGAGGCCACTTGCGATCTTGAAGGCCTCCGAGGAGAGCCAAACTAAGAGCCAAAGTCGGCGTACTATCCGTCGTATGACGGCTACTGCGCGCCGTGGCCACGGCGAAGGTTCGGTCTACCGGGATGCGGCGAACGGCACCTGGGTGGGCGCGATCTCGCTCGGCTGGCGTCCGGACGGTTCGCGGATCCGGCGGAAGGTGACCGGGCGCACCAAGACCGAGGTCCGGGAGAAGCTCAAGAAGCTCCAGGCCGAGGCGGATGCTGGGCTGAAGACCTCGGCTCGCTACACGTTGTCCAAGGCGGTGGACGACTGGGCGGCTGAGGCGCTGGACGGCCTGGCCGCCAAGACGGTCCGGTCGCATGTGGACCTGCTCCGGCCGGTCACGATGCTGATCGGGAACATCCCGCTGCGGGACCTGACTGCGCACGATGTGCGGCGCGCCCTGAACAAGCTGGCGGAGGAGCGGTCCACCCGGACCATGGCGAGCACGCACAACGTGCTGGTGCGGGCTATCCGGCATGCGGAAGCCAACGATCACGTGGGCCGGAACGTGGCCAGCTTCGTGAAGCCGCCGCAGGGCAAGACCGGGCGGCCGTCCCGGGCGATGACCGCGGCCGAGGCGGCCGCGCTGCTCGCCGCGGCCAAGGACCACCCTCGTATCGGTGCCTACGTGATCCTGTCCCTGACCACCGGGATCCGGACCGAAGAGGCCCGGGCGCTGCGCTGGGACCACGTCGACCTGGACGGCGACCCCTATGCTCGAACTCCGGTTCCGCCAAGCATCGCGGTGTGGCGCTCGGTCCGGTTGCACGGTGACACCAAGACCGAGAAGTCGCGGCGGACCCTGGCCCTGCCGCAGAATGCCGTGACGGCGCTGCGGGAGCACCGCAGGTGGCAGGCTGAGGCCCGGCTGGCCGCCGGGCCGCTGTGGCAGGACACTGACCTGGTCTTCACCACCAGCGTCGGCACCCCGCTCGACGCCTCCCACGTCCGCCGTGACTTCCGCGCCCTGTGCAAGAAGGCGGGCATCGAGGGAGTGTGGGCGCCGCGGGAACTGCGGCACACGTTCGTGTCGGTCATGTCCGTATCGGGTGTGGCCGTGGAAGAGATCGCCCGCCTGGCCGGGCACGTCAGCTCCCGGACCACCGAGACCATCTACCGGCACGAGCTCCGCCCCGTCATCACCACCGGCGCCGACGTGATGGACAAGATCTTCACCGCAGCGCAGCGCGAGGGATAGCCAGCCACAACCCGGTGACCGTGGGGTGATGACCGAGCCGGGAGCGTGATCTCCTGCCTATCCTGGAACTCCCGAGACATCCAGGAAGGTCCGGTCCTGTGGATGACGATGGCGGTGTGCTGTACCTCGTACTCAGCGGCGCTCCGGCGCCCGAGGGCATACCCGTGCTGATCGCCGCGTGCCAGGCCGCAGGCTGGCAGGTGGTGGTCTTCTCTACCCCGGCCGGCATCAGGTTCATCGATCCCGCCGAGCTGGAAAGGCTGACCGGCGAGCCTGTGCGGTCTGAGTACCGGATGCCGGGCACCGGCGCGTCGGTACCGCCCGCGGACGCCGTACTGGCGTGCCCGCTGACGTTCAACAGCGTCAACAAGTTCGCGCACGGCCATGCGGACAACTTCGCCGTGGGCTTGCTGTGCGAGATGGTCGGCTACGGTGTCCCGGTCGTGGTCGTGCCGCACTGCAAGCCCCAGCTCGCCAGCCATCCGGCGTTTGGCGAGAGCCTGGAGACGCTACACGACATGGGCCTGCGGGTGCTGTTCGATCCAGATGCGCCGTACGAGCGCAGATTGCCGCCGTGGAGCGAGGTCATCGACGCGCTCCCGATCCGGGCCGGTGCCGGATGACGCCTCCGGACCGCGAGCTCGCCGGGCAGCGGATCGCGCGGGCCAGGAGGCGGCGCGGCCTGTCGCAAGCCGTGCTCGCCGGGCTGGTCGGCAGGTCGGAGTCGTGGCTGTCCCAGGTCGAGCGAGGCAAGCGCGGCGTCGACAGTCACAGCGTCCTAGTGCGCCTGACGGAGGTCTTGCGGGTGGACATCGAGGAACTTACTGGCCCTGGGGACCAAGACGACAACAGCCGCCGCGCCTACCCGGCTGCGTCGCTGATCGAGCAGGCCATGATGGGCTACGGCGCTCCCGGACCAGGAGACGGCGGCGAAGAGCCGGAGCGGGAGGTCAGCCTGGACTTCCTGCGGGCGCAGGCGCGTTCTGCGTACCAGGCTTATCAGGCCACCCGCTATGACGCGGCGGGCCATATCCTGCCCGGGCTGATCCGTGCCATGGAAACAGCAGCCAGGACCGCCGGCTCGGCCAGCCCGGCCGCTTGCGCGGTCCGCGCTCGCGTCTACGACACCACGGCCGCGCTGCTGAGCCGCGTCGGCGAGCCGTTCCTGGCCTGGGCGGCCGCCGACCGTGCCATGTTCGCCGCCGAGCAGTCCGGCGACCCGCTGCTCGCCGCGGCCAGTGCCTGGCGGCTGTCCTACATGATCACCGGCCGCAAGCACCCGCAGGAAGCACTCGAGCTGGCGATGGCAGCGGCCGCCGCCCTCGAGCGCACGACGCGGGCACCCTCGCCCGAACGACTCAGCGTCTACGGGGCCCTGCACCTGGCCGCCGCCACGGCGGCAGCGGCCAGCCTCGACCGGACGACGACAGAATCGCTGCTGACCACCGCCTGCGGAATTGCTGTTCGAACCGGCGAGGCGAACCACATGGGCACCGCGTTCGGCCCGGTCAACGTGGCCATCCACGCCATCTCAGCATCGCTCAGGCTCGGCGACCCCCGGACCGCCACCGAGACCGGTGAGGCGCTCGACCTCGCCGCCATGCCCGTCGGCCTAGTGGGCAGGCGCACACAGGTCAACCTCGACCTGGCGCGCGCGTACGCCATGACCCGGAAGGACGCGGCCGCGGTCAACCTCCTGCTGGCCGCCGAACGGCTCAGCCCGCAGCTGGTCCGCTACGACCCGGTGACCCGCGACGTCCTCACCGAGCTGCTGCGCCGGGAGCACCGCCCGTCGACACCAGAATTGCGGCCCCTCGCGCGCCGCGCGGGCGTGATCTGACCCGCACTTTTGTGCGGGTTCCGCGCCCGCACCGGCATCCCGGTTCTTTACCTTTACTCCGCTGCGGGCCATTCCAGCCTCTGCTCCCTAGCCTCGTCGCTGGGCAAATACGGCGAACGCCGGGAGGCACGAAGTGGAGGATCTAGCAGCGCGCAGGCTGCGGCTGGTACCCGACGAATATGACCAGGTGCTCCGTCTGCACCGGTTCCGCGAAGACCATCCTGCGATCGTCATCGGGGCCGGAAACGGCTGGTGGCAGGCGCTGATCCCGGAACCGAACGGTGAGGTCGTCACCACCCGCTACACACTCCGTGCCCTGCTCGACAAGCTCGATGAGCTGCTCAACGCGAACCCGGGCCACCACTAGGAACCCCGCCGGTACCGGCCGATCCGCGCCCGCATCTTGCAAGAAACGACGTTTCCCGCTCCGGCTTTGAACTTCTTATATGCACAGTTCAAAGCCTCTCCGCTGGCCGCCCATGTGGTGTCTCCCCGTTCGCTTCAAATGATCATGAACCGCCGATCCTTCACCATGGTTCATAACCCCGCAGACCGTTGCATTCATCGAAATGATCATGGCCGGTCCTGCGGCTGAGCGACCGGAAGGAGGGAGCCGTATTGGCCGTGGTCGTCACCGTTGCCAAGGGCTACGACCTCGGCTACATCTGGAAGACCCAAGACCCCGCCGCCGAACGCGGTATCGGCGGGTATTACCTCAACGCCGCCCAGGCCGGCGAACCACCCGGCCGCTGGTGGGGACCCGGAGCCCAGGCCCTCGGCCTCACCCCCGGCCAGACCGTCCACCGCCAGCCGTACGATGCTGTATACCGGCAGACCGACCCGCGCACCGGCGCCAGGCTTGGCCGGCCCCGCGGCCGCTACCCGACGTTCGCCGATCACATGGCCCGGCTCACGGCGGCCGAGCCGCACGCCACCGCCGAGAGGCTCATCGAGCTTGAGCGCGAAGCCGCCCAGGCGACCCGGCAGCCCGCCGCCTACTACGACGTGACGGTCTCGTTCTCCAAGTCGATCTCGGTGCTACACGCCTCCCTGCGGGAGAACGAGCGCCGCGCCCACCTGACCGGAGACCAGCGGGCGGCCGCGTACTGGGCCGGGCGGGAGCAGGCGTTCCAGGAGGTACTGCACAAGGCGAACCGGGCCGCGCTGGAGTACCTGCAGACCTGGGCCGGGATCACCCGCACCGGCTACCACGGCACCCGCATCGACGGCCGGGAACCTGGCCGGTTCGAGACCGCCGGGCTGATCGTCACCTCCTGGCTGCAGGGCACCAGCCGGGAGGGTGACCCCCAGGATCACATCCACAACCAGATCGCCCGGATCGTGCGGACCGTCCGCGATGGCAAGTGGCGCGCCCTGGACACGATGAGCGTGCGCGCGGTCCTCGGCGCGCTGCAGGCGGTCGCGGCCACCACGGTGGAGTGCGAGCTGGCACGCGAGTTCGGCGTGGAGTGGATCCCGCGCGCGGACGGACGCGGCAACGAGATCCAAGGGATCAGCCAGGCGCAGATGGACGCGTATTCCACGCGGACGGTGCAGCTGCACGCGAAGGAACGCGAGCTCGCGCAAGCCTGGCAGCGCAAGCACGGCCGCGCGCCGACCTCGCGCGAGGTGCTGCACATCGCCAACGCCGCCACCCTGCAGTCGCGCAGGGGCAAGGACGCGGGCGCGATCGACTGGGACGCGCTGGCGCGGCGGTGGGACGCCACCCTCGGCGGCGAGCTGGCGGGCATCGCGCCCGCGGTGTCGAACGCGCGTGGCCCCGGCGCGCCGGCGAGCGAGCATCACGGTGGCCGCGCGCCGACCGGACCGCCCGCGCGTGACGCGCAGGCGCGGGCGCTGGCCAAGGCACTGAGCCTGGTGTCGGACCAGCACCCCGCCTGGACCCGGCACGACCTGCTCAGGCAGCTGGCCCTGGTCATGCCGCCGGAGACCCGGCACATGAGCCCGGAGGAAGCCCGCGAGCTGCTGCTCGGCCTGGCCGAGGAGGCCCTGTCCGGGCGGACCGGCGAGGTGGTGTGCCTGGAGGCCCCCGAGTGGCCGCCTCTCCCCGGGTCGCTGCGCCGCGAGCTGGACGGACGCAGCGTCTACACGCGGCCCGGCGTAGCGCGGTACGCCACCACCGCGCAACTGACCATCGAAGACAAACTCGTCGCGCACGCGCAGACCCAAGGCGCGCCGCGCCTGCCCGGCGAGGTGGCCGCGCGCCGCCTCAGCGCCGACGCCGCACTGCTCGACGCGCAGTTGCGCGGCCGCGCACATGACACGCGCGAGCAATCCGCGCCGCGCGGGCTGCGGCTAGACCAGGCAGCCGCCGTCTGGCACGCGCTCACCTCGCCCCGCACCTTGGAAGTGATTACTGGCCCGGCCGGAACTGGAAAGACGAGGGTCCTGGCCGCCGCCGCGCAGGCGTGGGGCGGCCCGGTGTTCGGCACCGCGACCTCACAGAACGCCACCAACGAGCTCCGCAAAGCCGGCGTCCGCGTCACCGCAAACACGACCAGGCTCCTGGCCAGCCTCGACACCATCCCGCCCGGCGCGCTGATCGTGGTGGACGAAGGGTCGATGGTGTCCCTGGCCCACCTGGCCGCGCTCGCCGAGTACGCGGCCCGCAACGGCTGCAAGCTGATCCTAGCCGGGGATCAGGAACAGCTCGCCGCCGTCGAAGGCGGCGGCGCCATGATGCTACTCGCCGACCGGCTCGGCTACGTTCAGCTGGCCGAGCCGGTCCGGTTCACCGCCGCCTGGGAACGCCACGCCTCCTTGCGCCTGCGCCGCGGCGACGCCACCGCGCTGGACGAATACGACCAGCATGGCCGGATCCGCGGCGCTCCGCCCGACCTGGCCATGGACCAGGCGGTGAACGCCTATGTGGCCAGCTACCTGGAAGGCCGGGACGTGCTGCTGATGGCCGCGGACTGGGCCCGCTGCCGGGAACTATCCGCCCGGATCCGCGATGACCTGATCCATCTCGGCCTGGTCGACAATCGCCGGGCCATCCGGATTGCCGACGGCGCCGAGGCCTCGGCCGGGGACCTGATCATCTGCCGCCGCAACGACCACCAGATAGACGCGGGCGAGCCCGGCCGGGCCCTCGCCAACGGCGACATCCTGCGCATCGAGGCCATCACCCGGCGCGGCGTCATGGTCCGCCGCCTGCTCGGCCCGGATCCGGCCACCGGGCAGCGCCGGTTCACCAGCCACGCCTTCGGCTACACCGGCTACTCCTCCAGCGATCTTGCCTACGCGATCACCGGGCACTCCGCCCAGGGCGCTACCGTGCACACGGGCATCGCCCTCGTCACCGGCGGCGAGGACCGCCAGTGGCTGTACCCGGCGATGACCCGCGGCACCGACGCCAACCTCGCGTTCGTGTTCACCACCCCGGCCCGGCCCGCCGACCCGGCCCCCGGCAGCCGACCCGCCGCCGGGCTGGACCGGTACGACCGCATCCGCCGCGAGCGCGCCGGGTACCCGCCAGCACCGGTTCCCTGCGAACAGCCGGACCAGGCGGATCAGCGCGAGCCGGCCGCCGTGCTCGCCGAGGTCCTGGGCCGCGACGGGGCCGCGCTTTCCGCCAGCGCGATCCGGCAGCGCAACCTGGCCAACGCCGATCACCTGGGTATCCTCCACGCGATCTGGACCGCCGAAACTCAAGCCGTCCGCCATGACCACTACCGCAACCTGGTCACGGCCTTGCTCCCGCCCGGCCATCAGCAGCCGCTCACGCATCAGGCCCGGTGGCTGTTCCGGACCCTGCACGCTGCCGAGCTAGCCGGCCTGGATCCTGCCGAGGTCGTCCGTACGGCCATCACCTCCCGCGACCTAGCCGGAGCCCGCGACATCGCCGCCGTCCTCGACGCCCGCATCCGCCAGCGCATCCACCCGCTCCTTCCCCAGCCGCAAGGCCTCTGGACCGGACGAGTACCCTGCCTGCCCGACCCTGACCGCCGCGCCTACCTGACCGAGATCGCCGCCATGATGGACGACCGCACCCGCCGCCTTGGCAAGCACACCGCCCAGACCAGCCCCGTCTGGGCCATCACCGCCCTCGGCCCAGTGCCCGCCGCCCCGGCCGGTCGCCATGACTGGGAACACAAAGCATCGGCGATCGCCGGGTACCGGGAGATGTACGGCTACGGCCATCCAGACGACCCGATCGGACCCGAGCCTGGCCGCGAGTCGCCGGACCAGCGGGCCGCCTGGCACGAGGCCTTCGTGGCCCTCGGCCCAGCCGGGCAGCCGGACGCCCGGGCCATGCCCGACGGGCGGCTGTGGCTGCTCCGCGACGCCTACGCGGCCCAGACCGCGTGGGCACCCCGCCACGTCGGGAAACAGCTGCGGCTGTCCCGGCTCGGCGCCTTCGACGCCGCGCTGGGCGCCCTCCGAGCCGACGCCGAAGCAGCCGCCGCCCGCAAGGACGACGACCATGACCGGGCTGCCCGGCACGAGACCCTGGCCGCCAGCTACCGCGCTCTGCGCGACCACTACCAGCAGCGGGAACACACCCTCACCCAGGCCGCGGCCGACCGGAAAGAATGGGAGCAGGCCACCGGACAGTCCCGGCGCCTGGCCATCGCCGCCGACGCCGAACTACGCCGCCGTCACCCCCACCAGAAGATCGAGCCCCTGCGTTCCGCCGAACTAGCTCCCGCCCGCGACACCGAGCGCGGACAACTGCATCCAGCCCCAGACAGGAACCTCACCGAGGCGGCCACCTGGATCCGCGACCAGGCCGCGCAGCACCAGGCGTTCCGCGGCGAGATGGACGAACGCCCGCAGCCAATGGTGCCCGGCGAAGACCTGGTTTCGGGCAATCTAGGCAACGCCTTCCAAGACTGGCAGGCATCCGGCCAGGATGCGATCTTGCAGCCGCCCAAACCGGAGATCATCCCCCCGGCGAGAATCCTGCAGCTTGCCGCCGAGCACGACATCGAACCCGAGGCCGCAGACTAATGTCGCTGGGTTATGAGCCATATTGCGACACGAGGTCGCACGTTGTGAGTGAGCACGTTGAGGAGGTCTGGCTGATGCCAGGAACGTAGCTACGGGTTGTGTCTGACCTGTCCCCGCCGTGACGTGCGTGGC
>Ga0208696_1000393_pt1 | contig 29301 bp, 30 predicted proteins | sample Sb_taG_9_FD_187711 | JGI IMG/M metagenome (GOLD analysis project Ga0208696, IMG submission 187711) | Peat soil microbial communities from Weissenstadt, Germany - Sb_50d_b_LC metaG (SPAdes) (version 2) | ecosystem: Environmental > Terrestrial > Soil > Wetlands > Peat | place: Germany... | reverse complement strand
GGCTACTTTCTTTGCTGCGGCTAAGCCGGGGCCTGGCGTGATCATGCTGCATCAGTGCAACCGGCAGCGGAAGGTTTGGGACGACCTCGCCGGGAGCCTTGCTGCTTCGGGGATCAATGTTCTCACCTTGGATTTCCGCGGGTTCGGCGATAGCGGCGGCACGCCTTTGGACAAGCTTACGCCGGAGCAGGCGGGCAAGAACATGGAAGAGATTTGGCCCGGCGATGTGGATTTGGCGCTCAAGTATTTGGAAGCGCAGCCCGGCGTGAGCCATGACTTCATTGGTGTCGGCGGCGCGAGTTGTGGAGTGGATCAGGCCGTGAAACTTGCGGCGCGACATGCGGAGGTGAAGTCGCTGGTGCTGCTCTCTGAAGGAACGGATCGCGCGGGGCGGGAGTTTCTGCGCAAGTCGCCGAAGCTGCCGCTCTTTATGGCTGCTGCGGATGACGATCCAGATCTCGGCGTCGTGGAAATCATGCAATGGCTGGGCGATTTGTCGCCCGATCCATCGAACAAGCTGGTGCAGTACACGACCGGCGGGCACGGCGTGGAGATGTTCGCGGCGCACAAGGAATTACCGGGAATGATCGTGGATTGGCTTCACGCGACGCTGAAAGATCCGCCGAGCGCGCCGGCCACTCGCGCGGCGGGTTCCATGTCCGCGGAGTCGCGGTTTCTCGAGCTTCTGGATCAGCCGGATGGCTTGAGCAAGGCAGTCGCCATGTATGAGGACGAGCGCCGGCGCAATCCGAAGAGCGTGCTTTTCTCGGAGATCGTCCTGAACCGGATCGGATACGAGCATCTCGTTACCGGTGACAAAAATGGCGCGATCGAGATCTTTAAGCTCAACGTCACCGCTTATCCGAATTCCCCGAATGTCTACGATAGCCTCGGCGATGCATACCTCGCGGACGGGCAGAAAGATTTGGCGCGCGAGAATGCGAAGAAGACGCTGGAGCTGCTGGCAACAGACACGGTTGATAGTCAAGCGCGGCGCGACGGAATCAAAGCCAACGCCGAATCAAAGCTGAAGTAGCACTCTCCGCGAAACGCAACGCTTCCGTAGCGCCGGCTGCCAGTTTGTGTTTGTTCACGCTAGCGTTGCATCCAGCGTCGAGTCCGCGCCGCAGGATTGCTCATCGCCGACGAAAAACGCCGGCAGGCTGCCGGCGCTACTTCTTCGGAAAATTCGGATCGGCTTTTACTTCCAGGATTTGTTTTGTGTGCCGCTCGCTGTGAGCTGCGATGAACAGCAGGAATTCGTAGCCGTCGAGCGGCATGCCCAGTGGATTTTCCGCTACTACGTGCGCGCGCAGATCGGGCGTGCTCTTCATGTACGCGATGGTCTTCTCGCGGCTCTTCAGAAAATGATCGAGCGTTTCGGCCGGCGTCCAGCGTCCGGTGGGGACGAGCGGCGGAGGCGCCTGCGCCTTGTGGCTGCGGTCCGGAATCATGGCGAGGACGCCTGCGTCGATCTTCGCGTAATCGCGATCCGCGGCTCCCGCCGGGGCCATCATCACTTTTTCCGTAATGTTGCCGAAGATGAAGTCTTCGGCTAGCGCAATATGCTCGAGGGTTTCGGCCACCGACCAGCGGTCCGGGCCAGCCTTGAATTTCCATTGAGCTTCGGAGAGGCCTTTCGTCGCATCGATGACGCCCTGGCGTGTTTTTTCTAGATACGCTACGCCCTTGGCGCGATCTTCATCGGACAGAGTCTGCCCGAAGGCCGCAATTTGAAAGCAGAGAACCGCGCAAATCAGCAACGCCGCTTTTTTCATCTTGGAGTCTCCTGAGAGTCTTATTACGCGTCCAGCCGGATTCCTTTACAGGGTGAACTTTCGCATCGCGAGGCATTCGCGGCGCAGGCAAAGATTCTAGTCTCGTTCCGGGCGGCCCGCAACCAGGCGCGACCGACGCATACGAGTGGACGATCAGCCCTGAGTCGCGTTTCCACGCTGTGCTCATCACTGGAAACTGATTCAGTGGCTGCGCTGTTGCTTCGATGAGCCTCGCAGCCACCAGCCGCCGCTGTAAGGGTTGCTGCGCCAGTTGCCGGCGATTTCCTTTTCCATCGCGCTCTGCAGCAAATCCTGAAAGGTCTTCCCGTTGAGATTTGCATCGCTCGAGTTCCACGAACCGGTGAACGAGCGCCCCTGCTGCGTTCGCGCGGTCCAAGTGCCGCGCCATTCCGCAGCGGTTTTCTGGGCTGTCCACGTGCCTTGAAGCACGGACTGACCGGTATCAATGATCAGCGACCATGTTCCGTGCGCGGAATTTGGATTTTTCGGGAGGGCGCTTCCCGTCCAGGTGCCGCGGAAAACTTGTGTGGGCCCAACGGTTGCGGTCCACGAGCCATGAAATGGCGCGGGGCTTTCTTGCGCCAGCGCGCAGCAGCCAAACAAGAGTGCGATGACCAATCCCCAAGTCTTGATAGTCACGTCCACGTACGAGGCTACACGAATTTGCTTCGCGCGGCTTCGTCCGGCGAGTCGCGCGCGACGCCGGCGCCTCTGCATTCCGCTCCGACGGTGATATCCTGCTCGCACGCGCACCGATAAGGTCAAGTTTTATGTTGCGACAACTCGCTCTTCCCGTCTTCAGCATAGCTCTCGGACTTGGTTGTGCGCCGCCACGGCTTCGTGCGCAGGAGGCGCAGCCGGCAGCTTCCCCCGCGGTTTCCGAGAGCATCTCGCGCGGCGACGCGCTCACCTCGCATCAAAAGTTCGCCGAAGCGCTGACAGCATATCGGGAAGCCGACAAGATTTCGAATCACACCTGCGGCCTCTGCTTCCTGCGCATGGCCAGCACGGAACGTGTTCTCGGCGATTTCGCCGCCGCGCTCGAAGCCGCGCAGCGCGCCATCGAGATTGCCGGCAGCGACCACTGGATCGCGGGACAAGCTCATTTTCTGCGCGGCTCGATTTTCGCTTCCGAATCAAGCGAGCCCTCGTCCGCGGCGCTCAAACAAGCCGAAAACGAATTTCGAGAGGCGCTCGCCGCCGATCCCAACAGGAGCGTGGCGCGTTTCTATCTCGGCGAAGTCCTGCTGCTTCAAGGGCGCGATGCGGAAGGCATCGCCGAGCTGAACGGATTTATCAACGGCCCGTTTGCCGAGCCGGGCCGGGTCGAACATGCGCGCCGGCTCATCGCATCGCCGGTGCTGGCGCGCGAGCCCGCAGGCCCGGCTTTTTCCGTGGTCACGCTCGAGGGCCGCGAGATCAGTGCATCGGCGCTGCGCGGCAAAGTTGTGCTCCTCGATTTCTGGGCCACGTGGTGCCCGCCGTGCCGCGAGTCTGTGCCGGCGCTGGTCAAGCTGCACCACGAATTCGCCGATCGCCCATTTGAAATTGTGGGCGTCAGCGCCGATCGCGACGAGAGTGACTGGAAGAGCTTCATCAAGTCCAATCACATGGACTGGGCCGAGTCCATCGATCGCGATCGCGAAATGCAGGCACTGTTTGAGGTCGATGCGTTTCCGACTTACATCGTCCTCGACCGCAGCGGCGTGATCGGATATCGCCAATCGGGCTACGGCGCGCCGACGGCGCAAAATCTGGAGCGCGCCATCAACCGCGCGTTGAGCAAGCCATTCGAGCCGCAGCCGGTTGCGTCAACAACTCCGCCGCCCGCCGCGGTTGCGCCGCCTGCCTCTCCTGCGCGTCCGATCGCGCCCGCGCAGCTTGCGTCCATTCCGCTCGATGCTCTCGCAGCCGCCGCCATCAATCCCGAATCCGGTGCCGCGGAACTTTCCGATTCGAATTTCATTTTCCCTCCCGACGACGTGGATAACGGCGACGCCGAGCACGGTATCTACCGCAACGACTTTCTGGGATTGCGCTACAAATTCCCGCAATCTCTGGCAGCGGTGACTCCAGAATCTCTCGAGCAGATGAATCAGGTCGCGCTCGAATGGATGAAGAAGCACGCCGCGGCGAACCCATCCGCGCCAATTCCCTTTCCGAAGATTGTCTTTCTTGCGTCCGCCGACCCGCGCAATCACGCTCCGTTTGTGCGCATCAGCGTGGCGATGAGCGGGGCTCTCGATCGCGACTCCGCGTTGAAGCGCCAGAAAGATCTCGAAGAGCGCGGCGCTAGCGTCTCCACTCCTTTGCAAGAGCTCGCGCTCGGAAAGCTCTCGCTCCTGCGGACTGACCTGGAATATCCGTGGGCTTCGCCACCAGTCTGGACTGCGTCTCTGCAATTCATAGCTGCCGGCAAGTTTCGCGTCACGCTCGAAATCTTCGCTCGCTCCAAATCAGAGCTCGAATCGCTAATCCCCTCGGCTGAATCGCTTGTCGTATCCAAGAAATAGATGGCAAGCCGGTATTCCGGGAAATGTGCCCGGCTCAGATAAATGGGCGGCCCCATTTCAGAGGTCTTGCGACGGGTCTTAGGGCGTTGAAAGAGACCGTAAAGCCTTCTGGGGGGTGCGATTTTGTCTCGACCTGAAATTACCTCCGTGCTTTATTTTCAGTGAGTTACGGCGATTTGTGCCCGTTGCCGTGTATCGACCTGAAATTTACGCATCGGACTGGCGGCCGGGATCTTTTTTCTTTGTAGGTTAGCCGGATTCATTTGCAATTTCCCACGGCAGGCTAGCAGCGAAAAATGACGAATACCAGAGTACGCGACGCGAATCTACGTAGAGGGAAAGAGGCGAGCATTGCGGTCACAGGCACTCGGAGGCTTGGCGCGACAGCGGCGTTTTCAGCGCGGGGAGGGGACTTCGTCCCAGTTTTGCTCGGCGGGAAGGCGGGAGGCTACGGCTTGTTCCAGCTCGTGGGCGCTTTTTGCGTTGTCGGGATAATTGCGGACGAACATTTCAAAAGCGAATTTGCTCTCGGGGGCGATGGCGCGGATTGTCGGTTCAAGTTTGGCGGTGAGCTTCTTCGCGGTGGCGGTGTCCGTATCCGAGAGCACGACGCCGAAGAAACCGCTGGCCAGTTGATACATCGAATCGGACGGCCTGAGATTGCGGCCGATGGCGCGCGCTATCTCTCCGAGCAGAGCGGTGGCCTCGTTCGAATCCGTGACGTTTGGAGACATGCTTACTTTGACGGCCAGAAGCGAGAGAGCGCGCTCCATCGCGGACGCACGGCGATATTCCATGGCCAGGCGATCCTGGAAGTGATTTAGATCAGGGATGGTGTGCAGCAGGTCCGCATCAGCCTGATGGCGCAGGTCGACATTGCGCTGCAGCTCGGAGACGAGTTGCTGTTTTATGCTGCGGAAGGTTCGTTGGCGGTCGAGCAGATAGGCCGCGATGAGCAGCGAGAGGACGCAAAATCCGAAAAAGGCAAAACGCATCGGCCATTTGGTGGCTTCGTCCGCGTGGACGAAGACGAGCGGATACATCAGCAGGGCCACGCCAGCGGCAAGAACGAGAACGACGACTGCAGCCAGGATGGTCAACTGGCGTTCCCGCCGTTCGAGTTGATCGAGTTCCGATTGATTGAGACTAGCCATCGCCTAATTCCCACGCGCCGCTAAGCGACACGAATGCGGCGCCGGCATGTGTGCCGCGCCATTCCCCTACGTCGATTCTGGAACGCGGGCGGCTGCGGTACCAGCTATCTATTCGGGTGTGTTGCCTAGGTGTTACCGCAGAGCCGGCGGACTTTGGCTTGCAACGCTGTATCCTATGTGGCGCATCTACTTTTTCATGAAACCCGCGCTACTTTATATAATTCGCCGGGTTAGATTGGACTTATACATATGCCACATACGATTCGAACGTTTGTTTGCACCGTTTTAGCGATAGCGTTTGCGGCATCGGCCGCGAGCGCGCAGAAATTGCCCCCTAAGAAAGAAGCCAAAGAATGGCTGCGGAAGGCCGCGGCGGATGCGGACCTGCGGGGTTCTGGCGGGGCGCCGTTTCACCTGGTTGCGCATTTCAAGTACACGCTGGACGACAACACCACCGAAGGAACCTACGAGCTTTTCTGGGCGGCGGCGAACAAGTATCGCGTGAATTTCAAGATGGGAGGAGTGGTCGAGACGGAAATCGCGGCTGGAAACAAGCTGGCTGTCGAGCGGAGCTCGAAGGCGCTGCCTTTGCCGCTGTGGCGCATTGAGCAGAGCTTGCGCTCGCCCGTCGCCCAACTTGCCGGCTCGGATCCCGATGTGAAGAAAGTGTATGCGGACAAGAGCAGCGGAGATTACCGCACGTGCGTGGAGTTCGAGTCGAATTACGCGCGGCCGCAGGCTTGCTTTGATTTGAATACAAATGCGATCGACGCGGCGATTGGAGGGATCTACGGGCGGGCTGCGCGATCGGAATTCCGGATCAACGATTTCGTGTCGATTGGCGGCAAGCGATTTCCGCGGCACATTTATCTGACGGCGCTCGGCGAGACGATTGATCTGCACATCACGACGCTCGAAGCGCAGAGCAATTTCGACGAGACGCTTTTCGCCGCCGGCGCGAAGGCCGAATCGCACGATTGGTGCTCGGAGCCTTCGCGCAAGGGCGGCATCAAGTGGCCGCATCCGCCGGGGGTTTGGGGATTGCCGGGGCCGGCGATGGCGCCCGCGGGAAATTTCAGCGCGTATTATTTGCTGATTGGGCGCGATGGGCAGGTGGCGAATATCGTCGCATTGCGGCACGGGCCTGAGGAGGAGAATCGCCGCATGGAGGGGATTTTGCATGATGCGAAGTTTCCCGTGCGGCGGTGCGGGGATGCGCCGATTGATTACGAGATTGTTCTAAGTGGCAGCCGGTTTGGGCCGTACGGATCGCTTTAGTTCGGGCGGCGATTTCAGATTGTGAAGCGGCGCTGTGGCCGTTTGGCACAAAATCGCCGGCGGGGACGCCGGCGCTACGAACGGCTTAAATAAATAGGCTGGTGCGGGATTTTAGGGCGTCGGCTAGGTATGTTGCGACGCCGCCACATTCCAGGCCTGCGGCCATTTCTTCTTCGCGGATGCCCATCAGGTCGCGGGACATTTCGCAGGCGATCATGCGGACGCCTAGTTCGCGGGCTAGCGCGATCATTTCTTCGAGCGAATTGACATTCTTGTCCTTCATCATGCCGCGGAGCATTTTTGCGCCGGCGCCGAAATAGTTCATTTTCGAGACGGGCAGAGATTTGCTCGAGCCGGGCGACATCAGCGCCATCATTTTCTGCGGGATCGTTTTTCCTGAGAATTGCGTTCCCTTCCGCAGCACGGCCAGACCCCAGAAAGTGAAAAACATGCTGACCTGCTGGCCCATGGAGGCGGCGCCGGTGGCGATGATGAACGCGGCGAGGGCGCGATCGAGATCGCCGGAGAAAATGATGATGGCGACGCGATCTTCGGGGGCGCGCTCTTCGAGATCGGCTAGGCGCTTTTCGAGAGCTTGCACCTGCTGCTCGAGAGCTTGCACGCGCGATGTTTCGATGCTCGCTTGCATTCCGGCGCTGGCTTCCATGGGTGGGTCTCCTCAGGTGGTGCGCTTCACGTAGTGGACGTAGATGCTTGCGCCTTCGATAGTTTCCGTTTCCTGGCTGAGCAGCTCGACATTTTTTGCAATCTTGGCCCAGCCTTGAAAATCGGCGACTGAACCGCGATCTGTGGCCATGATTTTCAGCACTTGGCCGGGCTGGAGCTTGCCGATTTCTTTCCGGGCGTTCACCAGCGGCATCGGGCAATTCATGCCGCGGGCGTCGAGTTCCTTGTCGAATGGTTGGCTCATCGGACGGCTCCGGACTTTGCTTCGTAGGCCTGGGCGAGGGCGCAGACGTTTTTGCCCAATTCGAGCGTGGAGGCGGCGTCTTCGTCGGGGGCGAGGAGGCCGGCGTTTACGCGCTTGATGTCTACGTATTCGGGGATGAATTTTGGCAGGCTTTCTAGCAAATAGCGGACGAAACCGCTTTCGTTCTCTTGCTGCAGGACGCGTAGGCCGTCGTTGCGACGCTTCAGATCGCCGAGAGAGGCGGCGAAGAGGCCGGTTGCGTCCGCTTCATCGAGACCGCTGAAATGGCCGGGCAGAATGATCATTGAATCGGGCAGCTTCGATAGCTTTTGCAGAGAATGCGCGTGCAGCGGGGCCCAGGCGTCGGCTTTGCCGCCGAGATCGGGCCGGGCGATGGAGCGGATGAAGATGCTGTCGCCGGTGAAGAGATAGTTGTCGGCGAGGCGCAGTGCGACGAGGCCTAGCGTGTGGCCGGGAATGTGCAAAACTTCTAGCTGCTGGTTGCCTACGTGAAAAATCTGGCCGTCGTGGAGCGGTTCGTAGGCGATTGTTGCGGGCAGCATGTCCATGGGATGAATTGCGTCGTAGGGATGTAGCCAGTAGCGGCAGCCGGTTTCGGCGGCCAGTGCGACGCCGCCGCTGATGTGGTCGGCGTGGCCGTGCGTGTCGATTACGGCTTCGAGCGCGAGATTTTTTTCGCGCAGAAGATTGCGATAAGGCTGGAGGTGGCGCAGCGGATCGATGACGATGGCTTTGCCTTCGCTGGCTAAGACATAACTCAGGCATCCGCGGGCGGGCCGGCTCACTTGATAAATCGCGAGCGCCGGAGTTTCGATCACGGTGCGTGTCGCGTAGTATTCGCCCCAGGCTCTCATTCCACCAGCTAGATCGACGGTGTTGTAGCCGAGGCGGCGCAATCCTTGCGCGACGTATTCAGAAGTGTCGCCTTTGGCGCAGACGCTGAGAATCAATTGATCGCGCGGCAGTTGGTCGGCTAGTTCTTTTTCGACGCAGGCGACGACGGAGTCCACCATTTCATCCTGGCCGCCGAGTTCGAGCATTTCGAAGTACGGAAGATTGATGGCCGGTAGCGGTTCGCGGCCTTCGAGGCGGAAGCGCTCGAATTCATCGCGATTGCGCACGTCGAGGACGAAGAATTTGGCGCGCTGGTGCAGCTTTTCCAGGAGATCTCCGGCTGTCCAGGCGGCCTCGCGTGTTTCTGGCATTGAGCTTTTACTCCGCAGGTGCGGGTTAGCATATCACACGGCGGATAGCGTGGGTTTTGAAGCAAATCGCTTTCGGGTGCGTGCTTCCATCGCTTCGTGAGGTGTGGAAGGGCGTGCATCAAGTGTCCTCAGCGCGGGCGTCCGAGGGCGGAATTTAGTCACCGAAAGGTGACACTTTTATTGCGATGCGGGAATTCTCGTTCCACAAGCGCTGTGTTTTCAATCGCAAATCATTGCGCAATTTGGCCGTTTAGCTGCACTTGGACTTTACGGGTTGGTTCGGCCATTTGCATTCGCGCGTCTGGAAATTGCGGGGAGGAGACTTGAAATGAGGAATTGTTGCAAGGCGGTGTTGATCCTCGCCGCGTTTCTCATCTTCGCCGCGCCACAGGCCGGCGCCAACAGCGGCAACCACCATTGGTTCAAAAACGTATTTCATCTCCAACAGAAAACGCCCAAGCACCCCGAGCGAGGTTCCGATAAATTGCTCGCGCGCCAGGAAAAAGCCAAGGATCGCAGCGCGCGGATGCGCGAGCGGGCCGCCGAGCAGCACCCCACCCCGAAAGCAGCGAAGACTTCCACTCAGAGCAAATAGCGATCGTCAGTCTCGACGGAAAGCCTCGAGTTCTCCAGCGCTAAAGCGCATCTTTAGAGGCGAGGCGTTTCCCGGAGCACTGAAGCGCTCCTCCCCCGCATAAATGCGAGGGCTGCCACCACCCAAAGAACTTCGATCGATATCAAATTGGGACATGGCCACTCGTTGCTCCGCTTCGACCTTGCTTGTGTGTCGTGTTAACTTGATGGTCCGGGGAAATTGCGAATGTTTGAGACCTTAACTGAAAAATTGCAGAGGGCTTTCAAGAACCTGCGGGGGCAGGGGAAGCTCACCGAAGAGCATTTGGATTCGGCGCTGGGGGAGATTCGCGAGGCGTTGCTTGAGGGCGACGTCAATGTTGGCGTTGTGGACGAATTGATCGCGCATATCCGCGAGAGGGCGCTGGGGGCCGAGGTGCTGCTGACGCTTTCGCCGGATCAGCAGGTGGTGAAGATTGTGCGCGACGAGCTTTCGATTTTGCTGGGGCGCGAGGCGAAGATGCAGTTTGCTTCGCGGCCGCCTTCGGTGTGGCTGATCGTGGGATTGCAAGGCTCGGGCAAAACTACTACTACGGGGAAATTGGGGAAATGGCTGGGCGAGCATGGGCATCGGCCGATTGTGGTTTCGACTGACGTTTACCGGCCGGCGGCGCGCGAGCAGTTGGCGCAGGTGGCGAAGGCTACCGGGACGCCGATTTGGCCGGGGATTGGGACTGATAAGCCGGTTGAGATTGTGCGCGGAGCGGTGCGCGAGGCGAAGCTTTCGGCTTACGACGTGATTTTGGTGGATACCGCGGGGCGGTTGCACATTGACGATGAATTGATGAGCGAGCTTTCGACATTGAAGAAGGAGCTTGCGCCGTCGGAGATTTTGTTTGTGGCGGACGCGATGATTGGGCAGGACGCGGTGCGCTCGGCGGGAGAATTTCACAAGCGGCTGGCGGTGACGGGCGTAATTTTGACGAAGCTCGACGGCGATGCGCGCGGCGGTGCGGCGCTTTCGATCCGCAAAGTGACCGGCGCGCCGGTGAAATTTGCGGGCGTCGGCGAGAAGTACGATGCGCTCGAGGCGTTTTATCCCGACCGCATTGTGTCGCGGATTCTTGGCATGGGCGACGTGCTGACGCTGATCGAGAAGGCCGAGAAGACCATTGATGAAAAGAAGGCGCGGGAGATGCAGCGCAAGCTGCGGGAGAATGAGTTTACCTTGGACGACTTCCGCGATCAGTTGCAGCAGGTGCGCAAGATGGGCTCGCTCGAGCAATTGATGGGCATGTTGCCGAAGATTGGGCCGTTTGCGAATTTGCCGAAGGATGTTTCGGTGGATGAAAAGCAATTGCGGCAGATTGAGGCGATCATCAATTCGATGACCGCGGCGGAGCGGGCGGATGCTGACATTATTGACGGCAAGAGGCGCAAGCGCATCGCGCGAGGGAGCGGGACGGCGGTGCAGGAAGTGAATCAGGTTTTGAAGCAGTATGCGGATATGCGGCGGATGTTGAAGAGATTCGGGGGCATGGCCAAGGGCAAGATGCGCGGGATTGGCAAATTTGCGGGGTTGAAGTAACGCCGGCTTGGCGGGGATCGGGCCGCGCACGACGGTTGGCACTGGCTGGGTTTGTGGTCGTAAGAGGCCGGCGGTACCAAAGCGCTAGGGGGAATTGGCTGGGTTCGCTATAATTGTGGGACTCAAATGGGAGGAAATCGCTAGTGGTAACTATTCGTTTGGCACGTATGGGGAAGAAGAAGCGGCCGTTTTACCGCGTGGTGATTATGGAGAAGACGCGGCCGCGCAATGGGCGGTTTGTGGAAATTGTCGGGACGTATGACCCGCTGAAGAAGCCTGCCGAGATCAAGCTCGACGCCGAGCGCATCAAGTACTGGCTGGGGGTCGGGGCGCAGCCGAGCGACACCGTCCGCAGTTTTTTACGTAACCAGAAGATAGCCTGACACGTCCGATTCCACAGGGGTAGTCTTTCCATTTTCTAGCTCGAGCGACTTATCCCGCTCGCCCTAGCGACCTGTGGAGGGGCGCTATATGAAAGATCTCGTTGAGGCTATTGCGAAGGCACTCGTTGACCACTCCGATCAAGTTTCCGTTCGCGCCGTCGATGGTGAGCAGGTGACGGTGCTGGAATTGAAGGTTCACCCGGAAGATCTCGGGAAAGTGATCGGACGGCAAGGGCGCACAGCTAAATCGATACGAACGATCCTGGGCGCAGCCGGGATGAAGCTCAGGAAACGGTACACGCTGGAAATACTTGAGTAGTGAGCGCTGAAAATAAAAACTACGTGACGCTCGCGCGCATCGTCCGGCCGCAGGGGCGTCGCGGGGAAGTTGCGGCTGAGATCCTCACCGATTTTCCTGAACGGCTAACCCGCTTGAGTTCCGTTTACTTATGGGATGGCAAGAGCGATCCGCGGAAGGTCGCGGTTCGTGCTTGCTGGTTGAGCCAGAGCCACGGCGGGCAGGCTGTCTTTCATTTCGAAGGATTCGATTCCATCAGCGATGCCGGGAATTTAGTGGGGCTAGAAGTGCAGTTGCCGATCAGCGAGCGCGTGGAGTTGCCGGCGGGAAGTTATTTCATCACCGATCTGATTGGCTGCGAAGTGCGAGAGCGTGAGACGGGAAACCGGCTTGGAGTGGTTCGCGATGTGCAACCGACAGGAGACGCCACCGTCGGGACGCCGCTGCTGGTGGTGAATTCGCCGCGGGGCGAATTGCTGATTCCGCTGGCGCTGGAAATTTGCGCGAAGATTGACCTCGTTACGCGAAGCATTGAGATTCTCCCGCCTGAGGGCCTGCTCGACCTGAACCTCGATTCCTAAGCTGCTACGGTTGACGTACACTGAGGCGAAATTATTTGGCGCGGAAACGCACGAGGCTCAGTGCATGACGCAGCCGTCTACCAACAAAGCCAGCCTTGTATTTCTGCTGCTGAGGGTGGCGATTTTCACTGTGGTCGTGCCGGCTTCGGTGACGGCGTGGATTCCCCTTTATTGGCTATTTCCGTGGCTGCGCGGCGAGGTGACGCCAAATCGCGGCTTGGAAGTGATCGCGGTGGTTCTCATTGCAGCGGGAGCGGCGGGCTACGCCTGGTGCGCGCTCGATTTTGCGTTTCGCGGCCAGGGCACACCTGCGCCGATTGAACCGCCGAAAATGCTGGTGGTGCAGGGGCTCTACAGGTTCGTGCGAAATCCGATGTACATCAGCGTGCTGACGGTGCTGGTGGGCGAATGCGTGCTGTTGAAATCGCCGATCTTCGTCGAATATGCGGTGCTGGTCGCGCTGGGATTTCACCTATTCGTGCTGTTCTATGAAGAGCCGGTGCTGCGGAGAAAGATGGGCCCGGCCTATGAGCAGTACTGCCGGGAAGTGCCGCGGTGGATTCCGCGGTTTGCGCCGAGGCGTGCAAAAAATGCGCTTTGATATCGTGACGATATTTCCGGAGTTCTTCGCCGGGCCGCTGGATTATGGAATTGTGCGGCGGGCGCGGGAAGCGAAGCTTATCGAAACGGCGGTGCGGGATTTGCGAGAGTTTGCGCACGACCGGCACCGGACTGTGGACGATCGTCCTTTTGGCGGCGGCGAGGGGATGGTGCTGAAGCCGGAGCCGCTGTTTGAGGCGGTGGAGTCGCTGGTGGGCTCGACGGTGGCGCCGCCGCGGACGGCGATTGTGCTGCTGTCGGCGTCGGGCGAGCTTTTCCGGCAGGAGTTGGCGCGGGAGTTCGCGCAACTCGAAAGAATCGTGCTGCTTTGCGGGCGCTATGAAGGCGTAGACGAGCGCGTGGCGGAGCACTTGGCTACGCATGAAATTTCGATCGGGGATTTTGTGCTTTCGGGCGGCGAATTGCCGGCGGCGATGATTCTGGATGCGGTGACGCGGCTGATTCCGGGGGCGTTGGGAAATGAAGATTCGACAGTGAATGAATCGTTTTCGGAGATGGCGGATCGATCTGCTCGCGAGGGTATCTCAAAATCCCCACCCGCAAATTCGGCGGGTGGGGCGCCCTACGCATCGCGGGGGATTTTGGATTGCCCGCATTACACGCGGCCGCAATCGTTTCGCGGGTGGGAAGTGCCGGAAGTGCTTATCGGCGGGAACCACGAGGAGATTCGGCGCTGGCGGCGGGAGAAGGCGCTGGAGAAGACGATGCGCAACCGGCCGGATTTATTGGCGAGCGATTCGGGGCGTTCGTAGCGACGCGAAAAGGTTGGGAATGAAAGACAAGCATCTTTTGATTCTCGTGCCGCCGTTTTTCGCGTTGACGATGATGATCATTTATTTTTGGCGCGAGCCTTGGTCGCGGATGCGATGGATTGGCGCGGGGATGATTGTTGCCGGGTTCGCGTTTTGGACCGTTGCGCATGTGCAGCTTGGGGCGTCGTTTTCGGCGAGAGCGCAGGCGCGGAAGCTTGTTACGCACGGGCTTTATTCGCGGATTCGGAATCCGATTTATGTGTTTGGGTCGATTGGCATCGCCGGGATCTTTTTGTTCTTGCAGAGGCCTTGGTTATTGTTGGTTTTTCTGGCGTTGATTCCCATGCAGATTTTTCGGGCGCGGAATGAGGCGCGGGTGCTGGAAAATGCGTTTGGGGAGGATTACCGCGAGTATCGGAAGAAGACCTGGTTTTAATGTGATGATCTTCCGCGGTTCAGTGGGAGCGTTGGTTGGGCACCGAGGTCGTCGGAGGGCGCGTCGATTGCTTCGCAATCGCATAGCGATTGACCGGCGCCCCTACGGGATGGAGTTTTTGGTTTGGTGGGAGGAAAATTGGCATGTTGAGGCCTCACCTCTGAAAAGGTGAGCTACATGCATTGCACATTAAAATTATTGCGGAGCAGATTGGTTCCTGGAGGATGGGATGAGTGATGTGGCTGATTTTCCTTACGAGACTCGATTGAATATTTTGTATAAGCCGCTGGAAATTGTGGATGAAAAGGCGCTCGCGGATGCTTGCGAGTACAAGTGGTACAACCAGACTTTGTGCCAGGTGAACGCGTCGGTGGTGCGCATCGGCGTGTTTCAGGGCGAATACCATTGGCACAAGCATGACGCGGATGATGAATTTTTCTATGTGGTCGAGGGGCAGCTCTTGATTGATCTCGAGGGGCGGACGGTGGAATTGGCGCCGCGGCAGGGATTTGTGGTGCCGAAGGGCGTTGTGCACCGGACGCGGGCGCCGCAACGGACGGTGGTTTTGATGTTTGAGAATGCTGGGATTATTCCTACCGGGAATTAGCCATGGTTGTGCCGGTTTAATTCTTACTTAGCCTACCTGGGCCGGCAACTTGAGGTGGCAAAAATTGTGAAAATCCCGTAAAATTAACGATTGTCCTGATAGAGCTGGCCCCACCTGAGCGGGTCTGCCGGGAAATGCGAATATGAACCCTATACTTGCGAAAGCACAACATGCGCAATTGCGCAAAGACTTGCCGCACTTCCGCCCGGGCGATACGGTGCGGGTAAACGTGCGATTGAAGGAAGGCGACAAAGAGCGCGTCCAGCCGTTTGAGGGAGTGGTGATGCAGCGGCGCGGCGAGTTGGCCGGCGCGAGTTTCACGGTGCGGCGCGTGAGTTTCGGGATTGGCGTGGAGAGGATTTTTCCGCTGCATTCGCCGATGATCAGCACGATTGAGGTGGTGAGGCAGGGACGCGTGCGGCGCGCCAAGTTGAATTATTTGCGCGGGCGGAAGGGTAAGGCGGCGAGGATTAAGAGAGTGGAGAGGGTGGAAGTTGCTGAGGTGGCGAAGGCGGAAGCGTAGTCGCGAGAAAATAATAAGGATTGAGAAGGGCCGAGAGGGTTTCGGCCCTTTTTGTTTTTTGGTGGCCCAACATTAAACAACGCGCATGAGTATGGCGGTGTAGGTCCGCGCATGGGCGCTGCCCTTGGCGGGGGATTGTGGTCGAAAGATGCCGGCGGGGACGCCGGCGCTACGGTGGCCGTGGTAGAATCTGCGGCCGATGGGACGGCTTTGTTCGTCGCGGTACGAACGGATTGCGCGGCAGCGTGGATGGCAACGTATCGCTGGAATTGATGAAGCGGGGCGAGGCTCTCTCTTTGGACCTGTAGTCGCTGCGGCGGTGATTTTGAATCCGCGGCGGCGCATCGTTGGGTTGGACGATTCCAAAAAACTTGCAGCGGACCGGCGCGAAGAATTGGCGCCGCGCATTCGCGAACATGCTTTGGCGTGGGCTGTCGCCGAAATAGATGCGGCGCGGATTGACGCGTGGAATATTTATCAGGCCAGCCGCCAGGCCATGACCGCGGCGTTTGAGGCGCTGGCGATGGCGCCGGATTATTTGTTGATTGATGCGATGCAACTGGATGTTTGTTGCGAGCAGCTATCATTGATACACGGAGATGCGCGGTCGATCTCGATTGCGGCGGCGTCGATTTTGGCGAAGGTGGAGCGCGACCGGATCATGACGGAGTGGGATCAGGTTTATCCGCAGTATGGATTGGCGAGTAACAAGGGTTATGGGACGCCGGATCATTTGGAGGCTTTGCGGATTCACGGGCCGACGAAGTTGCACCGGTTTTCATTTGCGCCGGTGAGAGAGGCGCGATGTTGGGCAGCGGGAGCAACGCAGGAGAGTTTGCCACTGCCGGTGGTTGCGGGGGCAGAGTAGCGCCGGCGTGCCTGACGGCATCCGACGAGCAAGGATCCGCCACAGTCGAATATCCCGCGCAGACTCTGACGCACACGAATCCATTGAACAGGGCGGTACGCGGTTGTGTGTCGGAGTTGGCGTAGCATGCGATCGTAAGATGCCGGCGGGGACGCCGGCGCTACTTAGAGGCCCGAAAACTAAAAGAACACCGCTCCAGACCCCTCAAACCCCTTCTGGCTACTGTTGTCGGCTACCAAACAACACCTCTTACCGTTCGTTGACCATGCTTTTCATCGCGTGCTACGTTTGAGTTTCCGCATTCCGGCGGGCTTTTTGCGGGCTGCTGCTGAGGGCCGCATGAAGCTCGTGTCCCTGCTGAGAGCAGGATCGGGAGATTGCGGTTAGCGGCCAACGGACCATGGCATTTAACAAGAGCAAAGCACTCGAGTCGGCGCTGAAGTCCCTGAACCAGGGACGCGTGCCCGACGCCATCCGCGAATACCAGCAAATCCTGCGGCAGGATGCGAAGGATCAGGTCACCCTGATGACGCTCGGGGATCTGTTTGTGCGCCAGGGCGATATGCACTCGGCGACGCAATATTTCGAGCGGCTGGCGCAGGTGTATTTGACCGATGGATTCAACAGCAAGGCCATCGCGATTTACAAAAAGATTGCCAAGCTGGCGCCAAATGAATTGGATCCGCTCGAACGGCTGGCCGATCTCTACGTGCAGCAGGGGGTGTTGAGCGAGGCGCGGCCGCTTTATTTGCAGATTGCGGAAGGGCACCTGAAGGGGAATCGCGCGCCGAGGGCGGTGGAAGTGCTGCGGCGGCTGCTGGAAGTCGAGCCGGAAAATCTGCGCGTGCAGATGCGGCTGGCGGAGCTTTACAACGTCATCGGGCAGAAAACCGAGGCGGCGAAGACCTATTTGAATTACGCGCAGCGATTGATCGAGCGCGGCGACCTGACGGAAGTGGAGAAGTTGTGCGACCGGGCGTTGGAAGTGGACCCGGCGAATACGGCCGCGGTGGCGATGAAGGCGCAGGCGTTCGGAATGTCGGGGAACACCGGCAAAGCAGTGGAATTATTGCGCGCGCAGCCCGACGCTGAAGCCGGCGGAGAAACGACTTCGCAGATCATCAATCACCTGCTGCGCGATGAAAAGTATCCGCAAGCGATGGAGCTGTCGCGGCGCGTCTTCGAGCGCGGGAACCAGTTCTATCCGTTCCCGCTGCACGTGGCGACGTCGCTGCTGCAAGCGGCCGAGCCGGCGGATGCGCTGGGGCTGCTCAAAGAAATTCGCGAGGCAATGATTGAAGCGGGCGAGCAAGACAAACTGCTCGAAGCTTTGACGTCAGTCGTGAACGGCTTGCCGGGGGAGATTGAGCCGCTTGAGGCGCTGGTGGGCTTCTGCCGCGAGACGAGCAATTCGTTCCGCCTGCCGGATGCGGTGAGCCAGCTCGCGCAGGCCTACTCGGATGCGGGGCAATTCGAGCGCGCTGAAGGGCTGTTGCAGGAACTGCTCGAGAAGAAACCCGACGACGACAAACTGATTGCGCGTCTCGAACAGGCTCGCGCCAAAGTTGCAGGCAGTCCGGCTGGAACTCTGGAAGCAGCTTCGCCAACGGTGAGCTCTCCGGTGCAAGCGTTCCCAGAGGCACCGAAGAGCGATTTCGATGCGCCGGCTGAGGAAGAGAAAGCGGCGCAGCAGGCCAAGGTGCAGGTCGAGCCGGTGCTGGATGAAGAAACGCAGAAGTACGTGGCGCAGGCGCTGACGGATGTGGATTTGTTTTCGAGCTATGGGCTGACGCAGAAGGCGATGCATCTGCTAGAGAGCGTGCTGCAGAAGGCGCCGCGGCATACTCCGGCGCTGGAGCGGCTGCTGGATATCACGCTGGGCGCAGGGGACGAATTGCGCACGGCGCAGCTTGCGGCGCAGCTCGAGCAGATTCATCTGTCGCGCGGAGACCAGGCTAGCGCGGAGAGATTCGCGGAGCTGCGACAGAGATACCAGGGAGCGGCGGTGCAGTCCGGCGCGGCCCAGGCGGCAAAGCCTGCGCCTGCCGAAGCACCGCCAGCAGCACCGCCTGCTCATCAGCCAACTGTCGAGGCGCGAGCGCCCCAATCCGTAGCCGCTGCTCCGGAACCCGAAATCGCGGAATTCGATTTGAGCGTGACTGAGCCGGAGGCCGAGACGGTCGTTGAGGTTCAAGCTGGCGCAGCACCGGCAGCCGAAGAAGAAGTCGATCTGTCCGATGAATGGGAATCGCTCTCGCAGGAAGTGGTTGACGCGGCGAGCAAGACGGCAGCGAAACCGGCAGACGCAACGGCGGAAGAATTCTTCGAGATCGAAGAGCCGGTCGCGAGTGATGCGCAGGACGTGGTGACGGCAGAAGTTCCGGCAGAAATTCACGCTGAGCCGGTCGCGAGCGAGGCCGCGGACGAGACACTCCTGTTCGAGGACGAGGCGCAAGTAGCGCCCGCTGAAGCTGCACCTCCCGCAGCAGTAGTAGCGGAGCACGTGCCAGAACCTGAGCCGGCCCCCGCGTCCGCGAACGCGGAGGCAGCGGCCGAACCAGCGGCGGTCGAGCCAGTCACAGAGGCCGCAGACGAATTTGAGTTCGAACTGGTGCCTGCGGGCGGAGATTCCGAGGAGCCTGCTGCGGCTGCGCCGAAGTCGCCGATGACTTCAGACCAATTCCTAAGTGAATTGAGTGCGGAGCTAGGCACGGATGGCGAGCCGTCACATCCGCGAACGCCTATTCCCGCCTCACCCCATGCGCCCGGTTCGACGGATACGCACGCGGTGAGCGCGCCGCCGGCCTATCAAGTTCCGCCGCACGTTCCTGCTGCGGCGCCGATCTCCGCGCTGGCTTCATCGGTTCCGCTCGAAACCGGAGCGCGGGCGTCGCAACAGCCCGGCACCGTGGCTACCGCAACCGAAACTCTCGAGGCGGGAGCGAATCTCAACGAGTTGGAAGAAGTCTTCCAGGAATTCCGCAACGAACTCGGGGAGATGAGCGACGAGGACGAAGATCTCGAAACTCACTACAATCTCGGAATTGCCTACCGCGAAATGGGGCTGCTCGACGAGGCCATCGGAGAATTTCAGAAAGTGGCCAAGGCGATCCAGCGCGGCAAACCTTTCCGCTATGCCATGCAGTGCTCCACACTTCTCGGTCTGACGTTTATCGACAAGGGCGAGCCGCAAATCGCAGCGCTGTGGTATTCTCGTGCGCTTGAAACGCCCGGCATCGATCAGGAAACGGTGCTGGCGCTGCGGTACGATCTCGGCCTCGCTCAGGAACAGGCTGGAGATTCCCCCGCGGCGCTCAACAGTTTCCGCCAGGTCTACGCGGTGAATATAGATTACCGCGACGTCGCCGAGCGCATCGCCACGCTACAAAAGCGCTGACGCTGACTACTACTACTGAATGAATCGCGTACTTCGCGTTATCCTGCTACTCCTGTGGCTGGAACTCGGGTTGCTACTCGTGTTGGTGCCCTGGTCTGACTACTGGGAGATGAATTACTTCCTCAACCGCTTTCCTGGATTGATTCCCTACCTTTTGAATCCGTATCTGCGCGGGGCGATTTCCGGGCTGGGATTGGTGGACGCTATCCTGGCTGCGGAGACGTTCCGGCGGCGGGCGACGGCCATTGTCGAGCGCCACTGAGCCGCGGATTCTTTGCTACATCACCGATCGTAAGGGTCTTGGTGCGGATGCCGGCGATGCGGAGGCTGCGCGCGTAGCGCGGCTCAGTGCGCGGATTCGCGATGCGATCGACGCCGGAGTGGATTGGATTCAGGTTCGCGAGAAAGATTTGAGTGGGAAGCAGCTTACGGAATTGGTCCGCGACACTGTGGCGGCTGCGGCGGGACGGCAAACGCGAGTGATCGTGAATGATCGACTTGATGTTGCCGTGGCTGCTGGCGCGGGTGGAGTTCATCTTGGGCGCGAATCCTTGCCTGTGCGCGAAGTTGCGGCTTGGCGGGAGAAAGAGAAAACCGCGAGAGCTGAGGTGGCCGATTTTTTGATAGGGGCGTCGTGCCACAGTTTGGCGGAGGCGCGCGCTGCGGCTGAGGACGGTGCGGATTACATTATTTTCGGTCCGGTATTTGAGACGCCGTCCAAAATGCAATTTGGAGCACCGCTTGGAATTGAGAAATTAAGGGAAGCTTGTAGCGAGATGCGGATTCGAGTTCTGGCGATTGGCGGAATCAGCATGGCGAACGCGGCGCAGTGTTTCGAGGCGGGAGCAGCCGGAATCGCGGCGATCCGGTTGTTTCAGGATGCTGCGAACCTGGACGAATTGCGCGGAATGGCGGAAACGTTACGGCAGTTGTAGTGCCGCCGTCCCTGGCGGCATCTTACGACCACTGACCTCGGCAACTCTAAGAGTCACGCGCGGACCCCTTCGTAGAATCGAAACGAAATCTTGAATTTAAAGTTTGTAGTCCGCGCTTGGATTTCCCAAGATTGAACCGCCAGGTCGTCGGATGCCGGCGGGACGCCGGCGCTACTAGGCACCGAGCCAGCGGCCGACCGGTTGGAGATTCTCGATGTTGTCGCAGAGAACTTTGATCGTCGCGGTGATTGGGATCGCCAAGATCAGTCCGGCGCCGCCCCAGATCCAGCCCCAGAATAGCAACGCTACTGTCACCGCCAGCGCGTTCAGGTGAACGCGGCGGCCCACCATCGCGGGAAATAGAAGGTTGGCAGTAATCAAATGCAGGAACATCAGCATCGCATAGATGCCTAGGAACGGCCCGACGGTATGGAAATGTTTCAGGCCGATCAGCGTCGGAGGAACGAAGGACATCACCACGCCGAGATAGGGCACGAGATTGAGAAGGCCGGCGACCAGGCCGGTGAGAAATGCGTAATCGAGGCCGATGGCCCAGAAGAAAAGCCAACTGGTGATCACCAGCGTGATCGCCACCATCGAAGTGCCGATCACGTAGCTGCGCAGGACCGCGCTGACGTCTGTAAGCGTCTGCTTCACCTGCGTGCGCTGCCCCGAGGGAAACAATTGCATCGTGGCGTGCCAGACCTGGCGTTTCGCCGCGAGCATGAAGAAAAGCAGAAAGGGAATAAAAGTTGCGCCGAGAACTACCTCGTAGAGTCCGCTCAGGCGCGACACCACCGCGCTCCGGAACGGATGTGATTCCGTGACTTGCAAGACCTTCGGACCAGTTTCGCCGGGCGCAATTTCGGAGACGTGCGCTTCGATTCCTTCGAGGCGCTTCTCGACCGCTGCGGTGGCGGCGCGCAGGGGCTCGCGGTATTTCGGCCAGTCGGCGGAAAAGCTGTCGATCTTGCTGACCAGGACCCAACCAATCGCAAACATTCCGCCAATGACCGCCATGACGATCAGAAACGAGCCCAACGCGCGCGGAATGTGCCAGTCCTCGAGCCAGGTGACGATGGGATCGAGGAAATAGGCCAGCAGGACAGCCACGAGGAGAGTGACCACGACGCTGGACGCAAAATGCAGGAACGCGATGACGATGCCGGCAGCGATAATGCGCGCGCTCGCCGAGTTGGGCAGGCGAAAGGTCGCGTTGGCGACGGACACGATGGGCGTCTGCGTTTCCATATAATCTGCCTACGATAGCATAGTCTGCGCGCTAGGCCGGATTCCGCGCAGCGCGGCGTTACGAATTCGACTACAGAGCGCGGGAGGCGAGATGAGCCCGCGCGGTGCTGTGCTAGACTCGAAATTCATCGCGCGCTTCCCGCGAAAGTGCACTCCATGAGCAAGCAGCTATTTGGCACGGATGGAATCCGAGGTGTCCCGGGCGAGTTTCCGCTCGATGACTCGACACTGGTGCGTGTGGGCGCGGCGCTGGGACATTATTTGCGCAGGGTGATTGCGGAGAGCGATTCGCGGAATCGCGTGCTGATCGGCCGCGATACGCGCGAGTCGGGGCCGCATATCGAAGAGTGCATCGCGCGAGGGCTCGCGGCCGCTAGTACGCAGGCATTTTCGAGCGGAGTGCTGACTACGCCGGGCGTGGCCTGGGTGGTGCGCAACGAGGGATTTGCGGCGGGCGTGGTGATTTCGGCTTCGCATAATCCTTATCACGATAATGGCGTGAAGCTGGTTTCTTCCAGCGGGATGAAATTCCCGGATGCGATTGAGTTGGAGATCGAGCAGGAGATCCTTTCGCCGGAGGAGCACGAGCAGGTGAGTGCTTCGGCGCGGATCGAGAGCGATCCGAAGCTGGAAGAGGATTATCTGGCTTCGCTGCGGGCGCTGGTACCGGGCGGCGTGAAGCTGGCCGGGATGAAGATTGTGCTGGATTGTGCGAATGGGGCAGCTAGCGCTTTGGCGCCGCGGTTATTTCGTTCGCTAGGCGCGGATGTGCTGGCCATGAACGACCGGCCGGATGGGAAGAATATTAATGCCGGCTGCGGATCGTTGCATCCGGAAGTGATGCAGAAGAAAGTTGTGGAGACGCGTGCGGCGCTGGGCGTGGCCTTTGATGGCGATGCCGATCGGGCGATTTTTTCTAGCGCGAGCGGCAAATTGGTGGATGGCGACGGCGTGATTCTCTCGATGGGACGGTACATGAAGGCGCGGGGGACGCTGAAGGGCGCAACGATTGTCGGGACGACCATGGCGAATTTGGGGCTGGAGCGGGCGCTCGAAAAATCGGGGCTGAAGCTGGCGCGCGCGGCGGTGGGCGATCGCTACGTGCTCGAGGAGATGCAGAGAATCGGGGCGAATCTGGGAGGCGAGCAGTCGGGGCATATTTTGTTTCTTGATGATGCGACGACTGGGGACGGAATGTTGACGGCGGTGAAGATTGCTGCACTCGTTGCTGCGGAAGGGCCGCTGGATTCGCTGGTTGCCGATCTGAAGATTTATCCGCAGACGATTGTGAATGTGAAAGTGCGTTCGAAGCCGCCGCTGGATTCGCTGCCGGATGTGGCTTCGACGCTGGCCGAGGCCCAGAAGACGCTGGGCGATTCGGGGCGCGTGGTGCTGCGTTATTCGGGGACTGAGAAATTGGCGCGCGTGATGGTGGAAGCCGAGCGCGATGAGGATGTGCGGCGATGGGCGGACGCGCTGGCTGGGGCGTTAAGAACGGCCATCGGCGCGTAGCTTTGGGGCGGCTGTAATTCCCTTCTGGATTTTCCCTTCGATTTAGAATCCCCTCACAAATTCGGGCGCAGGTTTGGTAACGCCGGCGTCCCTGCCGGCTCTTACGACCACCGCGCGTGCGACATCTCGAAGACTTGCGCGGCTCGACACGTCCGGCCAGATTGCAGAGCTCGATGTGACTCGGACGTCGGGCCGCGTCACGTTTCCAGATCTGGCGTGCGAGTGAGCCGTAAGATGCCGGCAGGGACGCCGGCGCTACCGGGAACTTTTTGGCTCCAATCGGCATTATAGGTAGTGAGAGCTGAGCCGTGAGATTTGCGATGGAGATGCAAGATTGCTGGGCGAGTTCGTTCTAACGCTTTAGCCTGAAATTGGACCGAACTGCGGGGCCGAACGCCGGGCGGGACTGAACGGCAGGCCCGCCCCTACAACGGCGAGAAGATATGCAACGCGATGAAGAATTGATGTTGGAGTTTCAAAAAGGCTCTACCGAGAGCTTTACGGAATTGTTTTTGCGTTATCGCGATCCCCTTTATGGATTCTTTCGGCGGCGGCTCTCGAATGTCACTCGAGCTGAGGAATTGACGCAGGAATGTTTTTTGGCGGTGTTGCAGGGGGCGGAGCGGTGGGAGCCGCGGGCTGCGTTTCGGACTTATTTGTACGCGATCGCATTGAAATTGACGGCTGCGGAATACCGCAAATCGCAGAAGGAGCCAAAGTCTGGAGTCGAGGCCGATGAAGTCGGGCGGGCGAACGCGACGGAAGCGGAGTTGGGCGTGCGGCGCGCGATCGCATCGCTGGATGCGGAACATCGCGAAGTCGTATTGCTGCGTGAATACGAAGGATTGAGCTACGAGGAAATTGCCGCGGCATTGCGGATTCCGGTGAACACGGTCCGCTCGCGGCTGTTTCGAGCGCGAATGGCGCTGAAGGCCTCACTCGATCCGCAGCCGCAGAAATTGCGTTGCGAGACGCAGGGTGGTCCGAGCGCGCAGGAATTGAGGCAGGAACCATGAATCGCACCATGCATGAAATTGAACCGGAAGAAGTGATGGCGTATCTCGATGGCGAACTGGAGCCAGCGCGAGCCGGCGAAATCGCTGCCCACATCGCCACTTGCGGCGAATGCACTGCCGTAGCCGCCGATCTCCGCGCGCTATCGGAAAAGCTCGCAACTTGGCCGGTCGAAGCACCAACAATAACAGCCGATGCAATCCTTCAAGCCAAGGCTGCGCACGTGCCGAAGCCCGCGTATAAGTCCGGTCGCGTGATCAACATCGTCCGGCAGGTGTGGGCCAGTTCACTCACCTGGCGCGTTGCGACAGTCGCAGCAGTGTTAATCCTCATACTTGCCGTCGGCACACCCAACCTCTTGAAAGTGGGGCCCGTAGTTCGAGGACGGCTCGCGCAAGAGCATATTTCGAACTACTTCGACCCACGGACTGACTCGAATGGCGGCAATTACAGCGTGAGCGTGGACAACGCGGAAGTGAACCGTCGCGAAGCAGCGGATCTGTCCGAAAACCTCGAGCGTGACGATACGGGCTCGCCTAAGCCTCAACCTGCTGCTGCGCCCGTGTCTAGCGGCCCGATGATTGCGCGGACGGCGGCGATGAAACTGGTGGTGGCGAAGCTCGATCCGGCGCGAGCGTTGCTGGAGAAACTGTTGGCGCGGCATCACGGGTTTGCGAGCGCGATGACACTCGACAAGAGCAATGACGCTACGGCTTCGCTCGATGCGACGCTGCAAGTCCCGTCGTCGGAACTTGATGCAACGCTCGGCGAATTGCGGGGGCTGGGGCGCGTCACAACGGAGTCGCAGCAGGGCGAGGACGTAAGCGACCAGCACGTGGATTTGGCAGCGCGGCTGCACAATGAGCGCGAGGCCGAGCAGCGATTGATCGAAATCCTGCGCACGCGGACCGGGAAACTTAGCGACGTGGTCGAAGTCGAAGAGCAGATTTCGCAGACGCGCGGCGAAATCGAGCAGATGGAAGCGCAGCTCGCGAATCTCGATAAGCGCGTGAGCTACGCGTCCATCAAGCTGCAAATCGCTGAGGAATACAAAGCGCCGGCGGCCACGGGAAATGGCTCGGTAGGGCTGCGTCTGCGGAACGCGGTGGTCGGCGGTTATCGCGACGCGGTGGAGAGCTTGATTGGGCTGGTCGCGTTCTTCTTGAACGCGGGACCGATGATGCTGTTGTGGGGCTTCATTCTTTTCTGGCCGGCTCGCGCAATCTGGAAGCGCCGCGGGTCTTTGCGGACGGCGTTTGGCAAAAGCTAGCGGGGCTAACGCGCGGCCATCAATCACCGTAGTTGCCAGTGCCGGCCTCAACAGACCGGCGCTATACTACCCTCACGGCGAATCGCTTTTAGTGTAATTGACTTCAGAGCTATTCTCCGGTAATTCATATCGCACAAAATCGTTTCATTGAGGGTTTGGCTCGATGCGAATTCTTGTGCGAATTGTCGCGCTGTACCTCGGTCTCGCAGCGCCGTGCGCCTGGGCGCAGTCGTCCGAAGCTCCGCCTTCGAGTCCCGCTCAACCTCAAAGCAGCACTAAAGCGGATTCGGCACCCGATCCTAAGGCGCTTCAAGCTCTGCGACAGCAAATCGAGGACATCCTTACAACACTTAAGAAGAAGCCGGGCGACCAGTTCTACGCGCAAGTGAATGAACTGCAATTGCCTGATGCGAAGGAGTGGTTTTCTCCAGTGTTCGGAGCTGAGTATGGCGAAGCGATGGCCCAAAAATATACGGGGCTCTGGCCTCGATTCGAGAGCTCTCTCGAAAACAGCTTCAAGAATGATCATGATAGAAAACGAACCGACATCTCCGTTCGTCAGGCATCGGAGAGAGATTTGATGGACCTGTCGAAGGTTACTTCGGCGATGCAAACGCCGGTTGCGATGTATATCGTCTCGACGTCCAGGCACGGGGTGGAAAACAGCCTGAGCCCAGGTTTCTATGTTTTTGTACAGGGACGATTTCGCTGCCTGCCGTTGTCGGTGTTTAGGGTCTTGCCGGGCGTTAGAAAATCGCGGGTTCGCATCAGTGGGGACGTGACACTGGCCAAGCTGGTCAACGCCGTGAAGCCGATCTGCCCAGCGGATGCACACGTCAAAGGGGCCGTGGTTTTTCGGGCCATCATCGCCGAGGACGGCTCGGTCAGCGAATTAACGTACGTAAGCGGGTCTCCGCTACTGGAACCATCGGCCATGGAGGCCGTCAAGCAATGGCGCTACGAGACCACTTATCTGAACGGCGAGCCAATCGAGGTCGATACTTCTATTTCTGTGACCTGTTCGCAGGGACGCTGATAGAGGCTGAGCCGTGAAGCACGCCTTAATCTGGATTGTTTTTGCCGGTCTCTCTGTTTGTGTTCCAGCGGCGCACGCGCAGGAGCCGCAGATCCCGACATATCCGGATTCCGCGAAGGGTCTCACTTCGCTTGCGAACGATTTAGTTGGAGCGATAAAGAGAGGCGACGCGGCGACCACAAAGGCGTATTTGAACGCCCTAGTTCTTCCGGATCCCAATTTCTGGTTCGCTGAAGTATTCGAAAAGGATCTGGCGCAGAAATCGGCGGCGGAGTATGCGGAGGTCGCTCCTTCACTCCCGGCAATACTCGAGGGAGCGTTTCGGGATTTGGCCGATCCGGGTGTGACAGCTATCACGGGCTATCATTTCTTTGAAGTCTGCGATACCGGGATGAACGGCAACATGATTGTGTTGCTCTCGATGCGCAAACGCAAAATACCGCTCGATGAGATCCGTTTTCGCGTGGGAGATGATGAACGGGGGATCTGGGCATTTGCGTATGTGAACGGAGGCTTCCGCTACATCGGCAATACGCATCTCGGCTTTGGCACGAAGCCAAAAGTAACCCCGCGCGCTGCACCGGCAGCTCCAGGCCAGCCGAAGCCTGACGATTCTGAGCCTCGAAGAGTGCGCTTGGCGGGTATCGTGCAGCAAGCCAAAATGATCCACCAAGTGCCACCGGTCTATCCTGACACGGCGAGGAAGAGCCATGTAACGGGCACGGTCGTTCTGCATGCGATCATTGGAAAGGACGGGTCGGTGCAGCAGATTCAAGTAGAGAAGGGGCCATGTTTGCTGGACGAAGCCGCGATTCGCGCGGTGCGGCTGTGGCAGTACTCTCCAACGCTGATCAACGGCGAGCCCGTTGAGGTGGACACAACTATCTCAGTGATTTTCACGCTCAGCCCATGACGCAGATCCTTTGGAATATTCCAAAGACTGTAGGTGCGGCCCACCGATTTTGTGAGAAAGCGTAGCGGGCGAATATCGGATGGAGGCTTGCGACGCGCCAATTGCGCGTAAATCCAGTGGTTTCAGCGGGCATTTGCGATCGGCTCCGGGATCGGGCTGTGGCATAGAGCGTGCAACGTAGGAGGCGGCTGTCTCTTCTTCCCGGGGTGGGCCGGTTTCGCCGCGCCGAAACCGGATACTGGGGGATAGAGCATAGGGGTCCCGTTCGCGGGACCCCTTCTTATTTGGGCTGAAGGATCCTGCCTAGATTGGGAACGGTGCCGTTCCTCAACAGATAAATCGCAATCGACGGAGCGAGTCCGCGCACGAAATGCGCCCCTTGTTCGCGCTTGTGATCGCGAGAGGCCGGCGGGGACGCCGGCGGTACCGAGTTCCGCCTCAATCTTCTACAGGCCAGATTGGGGTGGCGCAGGCGTCGCAGCTCATTTCGGTTAGTTCCAGGCTTTCGGCGATTTCTGCGACGTTGGGGAATTTGTGATCGCTTGTCACATTCCAGATTGCGGCTAGTTCGCCGTAGCGATCGGTTTGGAATATGCCGAGCGTCGCCAGGCCGGTGGGAGCCAGGGCTTCTTTGCCGAGATAGGCTATTGCGGCGCGGCCTGAGGAATCTACGCCTACGATTACCGATTCGTGCAACGAGTCTGTTAGCGCACGCGATGGTTGCGCGAGTACCGCGGCCAGGACTACCGCTTCATTTTCTTTCCATAGCGATGCGTTGGCGGAGAGCTGGCGGAGAAATTCTTCGCAGCGCGGGCAATCGTTGTGGAGAAAGACGATTACTAAATTTTTCTTTTGCTTGAAGTCCCAGGCGCGGACGGTTTGGCCGTTTGAGGCGTGCAGCGTCAGCGGCGGAATCAGTTGGCGCAATTGCAGCATGGAGAAAAGGTCTGGTTTTTGCAGCGCTGCCCGTTTCAGGGCAGTATCTTTGTAGATTACGCCCGAGACTGCCGCCCTAAAAGGACGGCGCTACACAAACCTCGGCATCTTCGCAGTTCGCGCTTGAGAATGCTACGCGGGTAATGGTAGCCGGTCGCCTTGATCGGTGTGCCAGATCTTACGAAAAGCGTAAACGTAATTGGACTCGCCGGTGGTGTTCACGGTGGCGACGTCCGTGCCCACGACGTCGGCGAAATGCTGCTCGATCAGGCGCGCCATTTCGGCGTTATCGGCCTTCGAGAAAACGTAATTCCCATCCTTGAGATCCACCGCGTGGCCGGACCAGCGGCGCAAGAGCGGCTCGCGTGAAATTCCCACGCAAAAATCTGCGGGCGCGCCGCCGATCTGGCGCATAAACATTTCAAGCCTGGCGGTGATTTCATGGGCGCGCTTCGCGCCTTGCTCGCCGAGGAGGATATTCCATTTCACCGATTCGATGATGTCGGGCGCGAAAGGCGATTGTCGGTCCGAAGGCCGCACGGATATTTTTTTAGCTGCACCCCGAAGTGCTGCCGCAATTAATGCACTTATAGCAGCTCCCGTTCGGCACCATGAGCATGCCGCATTCGGAGCACGACGGCGCATCATCCGTGGTGAAGCGCGTGCGAGCCGTGGCGGCCAAGCCGGTTGGATCGGCCGGCGTGGCCATTCCCGGAGCTGCAGCCGCCGCGGGCGCTACCGCAGTGCCTGTCGCGGACGCTTGCGTGCCGAGCATATTCGCGTCCTCGTCTACCGGCGGATTCAGCTTCAGATATGCAGGCGAGATGAATTTGCCGCCGAGCCAGCGCGCGATGTAATCGAGCACGGAGCTGGAGAACCGGATGTCGGCGTTGTGCGTGTAGCCGG
>Ga0208696_1000385_pt1 | contig 29651 bp, 28 predicted proteins | sample Sb_taG_9_FD_187711 | JGI IMG/M metagenome (GOLD analysis project Ga0208696, IMG submission 187711) | Peat soil microbial communities from Weissenstadt, Germany - Sb_50d_b_LC metaG (SPAdes) (version 2) | ecosystem: Environmental > Terrestrial > Soil > Wetlands > Peat | place: Germany... | reverse complement strand
CGAGCCGATGGACGGTCTCTCACCTCCATATGGTCAAACAGCGCCTCGCGGCGCACACACAAGAGCAACACAAGTCCGGGTCCAGGAGGCGTCCAACACACGAGCAACACGGACGAAACGGCATTCCCCGGCACACCTGGGCACGGGTGTTAAAATCGGTGCGTCAGCCCAACTACCAGGCTAGATGCGCCTGAGCAGGGCTGACTGGCCAACTTGGGAAGTTGGCCCCGGTCGGGGACAGACCTTCTGAAAAGCGGAAGGTCGACAGTTCGATCCTGTCCCTGACCACCACCGATCGGCACGGCCGATAGCCTGCGATACCTACGTTTCGCCTGTTCAGGAGACGTTTTCGCCTCAATTTTAGCATGAGTGCCGGGGTGTGCCGCGGAATGCCGTCGTGTCCGTGGGGATCTCGTGGGGGCGGCCCGGGAGGCGGACTTGTGGGATTTTTGTGGGGGCCGCCGAACGCCTTCGGCGACCGCCACAGCCGGGCATTCAGAGACTCCGACTTTCGAGGGCAAGCCCGCGGCTAGGCCCGCGGGGTTGGCCCGCAGTTGAGTGCCCGGGCTACTTGGGCTCCCGTCCTCGCTTGATATCGGGGGCGGGCGTGACCGGGACCGTCGGCTGACCAGGTGCCTGCTGGGTCGTTGACTCATGCGGACGTTTACCAGGGCCGTGGTGTTTCTCGCGCTGGAAGAAGATGGCACCCAAGCTGGCCGAGATGAGTCGGCCCTGGTGGAGCCCGGGACAGCCGGGGTTACGGCCAATCAGCGCTGGGGCGATGGCGGTGTCCCGGGGAATCCGGCAAGTGAGCGGGGCCGCGCCCGCGCCCCGGCTGCGCTGGCGTGGTCAGGTCGGCGGTTTCAGGTGTCGGTCATGATGCGGTCGTAGGTGCGGCGGGCGCGGGCGCTGCGGGCGCTGGCACCGTAGCGGGTCAGCATCTGCGGGGAGGCCCAGCCGTTGAGTTCCATCAGGTCGCCCTCGGGGCCGCCGCGGTCCAGCCAGGTGTGGCTGAAGTGGTGCCGGAACCGGTGCGGGTACAGGTCCACGCCGCACTGCTGGCCGCGGCGGGTGATCATCTGGTAGATGCCGGCGGCGGTCAGCGGCTCCCGGTTGCCCGCGCCCAGCCACAGCTGGGGCCGCCAGGCCTGGGCGTGCCGGGAGCGGGCCGCAGGTACCGGTCCAGGCTGCGGGCTGCCTGGTGGCCGATCCGGACGATCCGGGGCTTGCCGCCCTTGCCGCGGACGGTGATCTCCCGCTGCCACAGGTCGATGTCACTACACCGCGGGTCACCGGGGTCGTACCGCAGGCCGGCCAGCTCGGCCAGCCGGATGCCGGTGGCCCGGAGCACCGCGATGATCGCGGTATCGCGGCGCTGGGCGAAGGTGCGGCCCGCGCAGGCCTGTTCCAGCCGGGTCAGCTCCTGGCTGGTGAAGACCGGGACCAGCTTGCCGGTGACGGGCGGCGGCTGCAGCCCTTCCACCGGGTCGGGCAGCTCGTCTTCGGCGGCCAGCCATTTGAGGAACTGCTGCAGGGCACGGTACTGGTTGCTGGCGTAGGCGCTGCTGTACCGGCCCGGCAGCCATGTCATCCACTGCTGGATGTCCCGGCTGCCCACCTGCTCCCAGCTGGCCCGGCCGGGCAGGCGGGCGGCGGCGAACCACTGCACCGCCTCGGTGTAGGTCCGGATCGTCTTGGCGGCCTTGCCCCCGGCGGCCAGGCGCAGAGCGAACGAGCTGATCTCGGCCTGGAATATCCCCGCATCCAGCTGCTTGGGCTGCCGGAAACGCGGTTCAGGTGCGGTCATGGCCTCGGCTCTCTTCCTGTGGCCCGCCATCCGCACCCAGCGTTACCGCAGGCGAGAGACTTCAAAGCATCACCATGACAGGGAAATGACCGTCGGACGGTACCCGCCTGCCGAGACGGTCGCCGCAGCGTGACCCGGATACCCCGCTGGCTACATCCCGGCCGACGGCGGACAACGGGCCACGCTGAGCGGCGCAGCCCCTCCGGGCTCACCGAAATGGGCACCGCGCGCGTAGCCGCCTTACGATGCTGCCGTGTTCGTTGACTGTGCCGCTCTGCACCGTATGGATCGAACATCCTGTCGCCCGCCTCTGGCCCGGTGCGAGTTCTCGACTTTGCCAGCCTGCTGGCGGTTTACCGCACATGCCGAAATGAGTACTTCGTCCGTGTGCATATTTATGCACTGACCCGTATGATCCTTAAGGGCAGTGGGCCTGACCGGAGTTCCGTAGGGATTGCGGTGAAGCGTTGTCATGAATCCTGAGCGGACCAGATCGCTCTGGGCACACCGAGGGTGCATCGGACGTGCGGGCAACCGCATGCAGATCGTCCCAGTTCCGAGCAGCCTGGACAGGCGATGGGCCCCGCTTGGCATTGGCCATGCCGATGGGCGAAGGACGGCGACTGCTGCCGCGTCTGGACTTCAACACAAGCGCTTGAGGCGAGAGCAAAGCAGACGGCAGATCCGCGCTTCGTAGGCCGCAGTGTTTATGGGTGTGCCGCAACTGTTGTTGAGTGCTGTGTGGAGAAAGCGCAGGCCGGTGCGGCCGGTCGCGCTGACCTAACAACTGCTCACGGGAATGACCTGGCTGACACGCGCCAACTTCTCGCTGTCGGCGGCAGAAACGCAGGTAGCCCGTCCGCCGTGAATCACTATCACCTCGGCGGGAGCGGGTGAGATCGTTCCCGCGATGACTGCGAGAACCGCGAGCATTGCTATCAGGAGCGCGGTAACCACGCCCAGGCTTCGTGAGGCGTGAAGGTAAGCGCGCTTGCGGTCTGCGCTATTAACTGATCCGCTCTTGTACCTTTTCCAGGGCTCTTCCCCGGTTGTAGGCAGGCGGCTCCTAGGCGGAATCGCGAGGAGCCGCTCGCGTTCGGCCGGGGATTCGCCGGTGAACAGCAGCCAGAAGCCGAACCAAAGCTGACGGGGGCGCGACAACCCGCCCGTTGTCTCGTTGTCTTCGGCGGGGGAAGGCGCAGGCTGGTCGGCTGCTGCCCCTGCCGCCTCGTCTGGCGGCGGGATATCCCCGAGGCCTCCCCAGGTTGCGGCGCCACCAGCGACCAGCGCGAGTACGGCGCTCACGAAGACCAGACCCACAAGCAGTATCAGGAAGAACTGGAACCAGCCATTGTGCGTCACGCTGGTAACCAGGCCACCGCCCTTAAACAGCACAACCGAGCCGAGAAGGCCGAGAAGCGTGGTCAGTACCCCCAGCCAGACGCGAGCTGAGTCCTGGACCCGCTGCAGCCTCCCCCGCCGCCAAGCTTGGTAATCCCCGATCCACCCAATTTCATCTGGGACAGCAAACTGCCGGATCTGGGCAGCCCTCTCCGTCTCGGTCACATTCTCGACCCCCTCCGCCTATCGACACAAGTACAGTGTCCCGTCGGCAGCACGCCGATGCCAGGCAAATCCGATATCCTATGAGCGCCAGCAGCCCCTGATGGGCAAGTTTCCCCGAACACAGACATTCCAGGACCGATCAGATGCCCCAGTAGGCTTCCGTGGCGCAACAGAATGTGCAGTATGGACGCCTGGTATCACTCAGGATGAGACAAGGGTCTCAATTGGGCGGTTATCTGAAGCCGTCCCTGTCTACGCCGCGCCTGACCAGGACGTCTGCGGAGTTGACATGTAGCTGAACAGTGTTCACATAGTAGCCATCTAGTTCTAAAAACAGCGGCGACAAGGGGGCTTGCACGGGCCTGTGGCGGAGACACTGTTCAGGTAATGCGTCCACCACGCAGGGAAAAGCACACAAAACACCCGCAGCGGCTACAGCGAAGACACCCCGAAACGGGCTGGAGATAACGGGTAGGTATGCGGTGAACAAGAGGCCCTTGCTTGTCGGCGGTCCGGCAATCCCAGTTTAGATCCAACGGGCGGCCGAGGAGCCTGCATAGTTATGCATCACCGCCCTGCATAGAGAACGCGCGCATCTGCCGCGTGGAGCGCGTGCGGCACAAGCTCAGGGCAAGATCACTCCGGCTGGGCTGGCATCATAGAGGCAAATGAGCAAGTCACCTTCCCTGTGATCGTTACCCAGCTGCCGGTCACCCGTTGCGAGATCTGCCACCGCACCGTGGCGTACCGGCCCGGCAGCCTCAGTGAGGTCCTGACCGAGCACTACCGCCGGGCCCATCCCGAAGCGCTCGGCGTCCCTTCCCAGTAGCCTCCTACGTGACCTGCGTCTATCCCCTTGTCGCTGCGCTTTTGAGTTCTGAGCCGCGCCCAGAACCTCACGTCAGCGACATGTCTCAGACGCAAAAACCCCTCATGAGCAGGGCTTATCCCAAATGGACTTAAGATAACCGCCTCGTTCTGCGCGCCGACCCTGTTGATCGGTCTGACGGGCGGTGCCGCGCGGAAAGATCGTTATGAGTACAGGGTGGGATTCGGCGGATTGATCAGCCTGTGCACGCTGGCGGCACAAGACTTACCAATGAATCCAGGAGGCTGCGGGTCAGTGGCGGGGTACGGAACTCTGCAGACCGCGCGGGCGCGTCGACGGAAGCGCAGGTTGCTGTGAAGGTGAGGGCTGGCTAGGAAGCTTGACAAGAGGATCGGATGAACAGGACCGCGCCTTGCGGCCGCCGTGCTTCTTGTTATGTTCCTGTTCGGCTGGCTCTCCGTCCGCCTCCCGAGCAGCCGATTGCCATTGGTAGAACTCGGCATCGTCGCCAGGCTAGGGTAGGAACGCTGCTTGGTGATGAGCCGATCCCGATCGACGTGCTGTACGACACCGACCGGGCGCAGAGGCTGGCCAGACTTCAGCAGATGCCGTTGTTCGGGCGCAGGCCTATGTGCCGGGAAGATTATCGGCAAGCTGATGGCACTGAGCCTGCCAGGAAGGACATCGCACGGCGTACCATGCCGTTATGGCCGACCCGACACGGCAGCCAACCTTACCCCCGGATCAGCCCCACAGGCCGAACCACCGGCGAGACTGGATCGCGTTCTGGGGCGTCATCGGCGCTGCGCTCCTCGGTGGTGCCGCAGTCGTGATCGCGGCACACATCAGCACAGCAGGCTCACACGTCGCCGCCGGGTCTACCCCGTCCTCAGCCACTCCTGGTAATGACAACACTCCTCCCAGTGCCTCCACCACCGCACCAGCAACCACTCCAATCAGTCCCCTGCCAACCTCGAACGGCGGATCCTGCACCTTCGGGTCCCGCTGTGTGGCAGCAGACGGCACGCTGACCGGTGGCGCCTTCTCCGAGCAGTACACCAACGACCCAAACGTTCACGTAGCCGGATTGAACACGCCACCGGCCACCGTCACCATAGTGGTCCAGGACATCCCGGCGGCCGGCACCTACACCCTCAGCGTCTGGTACGAGAACAACGCTGCCAACGACGGACTCACCGAGCCCCGAGATATGAGTCTCCTGGTCAACGGGCAGTTCGACGGACCACTCAACTTCGCCGTCACCAACAGCTGGTACGAAACGAACTCGAAGGTGACCACCACCACAGTCCAGGTCCCATCGGGCAGCAGCACCTTCGCCATCGCCTGCCATGCCGACGATTCCTGCCACATCAACGTCTGGGAGATCGAACTGAAGTAACAAGGCGGCCAGCGACAATGCCAGCCTTCTCGCCTGCGCCGGCGCCCCGGCCAGCCTCAGGGACGAGCGTCCGCCTGAAAAGTGGGGATCTCGTGGGGGCGGCCCGGGACGCGGACTTGTGGGATTTTTGTGGGGTCCGCCGAAGGCCTTCGGCGGATCACGGAGCCGGGCAGTCAGGGACTTGGGACCCTGTGGGTGCCGAAAACCTATGCCACCAGGCGATATTCGTGGATGACGCCACCCACGCGGTCATGCCGCAGGACCCGGAAATGATCCAAATCGATGACATCATCTGGCAGGGGCCGCAGTGGCGCGGCCTGGTCCAGGGCGCGGTGCGGCCGGTGCGAATTGTAGAATTCCTCGTACTCCCGCAGCACCATCATCAGGTGCCGCAGGTTCCAGATCAGCGTCCGGTCCAGCAGCTCACGCCGGCAGCTTTCAATCCACCGCTCCATGATCGAATTGCCCCACATCGTCAACTACACCTGATCCGCTCGATCGATACCGACGTGTCCGGCTGACACACCCGTTCCACCCTCTGCATGGCCGGGACTTCGAGTTCGTCGCGTATCGCCAGAACTGGGGCGAGGACCGGGTCCACCTGCACGACGAGAACGGGCAGTTGTTCTCGCTGCCAGCGGGATGGACCGATGTAGCGGCGCCTGACCCGTTCGTGGTGGTCGCGGCAGGCCGGTGCCCGTTCACCACCGATGGCCTGCTAGCTGTCGCAGACCTGATCGACCGGTTCCGGGCGCGGGGCGACGGCAACGGGATGTAAAGGCGATTACGCCGTGAATGTCAATGGGATTATGCCGTTGCGGTCCGCTGTCCGGAGATAAGAGCTGCTGCCGTCAACGTATCCATGCTTATCAGGCACGGAAATGCCGCGACACGCCGCTTCGCATGCAAGGCTCCAGCTTCGATGTCCGGCAGAATCATCCTTACAGTCACCAGGATGAGGAGGCGGCATGGCCAGGCGACAGGGCGGACCAGATCCCAAGGAGGCCGCGCTGGCCGGGGCGCGCTGCCTGAACCCGCACCCGGAGCAGGTGACCGACCCGGAGTTCCTGGCCGGCGACTTCTTCGACGCCCGGGACGCGGTGCAGGTCAAGTACGAGATGGTGCGCAAGGTAAAGGCCGGCGGCGCCCCGGTCACCGAGGCCGCGGCGGCGTTCGGCTACTCCCGGCCGGCGTACTACGCGGCGGCCGCGGCGCTGGAGTCCTCCGGGCTGGAGGGGCTGGTGCCGGCCCGGCCCGGGCCGCGCGGGCCGCACAAGCTCACCGAGGAAATCCTCGCCTGGGCCGAGGAACGGCTGGCCGCCGACCCCGCGCTGCGCCCGGCACAGCTGCCGGACCGGATCGAGGAGACCTTCGGCGTGCGCGCGCACCCCCGCTCGGTTGAGCGCGCGCTGGCCCGCCGCCGGGAGCGGCACTCCAAAAGCCGCTGACCTATCCGCCCGCGAGGAAAGGAGGGAGGAGAACCCGTCCCTGTCCCTGCTCCCATCACCTGGCCACGCGGCTGCTGAACCGGGCGCCCGCCCGGATGCCGGCCAGGTCACCGCCCCCGGCGGCGGGCTGGATGCCCGCTACGAGCAACTGCGCCATGCCGCCCTGCACGCACGCGCGCAGGCGTTCCCGCTCGGGCTCGGCGTGCTGACCGGCAAGGGCGTCACCGCCTGGCAGCGCGCCCTGGCCAGCCTGGCCGTCCCGCAGGCGCCATCCGGGCGCCCGCCCGGCGCCGCCCCGGCTCACCTGCCCGCCCTCCCGGTCCCGGTGGCCGCCGAGCTGATCAGCGCCCTGGCCGCCGTCGCGCTCGCCGGAACCGTCACCGGCCCGGCCCCGTAACCGCTCATGCTGAAGGAGACCCGATGCTCCCCGATACCGCGGCGTCGAAGGTGACCGCCGTCCACCTCTCCCGGCGGGCTTTGCTCTACCAGTCCAGCCTCAAGCAGGTCATCCACAACACCGAGTCCGCGATCCGCCAGTACGACCTGCGCGGCAAGGCGATCAGCCTCGGCTGGGCGGCGGACCAGATCACCGTGATCGACATCGACCAGGGCCACTCCGGCGCCAGCGCCGCCGACCGGGAAGGATTCCAGCACCTGGTCGCCGAGGTCTCCCTCGGCCGGGCCGGGATCGTGCTCGGCCTGGAATGCTCCCGGCTGGCCCGCAACTCCGCCGACTGGCACCAGCTCCTCGAATTGTGCGGCATGACCGGCACCCTGATCTGCGACGAAGACGGCCTTTACGACCCGCGGAACTTTAACGACAGGCTCCTCCTGGGCATGAAAGGGCAACTCTCCGAGGCAGAGCTCCATTTCATCCGGGCCCGGCTGCGCGGCGGGATCATGTCCAAGGCCCGCCGCGGCGAGCTGATCACCCCGCTGCCGGTCGGGCTAGCCTACGACGCCGCCGGGCACGTGATCCTCGACCCCGACACCGCAGTCCAGGGCGCCCTGCGCCGCCTGTTCACCACCTTCGAGGCAACCGGATCGGCGTCGGCCTGCGTGAAGGCGTTCAACACCGCCGGGCTGACCTTCCCCTGGCGGCACCGCGCCGGACCCCGCAAGGGCGAGCTGGACTGGAAGCCTGGAGGCACCACATCGTGCTGCGCGTGCTGCACAACCCCCGCTACGCCGGCGCGTTCACCTTCGGCCGGCGCCGCGACCGCAAACTGCCCGGCGGCAAGACGATCACCACCAAGCTGCCCCGCGAGGAATGGATCGCGTTCATCCCCGGCGCCCACCCCGGCTACATCAGCCTGGACCAGTACGAAGCCAACCTCGCCAGGCTGGCCGCCAACGCCGCCGCGCACGGCCCCGACCGGGCCGCCGGGCCGCCCCGCGAAGGCGCCGCGCTGCTGCAGGGCATCATCATCTGCGGCCGCTGCGGCAACCGGATGACCATCCGTTACCACGTCCGCGGCGGCCAGCAAACGCCCACCTACGCGTGCCAGCGCGACGGCATCTCCCACGGGCACGCGCCGTGCGCCGTCATCCCCGGCCACACCCTCGATGAGCGCATCGGCGAGTTCCTCATCAGCCAGCTCACCCCGCTGGCCGCCGAAGCCGCCCTGACCGTCTCCGCCGAACTCCAGCACCGCGCCGCCGAAGCCGACGTGCTGCGCGCCGCGCACGTCGAGCGCGCCCGCTACCACGCCGACCTGGCCCGCCGCCGCTACCTAGCCGTCGATCCCGCCAACCGGCTCGTCGCCGGCACCCTCGAAGCCGACTGGAACACCGCCCTGCGCGCCCTGAACGACGCCCAGGCCGCCTACGACAAGGCACGCGAACAGCACCCCGGGCAGCTCACCGAGGAACAAAAGGCCCGGATCCGCCGGCTCATCACCGACCTGCCCGGCATCTGGAACGACCCCGTCACCCCAGCACGCGAACGCAAGCGCATCACCCGCCTGCTGCTCACCGACGTCACCGTGACCCGCACCAGCGACACCATCACCGCCCACGTGCGGCTGCGCGGCGGCCAGCACCACACCCTGTCTCTCCCCGCCCCCAAACCCGGCTGGGCAATCCGCCAGACCCCGCCCGGCGCCCTGACCGCCATCGACGACCTGCTGAACACCCACACCAGCACCGAGATCGCCGTCATCCTCAACCAGCGCGGCCTGACCAGCGGCCAAGACAGGCCCTACACCCGCATCATGGTCGACCGCGTGATCCGCGGCTACCACCTGCGCCCCCGCCGCGACCGGCTCCGCAACACCGGCCTGCTCACCCTCACCGAGATGGCCGCCGAACTCGGCGTGTCGAAAACCCACCGTCAAAGACTGGTACCACGCCGGAATTGTCAGTGGGCAGCGATATAACCACAAAGGCGAAGTCCTCTACGACCCGCCCGGACCCAACCCGCCCGCCCTCCACCAAGGACGCCGGCACCACACAGCGACCTGCATGAACGCCACCTAGCCACCGATCGCTCCGAAGAGGTGCAGTATGCAACCCGAGGTTTCATTCGCGGTGCCTGAACGGCGGAACGGATGACCCGGATCCCGGCCGCCTGGAACACGGCATCGAACGCCTGCGTGAAGCTGGCATCCCGGTCATGCAGGACGAACCTCGCCCGCGCCCCGGCATCCCCCAGGTCCATGAGCAGGTTCCGGGCCTGCTGGATGACCCAGGACTGGACCGGGTGCTCCCTGGCGCCTAGGACCCGGACACGCCGGCTGCCGTGCTCGATCACCGCAAGGACGTACACCTTCGTGCCATTGAGCAGGTCAGCGGTGAAGAAGTCCAGCGCCAGGATCCCGTGCGCCTGGGATCGCAGGAACTCCGCCCACCCAGGGCCGTCCCTGCGCGGAGCCGGATCGATCCCGGCGTCCCTGAGGATCTGCCACACCGTCGACGGCGCCACCCTGATGCCGAGCGCCGCGAGCTCACCGTGGACGCGGCGGTAACCCCACGACTCATTCTCGCGGGCCAGCCGCAGCACCACCGACCGGACATTACGGCGCGTCGGCGGACGTCCGGAGCGGCCGCGGCGCGACAGCCGCGCCCAGCGGCGGCGGACGATGTCGCGATGCCACCGCAAGATCGTGGCGGGAGTGACGATCAACCGCATCGCGGCCAGCCGGTCGGCCGGCAGCGTCCCGGCGAGCAGGGCCAGCCACGCCCGGTCCGGCCACGTCAACCCCGAATGAACGCCAGGCCGCTCGCGCAGGGCCACCGCGAGCTGATGGCGCAGTATCAGGATCTCGGCGTCCTTCCACCACCCCTCCCGCCGCGACAAGCCCAGCACCGACACGGCACGGGTGACAATGAGGAAGATCAGCTTCAAGCCCACAAGCCGAAAATCATCGCACGGCCACCCGCGTGCAAACCCGCCACCAACCGCCAGGCGCGGACACTGACCCTACGGTCTCCTCGGCACATACGCCCAGGTGGCATGGGTTTTCGGCACCCACAGGTGGGCGGCATGTCCTTCGCTGCCTGGCCGGGGCTGGTCCCGGAAGATCTGGGCGCAGAGGGAGAACTCCGGTCATTGGCAGTCACTCAAAGGAAAAGGCGCTCGGAACCGAAGGATGCCATGCACCTCGGCGTCGGCGATGCTGGCGCGGGAGCTCATGAGTGGTGCGCGGTGCCGCTTCAGGGTCCGCGCTGATCGGCGCCGCGGACCACCCGGGCGCCATGCCGGGAACCGATGCCGGCCATCTCCGCCAGGTCGGGTGGTCCCTCGAGGTTGGTCAAGTACTCGACCAACTTGCCCACCACCTTCTCCAACCCGTCAGAGTAGGCTATTTCGAGGGCACGCGCCGGCCTGGCGGAGACATTAGCGAAGGAGTGCGGGACCCCCTTGCGCAGGCCCATGAAACGGCCCGCGCCTATCTCTGCGCGGTCCTGACCCTCTTGGACTAGCAGTTGGCCTTCCACCACGTACAACAACTCGTCGCTGTCCTGGATGCCTGGCGGCGTGCCCGGAGTCTGCGGCCCCAGCACCACCTCAGTCAGGGTGAGTAGGCCGCCGGTGCCAGCCGCTCCGGGCTTGGTCGTCTGCCCCTCCATGAGATCTCCTCTGGTCGCCAAAGCCAGCCGAAGGGCGGCATCCCCTCCGTGCTTGATAGGCTACAGGCAACCAGCGTAGGGGCCATATGCAGTCGTCGGGCGACCCGAAGATCGCGGCCGTGGCCCGGACCCCCGACAGCGCCCGGTACACCGACCCATCTGCGGCAGCCAGCGACGCCTTCGCGGCGGATGCGGGCCCCCTTCGCGCGCCCGTGATGCTTGCCTAAGCATGCCGTGGAGCTGGGCGGGTCGGCCTAGGGAGTGCCGATCCGTCAAAGATCAAGTTTGGCTAGACACGGGCTCGGACGGCTTGTGCCGTCCCCATGAAGCCTCGTTAGCTTTGCCTGGTCCCTGTCACAGATTTTCGGCTGAGTGGCCGCATTCAGGCCCGCTCTGCGTTCTGGTCCACTTCGAGATTCCTCAGCACGATGTCCTCGCCCTGCCGGTCGCCGGTCTCTCGGAAGATGCCGACCGCATCCTGGTGCGCGGTGATCGCCTCGTCAAACCGGCCCGCATACCGCAGCGCGTTGCCGAGGTTATCCAGCGCCACGCCCTCGCCGTGCCGGTCGCCGGTCTCCCGGAAGATGCCGACCGCATCCTGGTGCGCGGTGATCGCCTCGTCAAACCGGCCCGCATACCGCAGCGCGTTGCCGAGGTTATCCAGCGCCACGCCCTCGCCGTGCCGGTCGCCGGTCTCCCGGAAGGTCGCGACCGCATCCTGGAGCGCGGTGATCGCCTCGTCGAACCGGCCCACCTCTCCAAGTTGTCTTAGCAAATCTTTGGCCCGCCAATCTCCGGCTTGGGCGGCCTTGGTCAACCAGGTCAGTGCCTCAGCTAGCTGCGGTGGGTTGAGCCGGGTTAGCAGCAATCCGAGGTTGTACTGTGCGTCCATGTCTCCGGCTTGGGCGGCCTTGGTCCACCAGGTGCGTGCCTCGGCTAGTTGTGGCGGGTCAAGCATGGTTGCGAGCAGCAGTCCAAGGTCGTACTGGGCGCTGACGTTGCCAGTCTGGGCGGCTTTGGTCAGCCAGGTGCGTGCCTCGGCTAGTTGTGGCGGGTCCAACTCGGCTAGAAGAACGCCGAGGGCGCCCTGGGCGTCGTGGTCCCCGGCGCGGGCGGCCTTGGTCAGCCAGGTGCGTGCCTCGGCTGGTTGTGGCGGGTCCAGCTCGGCTAGCAGCATGCCGAGGGCGCCCTGAGCGTGGGTGTGCCCGTCCTGGGCGGCCTTGGTCCACCAGGTGCGGGCCTCGGCCAGTTGCGGCGGGTCCAGCAAGGTTAGCAGCAGTCCGAGGTTGTATTGGGCATCGAGGTGTCCAGCCTGAGCGGCCTTGGTCAGCCAGGTGCGTGCCTCGGCTAGTTGTGGCGGGTCCTGCTGGGCTAGCAGCAACCCGAGCCTTGCCTGGGCGCTGGTCTGCCCGTCCTGGGCGGCCTTGGTCAGCCAGGCGCGGCCCTCGGCCAGTTGTGGCGGCTCCTGCTCGACTAGCAGCCGTCCAAGGCTGTACTGGGCGCCGATGTGCCCCCCCTGGGCGGCCTTGGTCCACCAGGTGCAAGCCTCGGCCAGTTGTGGCGGGTCCAGCCCGGTTAGCAGAACGCCGAGGTTGTATTGGCCATCGATTTGCCCGGACTGGGCGGCCTTGGTCAGCCAGGTGCGGGCCTCGGCTAGTTGTGGCGGGTCCTGCTCGACTAGCAGTATTCCGAGCCTGACCTGGGCATCGACTTGCCCGGCTTGGGCGGCTCGCGTGTACCACGCGCGGGCGTCCTCCTGATGCGCCGGATCCTGTTTAGCGGCGAGCAGCCGCCCAAGACTGTATTCGGGGCCTCCCGATCCGGCTGGCGCGAATCCGGTCCACCAGGTGCTGGGCTCGGTCACCTCCGGTGAATCCGCCATAAGGCCCTCTATATCAGACTTCGTGGCGTATGGCACCTAGCCGGCGGTACGGAAAGGGCGTTCCATCGATGTGCGATCTGACGCCGTGGCATTCCGCCTACGGTGATCAAGTCTGCCCAGCCAGACGTCCGGCAAGTGGTCTCGGATGGTAGAGCCAAACAAGCAACGTGAGGTCTCTATGTTCTGCCGGGTGTTGCCAGCACATGTCTGAGGTGTACCATATTAATAATTCGGTCAGCAGAGAAACGCTCGGACCAGAATCCTTACAGAGGTCAAGATGGAAGATGAGGATCAGCAGCCACTTTTTATCAAAGACTTGATCCGCCGGGTCTATGACGAACTCTATGAATCACAGCGTGAACGCGAGGCAGGCGGGCAGGATCCTATCTTCCAGGTTTCCACACTGACCCTGGAGGTAAATTTTGTGGTGGTAAGGGGAAAGGGCCTGAAGGGTGGCGTTGACTTCAAGGTGATCACTGCCGGGGGCGATAAGACCTATGAACAGCAGCAGATCCAGAAGGTCACGCTTTCGTTGAACGCTCTCCCTATAGGAACGTCAGATACGGAGGATCTTGAGCTTCCCGCAACTGCATCAACCTTCCGGCCGCGTGAGGTTGACGAGTAGCTCATGAGACCCGATGGCGATCCGATCGCCCTGGACGAAGTAGACTTCCGCAGGTTCCGGCAGACTTACGGCTTTATTGACGTGCTCGCGCTGTCGGCTGAATTCAACTTCCCGGTCGGCACGGAAATTAGGATTGACGGGGCCCAGACCAGCGAAGCAACGAAAACTATGCTTCATGAGACTACTCATGTCTATCAGACCACTGCGACGTCCTACGGATATTATGTCCAGGCACTCCGGGACTTCCAAGAGGATCTAGTTTTCGCGATGCTGGAATACGTACGTGATCGCCTCGGGATAAAGCCCGTTATGCCGCTGGCTCGGCAAATTAGGCGGCTTCCGCCGTCGGATCATGCGGAGCACGCCAGACGTGCGCTGTCCGTCTGGTATCTCGCCGAAATTGGCATCATGCTCTTCGAAGGTGACACGGATTTTTACGGAAATCAACTAGTACACGGGCAGTTTTCCTCGGCACACCGGCCGGCCATGGAAAACTTCATTGTCCTCGACCATTACTTCGGTCAATTCCTTAAGCTTACCGGGCGGGCATCACCTCCCGAGCCGGACGACCTGGCCGCCATTGATGAAAAGCGGGAGAAGATATACGAGAGAGAAGCCGTAGCAGCCTATTTCCTGAGAGTTATGATCGGTGACATTGAACCTCTAATTGAGAGCGCGGCACGGGCTGCAGAATACTGGCGGCAAGAAGGTCCGGTTCCCGCAGGCCTGCTGTCCAGCAAGGTCAGGGGCGATTGGCTGCTGCGAACTACGGCGCAAAGGATCCATGGGGCTGACATCGGGACGATCGCACTTACGCACAGCGTCCTGGCCGACCTCTGCATGAATCCTGCGATACCTCCTCACCACCGCCAGTACCGGACCATGTCTACCTGGCTGGCAGACATACACCCATCTGAACGTTGGCTAGCGGCGAGTAGTCTCCTGGAGAGGGTGGAACCGGTCCGTGACCTGTCCCGGGATTACGAACGTTTCGTCTCACAGATAAGTGAGGCTTTGGGATGGCCTCAGCCTTCGCTCCTCACCTCTGCTGCCCTAGCGCATACCGTGACTGAGGAGACCGACGTGATCACCAGCCTGTACCGCGATTCCCTCCGGATACGTCAGGCTGAACCGCATGTCTTCAACAACTTTGACGTCTGGCTAGGTCGGCAGACTGCTCTGGAAGCAAACCTAACACGCTACTTCCGGCCCATGGTCAATGTCTTTTCTGACGGCCAGGTATTGATGCATCCCGATTCTAACCTTGTCGCGGAGTGCATCCGGAATTACATGCGACGCCAGTACACGCGCCAAGCGCTTCTTTCCAAGGACCTGACGGTTTACGTTCCTTACCCGGCGAGCGACGAAGAGCTAGCTGCTTGGGCCAGCATGCTCACTGAAGACCTGACCTCAGCGGGCTTCACTCGCCCTCGCGTCTCTGTGCGCGGCCGATCTGCCCAACTCCACGGCCTGCTCAAGCAGCAATAACCGGGGTAACCGACCTGCCGGAAGACTGAATCGGGCTGCTTACCGGGGTCCAGTCCCCAGCCGCCAGCCTGGTCGCAGTTCCCGCTCCCCCCGTGCAGCCTCCGTGCAGCCCGGTACTACAGTCCCGGTTTGTTACATGACGAGCTCCCTTCCTTCCTGCGATGGTTAGGTGACGCGGGCGGCTTTGAGCTGGGCGTGGTAGTGGTGCCATCGGGCGCGGGCCTGGTGGCGTCGTCGCCACCGTGACCAGGCGTAGCCGAGGTCGCGGGCGGCGCGGCTCATGGGCGTGGTGGTGGCCAGGCGGAGGAGCCGGCGTGCCTCGGGGACGCTGACCTTGACCAGGCCGGGGCCGTCGCCGGGCGGCTTGTCATCGGCGCTGGCGGGCAGCTTGCCGGTATCGCGCCAGGCCGCGGGCTGCCTTTTGCTGTCGGCGGGCAGAGGGTCTGAGCCTGGCGGGGCCGGGCGGGCGGCGGCGACAGCGAGCAGCGCCTGGGCGCACATCGACAGCACGGTGTGCCGGCGGAAGGAGTGCCAGGTCCGGACCTGGTGCTGGTCCAGGCCGGCTTGCCCCTTTCCCTGCTGCAGGCATTCCTCTGCCGGCCTGATGCTTGCATCGGGCCGGCTCGGAGCCGAGGGTCGCTGGGGCGCGGGCTGGGCCTGTGCCCAGCGTGGGTGTCACGATGCCTGGTCGTTCTTGCGTTCTTGGCTGGGCTGCTCGTCAGCGTTTGATTCAGGTGCTACCAGGCCGGTCTCGTAGGCGAGGACGACCGCCTGAGCCCGGTCACGGAGAGCCAGCTTGGCGAAGATGCGGGCGACGTGGGTCTTCACGGTCGCTTTCGCTGAGGGTCAGCGTGTCTGCCAGCTCGGAGTTGGACAGTCCGCGGCCCATGAGGGTCAGCACCTCCACTTCCCGGGGGGTCAGGCCGGTCAGGTCACGGTGGATGGCCGGGGTGTGGGGGTGACCGCTGCGACCGCCGGAGGCGAACTTCTGGACGAGCCGCCGGGTGATCGAGGGAGCCAGGAGCGCATCGCCGGTGCCGACCAGGCGCACCGCGGCGGCGAGGTGCGCGGGGGTGACGTCCTTGAGGAGGAAGCCGCTGGCCCCGGCGGCGAGGGCGTCGTAGACGTAGCGGTCGAGGTCGAAGGTGGTCAGCATGATCACCCGGCAGTCCGGGAGGTGCTGCAGGATCCGCCGGGTGGCCTGCAGGCCGTCGACGTTCGGCATCCGGATGTCCATGAGCACGACGTCGGGCCGGAGCCTGCGCGCTTCGGCCAGGGCCTCGGCTCCGTCGGCGGCCTCGCCGACCACGGTGATGCCGCGGGCTGTGAGGATCATGCGGAACCCGGTGCGGACCAGGTCCTGATCGTCGGCGATGAGCACCCGGGGCGACGGCTCGGGACCCGTGGCCGGGCCGGGCGTGGTCATGGCGGGTCCAGCGGGATGCGGGCGCGGACCCGGTATCCGCCGCCCAGGCGCCGCCTGGCGTCCAGGTCGCCGCCGTATAGCGCGACGCGTTCCCGGAGCCCGAGCAGGCCGCGGCCGGTGCCGTTCCCGCGGCCGGTGCCCGCGTCCGGCCCGCCCGGCGGGGCGGCTGTGCCGGTGAGCACGCTCGGCCCGGTGCTCAGCACCTCGACGCGCAGCGACCGGTCGGCGTAGCGGATCGTGACTTCGGCCTTGGCCCGGTTGCCGTGCTTGAGCGCATTGGTCAGCGCCTCCTGCACGATCCGGTAAGCGGTCAGGTCGATTCAGGCGGGCAGCGGGCGTGGCGGCCCGGAGATCCGGACTTCGACCGGCAGGCCGGCGAACGCGATCTTGTCGATCAGCGGGCTCAGCCGGCTCAGGCTGGGCTGCGGTGACAGATCCTGCTCGTCCCCGCCGGCGGGGGAGGGCGCCAGCAGGCCCAGCAGGTGCCGCAGTTCGGTCATCGCGCCGCGGCCCGCGTCCTCCACCGCGCGCAGGGCCCGGGCGGCCTCCGGCGGCATCGACGACCCGGGCAGCGCGGCGGCCAGCACTTCGCGGGCCGCCGACACCTGGACCACCATGAGGCTGACGTTGTGGCTGACGATGTCGTGCAGTTCGGTGGCGATCCTGGCCCGTTCGGCGTCCACGGCGGTGCGTGCGGCGTTCTCCCGTTCGCGGTCAAGGAGCCGGCTCCGGTCCTGGCTGGCGGTGCGGCGCAGGCGGCGGACCCGCACCAGCGCCAGCCCCAGGCCCGCGGCGCACGCTGCCGCCAGCGCGGCGATCAGCCAGGCAGCCCAGGATGATCCCATGTCCTCGATGTTTCCATCTGCGCACGCGGCGCGCATCCATCGCCGGATGCAGCGCCCTACATCACCAGGATGAACCGGTGCCGAGGTTGCATCCGGGGATGGACGCCGCGGCCTGCTACCTCGCCTAGCGTCCGTAGTCATGGAGACCGAAAACGGCACGGCGCAGGTCGTCGTCCAGCTCGACGACGTGCGGAAGACGTATGACGCCAACCCCGCGCTCGACGGGGTTTCGCTGCAGATCCGCCGCGGTGAGGCGGTCGCGGTGATGGGGCCATCGGGCTGCGGGAAGTCCACGCTGCTCAACATGGTCGCCGGGCTTGACCGGCCGACGTCGGGATCTGTCGTGGTGCACGGTGAGGATCTGGGCCAGCTGGACGAGAAGGGGCTGGCCCTGTTCCGCCGCAGGCGGATCGGGATCATCTTCCAGTTCTTCAACCTCCTGGATGACCTGTCGGCCCTCGACAACGTCGCGCTGGCCGCGCAGCTGACCGGGACCGCGGCGGCGCAGGCCCGAAGGCGCGCGCTGGAACTGCTCGGTGAGCTCGGCATCGCCGCCCGCAAGGACGCTTATCCGGGTGTGCTCAGCGGGGGGCGAGCGGCAGCGGGTCGCGGTGGCCAGGGCGCTGATGAACCGCCCGGCGGTGCTGCTGGCCGACGAGCCGACCGGGGCGCTGGACAGCTGCAGCGGCGAGCAGGTGATGGACCTGCTGATCGACCTGAACCAGATCGGGCAGACCCTGGCGGGCCTGCGTCGACGATGCCTGCGCGGGCGTCAGTCACCGGTGACGCCGTCGATCCGCTCCCGGATGAGGTCGGCGTGGCCGTTGTGGCGCGCATACTCCTCTATCATGTGCAGGTAGATCCAGCGGATGTCCCGGGTGCGTTCCGGGTGGTGCCCGTGGCTGGGCACGACGTCATCAAGCTGCTTTCCGGCCACGGCAGCACGGGCGTGCTCTATTTCCTGCTTGAAGGCCTCGATGCTGGCGGCCGCGTCCGCGTCATCGAGCGCTTCGAAGTCCTGGCCTGTCTGGTCCGGGTCATAGGGGAAGGGCATGTCGCTGTCCGCCGCGTGCATGCGACCATCAAGCTAAGGCCCGAGGACGCCGCGCGCATCCCCGACGGAGAATTCCAGGGTCTGGTGCGCGCAGCGCTGCGGGCCTGACATAGCGATTGATTCCGAGCGGCTCGTTGGCCACCCGCACCGCGCCTGCGCCGAACTCGGCGCGCGGCGCGCCCATCGACATCGTGACCGCGTTTGGCCGACATGGTCGCCTACAACGGCGGAGCGCCGCTTTCCTGCCCTGGCTGAAAACCGTCGGTTTCCGGCCTGGCTTTAGTCCGTCGGGCCGGGGAGTATTTAGGTCATGACCCAGGATTACCTGGCCGGATTGCCTGCTGCCCAGCAACGGGATTTGGGCCATGTGAATGCCGCGGGCCTGGCGGCGCTGCGCGGGTACCTGGCCTCGGGCCAGGCAGTCGCGTTCTTGGGGGCGGGTGTGTCGGCTCCGCTGTACCCGCTGTGGGAAGGGCTGATCGGGGAACTGGTCGAGGCGGCGGCGGACCAGATGGGTAAGCAGGAGGTTGCCACGCTCCGGGCACTGGCCAGCCAGAGCCCGGAAGAGGTCGTGGAGATCGTGCGCCAGACCCTGGGCACGGACGGGTACCGGGAAGTGCTGCGGGCGGTGCTGCGGGTCCGGACCGACCCGGTGTCCGGGCGATCCTGGACACCAGTGCAGGAGCTGGTGTGCCGGTGCGCGTTCAAGGCCGTGGTGACCACGAACTATGACCCGGGCATCGTGGACGCGCGGCTGCGGATCCGGCCAGGCGCCGCGGCGACCGGGTTTACCACCTGGCAGGACGAGCAGGACTTGGACCGGTGGCGGACCGGGGACGTGTTCGGCGAGGCGGAGTTGCCGGTGCTGTTCGCCCACGGCCAGTACAACCGGCCCGACAGCATCGTGCTGGCCACCACAGAGTACCGGCGCGCGTACGCGGGAAAGCTGCCGCAGGTGCTGGCCCGGCTAGTCGATGGGCACCTAGCGTGGATCGGGTTCAGCTTCGCCGACCAGCGGATCGCTGCGATCTTGCGGGAGATCGCCGACCGGACCGGCACCCGGGCCGACCCGGGCGGGCCGCCGCGTCATGTCGCCCTCATGGCCTGGGATCCGGCGGGTAAGAACAACGACCCGGGGATCCTGGCCCACCGGGCGAAGATCGGCTACGGGGCGCAGGCGGTGCTCTACCCCGCTCCCCGCAGTGATCATTCCGCGCTGCGGGTGCTGCTCTCGACGCTGACCGACGCCCGGCTCGCGCCCGCCGCAGATCTGGCCACCCGCACCGCCCAGCCGGTGACCGCATCGAGTGCCAAGACTGGTGCGGGCGCACCTGGCGTTCGGCTGACCTGGGTGCACGGAGCCGAGCGGACAGCCTTTTTCACTGGGCGGGCCGAGGAGCTGGCCCGGCTGGATCGGTGGGCCGCTGACCCGCAGGTTGCCCTGATTGGGGTGACAGCATGGGGCGGTGCCGGGAAGACCGCGCTGGTCACTCACTGGCTGCTGGAGGCCGGCGGGGTGGCCAGGCGGCCCGGTGTGCGCGGAATGTTCGGGTGGAGCTTCTACGCCGACCCGTCCGCCGAGCGGTGGGCCCAGGCGCTGCTCGACTGGGCGCAGCAACAGCTCGGCGTCCGGGTGACCGGCGGCGCCCAGCCGACCGCGGCGGTGCTGGCCCTGCTCCGCGGGGTGCCGCTCCTGTTGGTGCTCGACGGCCTCGAACTGCTGCAGCAGGGCCGGGCCGGGGACGGGTTCGGGCGGCTGCTCGACGGCACGCTGCAGGAGGTGCTAGCCGGTGCCTGCCAGCAAGGCCATCGCGGACTGGTGGTGCTGACCAGCCGGTTCCCCTTCGCTGACCTAGAGGCCTTCGACGGCTCCAGCGCCCGGATGCTGGACGTGCCGCCGTTCACCCCGGCCGAGGGCTCGGCACTGCTGGCCGCGGCCGGCGGGGCCTGGCTGGACGGCACCGAGCGGCGCGCCATGGTGCAGGCGGTGGACGGCCACGCCCTTGCGATCGGGGTCCTCGCCGGACTGCTGGCCGCCCGCCCGCCCGCCAGCGACCTCGCCGCGCTGCGGCGAGGGCTGGCCGCGGCGGTGCGCACGGACGCGCGGGTCGGCCGGATGCTGACGTTCTACGCCGACCGGCTGAGTGAGCCGGACCGTTACCTGCTCGCCGCGGTGTCCCTGTTCGCCCGGCCGGTCCAGGCTGAAGCGGTGCTGGCGGTCACCGAGCATCGCGCGTTCCGCCGACGGCTGGCCGGGTGGACGCCGACCCGGGTACAGGCCGCGGTCCGGGACCGGCTGGGCGGGCTGGCCACCTGGCACCCGGACGGGACCATTTCCGCACACCCGCTGGTCCGGGACACGTTCCGGCCGCTGGTCCTAGACGCCGCACCGGTTGCGGTGCAAACCGCCCTGGCCGACATCCCGGGAGGAAGGGTGACCAGCCGGGCGGCCGCGCTGCGGGTCGTGGAAGCCGTCGAACTGCTGCTGGACGCGGGCCAGTGGCGGCCCGCGCACGACCTGCACACGGCCCGGAGTGAGGGGGGGAGCGTTTGGAAGAACCTTCCCGCGGCCCGGCTCGGACAGCGCGCGGCCACCGCGTTCGTGGGCACGCCCGCCCGCCGCAGCGCCTGCGCGACCAAACTCGGCGCCGCCAAGCTGACCGGCTACTTGGACCTCGTCGGCCTCTACGCGCTGACCGCAGGAGACCTGGACACGGCACGGCAGTTCCTGCCCATGGTGGTCAGCCGGTTGCGGGACGCCGACGATACGGCAGGCCTCGCTGCCGGCCTGCAAAACCTGGCCGACTGCCTTGGCGCTATTGGGGAGATCGAGCCGGCCCGGGCCGCTGCGGCCGAATCGCTCAGCCTGGCCCAGCAGGATGGCAACTGGTGGAAGGCCAAGTACATGCAGGCGTGCCTGGGGTGGCTGGCCGGGCTGTCCGGCGACACCGCCGAGGCCGGGAAGCGGTTCACCGAGGCCGACCAGCTCGTCTTCGCCGACGACCGAGACGGTGATCACCTCTATTCACGGGACGGGACCAGGTGGGCGGAATGGCTGGCCCGTACCGGGCGCTCCCGCGTGGCCTGGGCACTCACCAGCCGCAACAGGGAGATCTGCTTGAGGAGCGAGTACCACGAAGACGTGGCGCGGTGTGACCAGTTGCTCGGCCGTCTGGCCATCGCCGCCGGGGACATGGCGACGGCTGGCCAGCACCTCGCGGCGGCCACCCGGTGCTTCCGGGACAGCGACTACCTCACCGAGCTCGCCACCACCCTGACCGACCTGGCCGACTACGCCTGGGCCGCCGGAGATCCGGCCGCGGCCGACCGGCACGCCACCGAAGCGATCACGATCGCAGCCCCCCGCGGGCTGGTGCCCGCCCAGTCGGCCGCCCTAGCCGCCCGGGCCCGGATCCGGGCCGGCCAGGCCACCACCGCCAGGAGCCCCGACCTGCTCGTCCAGGGCCGCGATGCCGCAGATGCCGCGCTACGGCTCGCCACTCGCCACCAGCTCGCCTGGCACGAACTCGACGCCCTGCGCGCCCACGCCGCGCTAGACCAGGCCGCGGGCGCCGACAACGGGTGGACCGCCAAGGTCACCGCCCGCTATGCCCGGCTGGTCCCCGACGGCCTGGACCCCAACCCGCTCGGCACCGTCGAACGGCTCGTCGCCCGCAAGAGAGGGTGGTGAACGTCAGCCACCCGCCGGGGACCTTGACGAGCACCCCGCCCTTCCAAACGTGAGTGATGTTCGCCGGTTCGGCGGCGATCGAGTGATCGGCGGCCGGACCCGCGGCGAGGGCGATCAGCCACCAGCTGACTGCCCTGACCGCTACTTGACCTGCCTCCTAGCCGCCGCCCAGACCCGGTCGATATGTGCGCCATTCCGATCTCAGCCCTCAGCATGATGGTGCGCGCCGAATCGGCAGGGAGGATGTGTGTAGTGCTTCCGGCCCTGCCTGCGTGGTTTTGCGGTGGTGTGGGCGTAGGGTCGGGAGCCTGGGTCCGGCCTGACCTCCGAATCGGCTGACGCCGCTCGGGTTGTCCTGCGAAACGATCTGCCGGCCGGGCCCAGGTTTTTCTGGCACCCACCGGCGTGCCGGTCTGATCTGCCCGTCCTGTGCAAGAGGCCGGGGTTCACAGGTCCGACGGCCAGCGGGTGCGTGCCACCCCTTCAACTATGGCCGTGCCGCCGCGGCGCGGGCTGCGGCCGGGGAAGCTGGATGCGGGCGTGCTCGGGGCAGACGTTGCCTCGTTCCGGCTGCACCTGGCCACCGAGAACAAGGCGGAACGGACTATCAGGGCCTACACCGGGGCGGTGCGCTGGTTCGCCGCCGCCCACCTGCTCTGCCAGACCAGTAAGACCAGGTGGCAGCAGGTGGATACGCAGGATGTCCAGCGGTGGATGGTGCACCTGCTGGGCCGCTACAGCGAGGCTTACGCCTATCAGCAGTACCGGGCGCTACAGCAGTTCTTCCGGTGGCTGGCCGCCGAAGAGGAGCTTCCCGACCCGATGGCCAGGCTCCGCCCGCCGAAGGTGACCGGGAAGCCGGTCCCGTTCTTCACCAGCGTAGAACTTTCGAAACTGGACAAGGCTTGCCGGGGCAGCACATTCGCACAGCGCCGCGACGCCGCGATCTTTGCCGTGTTCAAGGCGACGGGTATCCGGCTGGCCGAGCTGACCGGAATCCGCTACTACCCCGACGGCTGTGACCGCAGCGACCTGGACCTGGAAAGCCGCGAGATCAAGATCCGGGGCAAGGGCGGCAAGGAGCGGACCGTCAGTATCAGTCACGAGGCTGCCCGCCGCCTCGACCGCTACCTGCGGGCCCGGTCCAGGCATGAGCAGGCCCACCGGCCGCAACTGTGGCTCGGGGCCGGCGACCGGGGACCGCTGACCGCCACGGGGATCTACCAGATCGTCGTCAGGCGCGGCCAGCAGTGCGGCGTGCAGGTGCACCCGCACCGGTTCCGGCATCATTTCAGCCATACCTGGCTGGATCGCGGCGGGGCGGGAGGGGACCTGATGGAGCTGAACGGCTGGAGTTCCCCGCAGATGCTCACCCGCTACGGCGCCCGCGCCCGCGCCGCCCGCGCCCGCCGCACCTACGACCGAATCATGAGCGATAGCCCGTGACCCGCCCATCTGGCAGCACCCACGTCCCCAGGGGCCCTGGATAGGCGCAGCAGCGGGACCGCCTGGCACGGGCCACTTGCCACGGGCACGGGCGTCATCAGTGTTGATCGCACCCGAGACCACGCCCTGCTGCCCGGAACTGTCCACCGACAGCCCTCAAAGTCGAACGCCTGCGGTCACGCAGAGTAGGTTTCTATACCGTTGCCGACTCCGAGCGTAGAGTGCCGATCGCCGATTACGATCGGCCGCTACTGACAGGACCGCGCACTGTGCCTGAGCACAGATCGTCCGTTACGGCGCCTCTGACGACGGATTATGGGTCCAGTCCGGGGCCGTACCCGTGAGCATGCTCTTACCTGCGGAAGGTCTGATATGCCATTGTGAGAATGACCTGCTTAACCGCGTATTCGCCACGCGAGACCGTCGGGCGACCGGGGCGCCCAGCTAGGGAACGGTTTTACAGCCTGTCGCTCCTACCCGAGGTGGACCCCGCTGACCAGTGCGTACGCGCTTCGAGGCGCGTTTCTGGGCCGCCGCCGTCTGCTATGCGTCCGTGTGCGCTACCGCGCCGACCGGAACCGAAGTGGCCGCCGGGCCCGTGCCGGATCACGGGCCTGACGCCACGTCCTTATTCCCCGGAACCGCGTCTGGGGCTGGTCAGGTGAAGTAGTGGCCCTGTTCGATGTCCTCGATGAGGCCGGGGTGGGTGGGCTGCCAGCCCAGGAGTTCCTGCGTGATGGTGCTAGAGGCGGGCATGTCCCTGCTGAGCAGGGGCACGAGCATGCCGCCGAATTCTTCGGCGGGCAGGGACCGGGCGGGCAGGTTCAGGTGCCGGCCGATGGCCTCGGCGATCTCGCGGACGGGCACGCCTTCGTCACCGACGGCGTTGAGCACTGCGCCGGCGGGAGCCTGCTCGATGGCTAGCCGGTACAGGCTCGCGGCGTCCTTCACGTGGACGGCGGGCCAGCGGCTGGTCCCGTCGCCGATGTAGCCGGAGACGCCCTTGGCCCGGGCCGCGGCGATGAGCTGGGGGATGAAGCCGTGGCGTTCTCCCTGGCCGTGCACCGAGCGGGGCAGCATGACCAGGCAGGAGCGGACGCCCCTGCCTGCGGCCGCGAGGGCGGCCTGCATGTTGGTGATGCGGGCCGCGATGGGCCCGGCGGCGATGAGTTCGTCGCGTTCGGTCGCGGGCCGGCCGGGTGTCACGAGCGTTGCGCCGGAGATCACCAGGGGCTTGCCGGAGCCGGCGAGTCCGGTGGCAAACGTCTCGATGGCCTTGGCATCGGTCCGCGTCGCAGCCTCGCTCACGCTGGGCACGACGAAGGCGAGGTGGATGACGCCGTCGCTGTCGAGGGTGCCGGCGCGCAGCACGCCGGTGTCGTTCAGGTCACCGCGTAGCACCTCGGCGCCCATGTCGGCGACTGCCTTGGCGGAGGCGTCCGAGCGGGCTAGCCCGAGGACTTGGTGGCCGGCGCTGATGAGTTCGGGGACGACGGCCGAGCCGATCCAGCCGGAAGCGCCGGTGACGAAGATGCGCATGGAAGGTCTCCTTGGTCGTGCTTCAGGTGAAGAGGATGTGCGGCGCAGGCGCCGCGACCGGAACGATGCGATCCAGTCGCATTGACTCTACCAATGCCGATGCGACTGCGTCGCATCGACTTTCTCAAGTGATGCGATCCGATCGCGTCGCTTAGGATGTGACAGTGAGCAGATGGGCACCGAATGCGCGTGAGCGCCTGGAAAACGCCGCACTGGACCTGTTCGCGGAGAACGGCTACGAGGAGACGACCGTCGCGCAGATCGCAGACCGCGCGGGAATGAACCGCGCTACGTTCTTCCGGCACTTCGCGGATAAGCGCGAGGTCCTCTTCGGCGGGGAAGACGTGCTGGCCGGGCTGTTCGCCGACGCCATCCGGGCCGCGCCCCCGGGGGCGACGCTCACCGAATGCCTGCAGGCGGCGCTCGCGGCGGCCGGGGTCGCGATGACCCCGCAGCTGCGGCCCGCAGCCGCCCGGCGCAGACTGGTGGTCGCGGCGAACAGCGAGCTGCAGGAGCGGGGACTACTCAAGCACGCCCGGATCACCCAGTCGGTCACCGCTGCCCTGCGCGAGCGAGGCACAGACGAACTTACCGCGCGACTGGGGGCGGAGACGGGCATGCTCGCCTTCAGCGTCGCGTTCGAGCGCTGGATGAAGGCGAACGATGACGAACCGTTCCCGCCCTTCGCCGATGCGGCCTTGAGTGACCTGCAGGCGCGTGCCGCCGAGCTCGTCCTCCCGTCCCGCCTTTCAGCCTGACGCGGACTCCGAGGAGCAGGGAAGCCCAGCTCACGGTCGTACCGGTAAACGAATCTGCCCGCGAGACGCGGCGGGACAAGCCGAGACCGGTCAGATTCCAAGGACACCTATCGGTACGTGCCACGCGAACCCCGTGAGTCACCCGCAGCGCGGGAGACTGCGGGAGGATCACGATCAGCCGGCTGCGCCGCAAGCCCGGCGACCCGCCCGTCATCGAGACCATCGCCCAGGCCTGCTACCGGATGCCACGGGTTCCCCGGTTCGTCTCGCCGACCGTCACGCAGTGGCGGCCGGCCGGATGGTCGGGTGATGTTCGCCGACGATGGCCACCGCGCGAGCCACGAGCTGGTCGAGGGCCCGGGGTCCTCGACGATCCAGCGGCAAGTGCGCGACGGCCGGCGCTTTCGCGCGGTGAAGGTGGCGCTTGAACCGAGATCGCTCGAGCGCTCGCTGCGAGAACTGGGCTGGGTGATTGAGGTCAAGCCACTGGCTGGCCCGTTCTTGCCAGGGCTCGGCGGACGAGCCGGCTAGCGCGCCACGCGGTAGCGGAGGTAGACGACTCTCGAACTGAAGGTGCGGGTCTCGACGAGTTCGAGATCCACCCGGCGCTCGCGCTGGGGAAAGAACGGAATGCCACCGCCGACCAGCACCGGGTAGACCCTGGCCCGGTACTCGTCGATCAGGCCCAGCGCGGCCGCCTCGGCGGCGAGAGTCGCGCCGCCGATCGCGATGTCGCCCTCCGCCGGCTCGGCTCGCAACCGCTCGATCTCCTCCGCCAGGCCGCCGGAGGCCAGGCGGGCATTGCCCTGCACCGCCGGCAGCGTGGTGGAGAACACCACCTTTGGGAGCGGCTTCCAGATCGCGGCCCACTCGAGCATTGAGTCGTCGAGCGATGGATCCTGGTCGGCGGTCTCCCAGTACAGCATCGTCTCGTACAGCCCTCGTCCCAGCAGGTGGACGCCGACCTCTCGTATCTCATCGGTGACGAAGCGAAAGACCTCCTCGTCGGGCGCCGTCCAGTCGAAGCCGCCGTCCGGCCCGACGATGTAGCCGTCAAGTGAGACGCCCATCGAATAGGTCACGCTGCGCATCAGAAGTCCTCCTCGGTAACGGGTTCGACAGTACGACCGCCGGACGCCGCAGAACTCATCGCGGCTCGCGGGACAGGGTAAACGTTGCCGGTTACGGCACTAGATAAAGGGACCCTGCGGCTCCCCCTCGGGGATGAGAATGGCAGTGCGTACGTGGCCCGCCGACGTCGGCCGAGCTTGGCTTCGTGAGACCGTGTACTAGATTGACGCTGGAGTCCGTGTCTTCCGGGTGTTCCCGGTTGCGTCGCGAACGCGAGTATCAGTTTCCTTAATTTCCTGCGGAACTCCGCGGGCGACGTGCGTGTCGTGGTCCTTTCCCGAGGAGGCAGGCACGCAGGTGGTGTATCAGCGGTGCGGGGCGATCGATGTCGGCAAGGACGTGATCGCGGTCGCGGTCCGGCTGCCCGGTGACGGCCCGGACGGCCGGACTACTACCAGATGATCGCGCGCCGCGCCGGCAGTGCGGGGTGGATGCCTGGACGCACCGGTTCCGGCACCATTTCAGCCACACCTGGCTGGACCGCGGCGGGGCCGAGGGGGACCTGATGGAGCTCAACGGCTGGTCCTCCCCGCAGATGCTGCGCCTGTACGGCGCCAGCGCCCGCAGCGCCCGCGCCCGCCGCACCTACGACCGCATCATGCAGGACCGGCCGTGACACGAGCCATGACCGGGTGACGGGGCGCTGCGCCGGGGACCGCCGCACCGGGCCGCGGCCCGAGATCGATGTGCGCCCGCGCGCCCGTCAGCAATCTCAGCCGCAGCGCACTGCCCCACGTCTTACTCATGGGTGCCGAATAGAGGGCGTTTCGAGCTCGTATACTTATGCGTCAGACTGCATGTCACTAACGGTCGCAACGATCGTCAATTCAGCATTGTCATTCGCATCGGGAGCGCGCCGAACGATGCCGAGTATGCGTGCTCGTGGTTGAACTGATGCTGCTGATCTGGGTGCGCAGATCATTTGTTCGTGCGCGTTGGCCGTTGAGTGCCGTGAGCGGGCCGCATCGTTGCCGGTTTCACGGTGCTGGCGTCAGCGCCGGGGATGGCTGACTGGCCTCACCGGACGAGTTCGCCGGCAGTGGCCGTCAGCTGGCCCCTGGCGTGGCATGCAGTTCAGTTGGTATAGACCTGGGCAGTCCAGGGTGTGCGTCCGGTGACCATAACTTCTAGGTAGTCCAATGGGATCTTGAAGCCGTCATAGCTGCGTATTTCCCGGCCCGCCAGTTCCGGCGGAGACGTCGGACTTATCCGGGTGTTTGTACAGCCGGTGGCTTCCTCTGGTCGCAATGAGATACCAGCCGTCAGTCCCGGGCAGTTTGATGATCTCGCCGGCCTTCAGCGGCACGCGGCGCTTCTTTCGCGTCGCGGCGACGCCTCGCGTACCCCACGCACGTCGGCGCGACGGCGACCATGGCGAGGGTGAGGCCGCTCAGCGAGAGCAACGCCGGGTAGTCGCCGTACCCGTGGTAGCGGAACACGACGTGGTCTGTGCCCGCGGGGACGTCGACGGCGACGAGCGCCGGCGCCACCATCCGGATAGGCTGCTGCCGGCCGTTCACGGTTGCCGTCCACCCAGGGTCATAGGAGGCGCTGAGCACCGCGACTCCGGGCTGGCGCATCCGTACCGTCGCCGAGGCCTCGCCGTCATCGAGGTCGGCGCTTTCCGCGATGACCGTGCCGGCGGAGGATTGGCTTCGCACCGCCGGCAGCGGGCCATCCCCGCCGCCGGACCCGTACCTGACACCGAGATACGCGTCGTCCGCCGCGAGCCCGGAATGAAGTAGCGGAACGCTGCGGGCACCCACATTCGTCCGGTTCGCCGAGATCTCGCCGACGATCTGGCCGGCCTGGAGGTAGCCGCCGCCGTTGATCGTCCACAGACGGTAGGGGCCGGAGCGCATCGTCAGCCGCGCGGGCACCGGCGGCCGGTCGCGGGCGGGAAGGATGAGGTAGCGGATCCCGAACAGCCGGTAGTCGGAGGGGTCCCGGTCGTCGAAATAGTACTCCGGGCTGGTCATCAGCGACGCTGTCCGCAGCGTGTACCCGACCTCGTCGACGTCGCGGCTCTCCAGGTACTTGAACACGGGCACCGACCCGACGGTGAAGTCCTGACCCCCGTTCGACGGCATCCCGGCGTACGTCCGGCCGCCGCCATCGCGTTCGATCACCGCGATGAGGCGATCGAGGTCGGCGCCCTCCGTGCTGTCCGCGCGGCGCTGGGCCGCGATCGCGGCGGTGTCCTGGCGGTCGTAGGCGCCGAGCTGAAGCCACGCGGGCGCGAGCACCGCGACCGCCGCGACCGCCGCGACGAGAACGACAGCCGGGGACAGGCCGGTCCGCCAGCGCGGAACCCGGGATTCGAGCAACCGCATGCATCTCGCCGCCAGCCACGCCGCTCCCCGGCCGGCGAGCAGCAGCGCGGCGAGCTGCATGCCCATCATGAAGCGGCGGAAGAAGAGGTCGGCGCTGCCAGGGATCACGTCGACGAGCGACCCGAACGTCGTGCGGCCGAACGCGAACAGCAGGCACACCGCGAGCGCGGCCAGCAGGGCGCGGCCGTCGGGGGACGAGGACCAGGCCAGACACGCCAGTGCGAGCCCGAGCGCCGCGAACACGGTCACGACGGGCAGCCGGCCGGAGTCGAGCAGCTGCCCCGAGAGCAGCCAGTGCATCACCTGGCGCGCG
>Ga0208696_1000382_pt1 | contig 29737 bp, 24 predicted proteins | sample Sb_taG_9_FD_187711 | JGI IMG/M metagenome (GOLD analysis project Ga0208696, IMG submission 187711) | Peat soil microbial communities from Weissenstadt, Germany - Sb_50d_b_LC metaG (SPAdes) (version 2) | ecosystem: Environmental > Terrestrial > Soil > Wetlands > Peat | place: Germany... | reverse complement strand
CATCGTCGGCGTCGCCGTGGTGGAAGGCGCCATCCGCCGCGGGGACGCCATCGTGACCTCGAATGTCACGCACATCCGGAAGGTGGCCGAAGCTGCCCGTGCGGAGCTGCGGATCGAAAGCATCTAGCGAGGCGCGGAGCGCGAATACACCGCCTTCAACCTTTCGACCGAACGGGCCCACGTCACCGCCCCTGATAAAACGAACTTCGCGACTCATGCGGATAGCCGCGCTGTGCATCTCCGCCGGATGCCGGATCGGGTTGGGGATTAGCCGGTTGGCCAGGTTCATGAGCATCAGCGGGATGGTGCCGAGCACTCCGATGGAGCCGCGGATCCACAGTCCGAGCGGCCGGGTCCTATCACCGGTACCGGCCGCCCCCGCTGCGGCAGGTGGCCAACCCGCCCGGCCGCCTGGATCTGCGAACGGGCGGGGTTCCTGGCGGTCCGGTCATTCGGCCTGGCAAGCTCGGGCCGGACGACCTGCCGGCGGTCGGCTTTCTGCCCTACCGGGGGCCGTTACCCGCAAGTACATGCTGGCCGCGGATAGTCCATCCGAGAGGCCTGATCGAGGTGGACGTCATGAGGGTACTGAGATCCCGGAATTCACGTGCGGCGGGCCCGGCGCCGGACCGCGATGGCGAGGGTGATATCACGATCCGGGCGCGCGGGCTGCGGAAACGGTACGGGGACGTTGAGGCGGTGCGCGGGATCGACCTGATCGTCCGGACGGGTGAGATCTTCGCGTTCCTCGGGCCGAACGGCGCCGGGAAGACCACGACCGTCGAGATGCTGGAGGGCTACCGGCGCCGCGACTTCGGCGAGGTAAGTGTTCTCGGGTCCGACCCGGCACGCCCGGCGCCGGGGTGGCGGGCGCGCATCGGCGTGGTCTTGCAGGAGTCCGAGCCGGAGGCCGAGCTCACGGCCGAGGAGTGCCTAGCGCTGTATGCGGGCTATTACCCCAGGCCGCGGCCGGTGGCTGAGACGCTGGAGCTGGTGGGCCTGACCGATCACCGGGCCGCCCGGTGCGGCCGGATGTCGGGTGGTCAGCGCAGGCGGCTGGATGTGGCCCTGGCCCTGATCGGTGACCCGGAGCTGATCTTCCTCGACGAGCCGACCACCGGGTTCGACCCCGCGGCCCGCCAGTCAGCCTGGGCGGTCATCGCCGGGCTGCGGGACCTGGGAAAGACGATCTTCCTGACCACCCATTACATGGAGGAAGCCGAGGAGCTGGCGGACCGGATCGCGGTCCTGGCCGCCGGGCGGATCGTGGCCGAGGGCACCGCGGCCACCCTGGGCGGCCGGGACACCGAGGCGTCCGTCATCAGCTTCACCCTCCCGGCAGGCGTGCCCGCCGCGGGCCTGCCGCCCGCCGTAACGCCCTTCGTTACCCGCACAGCAGGCGGCCACCTGGAAGCGGAAACCACAAGCCCGCTGCGGCTGCTCGGCGCCCTGGCCGGCTGGGCTGACGCCCGCGGCATCGATCTTCCCGACCTTCAGGTGCACCGCCCCACGCTTGAGGACATCTACCTGCAACTGACCAGGGGGCCCCGATGACCGCTGTGAGCAACTATCCCGGCCACATCGCCGGAACCGGGCGCCAGCTCCCCAGCCTCATCGCGCATGAGTTCGGCTCCGATCTGCGCTGCTTCAGGCGCAACATCCAAAGCGTGTTCTTCACCTTCGCCCTGCCGGTGCTGTTCCTGGTGATCCTCGCCTCGATATTCCGTAACGCCACGGTCAAGGTGCCCGGCGGCAGCATCAAGGAATCGGTGTACTACGTGCCGGGCATCATCGCCTTCGGCCTGATCGCCGCCGCGTTCTCCAACCTGACCCTCACCGTGGTCCGCAACCGCGAATCCGGCATTTACAAGCGCCGCAGGGCCACGCCGCTGCCTGCCAGCGCTGTCATCGCCGCCCGCGCCCTGGTCGCCGTGCTCACCGCCCTGGCCATCACGGCCGTGCTGCTGGGCATCGGCTGGGCCGCCTACGGAGCGAACATCCCGGGCCGCACCGCGCCTGCCTTCATCCTGGACATCATCGTCGGCGCGGCAGCCTTCTGCTGCCTCGGCTTCGCGGTCGCCAGCCTCATCCGCAACGTCGACGCGGCCCAGCCCGTCATCCAGGCCATCGTCCTGCCGCTCGGCTTCATCTCCGGCATCTTCATCGCCACCTCCGAGCTGCCCAGCTGGCTCGCCGACATCGGCAAGGTCTTCCCCGTCGAGCCCCTCGCCGCCGCCCTCCTGGCCGCCTACAACCCGCACACCACGGGGTCCGGGCTGCGCTGGGGTGACCTGGCTGTCTTGGCCGCCTGGGGAGCAGCCGGGCTGATCATCGCCGTCCGCCGGTTCAGCTGGCTTCCGCGCGGAGGCTAACGACAACAAGGAGTAACGCATGGACCTCAGCAGCCGCCCACAGCCGCAAGTCCCATGCCCCGGGCACGTAATCCGCAACCACATCCCATGAACAAAGGAGGCCCGAAATGCCCAGCGCGACGATACCAAGGGCCATAACGGCGCAGGAGGCCGCCGACGCGCTGAAGGAGCAGCTCGGCAACCGCTACCAGGTAACCGTGCACGAAAAGGGTTCGCTGACCGTCAAGCACGGACCCCTGGCGTTCGCCACCGTGCACCTAGCCCCAGATGGGAATGCCACGACCTTCCACGTCCACGGCAGCGGGCTGATCATCAACCGGCTCATCAACGAATTCGGCATCGCACGAACAGTAACCGCGGCAATCAAGGACACTTTCGGATCCGCGCATGCCAGCGGCGGGAGATTACCGGGGAGGACATCATGTTCCACCGTAGTTCACCCCACGTGATTGCCTCAGGAGGCGGGGCTCGCGCCCCTCACGGGAAGGCGGGCCGCCCCATGGCGCACACGTCCAATCTGGCGGCCTCGCTAGGCAGCTGGAGCGCACGGCACCGGATAGCGGCCATTACCGGCTGGCTGCTGCTGGTCATTGTGGCGATGCTGATCGGCAGCGCGGTGGGCCAGGTGACCATGACGCAAGCCGAGTACGGCTCCGGCGAATCCGGTCGCGCGCAGTGGCTGCTCACCGATGCCGGCGTCGCGCAGCCGGCGCAGGAACTGGTGCTCGTGCATAGCGCGACGGCCACGGCCGGCGCGGCCGGCTTCTCCTCCGCCGTGCGTGCCGTCATCACCGGCGTCCAGGCCACCGGGCGGGTGCAGGACATCCGCGCTCCGGCGGTTTCCCCCAGCCGGCATGACGTGCTCATCCAGTTCGCGATGAAGGGCGACCCCGACACCGCCGCTAACCGGGTGCAGCCGGTCCTGGCCGCGGTCAGCAAGGCGCAGGCCGCCTACCCGCAGGTGACGATCCAGGAGTTCGGCGACGCCAGCGTGACCAAGTGGTTCAACGACACGATCATCAAGGACCTCAAGCGCGCCGAATGGACGGTCGTGCCGCTGGCGCTGGGCATCCTGCTCGTGGTGTTCGGCGCGCTGGTGGCGGCGCTGCTGCCGGTGGTGCTCGCGCTGACCGCGTTCCTGGCCGCCAACGGGCTGCTCGCGCTGATCAGCCACGCCATGCACGTGGACAGCTCGGCCAGCTCGGTGATGCTGCTGATGGGCATGGCGGTGGGCGTCGACTACTGCCTGTTCTACCTGCGCCGCGACCGCGAGGAGCGGGCCCGCGGCCGGGATCCGGACACAGCGCTGCGGATCGCCGCCGCCACCTCCGGCCGGTCGGTGCTGATCTCCGGGATGACCGTCATCGTCGCGATGGCCGGGATGTTCCTGTCCGGCATGCAGCTGTTCGACGGCTTCGCCGTCGCGACCATCCTGGTGGTGCTCATCGCCGTGGCGGGGTCGGTGACGGTGCTGCCCGCCCTGATGTCGCTGCTCGGCGACAAGGTCGAGTTCGGGCGGATACCGTTCCTCGGGCGGGTGCGCCAGCAGGCGGGCGGGGGCCGGGCATGGAAGATCGTGCTGGACCGGGTGCTGGCCCGCCCGGGAATCTCCGCCGCGCTGGCAGCGGCCGCGCTGCTCGCCCTGGCCTCGCCGGTCATCGGCATCCACACCGAAAAACTGAGCGTGCCGCAGCAGCTCCCGGCCAGCACCCCGATCGTGCAGACCTACGAGCACATCATGGCGGCGTTCCCCGGCGGCCCGGCCCCGGCGCTGGTCGTGGTCAAGGCGCCCGACATCCAGTCAGCGGCCGCCCGGCAGGGCATCGCCGCCCTGGCCGGCTGGCACAGCCCCGCGATCGGCCAGCCGGTCGAGGTGACCGTCTACCCGGCCGCGAACCTGGCCGAGATCCAGATTCCGCTGGCCGGCACCGGAACCGACGCTGTCTCCCAGCACGCGCTGACCACCCTGCACAACACGATCGTGCCCGCCACCGTCGGGAAGATCCCCGGCGGCCAGGCACTCGTCGGCGGCAACCTCGCGGGAAACAACGACTTCAACAACCAGCTGCAACACGGCATCGTGCCGGTCTTCCTGTTCGTCCTGGGCATCACGTTCATCCTCATGCTGGTCGCGTTCAGCTCGATCACGATTGCCGCGACCACGATCGGGCTCAACCTGCTATCGGTGGGTGCCGCGTACGGGGTCATGGTCGCGGTCTTCCAGCACGGATGGGGCGCCGGGCTGATCGGCACCACGGCGCCCGGGGCCATCGAGTCCTGGATCCCGCTGTTCGTCTTCGTCGTGCTGTTCGGCCTGTCCATGGACTACAACGTGTTCGTGGTGTCGCGGATCAAGGAAGCGCACGACCGCGGGATGGCGACCGAGCAGGCGATCGCGCACGGCATCCGCGCCACGGCCGGCGTGGTGACCAGTGCCGCGGTCATCATGGTCGCCGTGTTCGCAGTCTTCGGCACGCTGTCGCTGATGGATTTCAAGCAGCTCAGCGTGGGTCTGGCGGTCGCCGTGCTGCTCGACGCGACGGTCGTGCGCGGCGTGCTGCTCCCGTCCGTCATGACCCTGCTCGGCGACCGCAACTGGTACCTGCCGCGCTGGCTGTCCAGGCTGCCCAAGCATGGCGGCCCGGCCGGCCCAGGCGCCTTCCCGGCCCCGGCCGAGCCCGCACCCGAGCCGACACCCGTCACGCCCCCTGGCTCACACGCCTAACTCGATCCTGTATTACAACACGCGATCCCAACTAGGTGCGCCGCCGTTCAATACGTATTCGGCAGGGAGAACTCGGACACCTCGGCCTGGGTCGAATACGACAGGGCCACCGGGAGCACGGTCGATCTTCGCCGCTATGTCCCGCCATCCGCAGCTGGGTCAGCTGCTGGCAGGCCAGGAAGTTGGCCACATCGCTCGCCGACAGCCGCAGCCGCCCCTCCGTGATCTTCATCGGCCCTCCCCGCTCCGCCTGGCCCATAGGACGCGCTAGCCGGGTTCCGCGTGTACACGCCGACGGCCACCTGCTACTGCCGTTCGCCGCCAAGGCGGCTGACAGCCGTACCCTTACGTACAACGATGTACAATTCTGTCATGGCATCGATGACCGTCTCCGAGGCCCGGGCTGCCCTCCCCGAACTCCTGTCCCGAGTCGAGGGGGGTGAGGAAATCACGATCACCCGGCACGGGCGCCCGGCGGCCGTCCTGGTCCGGCCCGACGCGCTGCGCAGCCGCCGGGCGGATGCCGCGCTGGAGGACGCCGGCCGGATCCATGAGCTGCTCACCCAGGCGGCGGCAGAGCCATTGCCGGAAGGCCCGGGACTGACCGCGCAGCGGGCCGAGCAGCTAGTCGCCGCGATCAGGGCCGGGCGAGACACCCGGTAATGGACGCCTTCGACGCCGATGTACTCATCTACGCCGCTGTGCCCGGTCATCCGCTGGGTGAGCAGGTTGCTGCCCTGTTCCGGTCCGCAGCTCCGGCGACGGCGGCGGGCCTTGGTTCGGTCCTGCTGCTTCCGGAGGTTCTCGGCAGGCCGCTGCGCGACGGTGCCGTCGACGAGGTCCGCATCCTCGCCGCCCTGCTGGCCAGGCTGGACCTGCGCCCGGTCGACCGGGCCACCGCCGAACTCGCGACCGCCCTGTCCAGCCGGTACCGGCTCAAGGCCGCGGACGCCACCCACCTGGCCACCGCGGTGGGCATGGGCGCCGAACGGTTCATCACCAACAACAAGCGCGACTTTCCGACCACGATCACGGAGATACAGGTGACCTACCCAGCCGATCTCGCCGGCCCCGCCGACGGTGATATCAGCACGGTGAAAGGCATGTTCGACGAACTAGTCCGCTGCGGCGGCGACCCGGTCCGGGAAGTCGAGGCCGCGCTCCGGGCGATGGGCTACGTTCCGGCCGTCCCCGAGCGCCAGGGCGACAAACCCCGCGAGGTCTACCTGGGCTGGGCCGACCCGGCTAGGGACTACACCAGCGGAAAGTACACCCTGTCCCTGGACTCCAGGACGATCTGGTTTAGCCGGCTGGCCGACCAGCAGGAGGTCCGTGACATGCCGGGAGCGTACACCACGGGGAACTACGTCGCGTTCCGCATTTACGAGCCCGGCGGCGTCGCCCACGCCACGGCAGCCGCCCGCAAAGTGAAACGCCAGCCGTAGGCCTGACCCGGCACGCTGTCGCCGGTCGCAGGCTCCCCGTTCTCCAGCCAGGTTCCCCGAGCACAGGATCCCCGGGTCTTTCCGCAAGGTCTACGGTGGTCGGACGTTGGCAGGTTCCTGAGCGGGGGGGAGGCTCGTGCACCTCCCCGCGCCGGACCAGATCCTCGAACCCGATGTCGTACCTGCGCGGCGGCTCCAGCTCCCTCTGCGCCCGCAGCAGGTCCCAGCTGCGTCAGCCGTCGGCAATCCAGGAAGTTGGCGACATCACTAGCCGCCACCCGTACCCGCCCCGCAATGATCTTCATTTAGATCCGGCGCTCACCGCAACCGCCAACCTTTCTGCCGAACGGGCCCACATCACCCTCCCACCGCCTCCGGGGCCCGGACTACCAGGGCTGATCGGGGCCGAGGGCTAGCGGCAGGCGGACGGCACGGTCGGCCCGCCGCACCTCCTGCTCCGGCACGCGGAAACGGCCTGCCGCTTCGGCGAAGGTCACCCGCCCGCCGGCTCGGGAGGCGACGAGGCGGTTCACGGCCGCGGCCAGCGGGCGCGCCGAATGCGCGGAAAGCAGCCGCTCGTGATGGTCGGCGATCCTTCCCCACGCGGCCAGGACGCGGCCCGCGACCGGCAGGCCGTGCCACGCCAAACCGGTGACGACGAGCGCGCCTTCGACCGGATCCAGGCCCTTGGCCGGGATATTTGGCCAAGACGCCCATCTGCCGTCCGAGCGCTGGCCCCACCAGTAGAACGGCCAGAATGTTCCGTCGTCGCCGACGGGGAAGGGCAGCACCTCGGCCGCCTGCCCGTCCCGGCAGTAGATGTAATAAGGGCACTCGGTACCGGCGGCACCGAGCAGCGCCCCGGTGATGGCATGGCCGTTTGTCTCCGCGAGGAACTTTTCCGGCTCCTCGCCTGGGGGCATCCCGACGACACGGCAGAGCGCGGCAGGGCCGAGGACCCGGTCGAGCACCGCGGCCGGCGAGCCGGGGTGAAGGATCCTCCTGATGGTGCGGCGGTCATCGGCCGCCACCGCGCACCACAGCCGTTCGGCCAAGGTTGCGGTGGCCTTCTGCTGCTCCTTGCGTACCTTCGGCGGGACGACGGCCCGCCGTTTGGCCTGCGGCGGTACCGGCCTGGCCGCGGGTGCGGGCCGGGCACCTCGCGGTGCGCCGGATACCGGCCGCGCGGGCCCAGCCGGACCGGGCGCGGCGGCGGACGGTCTGGCCGCAGCCGGGGCCGCGGCCGTCGGCTTCGGGGGCAGGCACGTCTCGCAGCCGAGCTTCAGCTTGCCGGCCACCAGCGGCGCCTCGCCACCGCAGGAGGGGCACCGCGTAGGCGCGTAGGCCCCGGCTGGCAGCAGCCAGTCGAAGTACGCCGGGTATCGCCGCGTCCCCCGCAGGACATCCGCTGGTACGCGCAGTGCCGGTACCAGCATCACGTGCAGCCGGTAAGGCCTGATCGTGTGGCGCGCCTCGTATTTCTCCGCTATCTCGGCCAGCCGCCTGGCCTCCTCCTCACCGGTGGCGCGCAGCCGCTCCTCGAGCGCTGCCCTGCGATCGGGCTGGGTCGACGGAACGGTCGCCAGCCGGGCCTCGATCCCGGCGATCGCGTCCGCGTAGTAGGCGGCGGCACGACCGCGTTCGGCCTGGCAGGCACCGCTCACCTCCGCGGCGAGCGCCTGACGGCGCGTGGTAGCGCCCGCGTCGATGAGCCGGTGTGCGGCGCCGACGGCCGGCATCAGGCCCTCCGGCCGCCGAGGCTGGGCCCGCTCGTCCACGTCCGCACGGCACAGCCTGCCGACCAGATCCGCGGGCAACTGCCGCCTGGACGGCACGTCTACCCAGCGCTGCACCTCCTCCTGGAACCGGTCCTCGGCCGACAGCTCATAGGTGACCAGAGCGCCGACCTGGATGACTGGGTGAAGTACGAACGCGGGCTCGCCGGACAGGTCAATCCGGCCGTGGTCGACGGGGAAAGCATCCCGCGCCGCTGCGAGCAGCATGTCAGGTCCGGGAGGCGCGGAAGCCGGCCTGGCCAGGACCAGGTGCCCGGTGTCACCGGAGGCCAGCACCCGCTCGGCGGCTTGAGCGAGGACGGGGTGACCGGCGGTGAGCAATGTGGCCCCGTCTTCCCGCGCGACGTCGGGGTCGGCGGTGACCCGCAGCTCCTCCGGCAGCCGGTAGGCGTCCCGCAGCGGCGGCGGAAGGACCACGTATGTGGTGTCCCCGTCCGGTTCCCAGAGCCCTCCGGCCGCCGCCACATGCCGCAGCCAGAACGCGAGCGCCGGATCGGCCACGGCCGTCACGCCCCCTCCCTGGCCTGCTCGTCCTGCTCGCCGACGAGGTTATCGATCGCGACCCGGCTGGCCAGGTAATCGGTCCTGGCCCTGGCCAGGTCGTCCCCGATGGCCGCCATCCGCTCGCCAAACTCCGCGTCGTCGCCGGAGGCCACGAACGCGTCGAACACCGTGGTCTCGAAGTCGAAGTCGTCGTCCACCCGTCCGAGTATCATGTCGAGTTCCCCGACCACCAGCTCGAACAGATTGATCTTGGCCTCAAGGACCCGCAGCACCTGCTCCTCGATGGTGCCGCTCGCGACCAGGTTGGTGAGCAGCACGTCGTGATCCTGGCCGACCCGGTGCAGGCGGCCCAGCCGCTGCTCAATCTGCATCGGGTTCCACGGCAGGTCCATGTTCACCATCACGTGACAGAACTGCAGGTTGCGTCCTTCCCCCGCGGACTCGGTGGAGAGCAGGACCGGGGCGTCGTCGCGGAAGGTGGCTATCGCCCGTTCCTTTTCCGCGCGCGGCAGGCTGCCGTGATAGATCACGGCGGGGATGCCGGCCGCGGCCAGATGCCCGGCCATCTGATCGAGGGTCTGCCGGAACGCGGTGAAGACGAGGACCTTCTCCCCGTTCCCGGCGTACCGCCTCAGCTGGTTGAGCAGCACCGCGACCTTGGCGGGGGCAGCAAGCGCCCCCGCACGGGCGGCCAGGTCATCCCAGCCGACCTTGGCCAGCGTAGGCGCGGCGGCGGCAGGGCTTGACCCGGCCAGCCTGGCCACGCTGCGCAACGCGAGCCGCCGGGACGGCGTGGCCGTGCCAGCCTCGGCGCGCACCCGTGCGGTGAGGTCGGAATACCAGTCGCGTTCCGGCCCGGACGGCTCGACCCGGAGCGTCTCCGCCAGCCGCTGCGGCAGCAGCACGCTGACCTCGCTGCGCCGGTGCCTGATCATCACCTCGGCGGTCCGTTTCCGCAGCGCCGGGACGTTCCTCGGTTCATGGTCCGGTGCGGCCGAGCCGGCGCCGTGCGCCGCACGGAACTGCGCCGCAGTCCCCAGCAGCCCCGGCGCGACGAGGCTCACCATCTCGTACAAGTCCTGCAGGCGGTTCTCGACCGGCGTGGCGGTCAGCAGCAGCAGATGCCGAGACCGGAGCTCGCGGATCAGCTTCCCCGAGGCGCTTCGCGGCGTGCGCACGCGATGCGCCTCGTCCACGATGATCAGGTCCCATTGGTCACGGGTCAGCGCGGACTTGAGCGGATCGCGGCGTGCTGCCGCCAGCGAGATGACCGCCACCGGCCGGTCGGCGCTCACGGCTACCGGCTCCTGGCCCGGGACATCTCGCTCCCGGCCGACGCGTACGGTCGGCACGCCGAACTTGCGCTCGAGCTCCTCCTGCCACTGGGTCACCAGCCCGGCCGGCGCGATGACCAGGGCCCGGTCGGCCAGCCCGCGCAGCCGCAGCTCAGCCAGGATCAGGCCGGCCTCGATGGTCTTGCCGAGCCCGACCTCGTCGGCGAGGATCGCCCGGCCCCGCATCCGGCGCAGCGCGCTGCGTGCCGCCTGCAGCTGGTAGTCGAACGGGCTGAACCGGAGCGACGCCTCGGAAAGAAACGTGTCGAACCCCGGCCTGTTCCACACCATCACGGCCTCGTCCACCAGCAGCGACACCTGCCGGTCGACAGGAGCGGCCTGGCGAAGCCCGGCCAGCAGCGGCGCGTACAGCGCGAGGACACCCTGCAGCCCGGCGTCCTGGTGGGCTGGCTGTTCGGTCCGGATATCCGCCACGCTGACCCTCCTCCGCGTGCCTGACAGCCATCTATGCTGTCACGGACCGCCGGTACCCCGCATCGCACCGCGCCGGAGAAACAGGGCAGGATCCTTCTCCAGACGCCACACGTCAATGTACGTGGTCGAGGACGACATCATCACGATCGAGCGCGTAGACCTCCTCGTCTGACCTACGTCACCCCGTTGTCATGCTCAGGAGGGACGTGGCTATCGGCTCGGGAGCGATCGCGGTAGCCCGAACCATGGGAGCACGCTGGCCTCGAAGCGGGTCATGGCGCAGATCCGGTCGCCGGTGAGGGTGAGGACGTAGAGGCCGGTCCCGTGGCGGATGCCGGTAGAGGCGCGCAGGTAGGCCCCGAACGCCGGCTGGCCGTTGGCTCGCGTCGGCACGAGGTCGAACCTGCGGCCCGCGCCGAACAAGCCGGCGCAGAAGCGGGCCACGACGTCCCGGCCTTCGTACTCGAAGGGCATCGGCGGCATCGACATGAAGACGTCGCCAGTCAGCAGGGCCACCAGCGCACCGAGATCGGCGGACTCCCATGCGCGGACGAACTTCGCCGCGATCGCCTCCTCGGCGGGTGAGCCGGAGGCGGGCGCCGGTTCGCGGCCGGCGGCCGGCGGCAGGCGGCGCTGGAGGCTGGCGCGGGCCCGTTTGAGGGCGCTGGTGACCGACTCGACGGTCGAGTCCAGCATGCCGGCCACCTCGCTGGCGTGGAATCCGAGGACGTCGCGCAAGATGAGGACGGCGACCTGGCGAGGCGGCAGGACCTGCAGGGCGGCCACGAAGGCCAGGGAGATGGATTCGGTCTGCTCGTAGCGGGCCTCCGGGCCGGGCGGCACCTCGATCGCACCCTCCAGCAGGGCGCCGGGAAACGGCTGCAGCCATACGACCTCGCCGAGCCGGGTCGGCTCGGGCCATTCAACCCCGGGCACGTCCCACTCCTTGGCCGGGCGTCGGCTGGCCGAGCGAAGCGCGTCGAGGCACCGGTTGGTGGCGATCCGGTACAGCCAGGTGCGCAGCGAGGCGCGCCCCTCGAACCCTCCGAAGCCTTGCCAGGCGGCCAGCAGCGTGTTCTGCAGGGCGTCCTCGGCGTCCTGGAAGGATCCCAGCATCCGGTAGCAGTGCACCTGGAGCTCTCGAAGGTGCGGCTCGGTCAGCTCCCGGAACGCCTCGCCGTCCCCGGCCCGCGCCCGTGAGATCAGGTCGGCTGTCACCACCTCCGCGTCACCTTCTTCCCGCACCTTGCCGCACTTCCATCTTGTATAGGCGCCGGCCGGGGGGCGAACTGGGCGGTCGGCGGGCGCCCACTTTCCCGGCCCCGCAGCGCCTGCATCATCGACGGCGACTGACCTACGCCGCCCGCGGCGGTGTAGGTGACAACACCAACCAGAAGGAGAACCAGAAATGGGAAAGATCGTGATCAGCACGAACGTCTCGTTCGACGGAGTCGTCCAGGACCCGGACGGTAAAGAGGGCTTCAGGCTGGGCGGCTGGTTCGGCCAGTTCGGGGGCAAGGACCTCGAAGAGTGGGCCAAGGTCTCGCTCGAGGAGGCGCTGGACACCGAGGCCCTGCTGCTGGGCCGAAGGAGCGACGAGTGGTTCGCCGCGCGGTGGCTATCTCGGAGCGGCGCGTGGGCGGACAGGTTGAACAGCCTGCCCAAGTACGTCGTGTCCTCGACCCTCCAAGAGCCCAGGTGGAGCAACGCGACGGTCCTGAAGGGCGAGGTGGTGGACGAGGTCTCGAAGCTGAAGCAGGAGCTAGACGGGGACATCGTCGTCTACGCCAGCTACCAGCTCGGACGCACGCTGATCGAGCACAACCTGGTCGACGAGCTGCGGCTGGTCGTCTTCCCGGTCGTACTCGGGGCCGGCGAGCGCCTCTTCGGCGAGACCAGCGACAAGAAACCCATGCGCCTCATCGACACCAAGACCATCGGTGACGGTCTCACCTTCCTCACCTACGAGATGGTCCGGGACGCCTAGCGGGCGTCGGACGACGCCAGTGTTCCGGAAAGCCCGGATGCCCGCCCGCCGCCGGGCGGGCATCCGGGTCCTCCTAACGTCAGCGCTCGCGAACAGGCTCAGGTAGCTCTCACTCGCCTGGACAGGCAACTCGCCGCCGCGGGTGCCATGAGCCGACCGTCAGGCAGTACGTGCTGATGAACGGCCGGCCACGCTTGCCATGCCTCAACGGAGAACCGGCCCCGTTCGGTCCTTGGTATCCCGGACGACCAGGCGGCCACGGACGGCAACCTCAAACCCACGTACATGGCCGAATTCGCCAAGCAACGCCCCGCTAGGGGATGAGGATGGCCCGGCCACGGATCCGGCCGTGGCGGAGATCGTCGATCACTTCGTTGGCGGCGTCCAAGGGGTAGCCGGTCGAGCGGAGCACGACTTTCCCCCGCTGGGCGAGGGCGATCAGGTCGGTTAGATCCGGGTTGGTGCCAATGAGGTTCCCGGCGACCGTGATCTCACCCAGGACCAGCTGGATGGTGGGCAGCGTGACGGTGCCGCCGTAGCCGACCAGGTAGTACGTGCCCCCTGGGCGCAGCATGGCGACGGAATCGCCGATCGTGGGGTCTTCGCCGACGAAGTCGAAGACCGCGTCGGCGCCCGAGCTGGTGAGGTCGCGGACCTGCTGGGCCTGGTCCCCGTCGGCGATGACCGCATGGTCCGCACCGCAGCTCAGGGCCAGCTTCAGCGCCTCCTCGCTGGTGTCCACCGCGATGACTTGCGCCGCGGTCATGGCCTTCAGGCACTGGATGCCGATGTGACCCAGGCCGCCGGCGCCGACGGCGACGGCGGACGAACCCGGGCCCAGCGCCGTGACGGCCTTCCTGACCGCGTGGTAAGCGGTCAGGCCGGCGTCGGCGAGCGCGGCGACTTCGGCGGGCTGCACGCCGGCGGGGAGCTTGACGACGGCCCGCGCGGTCGTCTTGAACAGCTCCGCCATGCCGCCGGCGCACATCAGGCCGGGCAGGTTGGGGCCTTGCACGCAGCGCATGTCGTCCCCGGCCCGGCAGGCACGGCACACGCCGCACGTGAGATTGGGGTGGCAGATGACCGGATCGCCGACGGCCAGGTGTTCGACGGCCGGGCCGACGGCGTGGACCCAGCCGGCGTTCTCGTGGCCGAGGACGAGGGGCAGGTCGGCCGGGATGACGTCGGCGAACCAGCCGTCGATGATGTGCAGGTCGGTGCGGCACAGCCCGGCGCCGCCGATCCTGACGACCACGTCGTCCGGCCCGGTCGCCTGGGGTTCCGGCACGTCGTCCAGGGATGGCGGCTGCCCGTATGAATGCACCCGGATCGCTTTCATGATGCTCTCCCTTCCGGAGAGCCCAGCGTGCGTACCGGCGGTCGCGGTTCGGTCGCGGCCTGGTCGCGGTGGCTAGGACACCGCTGCGCTAGGACAACAGGGCGGCGAGCTGCTCGGCCCGCCGTTGCCATCCGGTCATGCCGATCCGCTGGAACTGGCCGGCGGCGGCCTCCAGCAGCGGGCGGGCGCTGGCCGGACGTCCCAGCCGGGCGTGCATGAGGGCTTCGTCGAAATCGGTGATGGCCCGCAGCGGGCGCGCCCCCTGCTCCTCCAGGACCGAACGGGCCTGCCCGAACCAGTGGACGGCTTCTTCCGGGCGGCCGTCCACCGCGCACAGCCGGGCAATGGACAGCCGCAGGTCCATCATCGGGAACCGGAAATCGGCGGGGAGAGCCTTGAGGCGCAGGGCCGACTCGACCGACCGCAGATGGTCGCGGCGTTCCAGTAGCCACAGCGTCTCCGCCGTGTCCGCCGCGGTCCGGGTGTAGTTCAGGGCCCAGGCCGGCGCCCGGGCCAGCGCCCGTACGGGGAGTGCGAGCAGTGCCATCGCCCGTTCAGGCTGGCCGAGGTGAGCGGCGGTCCGGGCGCAGCCTGCGCTCATGGGAGCGCGGGCCCAGCGCGGCACCGGGTCCTCGGTGCTTACGAGTTCGTCGAACATGGCGAGGATGCCGGTCCAGTCCTCCCCCGTGGCGAGCGTCAGCGCGTCACGGGCGCCCTCCACGTGGATCCGTTCCCAGCTCCAGCCGGTAGCAGGGATGCGGCGGGCCAGTTCGCGGGTCTGCGACAGCGCCGCCCGTGCGCTATCCAGGTCGCCCAGAGCGGCCAGGGCGCGGGCGATGCTCGCCCGGCAGTGGACTTCCCGGGCCAGCTCGCCGCGGATCCGGGCCTGCTCCGCCGCTTCCTCGAACAGCGGCAGCGCGGGCCGCAGCCCGCCCAGCAGGTAGAGCAGCACCGTGGGATCCTGTGCCGCTTCGGCGGGCACGCTGTCCCGCCGGCCGTAGATGGCCCCGACCGCGTACCGAGCCAGGTCGACGCTGCGCGAGACCGCCCGGGGTGACCGGTACAAGATGGTCAGGGCCTGCCGACGCTTGGGCTGGTCTATAGGCAGGCCGACGTACTCCGGGTCGGTGGCCTCCTTACGGTCCAGGGCCAGCAGGGTGAGCGCCGCCCAGGCCTCGTCCCGCGCCGGACCGGCGTACGCCAGGCCGGCCGGAGCGAGCATCCAGGCGTGTGCGCTGCTGCCCGCCGTGCTCAGCGCGGAGGTGACCCCGGCGAGGTAGGCCGCGGCGGCGGGCGGGCCGTCAGCGTGGGCGATCCGTTCCGCGGCGTCGCGGGCCGTCTTGACAGCCGCGTCGAACCGCAGGGCCCAGGCCAGACTCAGCCCGAGCCGGGCCCGGACCGTGGTGAGCCGCTCGTCGTCAGGTCCGGCCAGGTCGGCGGCGGCGGCCAGGAACGCGACGGCCGTTTCGTGCGCTCCGGCGGCCTGGGCCAGGTCCGCGGCCTCGAGCGCGACAGCAACCCCGGCGGACGCACCCGGCAGGGCCTGGCTGCGGGCGTACTGGGCGACGATCTCGGCGGGCTCGGCGCAGGCGGGGACCCGCTGCCTAGCCGCCTCCAGGGCTTGCGCCAGACGCCGGTGCAGCCGGGCCTGCCGGGAGGGGCTGAGGGTGTCGTAGATTGCCTGCCGGGCCAGGGTGTGCACGAACTCATACCGTTCGGCGGCCCCGGCGGGCCGGATCAGTCCGGCGGCCAGCAGCTCATCGAGGGCGGCCAGTGCGGCCTGGTCGCCGAGACTTGCCGCCACGGCTGCGACCGGGAAGAGAAACGGCCCGGCGAAACCGGATGCGGATACCGCCACCCGTTCGGCATTATCGGAAAGGCGGGCGAAACGGCGGGCGATAACCTGCCGCACTCCTTCGGGTACCGCCACCAGCGGGAGGCTCGCTTCCAGTGCCCCCGAGCCGTCCTGCCCCAGCGCCCGTTCCTCCAGCAGGTGACGGATCATTTCCTTGGCGAAGAACGGGTTCCCGCCGGTGTGCCCCGCGATGGCCGCGGCCAGGGACGACGACACCGGCAGCCCCGCCTCCGCTGCGACCAGCTGCCCGATCGCCTCGGCCCCCAGCGCCCGGAGCCGGATCACGGTGCACTCGGTCTCGGCCTGCATCGCGGCCAGGACGTCTCCCAGTACGTTGTGCGCCGTCAGTTCAGTGGTGCGATACGCCCCGGCCAGCAGGAGCCGGCGGTGCCCGCAGCTGCGGGCCACATGCCGCAGCATCATCGCCGTACCCGCATCGGCCCACTGCAGGTCATCCAGGACCAGCAGCACCGGCCCGCGGGCCGACACCGCCGTGAAGAACTGCGCCGCCGCATCGAGCAGCCGGAACTGCTCCTCGTCCGGCTGGAGGGCCGACGGCGGGGTGAGATCCGGGAGCAGCTCACCCAGCCGCGGCGCCATCCGGGCCAGCGCAGGACCGGCCAGGCCGAGATCAGCCCGGAGCTGCTGCGGGCTCACCAGCTCGCCGTAGCCGACGATCGCCTCGGCGAACGGGCGGAACGGCGGCGCCCACGCGCCTTCCACGCAGCGACCGGCGAGCACGACGGCCGAACTGGCCCGCGCCTCGTTGGCGAGCAGCTGCAGCGCGTCGGACTTGCCGATCCCGGGCTCACCGGCCAGCAGGGCCACGCCGCCCCGCCCGGCGGCCGCCTCGTCGAAGCGTCTCAGCAACCGGGACATCTCGCGGCCGCGGCCGAAATACCCCCGCCCGGCCGCTGGCCGCTGCGGCGGACGCCAGCCGAGCCGGGGCGACTGCTGCAGGATCGCCTGGTGCAGCCGACGCAGTTCGGCGCCCGGATCGACGCCCATCTCCTGCGCCAGGATCTGCCGCAGCCGACCGAACGCGTCCAGGGCCTCCGCCTGGCGCCCGTCCCGGTACAGCGCGAGCATCAGCTGACCCCACCGCCGCTCACGCAACGGGCCGCTGGTCACCAGGGCCTCGAGGCCCCCGACCACCTCGTGATGGTGCCCCAGCGCCAGTTCGGCATCGAACAGGTCCTCCAGCGCGGCCTCGCGCAGCTCCTCGAGCCGCATCGCCTCCGCGGCCGCGAACGGGCGATCGGCGAACTCCCCCAGCGCCGACCCGCGCCACAAGTCCAGGGCCTGCCCCAGCAACCGGGCGGCCGCGGCCGGATCGCCGCCCGCCATCCCCCGGCGGCCCGCCGCGATCAGTCTCTCCGCCAGCCCGGCGTCGGTGGCGTCCGGCGCGGCCCGCAGGCAGTAACCGTCCGGCAGCGTGGCGATCGTGGCGGCCTCCGCCCGGGCCAGGGCGCGGCGGACACGGAGCACGTAGTTCTGCAGCGTCTTGGTCGCGGTCCGGGGCGGATCATCTCCCCACAGCGCGTCCACCAGAGAGGCGACACTGACCGCCTCCCCGCAGTGCACAGACAGCGCGGCCAGCAGGCAGCGTTCCTTCACACCACCCAGCGGGACCGGGCCGTCGCCCAGCAGCTCGACAGGGCCGAGGATCCCGATCTGGCCGGTACATGGCCGTCCCTCCACGAAGACAGCATCCCCCGCAGCGGACCTGTTGGCCAAGGTGTCTATTCCGAGCGAGAAGGTGGCGGGCGCCGACGGTTCCAGCAGCCGGACTTCCGCCAGCCCGGTCTCCTCCCGCACCTCCCGGGCAGCGGCCGAACCTGGTGGCGATCAGCGCCCAGGCGGCAGATCAGGGCAGTCCGGGCGCGCGCGGGCGAGCGATTCCCGCATCGGCCGCAGCTTGTGGGCCGACCCGGTGGCGCGCGCGAGCAGTTCCTCGTACCGTGCCATCCCGGCGGCGCCAAGCGCCTCGGCGTACCCGGGAAGCGCATCGTCGAAAGAGCCCCAGCCGCTCTCCAGCGCACCCCTGAACAACCGTTCGGCGAGCCGCGCCGGGTCAGGCGAGCCCGCCAGGCAGGCATCCAGGTGCAGGTCCTGCGCACGGGCCAGCGCTTCGGTCAGGTCAGCGCCGTAGCAGGTGCCGAAGTCCAGCGCCCGCTCGATCCCTTCGATCACGTAATCGGCGAGTTCGCGGACCGCATCCGGTGCCTCATCGAGGAGAACCTCAGCTTCGTCGAGCAGTTCCTCCAGGTCCCCGGTGTCGGGATACCACTCGTCATAGTGCTCGTGGTCGCGGGCTTCTTCGGCCAGCCCGCCGAGTTCGGCCGCGAACTCGGCCCGCAGATCGGCGACAGCGGCGGCCGCGTCGGCGGCGCCGGCGGCGCCGGCGCCCGCGGCGGCCTCCAGCAGCCGCGCGGACAATACCCGATCGCCTGCGGCCAGCTCCGCGAGCTGCCTGGCGAGCCAATCCCTGTCGAGCGCACGCAACGTCTCGAACAGATCCGTGACCTGCTCATCTTCGCCGGTCCGCACCCATGCGAGCGCGACGGCTACCGCATGCGGGCAAGGCCCGGGTGCCGGGCAGCCGCACCGCGCCTCGATGCCGCGCGGCCCGATCCTGACACCGACCGGGATGCCGTCCACGGCCGCTTCGATCAGCGGCCCGTCAGCCGACAGCCCGGCGACCTTGTCCGCCATGGCCAGCGCTTGCTCGAAGACACGGTCCCCGGCCTGTTCCCGCAGAGACTCTTCGGTGATCCTTACCAGTGCCACCCGCCCGATTCTTCCGCACCCACGGGTAAGCCGGTGCACAGATGGGTGGTACAGCCGCCCGGGTACGGATCACGCCCACGGGTGTGTCACGCGATTGAGCCCCGAACGGGTATGGTGCGTGCCTCGCGTAAGGCGACTGCTGCCCGGCGGAGCGCCCTCGATGACCCCCGTACTGGGCTAGGGCTTACGGCCCACCGCGTCCCAATAACACGTGGAGGGGCATCCTCAGTCGGTGCGAGAACAGCTGGGACGACTCATACGCCAACGCCCGGGCACTCTCTTAATTAAGAATTCATGAATTAGAAATCGACAGGCACGACTATGGCGGCCTGGGCATCACCGTCTGTCCCGAGTGGCACAATTCCGCCGTGTTCATCGCCTGGATCGAGGAGAACATCAGTCCCAGGCCAGAGCAGCGGCACCCAAGCGGATGCCTTTCCCGCACGCCCGACCAGGTAGATAACGACCAGAATTAATAATTTTCGACTTACGTTTCCGCAGGTCAGAACCCGACCTGAGCGGCAGCAGGAGACCCGGGACGCCCCCGGCCTTGTCTTTGGCTGTCCTGTGCGTAGGCTCGGAACAGCAGGCCTGGGAAAAATGGAAATGTCATCGCCCAGAGGCTAGAGTCCCGCGTCAGCAGGTAGGGCGCATACGCGATCAGCTAATTTCCGCAGCCGAAATTAGCGGCACCGCCCGAAATTTCTCTTGGCACAGCCAGCCAGCTACATTCACTCCGCAAAACCGGGCAAAGGGAGACGAGCCATGGTTTCACAGCTTTACGTCGACGGCATCACGGACACGGTGCCGCACAACATCGCGAGCAGCCTGACCGCCGGCCAAACCGCAGCCGACGAGGACACGATCAGCATCTGGGTGGTCTGTCCTGACCGCTGGTTCTTTGGCGACTTCGCGGTGGTCACCAGCCGTGACGGCCTCGCGTTCGCCGGCGAGGTAGAGGGCATGGACGTCTGCACCGGCGAGATTACCATCCGGGGTGCCGGGCAACTAAGCGCGCGAGCTACCCCCATACGCGGTCTCCGCGGCTGAGGCCAGCGCTGGAGGTGCCCGCACGCCGTAAATGTACGCTGCTAACGGGTGGTTGACCACGCTGTGTGATCTGCATCCGAGCTAAGCCTTTCGCGTCGCCAGCCGTCCGCCGGCGAGGGCAGTGGTGTCGACGTCATCGAGTGTGGTGACCACCAGATCCGCGCCGGCCGCGGCCAGCAGGTCGGCGTCGTCGGCTCGGGCGATGCCGATCGCGGCCATATCGCCGGCCTTGGCGGCTTGGACCCCGGCGGACGCATCCTCGATCACCATCGCGTGGCGCGGCTCGACGCCGAGTTCGTGCGCGGCGGTCAGGAAGATCTCGGGGTCGGGTTTGCCGTGGGCGAAATCGCGTCCGGAGACGTCGGCGTCGAAGTAGTCCAGCAGCGTCAGGCCGGGCCGAAGCGTCGGCGAGGAGATCCCTTGCTCCTGCGCGAAAGTGTCGAGCCGGATCTGGCGCAGGAACAATCCCGCGTTCTTCGACGACGACGCGTCCGCGATGAGCATCCCAGCGTCCTTGGTCGCAATGACGAACCGCAGCGCGTCGGGATAGGCGGTGAAGTCACCGGCCTGGATGAGGCGCACGACCATCTCCTGCTTGAGCCGTGCGTACTCGGCGACACGGTTTTCGGCGTCGGGTATGTGGAAGTAGTCGAGGGCGGCGCGGGCGCCGCTCATGCGCGGCTTGCCGGATACGTACTGCTGGTAGACGTGGGAGGTGAACGCGTCCGGCGACCACGTCGTGCGGTCGCGGATGCCGCGCCAGCTGGACTCCATCAGCTCGCGCAGCGATTCGCGCCACGCCTTCTCGTGCGGAGAGTCGACCAGCACCCCGTCGACGTCGAAAATCGATCCCTGGAACTTCGGCATGCGTCCTTCTTTTCAGTCTCGGGCGGAGGGCCCAGTGGTCGCCGGGTTCCGGCTGAGCTCGAACACGGTCTGGTCGCCCGGGCACAGCTCACGGACATCGTCGCGGACTGCGGCCCTGACGGGTCGGCTCGCCCCCTCGGGGTGGACGGCCAGCGTCAGGTGATCGCCAGTGAGTGTCACCTGGATCGGGGTCTCCCGGAACTGCATAGAGAACGACAGGCTGTCGAGCCTGCTCGGGAGCTGGGGATTGAAGTGCAGGACACCGTCGTAGACATGGGCGCCGGCGTAATTCCGCTGCATGAGGTCGAGCGTCCCGGACATGACACCCATGTGGATGCCTTCCTTCGTGGTCCCGCCCTGGATGTCATCGGCATCGCTGTGCAGCGCGACCAGGAACCGGTCCCACGAGCTCTCGGGGTCGATGGTGGCGAGTACCCCGGCATGAGTGACAAAGCTCAACGTCGAGCCGTGAGAAGTCCGCCGGTCGTAGTATTCGACGTTCCGCGTCACCGTGTCGGCATGGTAGTCATACCCGAGCCGTCCGAAGATCTCGCGCAGCTCGTCCTGCCTGAACAGGAAGAACAGCATCACCGTGTCGGCCTGCTTGGTGACCTTATAGCGGTTGGGGTCCTTGCCCTCCGCGCGCAGGATCCGGTCGAGCCGCTGGATGTTGCCGTACTTCGCCCGGTATGCGTCCCAGTCCAGCTCCTCGAGGTCCTCGTATCCCTCGAACTGGCTGATGATCCCGTCGCCGAGGAACGGGACGAACATCCGCCGGCTCATGTCCTGCCACACCGCCAGCTCATCGTCGCCGATGCCCAGCCGCATGCGCAGTGCCTCCGCGCGGCTGGCGGGGAGCAGCGGCAGCAGCTGGCCGGCGATGCCGCACAGCCACGCCACCAGGACGTTGGTGTAGGCGTTGTTGCGCAACCCGCCTTGCAGCGCATCCGGGTACTTGTCGTGGAACTCGTCCGGGCCCATCACGCCGTGGATCTCGTAGCGCTCGCGCTCGGGATTGAAGTGGGCGATCGACGCCCAGAAGCGCGTGATCTCCAGCATCATCTCCGCGCCGTAGTCGCGCAGGAACGCCTGGTCATGGGTGGTCTGGAAGTAGTGCCAGATGTTGTAAAAGATCGCCGCGTTCACGTGCCGCTGGTTGCGGCTGAGGTCGGGCTCCCAGAGGCCCGAGACCGGGTTGAGGTGGACCAGCTGGGTCTCCTCGATTCCCTCGCTCCCGCTCTGCCACGGGAACATCGCACCACGGAATCCTGCCTCATGGGCAGCCGCCCTGGCCTCGCCCATCCGGCGGTAGCGGTACATCAGTAGCCCGCGCGTGACCTCGGGCAGCCGGACGTTGAAGAACGGGAACGCATAGATCTCATCCCAGAACACGTGCCCGCGATAGGCCTCCCCGTTAAGTCCGCGGGCGGGCATCCCAGCGTCGAGGTCGGCGGTGTGACGGGAACAGACCTGGAGCACGTGCGCGATATGCAGCCGCAGCAGCTGTTGCACGCTCTCATCTCCTGACACCCGCATGTCGCATATCTGCCACAGTTCGTCCCATGCCACGGTGTGGCGCTTGAATGCGGCGGCGAAGTCGGCGTGGCGGGCCGCCGACCTGGCCGCCCTCACCAGCGTGTCGCTGACCGCCGGATCCCGCGAGGTGTAGAACGCCACCATCTTCTCGACCCGCGTCGCCGTGCCCTGTTGCACGTCGAAGGCGAGGACCTGCTGGATATAGTCCTCCACCTGGTAAAGCCTCCGCTCGACCTGGAGGCATTGATCAGCGGCGAACACGCGCGTGCGGGCCGCGTGGCTGATGTACAGATTCGACTGCCGGGTCTCGGCCTTCAGCGCGACGACCTCGGGCCCGAACGTCCGGGGGGAAACGGGGTTCAGGTGGCGGCCCTCCAACTGCCGGTAGCGGGCGACACCGCCATTGCTCACCCGGCCGTCGATCGCCGTGACCACCTCGACGCGTCCCGACCAGTTCTCCGGAACCAGCGTCCACTCGATCCCCGCGTGGTGCGGGTCGCCCATGCTGACGAACCGGCGGCTGTGCAGCGTCGTCTCCCGGCCGCTGAGATCACGGAAACGAACGTGGCGGACGACAGCCGCGTACCGGATGTCCAGTTCGTGGCGGTAACCGAGCAGATCCACGTCGGCGAGCCGGATCGCCTCCCCGCCCTCGATGCGCAGCTGGAGGACCAGCCAGTTTGGCATGTTAACAAGATCCTCGTTGAGCACGGGCACGCTGCTCAGGATCGTCGTCTCGCGGTTGTAACCGCCGTGTACGTAGGTGCCGGGATAATGCACACCGTCGGCTTCTTCCCACTCCGCCGCGCCACGCGTGCACAGGTAGCCGTTGCCCGTCGAGGTCAGCGCTTCGCGAAGCCCCTCAGACCCAGGCTCAAAGCCGTCATACGTGAGCAAGAAACCGTCCATGGCACCTCCTCGCCGCCTCGGCACGCCGCAGCCTCACGCCCGGCATAGCACCGGACTTCCCCAGCACAATGCGCCAGACTCGGAGAACACCTCCATCCCGTACCCGCGGGGCCAGCGGGCCGACTGCCGGGCCTCCTCACCAACGCTGGCGCCTCACGGGCACGGGTCGGAGGCCGCCCGCGTCGAAGGTGTACCCAGTCCACCCCGTCGGCACCGCCGCGCGAGGTGAATAATCCGTCGAGGTCAAAAGCACTGGGAAACCGCTGTACCGTCACGCTGTGGCCCTTGACACCGGCGACCCGCTCGCACCGCTCCGGCGCGATCCCGCCACGGCCGGGATCTTCAGCGACTTCGACGGGACCCTGTCGCCCATCGTTGAAGACCCCGAGCTCGCCGAGCCCGTGGCGGGAGTTCCCAGACTCCTCGCAGAGCTGGCCCGGCGCTACGCCGTCGTGGCTGTCGTCTCGGGTCGCCCGGTTGCCTTCCTCGCCGCCCGTCTGCCCGCATCGGTTCTGCTGGCGGGGCTGTACGGCCTGGAAGTGCAGCGCCACGGCGAGCGGCAGATCGACCCCGAAGCGGAGCGGTGGCGCGCGGTGGTCAGCGCGGCGGTCACCCGTCTCCGCGCAGTCGCACCGTCTGGCGTGCTGGTCGAGCCGAAGGGTCTGTCAGTCACGTGTCACTACCGGACCAACCCGTCCCTCGAGCCGCAGGTGATGGCCCTGGCCCAGGAGGTGGCGGCAGCGGCCGGCCTGGTTGTGCGCCGCGGTCGCAAGTCGGTGGAACTGCTTCCCCCGATCCGGACGGACAAGGGTACGGTCATACGGAAGCGGGCCGCGGCCCTTCGTTCTGTCTGTTATCTCGGTGATGACCTCGGCGATCTGGCCGCCTTCCGCGCCCTCGACCAGCTGGCCGCCCGGGGGATCAGCACGGCACGGATCGCGGTGCGCAGTGATGAGGCGCCCGCGGAACTGCTGCAGGCTGCGGACGTGATCATCGACGCACCTGAGGGCGCGGCCGGACTGTTGCGCACTCTGCTATAGCCGCCGGGCAGGGAGCGCGCCCTCCGTACCACCGGCCGCCACCATGACCTACACGATGCCAGGCCCCGGCCGTGAACGACCCCAGCGTTGCCCGCGCCGGAATGGTCACTTGGGCCGCAACGAGCGCAGTGAGGTGGCCGAGATGACCAGCTCGGCGGCGGCATCCTCAAGTCAAGCCGGGTTTAGGAAGCAAGACGGCGATCTGGCTCGCCGGGTCGTCGGCGCGCAGAACGCCCACATCTGAGCGGCCAGCGCGGCGACGGGGCTACTAAACCGATCCGGACCTCCAGACCGAGGCGGAGGCCAAAGCCCGCCAGGCCCTGGCCGACCTCGGAGAACGGTACGCCTGGGAGAAGAAACGCCTCGAAGAGAAGCGGCGCATCGCCGAGGCTGACGCCGAGGTGATAAGGGACGGGCTGTTGTACGGAACCGGCGACGGACGCGTCGTCGAGTCCGGACACGCATGATGAACTTGAGTGTCGCCGGGGTACCTACGCCCGAGCTTCACCCTGCAAGCATCCCCGTGCTGGGCTAGGGCTTGTCAACGGCCGCACCCCACTGGATGTTCGGCGTGCCGGTGCCAGCCTGGCCGGTGACCGAACGCCATTGGTGCTTGGGGACCAGGTCCGGCTCGAGCGGCTCGAACCCGTCGATCCTCTTCATAGCTCCCCACCCTTCCCGGGATTGTCCAGATACCCGGCAGCTCTAGCCTGCTCCGCCGCGGGCCGCGTGACATGCCCTCTGTGCGGAGGGCATGGAACTCTGGCTCAGCGGGGGTCAGGCTGCATCGGACGGTAGTCCTCGATCTCATCGAGCCTGATCAGCCCGAGCTCGACGCAGCGGGCCAGCAGCGCGAAGTTCGACCGGCAGGGCAGGCGGGCGGCCGCGAACTTCGCGCGGGCCCGGCCGATGTAATCCTTGACGGTAAAGGCGCTAACGGGCTCGCCGCTCGGCTTCCTGAGCCTGCGTGCGATCGCGGCGAGGCTCATTCCCTGGAACAGGTACTGCAGTGCTTCCCGTTCCCGGCTGGACAGCTGGACGTCGTGCAGCAGCCCGGCCGGCGCCGAAGGAAACTGAGCTAAATCTGGGCGGGATCTACAGGTTTATTACCGGCATATCTGGCATATCGCGACCCCTGTGGTGTCGCGTGCCCCGTTGTACCTTACTATCCCAGGGCCCGAAACCTGCCTCAGGACGACTCTCCATATTCCGCTTGCCACAAATCGATTTTGGCGGGCGAAGACATGTCAAGGACCGGCGCAGCCAAGCCGACGGCGACCGCTTGATGGCCGAATCACTCCGCCGCAGGGACCATCCGGAAGAGTTCAGGGACGTCTGGACGGCCGGGCCGTCGCCCAGGCGGAGGGCCTGATCAGTCTTCCCGACCCGCCGGATTAACCTCTGGACCACCCTTTCAAGGATGTCACGACCCGGCGTTAACGGTCAAAACCACGCGGAACTTACCCTGTAGAATGAGGACTGACGGAGGCATTTATGCGGACTGTAAATAACGGCACTATGCGGGGGACGAGGGTAGGGGCCGGTCCTGCCGGTGAGCCTCATGGCCGTGGATTCGCCGTCGCCAAAGCCGTCGTGCTTTATCACTGCGCAAACAAGCATCAGACCCTCGTGCCGTTCATCTGGACCGCGACGCCACCCCCGCAGTGGGAATGCCGGGTCTGCTCCCAGCCGGCCGGGACCGACCCGCTCGACCCGCCCCCCCGGGTCGCGAGGTACATGGGCGAGAAGACCCACCTGGGGCGCGTCCGCGACCGGAGGACCCAGGCCGAGGGCGACCGACTGATAGCCGAATCACTTGCCCGGCGCGACCATCCCGAAGAGTTCAACGTCTGGGCGGACCCCGCAGCCGGAAGGTCTGATCCTGGCTGCCGAACATAGCTATGAGGTGGTCAGCTCCGCGCTGACCGACGCCGACCCGGTGGCCAGACCGGGTCCGCCCGGAGGACCTGGAGGGAATGCGATCCATGGCCGACAGCGGCGAATGGCAAGAACTGGTCGACCTGCTGATCGCCAGCCTGACCTTGACCCAGGCGCCCGTAACCGCTGACGAACGTGAACGAACTGAGGTCCCTGGCGGAAGCCATGGACCTGCCAACTGGGCCGACCAGGCAATTCAGTAGTTGCTCGGGACGGCGCCCTGCATCGAGTTCTGTCACGTCCTAGACGTATTGCCAGGTACAGCCCTCACTATGCTCATGGTGATGGGAGCACGGTGCGAATCGGGTACCGGCTTTGACGTGGTTTTGGACATCGTGGTGCCGCGCGCATTCGACGGTCCCGTCGCGAGGAACGACTTGGCCTGGCTTGTAGGTCTCGGTCGCCGGCGCGCTCTCGGCGCGGCCAGGCGTCAGCGGCGCCGCCGCCTTCAGCAGGTCCTCGGCGAACTTCCGCTGGCTGGCAAGCAGTTGCTCGGCGAAGTCGTAGGTGCTGGCCACGGCACCCTCTGGCTTCGCCCTCAGCAGGTCCTCGGCGAACTTCCGCTGGCTGGCAAGCAGCTGCTCGCCGAAGTCGTAGGCGCGGGCCACGGCGTCCTCTGGCCCGGGCAGCTTGTCCGCGAAAGGCACACTGACGGACGGCGGCTTGGGAAGATTGTCCGTGAGCGGCGCATAAACGGACGCCAACTTCGGACTGGCCGTCCTGACGGTTTCGGCCAAGTTCGTGACCGCGGCGATCACGGCCTCCTGGCTCTTACGGATGATGGCCAGGAACTCTTCCTGGCCGGAGGTGCTAGCCATTGTCCCGGCCTCCTTGTCAGCTTCTATTGAAGATCTCCTGTATGGCGGCTCATGTCCTTGCCGCAGGCATACCCAACTCCGTCTACCTGCTAGCCGGACCACCGGAAATACTTCAAGTCCCACGAGATCTTCGGGGTACGCGGTGGCCAGATGTACCGTGAGGGCTGGCGGCCCGGCGTTCAGCCATGTGTGGAGGGCCTGATCAGCAGGCCGGGATTCTTCCTGGACCTGGGGAAGGCCCGGCTGCTGGTGAACAGCAGCCTGTCACATCGTGCCGGGCTGCAGCGTCAACAGATGTGACAGCTCACACGGCAAGGAGATCACCATGGATGCACGTTTGAACTACCAGGGCAGCGCCGTTGCGATGAAGTTCGTGAAGTACCTCATGTCGGCGGGCAAGGTCGTGTCGGACTCGGCCCTGCCGACCGCGACGCAGCACCTGGTGGAGATCCGGGCCAGCCAGATCAACGGCTGCGCCTACTGCACCGACATGCACACCAAGGACGCCGCGCACGCCGGGGAAACCCCGGTGCGCCTCAACCTGGTCGCGGCCTGGCGGGAGGCCACGGTCTTCACCGAGGCCGAGCGAGCCGCCCTGGAACTGGCCGAGCAAGGCACCCGCATCGCCGACGCCGCCCGCGGGGTGACCGACGAGGCATGGGCGAATGCCGCCAAGCACTACGACGAGGACCAGCTCGCAGCCCTGGTGTCGCTCATCGCTGGTATCAACGCCTGGAACCGCATGAACGTCATCACCCAGCAGCCCGCCGGCGACTACCAGCCCGGCCAGTGGGGATAACCAGCCGAGGCGTTGGCCCCGATCGTGACCTGGGCGAGGTCAGGCGGGTCATTTCGCGAACCAGGCGCGTTCGGCGGCTGCGATATGGGCTTCGGCGAGCACCAGGTCGATGCCGGTCAGATCGGGTGCCCGCCGGGCGAGATCGGTCCAGCAACCCCGCCAGGTGCGCTCGAAGGACCGGCAGGCCTCGTCACCTCGCGCCGCGATGCGCGCCACCAGGGCCAGCGACGCGGACATGGCAGGCAGCGCCAGGCGGCGGGCAGCGATCTGCGCCGCAGCACGGCGGTACGGGGTGGCGGCCACCAGGCGTTCCGCGGACCGGACGACGGAAGTGGCGTCCTGTGCGGCACTGGTCAGTTCGGGTGTGCTCCACGCGTCGAACAGTTGCCTGGCCGCGACGGCCCTGGTGTCCGCGTCGAGGAGAGGCTGCGGGACCACGACCGCCGCGGGCCACTTCGCTTCGAGGAGGTCGGCCCCTTCGAAGAGGTCAGCCTGTTTGAAGGGGTCAGCAGAGAAGACCTGGACGCACGGATCGTCGTCGCCGCGGAGCAGGGCATCCAGAGTCGGGCCGCACTGGGCCAGCGCGGCCTCCACGACGACCGCGGCGGGATCCTCGTCCGGGTAGGCGGGTCCGGCCAGGAGCCGGGTGCAGAGAACGGCCGCGGCCGCCGGGACGGTGTGCCATAGGCGTTCGGCCGCTCGCATATCGTCCATCATGACCGGCCGGGCGGTGGCCAGGCCGGTGCTGATCAGGCCGACGAGGCACGCAGCGGAGTCAAGCCCGGAATCGAGGAGCCCGGTCAATGCCAGCCCGGGCTGGTGGCCAAGGACGGCCGAGCAGCGCTCGCGGAGATCAGCGGGTGCGCCGGCGGCGATCAGGTCGCCGGCCAGGTAGAGGAGCCGCCACAGGCGGTCCGCCCGGCGGGGCCGCACGGGGAGGTCCCGTTGCCCGCCTAGGAACCGGGACAGGGCATCCTCTTCCAGGTCGGCGCCGACCGGAATGCCCGGGGCGGCACAACCAAAGGAATCGCGGCCGGGCCAGTCGGGCCAGTTCGTGACGGTCCACGGGTCCTCGACGCCCAGCAGGACCCGAAGAGGACCGGCCTCGCGCACCTCGGGCGGAAGCTTGACCACCCCGTCGCTGGGAACCGGCACGATGACCGGCGCGCGCCAGGGCGCACGGGCCAGGTACAGGGCCGCGGCCAGCCCGTCGACCGCCGCGCGGTCGCGGATCGTCAGCTGGCCGGAGCTGACCTCGGCCCCGCTGGCCAGCGGCCGCGGCTGGACGACGTCGCTTTGGCTTCGCGGCCGCGGCGGCGTGACGATGACGGGCGCCGCCGCGGTGCCGGTACGCAGTTCGGCCACGCGTGCACGGGCGGAGGGGGCCAGGTCGGAGGGGGCCAGGTCGGAAGGGGCCAGGTCGGAAGGGGCGAGGTCGAGGGCTGCGTCCTCGGCGACGAAGATCGTGCGGCGCATCGAGCGGCCCAGGGAGCCGCGGGCTGTGATGTCGAAGGCGCCGAGGATAGGCCGGGGCACGCCGTCCCAGATGTCGGCCGGACCGGGCTGGTGGATTTCCCTGGAGACCAGGGAGGGGCCTCCGGCCGCGGGGCGGATGCCGACGTGCCAGCGGACCGCGTCGGGAAGCCACAGTTGGGGGGGTTCGGGGTAGACGGGTGCGCCGTGGGGCGTGGTCACGCCTGGGAGCGGTTCGGCGAGCAGCAGGCGGGGGCGCGGGTACCGCTGCACGGCATGCGCGGGGCCGCCTGGCAGTAGCAGGGAGCTGACCTCTTCCACGGAGGCGAGCTCCAGGTGCCAGCCTTCCCACCCGGAAGGCACTTCGGTGATGGTGCGGAGCTCACCGGCCACGATGAGCTCTCGGTCGGCGGGGCGCAGGATCCACAGCCGGTCCGGGGGCAGGGGCAGCCGCGCCGGGAGGCGCCTGCCGTCAGAGGAGAAGAACAGGATCGGGTCCGAGGGCGACACGACATCTAGTTCGGTCACGTGATCCCGGCCGGCCCGCGAGACGTGGACGGCGCGGACCGGCCGGGTCAGCGGGTGCGCGGTCTGTGGACTGCCTGCGCGGCTCCGTATCGTGACGGGAACGCCGTCGGCGGTCACCCGCCAGGTAGCGACCCCGTCGGGGGCCTCCACGATCGGCGGGAGGATGACCTGGACGCCTGGTCCGTCCGGGTCATTCG
>Ga0208696_1000381_pt1 | contig 29835 bp, 27 predicted proteins | sample Sb_taG_9_FD_187711 | JGI IMG/M metagenome (GOLD analysis project Ga0208696, IMG submission 187711) | Peat soil microbial communities from Weissenstadt, Germany - Sb_50d_b_LC metaG (SPAdes) (version 2) | ecosystem: Environmental > Terrestrial > Soil > Wetlands > Peat | place: Germany... | reverse complement strand
CACCGAACCGAACTCGGCCTCTAGCGCGCTGGCCACCGCCCATGTGCCGTCGTTGCTGCCGTTGTCGGCGATCGTTATCCGCGCTGTGAACGGAAACCGGTCACGCAGGAAGGCATGCAGGCGCCGCACGCTCGGGCCGAGGTCACGCTCCTCATTGCGGACCGGGATGACTATCTCCACCACTGCGTTCCGCGGTGGCTGAGACGGGCGTTCCCCGGACGTCCCGGCGGCGCGGAGCAGGGAATCAGACGCCATGCCCACCGTACCCACTGGCCTGTGGCCTGCGCATGAGTGCTCCTCCCGTACTGGTCGGCAAGCCGCGTGCCGCAGCCCGCACGGGAAGCCATTTCACCGGGCGGCCCGTCAAATCAGCGTCAACCCCTCGCCGCATGCCCGGCGCGACCACCGCTGAGCAAACCTGAAGCAGTCCTTGACGTGGATCTAACCGGCCGTGGTGAGACTGGCACCGGCGGGTCATGTACACAGGCCGGAGGTGCCGGTGCGGGTTCTGGTGGTGGAGGACGCGCGGCAGCTGGCAGGCGCGATCGCGGACGGGCTGCGGGGGCAGGCCATGGCCGTGGACGTGGTTTTCGACGGGCAGGCGGCGCAGGAGAGCCTGGCCGTCAACGATTACGACGTGGTCGTCCTCGACCGGGACCTGCCGATCGTCCACGGGGACGAGGTGTGCCGGTCACTGGCGGCTGGCGGCGCCACGGTCCGGATCCTCATGCTGACGGCCGCCGGGGACCTGTCCGAGCGGGTGACCGGGCTGAACCTCGGCGCCGATGACTACATGAGCAAGCCGTTCGCATTCGCCGAGCTGGTCGCGCGGGTCCGGGCCCTGGGACGGCGGGCGCGCCCGGCCGACCCGCCGGTCCTCGAACGCGCGGGAATCCGGCTCGATCCCGTCCGGCATCAGGCGTCACGGCACGGACGGCCGCTATCACTGCGGCACAAGGAGTTCCTCGTCCTGGAAGAACTCCTGCGCGGCGGAGGCGCCGTGGTGTCCGCCGAGCAGCTCCTCGAGAAGGCGTGGGATGAGAATATCGACCCGTTCACGCACGTTGTCCGCGTCACGATCATGACCCTGCGCCGCAAGCTCGGCGAACCCGCACCGATCGAGACGATCCCCGGAGCGGGGTACCAGATCGCGTGAGGTATCTCACCGCATCCCTGCGACAGCCGCGGCTGAGCATGCGGAGCCGCCTCACCTTGCTCTATGGCGGATTGTTCCTGATCGCCGGGGGCACTCTGATCGCCATCTTGTACATCATCTTCACGAGCAACTTCCCGGGCGGGCACCTCGCCGAGGGGATCTTCCCGCCGGCCAGTAGCCGGCTCCCGCCACCGGGGCCCCCACTCACCCAGGCCGAAGTACGGGATCTCGCCCAGAAGCTGAACCAGCATCGCAGCGAAATCATCAGCTCGCTGCTATGGGAATCCCTGCTGGCAATGGCCGTGGTAGCGGTAGCAGCCGTGGGCTTCGGCTGGCTGATGGCCGGCCGGGCGCTCCGCGCGATACGCCACATTACCGACACAGCCCGGCGGGTCGCCGGGAGTAACCTGCACGAGCGCATCTCCCTGGTCGGTCCCCGGGATGAGCTGAAGGAACTCGCCGACACATTCGACGCGATGCTCGAGCGACTGGACGCCTCCTTCGACGGACAGCGGCATTTCGCCGCCAACGCCTCGCATGAGCTGCGCACACCGCTGGCTACCAACAGGACCCTGCTGGAGGTTGCCGTGGCACAGCACCGCGTTCCCCCGCAACTCCGCCAGGTCATCGACAGCGTGCTCGCGGCCAGCACCCGCAGCGAGCTGATCCTCGACGGACTGCTCACCCTGGCCCGCTGCGAGAACCAGGCCATCGAGCGGCTGCCCGTCGACCTGTCCGACGTCGCCGCCGGCGCCGTGGAAGAGACAGCCGCGGAAGCCGCTGCCGCAGGAGTCACCATCGACGCGACGCCCTATCCGGCACCCACAACCGGCGACCCCATCCTCCTGGAACGCCTCGCGCTCAACCTTGTCCGCAACGGCATCCAGCACAACCATCCCGGCGGCCGGGTCACGGCGACCACCCGAAGGGCAGCCACCCCCGGCATGGTCGAACTCGAGGTAAGCAACTCCGGGCCGCCCGTCCCGCCCGAGCAGGTCGACATGTTGTTCGAGCCATTCCGGCGGCTCGACGGCAACCGGACCAGCCACCCGGATGGCGCCGGGCTCGGCCTGTCCATCGTCCGGTCCATCGTCCAGACCCACGGCGGGCAGCTAACCGCGGCCGCCCGCGACGGCGGCGGCCTTATCGTCCAGATCCGGCTCGCGGCCACGTCAGCGGAAGTAAGCCGCTGACGCTGTCAGGAGGGATCCCCTGCCCGATCACCGGGCGGCCTGGTCGGCTCGGGTAAGTCCATTTGCGGGTGATCAGACGGCGTGCCAGGCCAGCCGCGGATAGATCCGCAGCGCGTTCGCCTCGAGGATGGCCCTCCGGTCCTCGTCGGGCAGGTCGGCCGCCTCGATGTACCGCTTCGTGTCATCCCAGTGGTGCCCGGTCTCCGGATCGACCCCGCACACTGCGCCGATCATCTCCGAGGCGAACATGACGTTGCGCACGTCGATCACCCGCACCAGCAGGTCGATCCCAGCCTGGTGGTGCATGCGGGTGTCGAAGAAGACATTGCCCATCACATGCTCGCTCAGCTGCGGCAGCCCGAGCCGGTCGGCCAGGCCGCGGAAGCGCCCCCAGTGACAGGGGGCCGCGCCGCCGCCGTGCGGGATGGCCAGCCGCAGCGTGGGGAACCCGGCGAACAGATCGCCTTCGACCAGCTGCATGAACATCGATGTGTCCGCGTTGAGGTAGTGGGCGCCGAGCGTGTGGACGGCCGGCACGCACGGCGAGGACACTGCAAGGCGGCCCGGCGCAGCAGGGCCCTGTCCAAGCTGCTTGAAACCGGCGCGTCCGGCTACCGGTGGGCTGCGGCGCGACTTCGGCGTGTTCGCGCAGGCCCGGTCGATTCCCTGATCACGAGCTTCGCTGGGAACAGCTGCTGACGAGGCGGTGTGTTCTGCACCGTGAGCCGCTCAATCAGCATCTCCGCCGCCAGCCGACCCGCTTCGAAGGCGGGCCATTCGACGCCTGTGAGGGAGGGCGTCAGCATCTCCGCGAACTGCGCGGCGATCACTGACACGATCGAGAAATCGTCAGGGACGTGGAGATTGGCCGCCCGCAGCGCGCTGAGCAGTCCTGTGAACTGCCAGCCGGTCGTGATGGCGGCCGTGCACTCCGGCTCCGACCGCAGCAGCCGCGCAGCGACCGCGAACGCCTCGCGCGGTTCGTGGGAGCACGGAATGTGGATGCCGTCGATGCCGAAGTCGGATGCGCGTCGCTCGAAGACGTCCCGCGCGATCAGCGACGAGGTGTAGCCCGCCTCGATCAGGTCGGGCGGGAAGTTGAACAGTGCGACCTGCGTATGTCCCAACCGGGCGAGATGCGCGAGGCTCGTCTCGACCGCGTCGCCAAAGTCCATGTCCACGTAGCTGATCCCGGTCATGTCGTGCGTGCGCCCGATGAGCACATACGGATGTCCGTCCGCCTGCAGGCGCTCGACCCGGGTATCGTGCACGAGCGTCTCCATCAGGATCACGCCGTCCGCGCGTCCCGTCGCGACCACCCTGGCGACCGCCTCAGGGTCGGTGGCGGCCGTCGAGAGGAGCAGCGAGTAGTCGCTCGCGCTCGTCGCCGTAGTCGCGCCTGCGACGAACGTCTGCTGCACCGGCAAAAGCTGCCATTGCGGTGAGGGCAGGAACAGGGCGATCGTGTGCGACGCCCCGCTCGCGAGCGCGCGTGCAGGTCCGTGCGGGCGATAGTCGAGCTCCTCGACGGCGGCCAGGACGCGCTCGCGCATCAGCGGGGAGACCGCCCGTTTGCCGCTCAAGACGTACGAGACGGTGCTCAGGGCGACGCCGGCGCGCTCGGCGATCTGCGCCATCGTGGCCGGCTTCGACGGTGTCATCTGACCCGGTTTTCTCACGGCGTTCTCTTGACTCCCGCAACGTGTGTTGGATAATTTTGCGAAGCGCTTCGCGAAGCGCTTCGGATGGAGACTGCAACGGCTTATATGCTCGTCCGGCAGTCTATCTGCACAGCAGGAGCGAAGCGGTTCGCAAGCTCCCCGAGCCGAGGGACAGAACGTGGCCACCTTTGCCGCTAGCGAGACCGGTCTCGTTGTGCGGTCTGGTGGTGAGGTCCTTCAGGTCGACGCCTGGGGGGAGAGCGGCATCCGCGTACGGGCGACCCTCGGCGCATCCGTCACCGAGACGCCCTGGAGCGCCTTGCTCGAAGACGAAGCGAGGACCGCCCGGGTCGAGATCGGTGACGGTCGGGCCCGCGTATCCAACGGCGACCTCATCGTCGAGGTGGTCGAGAACGGCGAGGGTCGGTTCGTCCCCTTTCCGCCGCTCCTGCGATTCCTTCGGGCGGACGGGATGCAGCTCCTCGCCGAGAGCCTTCCGCACTTCACCTCCCCCGCGCAGCGCCGCTACCGCCGGGTCGGAGGCGACCTCTATGCCTGCGACGTCATGTTCGACGCCGGCCCGGACGAGCATTTCTACGGCCTCGGCCAGCACCAGCACGGCCTGCTGGACCAGAAAGGAGCGGTCGTCGAGCTTGTCCAGCGCAACACCGAGGTCTCAGTGCCGTTCGCGCTCTCCAGCCGCGGCTACGGCTTTCTCTGGAACATGCCGGGCGTCGGCCGCGTCGAGCTGGCGGCGAACGGGACGAGGTGGGTTGCCGATGCCGCCCGGCAGGTCGACTACTGGGTGACGGCCGGCCCGACCCCTAGCGCCGTCGTCAGCCAGTACGCGCGGGTGACGGGGCTACCGCCGATGCTGCCGGAGTGGGCTTCCGGATTCTGGCAGTCGAAGCTGCGCTACCGGAGTCAACAAGAGCTGCTCGAGGTTGCGCGCGAGTACAACCGGCGCCGCCTCCCGCTGTCCGTGATCGTCTGCGACTACTTCCACTGGACCCGCCAGGGCGAGTGGAGGTTCGACCCGGCCGAATGGCCGGATCCTCAGGCGATGGTCGACGAGCTACGTGAGCTCGGAGTCGAGTTGCTGGTCTCGATCTGGCCGACGGTCAACCCGAACTGCGACAACTACGCCAAGATGGAGCGGGAGGGCTTCCTGGTGGGGAGCATCGCAAGCCTGCCCCCGCTCCACCTCGCCTTCTGGGACAAGGGCACCGACGGCCAGGCGTTCATGCGCTTCTACGACGCAACTAACCCGGAAGCACGCCGCTACGTCTGGCAAAAGGTGACCGACGGTTATCGCCGCTACGGCATCCGGGCGTTCTGGCTCGACGCGTGCGAACCGGAGATCCTCGCCGACAACCCCGAGACCGCCCGTTACTTCCTGGGGCCGGGCATGGAGGTGCAGGGCGTGTATCCGCGCGAGCATGCGCGCGGCTTCTACGAAGGGCTGAAGTCGAGCGGTGAGGACGACATTGTGCTTCTTTGCCGGTCGGCGTGGGCGGGCAGCCAGCGCTTCGGGTCGGCCGTGTGGTCGGGCGACGTCGAGTCGACGTTCGAGGCTCTGGCGGCGCAGATCCCGGCCGGACTGCACATGGGCATTTCGGGCATCCCGTGGTGGACGACTGACATCGGCGGGTTCCGGAACGGCGACCCGACGTCCCCCTACTTCCGCGAGCTTGTCGTCCGCTGGTTCCAGTTCGGCGTCTTCTGCCCGCTTTTCCGGCTCCACGGCGTCCGCGAGCCAGGACCGCTTGTCGGCTCGGGCCAGACTGGCGCTCCCAACGAGGTGTGGTCCTTCGGGGACGAGGCCTACCGGGTGATCCGCGAGCAGCTCGAACTCCGCGAACGGCTCCGCCCGTACGTGATGGAGCAGATGTCCACGGCGAGCGCGAACGGGCTTCCGCCGATGCGCGCGCTCTTCCTCGAGTTCCCGGACGAGGCGCCGGCATGGGAGGTGACAGACCAGTTCATGTTCGGCCCGGACGTGCTGGTCGCGCCCGTGACGACATACGGCGCGCGGGAGCGCGATGTGTATCTGCCGGAGGCAGCCTCGTGGCTCGACGCCTGGACGGGCAACCCCGTCGGCGCGACAGGCTGGGTGACGGCGGCGGCACCGCTCGAGCGCATCCCGGTCTATCTCCGCGAAGGCGGCAGCCTTACCGACCTGCGAGGGCCCTCATGACGCTGTGGCGGCTCACCTCCCGCCGTAAGGAGCAGCTGGCCGGCTGGCTCTTCCTGGCCCCGGCGATCGGATATCTGCTCTTCGCGTTCGCGCTGCCCATCGCCTACAACGTGACGCTCAGCTTCGAGCAGACGTCGCCGGCGACGATTGCGAGCCTCACCGCGCCTTTCGCCGGGCTCGGCAACTACCACTTCATCCTCAACGACCCGACGAGCCGGAAGGCGATCGCTAACACGTTCTGGTTCACGGTGGGCTCGCTCGCCGGCCAGTTCCTGATCGGCTTCGCGCTCGCGCTGCTGTTCAGCATGCGGTTCCCTGGGCGGACTCTGGCCCGCTCGCTCGTGATTGTCCCGTGGCTTCTGCCCCTCATCGTGACCGGAGTCATGTTTCGCTTCCTGTTTCAGCTCGAAGGCGGGGCCGTGAACCAGGTGCTCACCGGTCTCGGGATTGTCCACCACGGGGTCGACTGGCTGGACGATCCACATCTGGCTCTCTGGACGATCCTGATCGCCAACATCTGGCTCGGGGTGCCGTTCTTCACCCTCCTGCTCTACAGCGCGCTCCAGGACGTGCCAGCGGAGATCAAGGAGGCGGCGGTCATCGACGGTGCGAGCCCGTGGCAGCGGCTCCGGCTCATTGTCGTGCCGATCATCCTGCCCGTCATCGAGGTCACGCTGCTCCTCGGCTTCGTGTTCACGGTGAAAGTGTTCGACCTCGTGATCGGCCTGACCGGCGGCGGACCCGCGAACGCGACGCAGCTGATCACCACCTGGTCCTACAACCTGTCGTTCCAGCAGTTCTCGTTCGGCTACGGCGCGGCGCTTAACAACGTGCTCCTCGTGCTGGCGCTCGTCTGCGCACCGATCTACCTGTTCCTCAGTCGTGACTCGCTGCGCCGTAGCTCGGGGGCGGACCGGTGACGCGCGTCAAGAGGTCCCGGGCCCTGAGCTGGCTGTGCACGCTCGCGGCGGCGGCGGCCCTCGTGCTGGTTCTCTTCCCGGTATACGCGATAATCGTCGGTTCGTTCGAGTCGACCAACACGCTCTTCAGCGGCACGTTCTACTGGCTGCCGCACGCCGCGACGCTCGACAACTACAGCACGGTCATCCACGCGCAATCGGCCAACGTGGTGACGAGCCTGGTCGTGGGTCTCGGGACGGCGCTGCTCGCCCTGGTCGTAGCGGTCCCGGCGGCCTACGCCCTGTCCAAGTACCGCCTGCGAGTGACGGTGATCATGGTCAGCTCGCTGCTCGTCGCCCAGATCGTCCCGTCGATCGTCCTCGCGACGTCCCTGTTCATCGTTTTCCACCGGATCAACCTGGTGAACTCGTACCCGGGACTGATCATCGCTGACGGGACGTACGCCGTCCCGTTCGCGATCCTCGTCCTCCGGGCGTTCCTCTTCAGCCTGCCCAACGAGCTGCTCTACGCGGCCCGGGTCGACGGAGCGACCGAGTGGCAGACGTTCCGCCTCATCGTCATCCCGCTCGCCCGTTCGGCCGTGATCACCGTCGCGGTCTTCGCGTTTCTGGCCGGGTGGGGCGACTTCATCTTCGCCCTGACCATCCTGAACGGATCGGGCATCGAGCCGATCACGCTCGGGATCTACACCTACCTCGGCAACTACTCGACCGACTGGGGCGCCGTGATGGCCGCGGGCGTGTTCGCGATGGTACCGGCCGCGATCTTGCTCGTGGTCGCGCAGCGGTACATCGCCAGCGGTCTCACGGCGGGCTCGGTGAAGGGGTAGCGATGCGCCAGGCCGCACGAAGGAGGTGGTAGCGGATTTCGATAACCCGATCGGCCTTCTTGGTTCCCTCTGTCGTTCCGACCGAATTCTACGCAACATCGACCGCAAAAGAGGACACAACGCTATGAAGCTATCTATCAGGAGGGGGCACTGGGGATTGGCAGCAGTTCTGGTTGCGGCGTGCGCCGCAGCCGGGTGCTCGCAGTCGGCCAGCACGTCCGGCACATCCGCCACTAAGACCACGATCACCGAAGAGGACTACTTCAACACCCCCGGCCAGATCGCGGCCCTGGCCGCCTACAGCAAGGCATTCGAAGCCGCGCACCCGGGCGTGACGGTGAAACGGCAGTACGTGCCGTTCGCCGATCTGGACGCGAAGCTACTGACGCAGGCAGCCGGCCAGGACCTGCCGAACCTGCTGGCCGTGGACAACCCGTTTGTGTCGACGATGATCTCGACCGGCCAGGTCGTGCCGATCAGCGGCCTGTCGGGCTTCAGCTCGACGGGCTATTACCCTGCCGTGATCGACGAGGGCCTATCGGGCGGCAAGTACTACAGCCTCCCCGTGGCAGGGGCCAACTCGATCGCGCTGATCTACAACATCGCGATGTTCAAGGCAGCGAACCTGACCCCGCCGAAGACCTGGGCGGACCTGGTCTCCGACGCCAAGGCACTGACGACCTCGGCTCACTACGGGATCGCATTGACCTGTGAGGCGGCCGAGGACACGACGTGGCAGTGGGAGCCGTACTTCTGGACCAACGGCGGCACGGCCACGTTCTCGAACGTCTCAGGTGCGCCCGGCGTGCAGGCGTTGACGCTGTGGCGCCAGCTGGTCAGCGACGGCTCCGCGTCCAAGTCGTGTCTCAACTGGAGCCAGACCCCGGCTGCGTCGACGCAGTTCATCGACGGCAAGGCGGCCATGATGGTCAACGGCCCCTGGAACTTCCCGACCATGAACCTAGCCAACCAGTTCTATGGCAAGCAGTTCGGGGTCGTTCCCGTCCCGACCCAGGTGGCGGGACAGCACGTCGTCGTCCCGCTCGGCGGCGAGGACTGGATGGTCAGCAAGAGCGGCGGCAGCGCCGCTCAGCAGCTGGCGTTCGACTATATCCAGGGCATGCAGACACCCGCGATGGAACTGCAACTCGCGAAGCTGTTCGGCTACCTGCCGGCGAAGATCAGCGTCGCGAAGACCTACGTAACGCAGGCCGGCCCCGAGTGGTCGGTCTATGTCAACCAGACGCTCTTCGCGCACCCGCGTACGCTCGGCTTGGGAGTCAAGTACCCGAAGATCTCCCAGGCGGTGTGGACGGCGATTCAGGCGGCCTTGTCCGGATCCCAATCCGTGCAAGCCGCGCTGAACACTGCTCAGAGTCAGATCAACACCATCCTGACGGGATAGAGCTGGCCGGAGTATTGCACTAACGGCCCGTGGCGCCGGCAGACCGGCGCCACGGGCCCTAGATCCGACCTTCCCGGGAGATCCCAGTGGAGAACTACACCGGCCTGGTGACAAGCGCTGCGCCGACGGCAGCCGCTCGGGTGCGGCTCCGCCCGGTCGACGCCCAGGGCGTCGCCATCCGGGACGGTCTGCTCGCGGACCGGCAACGGGTGAACCGGGAGGTCACGCTTCTTCGCGGCGCCGAGGAGCTCGAACGCGCCGGAACTCTCGACAACCTCCGAATTGCGGCGGGACGGGGCTCGGGCGAGCGGCGAGGCATGGTCTTCAGCGACTCGGACGTCTACAAGTGGCTCGAGGCGCTCGCGTGGGAGCGCGGCCGCGAGCCGTCGGACGAGCTGGACCGCCTCGCAAGCGAGGCGGTCCAGCTCGTCGCGGCCGCCCAGGCACCCGACGGATATCTGAACAGCTGGTGCCAGGTGATCGATCCCTCCTGGCGCTGGACCGACCTGGAGATGGGCCACGAACTCTACTGCGCGGGGCATCTGATCCAGGCGGGAATCGCAACCGCGCGGGCGACGGGCGACGGCTCCCTCCTCGCCGTCGCCCGCCGCTTTGCCGATCTGATCGACGACGTGTTCGGCAATGACCCCGCGCGAGGCACCGACGGCCATCCCGAGATCGAGGTCGCGCTCGCGGAGCTCTATCGCCAGACGGGCGAGACTCGCTACCTGAAGCTCGCGGACACGCTCACTGCGCGGCGCGGGTTCGGGACGTTCGCCGGCGGTCGCTTCGATCTCGACTACTACCAGGACGCCGAGCCCGTCCGCGATGCGCGAGGGATCGTCGGCCACGCTGTGCGCGCCCTCTACCTCGCGGCCGGGGTCACGGACATCTACGCCGAGACGGGCGACGAGGCGCTACTCGCGTCGATGCTGCGGCAGTGGGACGACCTCGCGTCCGCCAAGAGCTACCTGACCGGTGGTGTCGGCTCGCGCCACTACGGCGAGGCGATCGGCAATGCCTATGAGCTACCTCCCGACCGTGCGTACTGCGAGACCTGCGCGTCGATCGCCAGCATGATGTGGAACTGGCGCATGCTCCTTGTCACCGGCGAGAGCCGCTTCGCCGACCTCTTCGAGCGGACGCTGTATAACGGGTTTCTTTCCGGGCTCTCACTCGACGGCGAATCGTTCTTCTACGCGAACCCGCTCCAATCGCGCACCGGTGAGCACCGACATCGCTGGAATCCCGTCGCCTGCTGCCCGCCGAACATCATGCGGCTGCTCGCATCGCTGCACCACTACCTCGCGACCGTGACGGACGACGGGATCCAGCTACATCAGTACGCCTCCTCGACGATCCGCGCCGGAGACGTGGTCCTCAGCGTGGAGACCGCATACCCCTGGGACGGGACGGTCACGGTCGAGGTCGTCGAGAGCCCCGATCGTGAATGGACGCTCGCGCTCCGCATCCCGGGCTGGGCGCGAGAGGCGACCCTCGACGGCAAAGCCGTCGCCGCGGGCGGTTACGCCGAGGTGAGGCGCCGCTGGCGGGATGGCACACAGGTCGTGCTCCTACTCGACGTCTCGCCTCGACTGACCGTGCCCAACCCGCGCATCGACGCAGTGCGGGGCTGCCTCGCGATCGAGCGCGGCCCCGTGGTGTACTGCCTCGAGCAGGCCGATCTCGCGCCAGGCCTCGACCTGGCCGACGTCGCCGCCGATCCCGCAGCCGATCCCGTCGACAACGGGCCGGTCCCGCAGCTGGGCGGCCTGCCCGGTGTGGCCTTGACGGGCGTCGTCCGCGACCTCGACGGGTGGCGACAGTCCGAATACCGCGACCTCCGCGCGCCGCCGGCTGCAACTGCGGCGTCTCCGACGCAGCTGCTCGCCGTTCCATACTTCGCGTGGGCCAACCGCTCCGGAGGAGCGATGCGGGTCTGGATCCCGGCGGCGGAGTAGCCAGCACCTGGAGCATCCCCGCCGGCATCGTAGGCTATCGGTGGGCCTGGAGCTACCACCAGCATATCCAGGCTCGACGCGCAAGTACGTCCGAGGAAACCTACCCGTGGTGGTTGGTGATCATGACGAAACGCTCTCACTGTGCAAGCGATCTACCAGGATAAACACTCGACAAGAGGCAATCGTTGACCTTTCGGCGGGCCTCTGCACCAGAGCCTGTGCAGACCACCCACATCTCCGCTGGTCACGAGCCCGCCAGCAGGCGTAGGGTCGAAACGAAGTCACGCCAAAGGGCGTATGGAAACCTCGCACGAAATTGCCGGATCACCATAGGGCCGAACGCGGACAGATGTTTTACAAAATCAAAGGCTCCGGCCGGAGGTTCGTCGACCGCCGCATGGAGGAGGCTACGGCCTGAAATCGGCTAGCGACGCGGCCTGGCCGGCCAGCGGCCCGCCGCGGCCGGGCCGGGACTGACCGGGCCACGAGCCGGTTGGATGGCATCTGCACCGCTTACCTGGCGCACTCCAGCTCCCGGGCGTCATGTTGCCGGTGAGGCACCGGCAACGTCTTCGGCTTCTCAGCGCTGAGAAAACCAATTCCTCTGATACGCGATTGTGGGGAAGCGCCTAGCCGCCTAGGCTGGGGAAGCGCTTAGCCTGACGTCAAAGCCTGCATAGTCCCGACCTGATTACATGTCTCGGTCAGCCAGGCCGGGCACGGTCCCAGGAGCAACCCTTTGCCTGCCAGTTCTCAGCCGCCCAGCGCACCGTCTCCTGCTGACCCGGTGAGCGTGCCTGCACTCAGCCCGCTGCCGGAGTCGGCCAGGCGGGTGACAATCCGGGATGTCGCCGCGCGCGCTGGTGTCTCGACCGGGACCGCGTCGAAGGCCTTGAACGGCCAGGGCAAACTCCGCGCCGAGACCCGGGGCCGGGTCGCGGCGGCGGCCCGGGAACTGGGTTTCGCGCCGAACGTGCTGGCCCGGGGGCTGCTGGCCGGGCGGACCTACACCGTCGGCGTGATCAGCACCGACAGCTTCGGCCGGTTCAGCGTTCCGGTCATGCTCGGCGCCGGGGATGCTCTCGGGGCCGGCCAGATCTCGGTGTTCATGTGCGATACCCGGGACGACCCGGACCGCGAGCGGCAGTACCTGAACATGCTGCTCAGCCGCCAGGTGGACGGGCTGATCGTGGCCGGGCGGCGGATCGAGCCGAGGCCCAGCATCGGTCTGGGCCTGGGCATCCCGGTGGTGTACGCGATGACCCAGTCGATGGACAGCGACGAGCCCGCGATCCTGCCCGACGACACCGGCGGCGGCCGGCTCGCCGCCGAGCACCTGCTCAGCCTGGGCCGGCGCCGGTTCGGCCATATCACCGGCCCGGAGCGGTTCCTGTGTGCCCGCAAGCGGGCGCGTGGCTTCTGCGACACGGTCACCGAGGCCGGCGCCGGCTTCGCCGCGCACGACGTGCTGTACGGCGAGTGGAGCGAGCGATGGGGCCGGGAGGCGGTCCGGGTGGTGCTGGACGGTAACCCGGACGCGGACGCGATCTTCTGCGGCAGCGACCAGATCGCCCGCGGCGTCACCGACGCGCTGCGGTTGATCGGCAAGCGGGTGCCCGAGGACGTAGCAGTGGTCGGCTACGATAACTGGAGCCCCATGGTGCTCGGCTCCGACCCCCCGCTCACTAGCGTGGACATGTGCCTGGAGCACCTCGGCCGGGTGGCTGCCGAGCACCTGATGCTAGCCATCAATGGCGAACCCACGCACGGCGTGCACACCGTCCCATGCCGCCTGGTCTCCCGGGACTCCACGGTCATGAAGGTGAGCGCCATGGCCACGGGCTAGTGCGGGTACCGGCGCGAATGTGTCCTGTGCGTGCCGAAAACCTATGCCACCAGGCGATATTCATGAATCACGCCCTTGGACCGCAGGAACTCGGCCCAGCCCGGGCCGTCCCGGCACGGTGCCGGCCAGCGCCGCTTCCCAGTCCCGGGCATGCTCGGCCAGCAGCGCCTGCATCCGCCGCGGTGTGGCATGTCCGGCCGCCTCCGCCAGCTGCCAGCACGACCTGCGATCCCTCGGCTCGGCCAGCAGCGCGCCGACGTACGCGAACGCCGTCAGCCGCGACCTGGCCTGCGCGAACACCCCGGCCAGCAGCGCGAACAGCTCCCTGTGCTGGGGTGCGTACGGGTTCTCACGGTCGGGCAGGTCGCCCGTGGCCAGCCACAGGAAGGTCCCGTCCTTCTCCTGCCCGGTAGCAATTTCGTCCGGGCCGTACAGGTCGGACGGGTCGGTGCTGTGCGGGATGGTGACGCAGGCGAGTGCCGCGCGGAGGGGCCAGCCAGGCTGGCTGGCGATCCGGACCTCGGCGTCGCCGCCGAGGTTCTCGCGCGCCTCGCTGGCCAGCTCCATCAGCTCATCGAGGGTCATTGCGGCCCGCCTTCCCGCCGGCGGGGACCCGTCGGCTCGTCTCCCGGGCGGCCCGTCCCACGCCCGGGGCGGGCCGAGGCGGCTGGGTCCCGGCATCGGCTGGCAGGCGGAGCGCGGCCCGCACGGCGACGATGATCACGGCATCCGGGGTTCCCACGTAGAACATGACCTTGAACCGGCAGCCGATGGCCGAGGTCAGGGAGATCAGCTGGGTTTCCTCGCCGGGCTGGTAGACGACTCTGATGTGCCGTCCCCGGTGTCATGGTCGAACCACGTGCCCTCGGCCGCGGGCACGAAGTCGTGCTCGATGAGGTACTCCAGGAGCGTGGGTGGCCGACTGCTGCTCATCGTGTCCCCCTTCCGGTCGTGCGGCCGGCCGGGGCGGCCTTGCCGCGTGGCGTGCGCCCGGGCCGCGTGGCCTGGTGCGGCTTGCCGGGCGGGGTGGGGGCCTGCCCGCCGGGGCGGATGAGGGCGGCGACGTCCTCGGCGGACTTGCGGGCGAGCTGGGGCAGCACGGAGGTGTAGGTGTCGGCGGCGATCGTGATGGACGACAGGCCGAGTGTCTCCTGGACGACCTTCATGTCGTGCCCGGCAGCCAAACTGGTAGAGAGCAGTGTTCCAACCCTGCGAATGGGTCGGGGTTTCGGTGGTCGCCTGTGGGGTGCCAGAGTGTGTCCTGAGCGCAAGGAGGGGCCGATGTAGGACGGGTCCTTGATGCGGTGCTGCGCGGGAGATGAAGGATTTTGGCCCTTCGGAGTCGCCCTGCGGAGGGAGGCTCCAAACCACCTCATGCTGCGTTGGCTGAAGACCGTCGTGGTGAGCGATGAGGAAAAGGCGTCGTGAGAGGCGTCAGGTGGGGACCGGGAAGGCGAGCGCAAGCGAATCGTTGCTGACGTATCGAAACACCTCGCTCACCGCAGCCGCAACCGGACCTTGCGGCCTGGTGATCCGGCGCGTTACCAGCGCAGGTATACGGCGGGTCCACGACAAGTACATCACCAGTCGACGACAGGTACATGACCAGCTCAGCCAGACCCAGTCCCTGAGAAGGGCGCCGGGAACGCCCCCCTGCGACATGACACCGCCGCTCGTGGAGCGTCCAGACCCACGCGCAGCGTCGCTGGCCACGGCACCGCCCGGGCCAGTCTTCTATCCGGCGACGGGCGGCGCACCCGGTCACCGCCTCCGCGGCGCCTTGATGGGATAACGCGGGCCGATCCGACAGCCTGCCCAGGCCGCAGGCACGGACAAGACCAGCCTGCCGCCCAGCGCGAGCAGAGCGGCGGAGAACCGGCCGCCGGGATGCACGACATGCACCAGTCAGACGGGGCAGTCCGGGTGCCGTGTAACGGGACAAAACGGGCACGGATCGGCAAAGCAAGCGGTTCCGCGGACCGCTGCTTCGGCCCGGACGCTGTCCGCTATATGTCCGTAACGATTGCTACGCCATGCCCTACAGCGGCACACCATGACACACGGCGGGACAAGAAGGAAACGGCCCGCCGGGCCGCGTTTCCGCAGCCAGCGGGCCGTTTTCGCAGGTGGTGGCAGGTGTTGGGTTCGAACCAACGTAGGCTGAGCCGACGGTTTTACAGTGTTCCGCTCCTATCCACACCATATGACCGCTGACCTGCGTAAACGCCGCTGTTCAGCATTCGCCGCACCGACGCTGTCCGCATATGTCCGTGCACACGGGCATCCAGGCGGCCCATCGCACGGACAGCCACGGACACTGTCCGCACAACCGCCTGACCTGCGCAAACCAGCAGGCAGAACTCTGCGCCCCCAAGCGCATCCAGCCGGGGCGAACGCGCGCTGAGGCAAGGCAGACGAACCACTCACCGGCGGCGGCTATCACCCCATACCGGGGATACCAGGGTTAAGGAATGTCATTCCGGCACAAGTAGCCGCGATGATCGCGGCACCGGGGCGCCGCGGCTAGCTGCAAAGGCCCGCCACCGCAGAGAGTAAAGCCCCCGACATGGCCCCGGCACTATCTGCCGGCACCCCGATATCTACGTACCGCAAGCAGATGGCGCACCGCGTTACCTGCCAGCCAGCACGACAGCGACCTGCCGACCAGGCTGATGACCCTGATCGACCTGCCATGTACCCCGGAGGTACCTGGCATCCACCTCCAGTGGACCTGCGCTGCCACCGGGCGAGCCCCAGCGACCACCCCGACGCATCCGATTCTGCCGATGAGTGTCAGGCGCAGACGGTCATGCTGGTTCAGGCAGTCCGTTCACTGCCTGCAGGCGCGTGCGCAATCCTCGCCCGGCTGCGGGCACTCCCCGCGATCTCCTGACCACCGGCCCCACGGCCCTTTACCAGGAACCCGGAAACCGCGACCCGGCGCGACACCCGGACTTTAAGCATGCCCACGCGCAAATCACCGCCACTAAGAGCAGCAACAGCCGCGAGAAATAGCCCTGAGCACTACTCGCGGAATCGGGTCTGAGCACGGCTGAAGGTCACCCCGGGCACCTATCACGACCAGCATGCCCTCTGTCTTTCCGCGTCACCTACGTATGTGTCGCATACGTTTGCGTCGCACACCCCGGCCGTGCTCGCCCGTCCCGTTCTGGCGTTCCTTGCCGGTAGAGTCAGTGGATGCGTGTCTGGGCCGGCGCTGCTTATCCGCTTGGTGCCGCCTGGGACGGGTCAGGGACCAATTTTGCCTTGTTCTCTGAGGTGGCCGAGCGGGTGGAGCTGTGCCTGTTCGGTCCGGGTAACCGCAGGGAGACGCGGGTCGAGCTCACCGAGGTGGACGGTTTCGTCTGGCACTGTTACCTGCCGGGCGTCGGCCCGGGCGAGCACTACGGGTATCGCGTGCACGGCCCGTACGCGCCGGACCGCGGTCACCGGTGTAATGCGGCGAAGCTGCTGCTCGACCCGTACGGCAAGGCCGTCGCGGGTCAGGTGCGCTGGCACGAGGCGCTGTTCTCCCGCCGGGCCGGCGCGCCGGAGGCGATCAGCACCCGCGACAGCGCCCCGTTCATGCCGCGCAATGTCGTGACGAACCCGTATTTCGACTGGGCGGGCGACCGGCCGCCGCGAACGCCGTATCACGAGACGGTGATCTACGAGGCGCATGTCCGCGGCCTGACCCTGCGCCATCCCGGGGTCCCGCCCGGGAAGCGCGGCACCTATGCGGGCCTGGCCTGCCCGCCCGTCATCGACCACCTGACCCGGCTGGGCGTGACCGCGGTGGAGCTGATGCCGGTGCATCAGTTCATCTCCGAGCGGCAGCTGGCGGCGGCCGGCCGGTCCAACTACTGGGGTTACAACACGATCGCGTTCCTCGCGCCGCACAACGGCTACTGTTCATCCACCGAGCCGGATGGCCAGGTCACCGAGTTCAAGTCGATGGTCAAGGCGCTGCACGCGGCGGGCATCGAGGTGATCCTGGACGTCGTCTACAACCACACGGCCGAGGCCGGCGCCTCCGGTCCGACGCTGTCCTTCCGCGGCATCGATAACGCCGCGTACTACCGGCTTGCCGACGGCGACCTATCGGTCTACCTGGACTACACCGGCTGCGGCAACAGTCTCAATGCCCGCAGCCCGCAGGCGCTGCAGCTGATCATGGACTCGCTGCGGTACTGGATCCTGGACATGCACGTGGACGGGTTCCGTTTCGACCTGGCCGCGGCCCTGGCCCGGCAGCTGCACGACGTGGACCGGCTGGCCGCGTTCTTCGATCTGGTCCAGCAGGATCCGGTCGTGTCGCAGGTGAAGCTGATCGCCGAGCCGTGGGATGTCGGGGAAGGCGGCTACCAGGTCGGCCGGTTCCCGCCGCTGTGGTCGGAATGGAACGGCAAGTACCGCGACTGCGTACGGGACCTGTGGCGCGGCGAGCCGGATGCCCTGCCGGAGTTCGCCCGGCGGCTGGCCGGCTCCAGTGACCTGTACGAGACCAGCGGGCGGCGGCCGGTCGCATCAGTGAACTACGTGACCTGTCATGACGGGTTCACCCTCGCGGACCTGGTCAGCTACAACGGCAAGCACAATGAGGCCAACGGCGAGGACAACTCCGACGGCACCGATGACAACCGGTCCTGGAACTGCGGCGCGGAAGGCCCGTCCGATGATCCGGCGGTCCGCGCGCTGCGCGCCCGGCAGGTCCGCAATTTCCTGGTCACGCTGTTCTGCTCGCAGGGCGTCCCGATGCTGCTGGCCGGTGACGAGCTGGGGCGTACCCAGCGGGGCAGCAACAACGGCTACTGCCAGGACTCGCCGGTGTCGTGGGTGGACTGGGAGAACGCCGCCGGATACGCGGACCTGGCCGACTTCACCGCCGCGCTGTCCGCGCTGCGCCGGGCGCACCCGGTGTTCCGGCGGCGCAGGTTCTTCAGCGGGCGCCCCGCCCAGGCCGGCCCGGGCGGCCTGCGGGATATCATCTGGCTGACCCCGTCCGGCCGGGAAATGACCGATGCGGACTGGCACGGCGGCTACGCGAGGTCGCTGGCGGTGTTCCTGAACGGTGAGGCCATGACCGAGCGCGGCACCCGCGGCGAGCCCGTCCGCGACAACCATTTCCTGCTGCTCTTCAACGCGCACCACGACGCCGTGCGGTTCGTCCTGCCCGGCGCCGATCACGCAGCCGGCTGGCATGTTGTCGTCGACACGGCGGCGGTGCCGGGCCGGCCCGGCACCGCCGCAGGCGGTCCGCCTGCGGCGCTGCCCAGCGGCACGGCGGTCGACGTGACCGGCCGTTCGGTCATGGTGCTGCGCGCCACCGCCGGTCCGGCCGGCGGGGCGAGCCCGAGCCCGGCCGGGACAGTCCAACGCGGCCCTGGCGGCTAGCGTCACGGTGATCAGCACCAGCGCGACGGTGAGCAGGCCGGCTGCCCCGTTTTGCACTGCTGGACGTTGGCGGGGAATGCTGCTCCGCTCCCCTGGCGTGCCGGCCGGTGCGCCCTGCCAGCCGCCGGCGGTGAACGGACCGAGGGATGTCGCTGCGGCGGATGACATCGACACGATCAGCTCCGGTGGGATTTGCCCGGGCCGATGCATGGAAGCCCCTGCGGGACGTCGGGTGAGGGGCGGGCGCGGCGCTGGACCCGGCCCGCCCTGTCAATCGGGCCAGCCTGCCGCGCTGGAGGTCGATTGCCCCGGCCATGGTTTCGTTGGCGTGACGATCTCGGAGACGCAGACGGCCGCGTGTATCGGAACCGAGATACCGGGTCGTGGAGACGGCAGTCCTTGCCAGTGCCCAGGACCGGGTAGCCGACGAAGCGGTTGCCGCGCTCAAGCGGTCACGCGGACTGCCCGCCGGCGGACAGCATGTCACCGAGTGTGGCTGCCCGCGCACGGGGAGGCCGTTCCAAGGGTCCCGGATTCGTCTGGTCCGGCTTGCAGACACCGTGCACATTGCCGAAGGTGGCGGCCAGGATGTGCCTGCCGCGCCCGCCGAGCCCGAGTGCCCCGGCGGTGGCGAGCGCATCCTCCGGAGTGCTGTAAAGCGTTTCGCTGACCTCGCCGACGACCCGCCGCCTCATGCGGCGGGCAGGGGTCATTGAACGGGACCACAGGCGATCAGGCCAGCCCGGTCCGGCGATCGGGCCCAGTACCGCGCCGCCCGGCGTGCAAACAGGAACTCAGGACTGATCCTGCTGCGCAGCGGCCGTACCAGCCACGTTGTCCTTGCTGTAATCGTCACGCAGCGCCAGGACCTTGATACGGATGTTGGCGCTATGCGCCGGCAGCTCGCTTCGCACTATCAGCCCGATCTCCTTCCGGTCGAAGTACCTGGCCGCGTCCGCCGGCGAGTCGAAAGTGAACTCCACGACGCGATGGGGTGTCGCCGAGTAAACATTGTCGTACGACGCCAGCCGCCGCAACTCGGCAGGAGCCTGAAGAGCATCCGCGATCGACCGGACCCACTTGAGGTACTTGGCCTTGCCTCCAGGCGGATAGTCGATCTCGTAGACATACTTGATCACCGGAGAAATCCTTCCGTCGGTGCCGCGACCCCCACGAGCGCCGACGGCACGTGGCCATGGTCCGCCTGAGTCCGGCGCCAGGCAAGAGCGCGGCCGCGGATGTGCTCGCGGCCGCGCGGCGCCGGCTCCTGCAGCCCAGCGCCCGCCTGTTGCGTGCCAGAACTCGTGCAGAACATCTAACGGGACACCAGCCCAGAAACCTCCGGCTGGCTTCACCTCCGGCCACCAAGATCAGATATTGGCTGTTGGTGACACATTCGTTGCTCACCCGCTCCGGTGATGCAGCGCAAGTCTTCGGCTACCGTGCCGGTCGCCTCGACGACGCTGCTGACGGTCCCGCCCAGGGGAAAGCCGGACTTGACCGCGATCCGCTGACACGCCGGGGAATCGCGGCCGACCCGGGGCTCCACCACGTCGGCGCCACGCTCGCGGATAAGCCAGCCGACGGCCAGCAAGACGGCCCGGGTCGCCAGGCCCTGGCCCCAGGCCGCCGATGCCCCGCAGCAGCTCATAGGCCCGCCGTCCGGCCCGGACACGGCGATCACGCCCGCGATGGTCTGGGAGATGGTGGAGTCTTTCCACGATGACAGGGACGACTGCACCCCGGCGGCGGCCTAGCGGGCGAACGGATGTCGTGGGCCAGTACCTCGTCCGGGCCTGGGTCCAGCGGACCGGCGAAGCTGATGCCGGCTGTGAAGCCGAGCTGCGGGGTATGTTCCTCGATGATCTCCACCAGCCGGGCAGCCACGTCGGCGGAGGCGTGGCGGGGCTGGTGGAGCCCGAAGATGCTGGTGCGAATCGTGGTGATGACCTCGTCGAGGGTGTCGACATAGCCGTTGATCCGTTCCGCGGTGGCCGGGTCGCTGCGGGCGGCGTGGCTTTGGAGTGTCAGGCCGAGGGCGAACAGTTCCTGGATGACATGGTCGTGCAGGTCACCCGCGATGCGGTCGTGGTCTCCTGCCTGAGCCAGGGTGCCCCTGGTCGATGCGGGCCTTGGCGAGTTCCATGGCCACAGCGGCGTGGCCGGCGAAGGAGGCGGCCATGTCCAGGTCTGTCTCGGTGAATCCCGGGCCGGTAGCCAGCCGGCCCAGCATCAGCGCGCCGCGGACCTGCTCGCCCGGCTGCCGGGGGGACGACGATCATCGGGCCGGCATCGGCGCTCAGCGCGGTGGCCGCCTCGCGGCAGCCGCCGGTGACCAGGCTGGGCTTGCCGGTGAGGATCGCCTGCCCGGCCAGCGAGTCCGCCAGCGGCGCTGTCCGGTTCAGCAGATTCGCGGCGAGGGCGCCGGTGACGCCTGTCGCGATCACCTGGTCCGCGCCGTGGGGCACGGCCAGCGTCGCGAAGTCTGCCTCCGCGGCGGCCGCGGCGTGCTGGGTGATCAGCATGACCGGCTGTGCCGCCTCGCCGGACAGCAGCAAAGGTGTCAGCTCGCTGGAGGCGGCCAGCCACCGGCGGCGCTGCTCGGCTTCGGTGAACCGCCGTGCGTTCGCGATCGCGATCGCCAGCTCCTCATCTTCTGCGGTGAACTCCCCGCCCCCGGAGCGCTCTGTGAGGTAGAGATTGCCGAAGACCTCCTCCCCGATGCGGACCGGGACACCGACGAAACTGGCCATCGGCGGATGTCCCGCCGGGAACCCCGCCGACGCGGAATGAGCATTGAGGTCGGCAAGCCGGATCGGGACCGGCTCGCTGATCAGCAGGCCCAGGATCCCGCGGTCACGGGGCAGGTCACCGACCCTCGCGACCAGCTTATCGTCGATGCCGGCGTGCACGAACTGCTCCAGCCCCACGTCACGGCCAACCACGCCGAGCGCCGCGTACCCGACACCGGGGAAGGCCCTGGGCAGCACCCTGATCTGACGCAGCACCACCGGCAAGCTCAAGTCGCCGGCGACCAGGGCATTCGCGTGCAGCAGCCTGCGCAGACGCCCCTGCGCGGCCAGCACGTCATCAGCGCGGTCCGCCAGCTGCACCAGCAGGTGATCCAGTTCCAGCCGCGGCACGCCGGGAAACCCAAGTCCGCCAGCCGCGTCCGCGGCACGCGCGCCGCCCGGCGCCTGCGCAGCGGACGGCGCCGGATCGGGCTCATCTGTCAGGGCGGTCATCTTTTCTCCTGATCCTGGGCGGCACCGGCCCAGCCTCCACGGCACCGGCCCCGCAGTGACCCTCTCCCGCAGCGGCGCCCTGCGTATCCGGAATCCGCCGGCTGGCCTGCGGACACCCGGCGACGGCGGCCTCCCGGACCGCTACCTGCCGCAGCCCAGGCCATTCCGGTGCCTGCTAGCAGGCGCCGGTCCAGGCGGGCACGCGTCATCGCTTTTGCCGGAACCAGACCCGAGCGGACCCCGGCATGCGGCAGCTCCCCCGCGCGCACGCAAATCCAGCCAGCGATCAGGCCCGGCGGGCGCTGGCCGTCGTGCCCGGCGGCCAGCCTCCGGATCAGCGCGACCAGCTCGCGGCCGACCGCGGCGCCGGCCGTCCCGGCGATGGCGGCATCGGCCCGGACATCGATTTGCCCGCCCATAAGATCCTGGTGGTTAATTCGGGATCATGCGGCGAGGCCGAGTTCGAGGCGTGCCAGGTGGCTGGTCCGCTGCCGGTCCAATGGGGTGCCGGTCCAGTAGGCCTCCAGCCGGAGCAGGTTGAGCGCGCAGGCCATGTATACGTGGTCGAGGCGGGTCTTGGGCAGGCCGCGGTAGCGGGCGCGGCGCGCGCCGTGGCTGGTTGCCTGGTGCATGGTGCCCTCGACGCCGGCGCGGCGGGCGTAGTCGGCCTGGAACGGGATGCTGGTTTCCGCCGCGCGGGCGGCGGCCTGGGCCTGGGCCAGGTCGCGGGGCAGCAGGGTGAGATGCCGCCGTCGCGCGCCGCTGGTGGTGCACTGGCTGCGGGCCGGGCAGGGGCCGCAGTCGCGGGCGGAGAAGGTGGCCACGATGGCGTCCTTGCCGTGCTGGGTGCACGGCGACCACGACGCTGATGTCTTGCCCTGCGGGCAGGTGACGGTCTGGGCGTCGTAGTCGGCGGTGAAGTCGGCGCGGGCGTAGCCGGCCCCGGCGCGGGCCTGGGCGGAGGTGCCGGCGAGCAGCGGCCCGATCAGCGCGATGCCCCAGGTGGTCAGGGCCGAGACCACCAAGGCGGCGCTGAGGTAGCCCGAATCGAGGTAATGCCGGCCGGGAGCCAGGTTCTTTCCTGCCAGGTCGCCGTGGATGACGCTGGTCACCTGGTTGTCGGTCACGGTGGCGTCGGTGGTCGCCACGTGCGTGACCAGGTTCGGGGCCGTCAGGTGCGCGCAGCCCTTGTCATGCCCGCGGCCTGGAGCGCCCGCACTGCCCGCGGCGGGCTGGCCTGCCGCGCCGGGGCGGCAGGTGCAGGCCGGGGCGTCGTCGCAGGTCTCGGTGACGTCAGCTTGTAGCCCAGCCAGAACTCCTCCCGCTTGACGCCCCACCGGGCGTCCAGATCATAGGGCGAGGCGATCCGGGCATGGCCGGGCGGGAGACCGTCGCCCTCAGGCTCGCTCTCCCGCCGTCTGATCACCTCCCGCCCCGTCTGCGGTGATGGTGCGGGTGTAGTTCTGCAGCAGCACCCGGCGCAGCACGTCTACCGCGGGCAGCTCGCGCAGCCACGGCGGCGAGGAGGGGCGGTAGACCGCCTCCAGCAGCGCGTACCCGTCGCGGGCGTAGGCGATCGCCAGCTCCCGCCGCCTGGCCTCCGATTGCGGCGGCCGCCAGGAGGTCATCGGCGTGCCGTAGCGGCGGGCGAAATCGGGCACGCAGATCCGCTGGGCCACCCAGTCCGGGTGCGCCGCCGTCAGCGCCGCCAGCGCGGCCCGCACGGCCTCCCCGGCCAGCTGCAGCCGGTTCAGCGCCGCCACCGCCGCGACCACGTGGGTGGAGTCGGTGCGCTGCTTGCCGCCCGCCTTGACCAGACCGTCGGCCGCCAGCCGGGCCAGCAGCGCATCCAGCGCCACCTGCTCCAGCCCGCCCTCGGCGACCCGGCCCCGGAACTCCGCCAGCACCGTGTGGTCGAAGCCCGGATCCTCCAGCGGCAGCCCCAGCAGGTACTGCCAGTCGATCCGGGTCCGGACCACCTCGGCCGCCTGCCGGTCGGCCAGGTCCTCCACCCGCTGCAGCACCGTCACCAGCGCCAGCCGCGACGGGGACCAGCCCGGCTTGCCCCGCACGCCGAACGCGGCCGCGAACGCCTCATCCCCAAGCCACTGGCCCAGCCGGTCGCGGACCTGGACCGCCAGCGGCCGGGGCCGCTTACCCAGGTACTTCGCCGCGATCGCCGCCGCGATCTGCGGATCCGGCTCCGGCCACGGGGCAGGCTGCACGCACATGACATACCCGATCCTGCGGCCGGGACGACGGACAGGACAGCAACAACAACGGCCGCAGGCCGGATCATGGCGCCCTCCGTAGCCCCAGCCGGGCAACTTCACCGGCCTGTGACGAATTAACCACCAGGATCCCATAAGCTCTCCCGCGGTCACCGAGACAAGCGGCGGGCGAGCGCATGGTCCGGACCGGGCAGGCCGTACCTCCCAGTCAACGGCATTAACGAGTCCGGCACAAGATCACGAACTCCGGCAACATCTGATTACGGTGGACGTGGGCCAGCCCGGCCCGGCCCGGGCCGAAGCCCGGCACCTCGTTCCTGTTCCCGGCCTGGCCGGTGACCCGGCGCGGAGGCGGGCCGGGCAGCGCACGAGTGTCCTCCAGCGACCCCCTACCATGTTCGCCGCAGGCGAGTTCCTGCCCGGCCTCGGTTCCCCGCCGCCCGGGCCCGGCTCGGAACCTGGCTTACCGCTCGCTGGCCAGCGCGCCGGGAACGAGCCTACGGCGAGGGGCTGGCCGGCCTGATCGGGGGGCGGCCCGCTGCGGCCGCCGCCCGGAGCTGGCCGCAGCGGGCAACTGCCTGGAGCGCCCGCCGGGACTCAGCCGCCCGGCTCGGCCCCAGGCAGGTCCTGGCTGTCACCGCCTGGCTCCGCGTCACGGCTCACCAGGCCGGCCACCGGGCCCGGGGATTCCGCATAGCCGGGAGGCACCACCACGACGGGGCATGGCGCGCCGCGCAGGCAGTCCCGGACGACCGGGCCGAGCGGGACCGTGGGCCCTTCCGGCCGACGGATCCCCGCGAGGCGACTGCCCAGCACGAGCATGCGGGCGCCTTCGGCGCGGTCCAGCAGGACGTGGACGGGCAGGCCCTCGGCGGCTTCGAGCAGGCAGTCCGGCGGCAGGTGCGGGCCGAGCGCTGCACGCACGGCCTGTCTCAGGGCTGTTTCGGGCGGGCCCGGGAGGTCATCGGCGTAGCTTTCGCCCGGCTGCGCGTACGGTGCCGGCTCCGGACGGTACCGGTCCCGCACGTAGACCACATGGAGCCGCACGCCGCGGGATCTGGCCTCAGCGGCCGCCCAGCGCAGGGCCGCTGCCGCTGCGGCGGAGCCGTCGGTCCCGACCAGTATCTGCCCGGCGGAAGCTCGTGCCGTCATCACTTGCCTGCCCTTCTCCCGGATCCCGTTCCTGGCCACGCCGTCCGCCCTTGCCAACCCGCGCGGGTTCCGCGCAGCACCAGCACAGAAGCAAGATATCCATACGGCATCCTCATTGCGGGCACCGGGCGCGGTCCCGGCGCTCACGCCCGTCGCGCACCTGGTCAGGCCAGGTAGCTCGACAGCCTCCGGGACCTTGGCGGCGAGCAGCCCGGCGGCATGCGCGAGCTCGGCCGCCTCGTCAGCTCGACCCGCAACGGCGCCATCGGATGGCCGGACCCGAAGTGATAACCCGCGAGCTGGTCGTCCCAGGCAACATGCGACGTACAGGCCATGCGCCACTCAAGCACGGTGCGGAGCTGCCGGCAATTCTCCGCCCGTTACCCGCGCTCCCGGCCAGCCGATGGCCGGATACCTTCCCCGGCATCGCTTACGCCGACGGATCCGCACCCTTGAGTGTGCGCGGCATGCAAGAGACGCCGGACGCTGCCCGGTCGCGGGGTGCCACGCCGCTCCGTTTCCCGTCACAGACCGGCGGCCTCAAGGTGCGGATCATCGAGGCGGACCTGGACGTCACCGGCGCTGACGGGACCCGGATCGGGGACAATTACCGCCTCACCAGCACGCTGACCGACTGGCGGCGCTACCCGGCCGGTGAGTTGATCCGGCTCTACCACGAGCGCCGGGAGATCGAGGTGGCCTACCCGGCGCTGCGCCACACTCTCCTCGGCGGGTACGTGCCGCGCTCCCGCGACCGGGCCGGCGCCGAGCAGGAACTGCGGGCGCTGCTCACCGCCTGCCAGCTGATCCGGATGGCGATGACCACCGCCGCCGGGTCCGTGCCGGGCACCGACCCTGACCGGGCCAGCTTCACCGCCGCCCTGGAAACAGCCCGCGACCAGGTCACCGCCGCCCGCGGCATCACCGATCCCGGCGACCCGGCGGACACCGGCCGGATCGGCCGCGCCGTCCTGGACAGCCTCCTGCCCGCCCGGCGGGCCCGCTACAGCGCCCGCAAGGTCAAATGCGCCACCTCCCGCTACCTCAACCGCGATGACGGCCGGCCGCAGGCAACCACCGTCATAACCCGCCTGCAGATCACCATCCTCGTCCCGCCGCCGGACCGGCCCGCCGCCCGCAGCCGCGCCCGGAAGAACGACCCGGCCGAACCTCGTCCCCGCCAGCCCAGGCCCGACACCAGAAGAGACAAGATCACCCAGATCATGGCCAGTGAACCCGGACGCGACTGGTCAGGACGCGAACTCGCCGGCCAGCTCGGCGTCCGGCCCCGGAACATGCTCACCCAGCTCGCCGAATGGACCCGCCCCGGCCTTCTCGCCAAGACAGGCCCCGGCCGGTACGCGCTCCCTGCTGCCGGCTCAGCCGGGCCGTAACCCGAACGTTACTCGTACCGTTTGACACCCGGCGGCCAGGTTTAACGACGCGGCATTGCTGCGCGCAGGGTGCTGCTGCAGAACTACACGCGGATCATCACCAAGGACAGGCGGGAGGTGAACGGTGATCATCACGGCCGGGTCGCCGACACCGCAACTCTGCTGCTCACGCCCATGGATGAGATTCTCGGCACGCACAGTGACCGGGCCGGGCGGCAGAGGACGTTCGGCCCTTGGCGGCTCCCTTCGGCGTGCCCGATCGTGGAAGCGGAGATGATCAAGATGTCTGTTCTTGTCGTGTATGCGAGCAAGCACGGCGCGACCCGGGGGATCGCCGGGCGGATCGCCGCGAGCCTGCGAACGGCTGGCTGCAAGGCCGAAGTGCGTCCGGTGAAAGATGCGGGTGATCTGGCCGCCTACGACGCCTTCGTGATCGGCAGCGCCGCGTACGAGGCGCACTGGCGCAAGGAAGCCACGGAGTTCGTGCGGCGCAACACGAAGGTCCTGGCCGCCAGGCCGGTGTGGCTGTTCAGCAGCGGCCCGCTCGGCACCGAACCCGCCGACGCCAAGGGCCGGGACCTGCGCACGGTTACAGTGCCGAAAGAGATTCCCGAGTTCACTGAGGCACTGCACCCTCGCGGTCACCACGTCTTCTTCGGCGCGCTGGACCCCGCAAAGCTGACCTTCGCCGAGCGGTCGCTGCGCAAGCTCCCGGCCGCCCGCGGGGCTCTTCCCGAGGGCGACTTCCGCGACTGGCCGGAGATCGATGACTGGGCAGCTGGCATCGCCCGCGAACTGGCAACCGCAGCCTGAGCGCAGCACACCCAGACCGGGGCCGGCGGGCTGTCTGGACGCTTTGCCGATCGGCGGATACGAATCGTGAAGCCATAACCGGCACCTACCACGGAGCGTAACCGGGCAGGTGTCTCATCCCAGCGGGTCGGTTAGGTACGTGGTTTGGAGCGTGGCGACGATCGGGCAGGGGCGCCGTTATGTGCGACCGGCCGATCCCTTGCCCCGATCCGTCGTGCACGGCCTCGCTGCTCGGCGGTCCGGGGCAATGGCCGGTCCGATCTCGCCAGCGGCGCGCGCGCCATCCAGCCGAGCAGGCGGTACCGGGCCGCTCCACCAGAGGATGGTCATTCCCCGGACGGCGAAGCACGTACGCAAGCAGCGCCGACACGTAATGATCAGTGGCGGGGGGAAGATCGCCGGATACGCCCGGAACGCCGCTGCGCCGTCGTTCGGTTCGTCCCTCCTTGCCAGACGGTCAGTGAGGTGAGTATCACGGTGGATAGCTGCAATCCCAGAGAGAACTACCGGAGTCTTTTCGCTGCCGGCACCGGCCCGGCCCGGGGTTACGCTCGCAAGACCAGATCAGATTCCGGAACGGCTTTCCTGCTGCGGCGGCCCGGTTCGCGAATCTGGCTGGGGGCGGGTTGCTGACTCGCGCGTCGGAGGGAGCCTACGGTGATGGCCTTACTGGCCTGGTCCGGGTCGGCCCGCTGGGTGCTGTGCCGGGCATGTCCAAGCTGGTCAAGGTGCATTTCCTGGACGTGGTGACCTGCGGTGAGTCCGCCGTGCTCACGCTGCGGTGGGAGGCTACCGGGCCGGGCGGCAGGTTGTTCCCTGCCCTGGATGCCGATATCTGGCTGACCCCCGCCGGGGAGCATTCCGCCCGGCTATCGCTGGCGGGGGTCTACCGGCCTCCGCTCGCCGCTCTGGGCGCGGGCCTGGACAGGGCGGTCTTCCACCGGGTGGCCGACGCGACGGTACGGTCCCTGCTGGCTCGTGTGGCAGACGTTCTCGCCCGCCCCCCGGAGTCGGCCGGCGCCGTGCAGGGAACCGACACAACATGGGGCGCCGGGCAGCGCCCGAACTGCCCTAGCCCGGCTGCCCTCCAGACGGCGGATCAGGCTGATGGTGATCGAACAGGATGTTCCTGACATCCCGGATCGCCAGGTCCAGCTCGCCGATGGCTTCCTGGACCTTCCCGGCTTCCGGATGGCCGCCCATCCGCCCCAGCGCTGTTTCCAGAGCGAGCCCCGCGAAGAACAGCCGGTCCATCACGATGTCGTTGATGTCCCGGGCGGCGATGCGGTCGTGATCCTGCGCCGGAAGCGGGATCACCTCCGCCGGGTCGTCTGCTCTCCCGGGCGGGGGATCGTGCGCTGGCCGTATGCGTGGCTCGTCCAGTTCCGGTATCGGCCCGTCGCGGGGCACGATTGGTGAGGTATGCACCGCTGAGGCACCTTCGGTCCTGACCAGCCGTGACTGGCCGTGCCGCCAGGGCCTGAAGCGCTGCGGTCCCTGCTCCCCGTGTTCCGGCCTGGTGCAGGATGTTTGCGGGTACTTCTCCGCTTCTGACCATACGCCCCCGCTGCGGCCCTGGATAGCCGCGGCGGTGACCGGAGGGAGCCGGTATGGACCGCTGCTTCCCCCGGTAAAGGCCGTGTTAATGACATGGTGTTGTGCCCTTCGGTGAGGTGACTGGGGACTTCCGGCCCCACGCGGTGGGGACTTAAGTCCCTGGTCTGGCGATCGCTGGCCCGGTTTACCGTCGGGGCGGGGTGGGGCGGTGGTGTGGCAGCAGCGGGCGGGTGAGGGAGGTGATCGGGTATGGCCAGGCGGGAACTGCATCAGCATGTCGAGGTCAGCGACGATAACCGGACGGTCGCCGCAGCCGAGGTTACCTCCGAAGGACCTGGCGGAACCGCCTGGGCGTCGCTGCGCGCCGAGTCCGGGCACATCACCCCTGGCCGCCGCGCGAGCCTGGTCGATGCCGTGCTGGGCCTTCCCGGAGTGCAGGAAAGCGCACACCTGAGTGTGGTGTTTCCGCTCGGCGACGGCGAGACACTGCAGCGACTCCAGGAACGCTGCCTGGACGTCCGCACCCACCCAGCCGGTGCCAGCGCGATCATGGAGGCGAACCTCCCGTCCGCGGTCCCGCTGCTCGCCGGGCGACCACCGAGTTGACGCCGCTAGGCGGCATCGAGGCGACGACCGCGAGTTGGACAATCGGCGGCCAGGAAGACGGCTGCGTGCTGTACCAGTCCGCGAGACGAGTGACCCAGTTAGATCTGTGGTTCTCCTTGCGGTTGGGACGGCGCGGGCGCGCAGGGCTCCGGGCTGTGGGGTTTCAGAACTCGGCCATCGGCCCTGACCTGGGCTTCTATGCGGCCCGCTCGTATTCGTTGATGAGGCCGCCGAGGACGGGCCGACGCCGGATCCGCTCCTTGGAGAGGTCCGC
>Ga0208696_1000379_pt1 | contig 29987 bp, 22 predicted proteins | sample Sb_taG_9_FD_187711 | JGI IMG/M metagenome (GOLD analysis project Ga0208696, IMG submission 187711) | Peat soil microbial communities from Weissenstadt, Germany - Sb_50d_b_LC metaG (SPAdes) (version 2) | ecosystem: Environmental > Terrestrial > Soil > Wetlands > Peat | place: Germany... | reverse complement strand
AGAAATGGCATCAGCCTTTTGTTTTCAACAATTTACGCCAAATTCTAATAATTTTGCGGCCGATTAGAAATCGCGTTTTAAGCCGCTATTTTTCTGCCAAGATCAGGCTTTGCGGCGCCGGCGGTATCGCTTGGGTCGTCACTTTCGAATAGCCGGCGTTGCGGGCCATTCTTTCGTACTCGCGAAAAGTGTAGGCGTCTCCCTCGAGCGTCGTGCTCAGCATCGTCAGCGCAAATCCCGCGGCCGGCAACGGCTTCACGCGATCATCATTGGGCACAAATTCGACGATCACCGCCGCACCGCCGGGATTCAAAGCCGCGTAAACTTTCTTCAGCAGAGCTTCATTCACTTCCGCGGAAAAGTGGTGCAGGAAATTGGGCAGCAGCACGAGATCGTATCCCGCTCCGAAATCCACATCGAACGCGCTTCCAGGAATCGTACGAAATCTCTCCGCGACGCCCAATCGTTGCGCGTTGTGTTTCGCCACTTCCAGCACTTGCGGCCAATCCACCGCAACCATCTCCATTTGCGGATTCCGTTGCGCCAAAGTGATCCCGAACATGCCGTGGCCCGCGGCGATATCGAGCGCCTTCTTTGCTTTGGCCGCGCGCGCTTCAATCGCTCCCGCCGCGACCGCCGCCACATTGCCCATCATCGGGCCCATCGATTCCGCAAACTGAACCCAGATGGGATTCTCCGGCGTCGTCGATTCTCCCTCGGGGACCGCCGAGCCGCCTTTGCGCACCGAGTCGGTGAGGTAATGAAACATGCCCGCCATGCGCGCATCGCAAAGAAAATTGGCAGCCGAAGCAATGCACATCGGAGATTTGCGATTGAGAAACGCCGCCGAATCGGGCGTCAAAGCGTAGGATTGCGCGGCCTTGGTCAGGAATCCGAGGATCACCAGATAATCGCAGAGTATGCGAATTCCGCGCTCCGAAGCGCCGCAGCGACTGGCGATTTCGCGCGCCTCGCCGGCGCCCTCTCCGATTGCAGTGAACACATCCAGTTCAATCGCGGACTTGATCGCCGCGGAGCCTTGATACGCCCGCGCAGTCTCGAAAAATAGTTCCGGCGATGGCATGCGCATTTCCCCTGTGGCCGACATAATGGAAATCCTCCGTTAAACCGATGGATAGTTAGGCCCGGCATCGCCGGACTTCTGCACTCATCTTGTTCCGTGTATTCTACAGGCGAACATGCGTCGACCAAAACCCGTCGTACTCACCATCCTCGATGGCTGGGGCTATTCTCCGGAGACAAAAGGCAACGCCATCGCTCTGGCCCGCAAGCCGAATTACGACTCACTGATGAAAACTTTCCCGAATACTCTCATTCACACCTCAGGTCCATACGTCGGCCTGCCCGAAGGCCAGATGGGCAACAGCGAAGTGGGCCACATGAATATGGGCGCCGGGCGCATCGTGCAAATGGACGTGACGCGCATTGACGCCATGATCGCGAGCGGCGAATTCTATCGCCAGCCGCTGCTCCTCGAAGCCATGCAGCGCGGCCGCGCGCGGCAGCTTCATCTTCTCGGCCTGGTCAGCGATGGCGGCGTGCACTCGCACATCAATCATCTCTTTGCGCTGCTGCGCATGGCGCGTGAGAATAAAGTCGAGCGCGTCTTCATCCATTGCTTCACCGATGGCCGAGACACGCCGCCCGAAAGCGGCATGGCCTTCCTCCAGCAGCTCGAGCAAAAAATGCGCGAACTCGGCGTCGGCCGCATCGCGTCCGTGAGCGGACGCTATTACGCCATGGATCGCGACAATCGCTGGGAGCGAATCGAGCGAGCCTACCGCGCCGTGGTTCACGGCCAATCCGAAACCACCTTCAGCGATCCCATCGCCGCCGTCCGCGCCAGCTACGAAAAAGGCGTCACCGATGAATTCATCATCCCGGCGGCGATCACCGAAGCGCCTGTGCCCGGCCGCCCGGCCGCGCCGCGCGGCCCAATCCGCGACGATGATGCCGTAATCTTCTTCAATTTCCGCGCCGATCGCGCCCGCCAGATGACCCGCGCAATCGCCGAGCCTGATTTCAAAGAATTTGCCGACGCGGATCGCCCGAAGAATCTCTGCTACGTGGCCATGACGCAGTACGAAAAAACCTGGCCGTGGCTCCGCTACGTCCAGGCCCCGGAAAAACTCGAGCACATCCTCGCGCAAATTTTCGGCGAGCTGAATTACAAAAATCTCCGCGTAGCCGAAACCGAAAAATACGCCCACGTAACTTATTTCTTCAATGGCGGCGTGGAAAAACCATACCCCGGCGAAGAACGCATACTCGTTCCATCGCCGAAAGTTCCGACTTACGATCTAAAGCCCGAAATGTCCGCCGCGGGAATCACCGACGCGGTCGTCAAAGCCATCGAGAAGGGCGACTTCGACGCCATCATCATGAATTACGCCAACGCCGACATGGTCGGCCATTCCGGCAAACTCGACGCCACAATCAAAGCCGTCGAAACGGTAGACGAATGTCTCGGCCGCCTCTATCAAACGCTCAAACCCAAAGGCGGCGCCTGGATCATCACCGCCGACCACGGCAACGCCGAGACGATGATCGACCCCAAGACCGGCGGCCCGCACACGTATCACACCACGAATCCGGTTCCGTTCATCCTAGCCACAGAAGACGGCGCCATGCGACTCACCCCGAACGGCTCCCTCCGCGATGTAGCCCCCACCATGCTCGGCATAATCAGCCAACCCGAACCTATCGAAATGACCGGCCGCGATCTGCGCGCCACGCCCGGCAAATGAATCGACCGAGCCCCGCCGAAACCAAGCTGCTCATCTGCGTCTGGCACCCATTCGATTTGTGGCGCCCGCCCGCAGCGATGGCCGACGCGGTCCGCGAGCGCTGGCCGGCGATGCGCGTTGTGCATTTGCCGAATTACGATCGTCTCGAAGCTGAACTTCCCGAGACACAAATTTTTGTCGGCTATTCCATCCGTTCGCATCAACTTTCCTGGGCGCGGCAATTGAAATGGATTCACTCGACTGCCGCAGCGGTAGCGCAGCTCACTTATCCCGCGCTGCGCGAGAGCGGCATCCTCGTCACCAATGCCAGCGGCGTTCACAGCATCCCCATCGCCGAGCACGTCATCGGCATGCTCATCAGCCTGGCACGCCGATTCCCCGACGCGCTCCGCCATCAACAAGATCATCGCTGGGCACAACAGGAAATCTGGGATTCAAAGCCGCGTCCGGGAGAGCTTCACGACGCGGTGCTGCTGCTCATCGGCCTTGGCGCAGTAGGAAAAGAAATCGCCAGGCGCGCCCAAGCCTTTGGAATGAAAATCCACGCCGTCACGCGTTCAGGCCGCGGCGACACTTCCCTCGCCACTAAGATCTATCCCGCCACCGAACTCGAAACGGCCCTCGCGCAAGCCGACTACATCGTAGTAGCCGCCCCTGAAACCCCCGCAACCCACAATCTCCTCGGCGCGCGCCAATTCGCCGCGATGAAGAGCACAGCGTTCGTGGTCAACGTAGCCCGCGGCTCGCTGATCGACGAAGCCGCGCTAGCCGCAGCCCTCGAGCAACACAAAATCGCCGGCGCCGCTCTCGATGTCGCCGCCGAAGAGCCTCTGCCGCCCGCAAGTCCGCTGTGGCGGCTCGATAACATCCTCATCACTCCGCACCTAGCCGCAGCCAGCGAACATCTGTGGCAACGCCAGACCGATCTGCTACTCAAGAATCTGGAGCTTTGGTTCTCAGGCAGGGACTTGATAAACAGAGTAGATTTCGAAAGCGGCTACTAATCAACGCTCCATGTTCTTCGTAGGGGCGTCCGCCTAGGCGGACTGCGCCCGCCCCACATAATCCTGGCAAAACTCGCGCCACGAGCCTAATCCCCTACCGAGCCGCTGATCGCCGTATATCCCTCGCGCGCGTACACCACAATCTTCCTCGGCTTCCCCTTCTTATCGTTCACAGTCAGCGGATTCCCCTTGTCATCGAGGACTTCCACCTTCAGCTTGTGATACTTCCCGTCGTGCGTCGTATTCGACGGCACAAATCCAATCGTGTATTGATTCCGCAAGAACGCCGTCACCGACTGGAAGATGCCCGGCAATTCGCCGTCGAACCGCGGGAACCACGCAAATCCTCCGGTCATTTTCGAAAACGTGCTGAGCTGATTTTTCGCCTGCAGATATCCGACTCCGCCGTCGCGCGTCGAGCGTACGGCAATCTCTTCTGCGGTTCCCACGCAAAATATCGTGACGTCGGTGTTCTTCAATCTCTTCAGCGTCTGGTCCAGCGTGTGCTTGCTGAACGTATCGTAGCCGGACGACATCAGCAGAATTGACTTCTTGCCTTTCACGTCCTGCAAGCGGTCGATGGTATCGAGCACCGCATCAAAAGTATTCGCTTCGCTGAACCCGGGAAAAAACAGGCTGGCGATCGCCTCCTGAACTTCCTCTTTGTTCTGCGTGAAATCCACTTCGATGTGCTGATTCAGATCGTAGGTAATCAGCGCGACCCAATCATTCTTGTTCAGGTGGCTCAAAAACCCGTAGGACCAATACTTCGCAAACTGCGCGAACCAGCCTCCTCCGATATTGCTGAACTCCATCAGCATCACGATCGTTATCGGCGCATCCGTCGGCGCAAAATTGGTGATCTGCTGCGGCTCGCCGTTATCCGTCACGCGAAAATTGTCGCGCTTCAATCCCGTCAGGATGTTTCCGTCCTGATCCGTCACCACGGCGTCCACATTCACCAGGTTCGAGGTGATCGAGAGTTGATATTCCGGCTTGTTCTGGTCGCCCTGTTGCCCGGCCGGCGCTTTTTGCGGCTGAGCAGGCGGCTGAGGCGGCGGAGCCTGCTGCGCGGGCGGCTTGACCGGACCGTTGTCCTGCTGCTGCGCCCAGGCGATCCACGCATCCGCCGGCACCGCCAGGCCAATTGTAAGAATGGCCAGCGCGGCCGCACGAATCCAATTTTGCCTCTTCATGGCTCCCTCTCTGGGCCCGATTCTACCCGTGGAGTCTTTGATGCTGCCACGGCGCCTAACGGATGGTCAATTGCTGCGCAGGGCACGAGCCTCCACGATCCCATCGGGCGCGCTTGGCCCCGTGCTACGATGAATGGTTCGCGCTCGATCTGCTCGGAAGTCCATTTTTCGGGGGGTGGGGATGTTCCGCAATTTTCTCAAGGTAGGAGTCGCGTGCCTTTTCGCGGCAACGCTCGCAGCGCCGGCGACGCTCGCGCAGCAGCAACCTCCGTCGCAGCCCGCCGCTGCGCCAGCTCCACCATCCACGGACGTCACGCACATCACCGACGAAGCCCTGGTCTGGCTCCAGGATTTGATTCGCATCAATACCAGCAATCCGCCGGGCAACGAGCTCGTCGCCGCAAAATACGTCGGCGGGGTCCTGCAGAAGGAGAATATTCCCTTTGAAATTTTCGAGAGCACGCCGGGGCGCGGCTTTCTCGTCGCGCGTCTCAATGCCGGCCCGTTCCCCGATCCCTCGCGCGCGCTGCTGCTGATGGCGCATCTTGATGTCGTCGGCGTGGATAAAGCGAAATGGACGGTCGATCCCTTCGGCGGCGTGATCAAAGACGGCTACATCTACGGCCGCGGGGCCATCGACGATAAAGGCATGCTGGCCGCGAATCTCGCCGTGTTCATTGCTCTCAAGCGCACCGGCGCACGCCTGAATCGCGACATTATTTTGCTAGCCGAGGGCGACGAAGAGGCCGGCGGCGAGACAGGCATGATTTTCGCCGTGCAAAAGCACTGGGACAAGATCGCCGCGGCTTATGCCATCAACGAAGAAGGCCGGGTGATTCTCGCCAACGGTAAAGTTCAATACGTCGGCATCCAAGCCGGCGAAAAAGTTCCCGTCAACGTCGACGTCATCGCCACCGGCCCATCGGGACATGGCTCCGTTCCGCGACCCGATAACGCCGTCGTGCATCTTGCTGCCGCCGTTGCGAAAATCGGCGGCTATGAAGCCCCCGTCCAGCTCAACACCATCACTCGCGCCTATTTCGAAGGCCTCGCCAAGATCGTCGACGAAGAAACCGGCAAGTGGATGCGCGAGCTGGAAGCCCCAGACCGCAAGGACCACGCCGCGCGAATTATTTCGCAAAATCAGATTTGGAACTCGATGCTCCGCGACACTATCGCTCCCACAATGCTGCAGGCCGGGATTCGCCAGAACGTTGTGCCCTCCACCGCGCGCGCTGTGTTGAACATTCGCCTGCTTCCCGGAAATTTACTCGATCCGCTGCTCGGGAAACTCACTGAGCTGGTGAACGATCCGCAGGTTCGCTTTGAGCCGCAGACTTCCATCGGCCAATCTGCGCCTTCTTCGCCGGTGGATTCCGATCTCTTTGCGGAGATCACACTTACCGCCGCAAGAGAATTTCCCGGCACCACGGTCGTTCCCATGATGTCCACGGGCGCGACCGATTCGCAGCAGCTCCGGCTGCGCAGCGTGAAAGCTTACGGCCTGCTGCCGTTCCCGCTCCCTGAAGCCGAAATCCTGCGGATGCACGCCGACGACGAGCGCCTGCCGATCGATTCATTCCGCAAAGGCGTCGCGTTTCTCAGTCACATAGTCACAGGCTTCGCCGTTTCCCCGTAGTCGTAAGGGAGGGTCTTCAGACCCTCCCGCGGTTCGGCCCTCTTACGGTTCGGTCCCCTCTCGTCGCCAATAAAAGCCGCTTCAGCTAACATTGAAGCGCGTGGAACCGAGGAAATAAATGCCGCACATAAATCGCCGAGCAAAAATCGTCTGCACCATCGGCCCGGCCAGCTCCAAACCCGAAATCGCCGACCGCCTCGTGCGCGCGGGAATGGACGTCGCCCGCCTCAATTTCTCACACGGCACTCCTGCAGAACACGCACAGCGCGTCGCTGCCATTCGCCGCGCCTCCGGCACTCACGAAAAGCCCATCGCCATCCTCGGCGACCTGCAGGGCCCGAAAATTCGCACGGGCCGGCTTGCCGGCGGCGGCAAAATTACGCTCAACGTCGGGCAGAAATTTGTGATCACCACCGAGAATGTTCTCGGCGATTGCGACGGCGTCAGCACTACTTTCCAGCAGCTCCCGCACGTGGTCCATCACGGCGATCGCGTGTTGCTCAGCGACGGCGAAATCGCGCTGCGCGTGCAATCCACGCAAGGCCGCAAAGTGATTACGCGCGTTGAAAATGGCGGCGAGCTGGGCGAGCACCAGGGCATCAATCTCCCCGGCGTGAAATTGAAGATTCCTTCGCTGACTCCCAAAGATCGCAAGGATCTTCTCGTCGCTCTTGGTCTCGGCGTGAATTACATCGCTCTCAGCTTCGTCCGCTCTGCGCGCGACGTCAAAGCCGCCAAATCCGCCGTCGCGCGCGCCGGAAAGACCACGCCGGTGATCGCCAAGCTCGAAAAGCCCGAAGCCATCGAGAATCTCGATGAAATCCTGAGCGTTGCCGATGGCGTCATGGTGGCGCGCGGCGATCTCGGCGTGGAAATGAATCCCGAGCAGGTTCCCGTGGTGCAGAAGCAGATCATTTCCCGCGCGCGCAATGCGCTCGTGCCCGTAATCACTGCTACGCAAATGCTCGATTCCATGACGCAAAATCCGCGCCCCACGCGCGCCGAAGCCTCCGATGTCGCCAACGCCATCTTCGACGGCAGCGACGCGCTCATGCTCTCCGGCGAAACCGCCGTCGGCCGCTATCCGATCGAGTCCGTCGAAATGATGGACCGCATCATTCGCGTCGCCGAGGCCAGCATCACCGAGCCGTTGCGCCCCGCGCGCTTCACCGAGCTGCACATCAACGAGACCATCGCTGAAGCGATCTGCCATGCCGCCGAAGAGCTGCACATGAAAGCCATCGCGGTATTCACGGAGTCCGGCTCCTCCGCGCGTCTCGTTTCCAAGTATCGCCCCCGCGCGCCCATCATCGCCTTTTCGCCCAATCAAGAAACGCGCCGCCGCATCAGCCTCTATTGGGGCGTCCGCCCGCGTTCGATTAATCGCCTGACGGATATGGACGCGCTGGTAACAGCAGCCGAGAAGCGCCTGGTCGAAGAAAAACTGGTTCACAAGGGCGATGTAATCGGAATTATTTCAGGAACGCCGTTAGGCGCCACAGGCACAACAAACATGATGCGCCTGCACCGCATCGGCGAAAAGTAGCGCTGGCGTCCCCGCCGGCATCTTGCGACCGCAAATCCCAATCAGCGCAGTCGTCGAGAGCGGACTAACGCTGCTAAACCAAGGCGATGAATTCAGTGTTGTGCGCCGCCCGACGTCGCGCGACGAGCCTACGTCTGAAGTCGTAGGATGCCGGCGGGGACGCCGGCGCTACTTTTCACCCGCCCGCCCGCTAATTCACCCAATTATCTGGCCGTGAAGGCGGCTTATCCTGATGCTCCCGCGTATAAACTTCAAATTTCTTCCGCAACCGCTGCCTCTGCCAATCCGAATATTTATTCCGGAATCCATAAAAATAGGAACCCCGCCGCAAATAAAGAAACCCCGCCAACATCCCTCCCAAATGGCAAACATGGCTGACGTTGTCCCCGGCCCCTGAACTCAAACTAAAATAAAATTCCAGCGCTGCCATGATCATCACGTAAACCTTCATCGGCAAAGAAATCGGAAACGGAATCAACCAAACCGGCTGATCCGGAAACACAATCGCCGCCGCCAGCAGCACCCCATAAATCGCCCCGGACGCCCCGATCGTAGGTATCGCCGCAGTCCCCACTCCGTGCGGATCGAGAATCGTCTTCACGATCACTTCCACCACTCCCGCGCCCACCCCGCAAGTGAAGTAATAAGCGTAAAACTTCCGCGTCCCCCAAGCCCGTTCCAAATCCTTACCGAACATCCACAAAAACAGCATGTTCAAAAGGATGTGCCAAATGCCGCCGTGCAGAAAAAGATAGGTGAAGAGCTGCCAGACAAATCCCAAATGCGTGACCGCAGCCGGCATCAACCCCAGGTAGTTGTTGACCTTGTGATACGCGTCGGCCCCAAGAAACATCCCCACCAGTGTCTGCCCCAGAAACACCACGGCGCACGCAATAATCAGCGTCTTGATTCCCCGGGGAAACACACCGCGCAGGTTAAATCGCGGACCGTAATTGCGGAAACCACCCATCGCTCAACTCAAGTCTATCGGCCTAACGCGCCCGCTGTCAAAGCACGCTCAACCTTCTAATTCAATTTCTTCCTCGCGCTGATGAACAACGAAGCCGCCAGCAACAAAAACATAATCACTCCCACCGCCGACGACGCGCTAAACCCCGGAAAATGATTCGGCCCAATCGCAAACAATTTCGGATTCCACGGCAATCGCAATCCCACCATCAACCAATGCGGCGCATGCGAACTCAAATCCGGATCCTGAAACAAATTAATCACAATCGCCAATAAACCAAACACTCCGCCCGCAGCAATCAATCCGCTGGCATAAAGCGCCCCAGGACTAGCCTCGCTATCCCCCGTTTTCTCTTTAGCGCTAGCCTCAATGGCCCAACGCACCAACCCCCCGGCAAACATCGCTGCCGTAGTTCCAATCGAAAGATAAGATCCCACCGCAAACGCCAGCGATCTCACTCCCAAAATCTCCACCGCCACCACCAGCGCCACACCCATAAACACCAATCGCCACGGCAATCTCTGATTCAAAATCCCATTAATCACCGTAGCCATCAAACGCGCCTGCGGCGCCGGCGCCTTATCGCTCCCAATCCCCTGCGCCCACTGCACTTCAATCTGTTTCGAATCGCGGTCGTACAAATATTCGCCGTCAGGAATTTCATGCGACCCAAGCGAATTGATCAAAATGTAGTCCTTGCCCTGGTACGTAAACGAATTCCGCTCCACTTGCACGCCAGTAGGCAAAGCAGAAATATTGAGCGGCATTCGCTGCGGCAAATATCTCTCGAGCCCGGTATTCATCAAATTCAAAGTCCCGCCAATCGCCACGGTAGAAACCGTCACGCCGATCAACAACCCAAGCTGCTGCCGCCACGGCGTAGAGCCCACAAGGTAACCAGTCTTCAAATCCTGCGAAGTCGCCCCGGCAATCGCCGCCGCAATGCAAACCACTCCGCCGATCGTCAAAGCCAGCACCGCATAATTCGGCGCCGTCCATCCGGCAAAAAAGAAAATCCCGCAGGTAGCCATCAAAGTCGCGATGCTCATCCCGCTAACCGGATTCGATGAATTCCCCAAAAGCCCGCTAATCCGCGAAGCCACAGTCACAAACAAAAATCCGAACACCACCACGAAAATCCCCGCAAATAAATTCTGATACCAGGTAGTGTCCGCCCCCTGCATCGGATGGAACGTCAGCAGCACCCACATCATCGCGATAATCACAATCGATCCCAGCACCACCATGCGCATCGAAATATCATCGTCAATCCGGCTAGGCGCTGCCACCGACGCGCCTCCCTGCGACCGCATATCCTTAAATCCCGACCGCAGCGCAGAAATAATCGTCGGCATCGTGCGCATCAAAGTGATCAACCCCGCCGCCGCCACCGCCCCCGCTCCCATCGGCCGTATATAACTCCGCCACAAATCATCCGGCGTCATCAAAGGAATCGGAATCGTCGCGGGATAAATCGCCGTATTCCCCGAAAGCTGCCCGAAAAATTTAATCGCCGGCATAATCAAGAGCCAAGACACCACGCCGCCAGCAAATAAAATCCCCGAAACCTTCGGACCGATGATGTAACCGACCCCCAAATATTCGCTGGTGATCGCCATCCGGAACGACGCTCCCGGCAACCACGCCGGCCGATTCTCCGGCTGCGAATTCCACATCTGAAACGTGTTCATGCAAACCGTATACACGCCGCCCAATCCCAATCCCCAAAACACGCGCCCCGCAAACGATCCGCCGCGCTCCCCCGCCACCAAAACATCCGCGCAAGCCGTCCCCTCAGGAAACGTCAGATTCCCGTGCTCTTTCACAATCAATTGCCGCCGCAGCGGAATCATGAACAGCACACCCAACCATCCGCCCAAAAGCGCCAAAGGAAAAATCCGCCAGAATGTAAATTCCGATCCAAATCCCAAAAAAATCAAAGCCGGCAAAGTAAACATCACCCCGGCAGCCAGCGATTCCCCCGCCGAGCCGGTGGTCTGCACAATATTATTTTCGAGGATGGTAGCCCGGCCAAACGCCCGCAATATGCTGACCGACAGCACCGCAATAGGAATCGAAGCCGATACGGTCAATCCAGCCCGCAACCCCACGTAAACCGACACGGCCCCAAACACAATCCCGAAAAACGCCCCCAACAAAATCGCGCGTATGGTGAATTCCGCCAAAGTTTCGGATGAATCCACATAAGGCCGAAACTCCCCAGGCGGCGCAGTAGAGCTCCAAGTCTTAGACCCCAAATCTCACCTCCGCGCGCGCCGGACCCCAAGCCTCGCGCCAAATTGGCCCACAAACCCGGCGAACTTAGCATCAGACCGCACCCGACACAAGCCGCATTCTCACGTACCGCTGGCGTCCCCGCCGGCATCTTACGGCCGTCCCGAACGCCACATCCCAACCCCAACCGCGGCGCAACCAACCCGTCCCAGTGGAGGAGGGTCTTTTCACCCTGAGGCGCGTTACTGGCGCCGAAGGGCAGCCCTTCCGCCTTTCGGCCCCGCACTTCGTCCCCGCCTTTCATCCTCTCCGTATTCTCCGCTCCCCCTCTGGCCGCCAAATTGCTCCCCGCACCCAGCGCAATCGCCGCCCCAACCGCGAATCCCCGTTGACAACCCCGGCCCCGCCATATAGCTTTACCAACACTTCCCCGCTCGGGAACTTACCCTGTTAACAAATAGGGCGAATCTCTCCAAGCGGGCGACACTCTCAGGAGCTCAAAACTCGATCGACGCCTCTCGATCCCAAAGGACGGAGTCCCGATGAAACTCAGCCGCCAAATCCCGTTCCTTCTAGTCGCGACCATACTCGCCGCGATACTCACTCTCTCCAGCGGCTCGCACGCCAAAGACGACTGGCTACCAATCGATCCAGCCGATCTCGCGCTAAAAGACAATCCGCTAAGCCCCGGCGCCCACGCCATGATCCTCTACCGCGAGAATTCCATCGACGCCAGGCTATCCTCCGAGCTCGAATACGATCGCATCAAGATCTTCACCGAAGAGGGGAAGAAATGGGGCGATGTTGAAATCCCATTCAATAAAAACAGCGCGGACGTCAAGGACATCCGCGCTCGAACGATTCGCCCGGACGGAAGCGTCGCCGATTTTCAAGGCAAAGTTTATGAGAAGGAAATCGTTAAAGTCGGCGGCATCAAATATCTCGCGAAGACTTTCAGCCTTGCTGATGTTCAGCCCGGCTGCATCATCGAATACAAGTACCGCACCCAGTACGACAGCGACTATTACGTGAACATCGAATGGGGCGTACAAAGCGATCTTTTTACGCGCCTGGGCAAATTCTCAATCATGCCGGACACCAGCGACTACGCTCCTCCTCTCTACTGGCGCGAATATCGCATCCCCGGCAGCGACAAGCCTGCCAAGCAGAGCAACGGCGCCCTCACCATGGAAATTCGCAATCTTCCCGGCCTCGAGGAGGAGGACTACATGCCTCCCAAGAATTTCCTGCGCGCTCGCATCGCTTTCTTCTACCGCGACCGCGATGATCCCCAGAACGAAACTCCCGACCAGTTCTGGAAGCGCATGGGCAAGGCCTGGGATTCGCAAATGGAGAAGTTCGTCGATAAGAAAAAAGCGCTCCAGGACGTCGTCTCACAGACTGTCTCGCCCAGCGACGCTCCCGAAGTCAAACTGCAGAAGCTCTATGTCCGTGTGCAGCAAATACACAATACTGGCTACGATTCTCCGCAGACCCAGAAAGAAGCGAAGCGCGTCAAGACAAAGGAAAACAACAACGTCGAAGACGTCTTGAAGCACGCCTCTGGCAGCGGCCGCGACATCAACTACTTGATGATTGGTCTCGCGCGCGCCGCCGGCTTCGAATCCTCACGCGCCTATGTCGCGCCTCGCAGCAACAACGCCTTCTATCCCACCATGCAAGATGTCTCGCAGCTCTCCGCCGACGTCGTCTGGGTCAAGCTCGGCAATCAGGATCTTTACCTCGACCCAGCTTCCAAGTTCCATGCTTATCCGTATCTCCCCTGGTATGAAACCGGCGTCACCGGCATCCGCCTCGACAAGGGCGGCGAAACCGACATCGCCATTCCGCTCAGTCCGCCTTCCGATTCAGTCCGCGAGCGCCACGCCGACGTTAAGCTCGACGACGATGGCACTCTTTCCGGCAAACTTGAAATCACCTATTTCCGCCAGTGGAGCGCCGTCAAGCGCGAGGAAGAACGCGACGATGACGAAGCCGGCAAAAAGAAAGACATCACCGACGAACTGAAGACCGTTCTTCCCGCAGGCGCAGTTTTTGAAATCACCAGCATGACCGGATGGGACAAAAACTCAGAGCCTGTGCACATCGAAGGCACCGTGCGCATCCCCGGATTCGCCACCGCCGCGGGTCACCGCGTCCTCGTACCGCTCACCTTTTTCCAGGCGACCCAGCCGGTTTCCTTCCAGCACGAGAAGCGCGTCAACAACATCTATTTTCATTATCCAGAAATCGAGAAGGACTCCATCACCATCCACGTCCCGAGCGGCTTCAAAATCGAAACGCTCCCTGCGCCGCAAAAATCAAGTCCGGGCGGCGGTTTCGACTATTCCGTCACTTCCAGCCAAAACGCCGACGTTGTCACCGTCGAGCGCCAATTGACCATCACCGGAATCAATTTTCCGGTCGGCAACTACGCAGCCATTCGCATGTTTTTCAACACGGTGAAAACTGACGATGACGGCCAAATTGTTCTCCAGCCCGCGCAAGTGGCCAAGGGGAATTAGCCCACTAACGCTCGGCGCGTTGATTCTTATCGCCTTCGCTGCGGCGCGCCTCGGCGCCGATTCCGTGCCCGACTGGGTCAGCGCCGCTGCACGCGAATCCATGCCGCCCCTGCCGAAGGACCCCGTCGCCGTCATCCTGCTCGACGAACAGATCACCACCGTCCGCGATTCCGGCGAAATCGACTCTCTTTACCGCCGCGTCTGTAAAATTCTCCGCCCCGAAGGCCGAGATCAGTACGGCCACGTGATTGTTGAATTCGATAAAGATACGAAGCTCTCCTCCCTCAAAGCCTGGACTCTCCCGGTGAACGGCAAGGATTACGAAGTCAAAGAGAAAGACGCTTTGGAAACAAGTATGTTTAGCGACTCTCTCTACAGCGATATGAAAGCGAAACTCCTGGAAATTCCCGCAGCCACTCCCGGAAACGTCGTCGCCTACGAATATTCCCAGAAACGGCGCCCTTACATTCTTGACGAAGTTTGGGATTTTCAGGAAACCATCCCCATTCGCCGCACGCGTTTCACTCTTCAACTTCCTCCGGGCTGGGAGATGAAAACGCAATGGGCCAACCATCCGGAGGTCCAGGAAAAGAAAACCGGCGAGAATTCCTATACCTGGGAAATGGAAAACGTGCCGGCCGTGGAAATCGAGCCTGAAATGCCGCCCTGGCGCGTGATCGCCGGCCGCATGGGCGTGAAGTACTTCCCAACCGCCACGAGCCCCGCTGCAAAAACCAGCGGCTCATGGAAGGATATCGCGCTCTGGTACGCCGGACTCACCACCACCAGCCGTGAAGCCACTCCGGAAATTAAACAAAAAGTCGCCGAGCTAACCGCGAATGCTTCTACCACTCTCGATAAAATCAAGGCCATCACCAATTTCATGCAGCGCCAGATCCGCTACGTCGCCATCGAAATCGGCATCGGCGGATTCCAACCTCATCCTGCTTCCACCGTCTTCCAGTACAAGTACGGCGATTGCAAAGATAAGGTCACGCTGCTCAGTTCCATGCTCCACGAAATCGGCGTCGAATCTTATTACGTCGTGGCCCAAGTTGATCGCGGCATCATCCGTCCGGATTTCCCTTCGCCGGGCTCCTTCAATCACATGATTCTTGCCATCCGCCTTCCGGACAGCGTGGAGAACGGAAATCTTTACGCCATCGTGAAACATCCAACCCTGGGCCGCCTTCTGATCTTCGATCCTACGGATGAATACACTCCCCTCGGATACATCCCGGACTCCGAACAGGAGAATTACGGGCTACTCGTCACTCCCGACGGCGGCGAATTGATCGCTTTGCCGCTCTTGCCCCCCATCACCAATCGCCTCATGCGTTCCGGAAAGTTGTCGCTCACTTCGAACGGCGATCTCATCGGTGATGTGAATGAAGTTCTCTGGGGCGGCCCCGCCGTTCTCAGGCGCGCCCAGCTTCTGGGAGTCACTCCCGCCAATCGCTCCAAAGTCATCGAAAGCTTTCTCGGAAGCCATCTCAATAATTTCCATCTGACTTCGGCAACGGTGGGCAATCTCGAGCAATACGATCAGAGTCTGATCGTGCACTACAAATTCGTCGTAGATAGTTATGCGAAGACAGCCGGAAATTTGCTTCTAGTCCGCCCACGCATCCTCGGCAGCAAAGGCCCGGAATGGGACCTCAGCATCGATCGCAAATATCCAGTCGAATTCAACGAAGCCACGGTGCAAACCGACGACTACGAAATCTCCCTCCCGCAAGGCTATGTCGCCGACGATATTCCCACTCCTGTCGACGTCAAGTCCGACTACGGCTCCTATCGCAGCAAAATCGAACTAACCGGCTTGACGCTCCACTACCAACGCCTCTACGAAATCAACAAAGTCTTCGTCCCCACAGAAAAACTCCCGAATGTCCGGGTCTTCTTCAAAGAAATAGCCACAGACGAGCGCGCCAGCGCCGTCTTACGCAAATCCCCGTAAGCACCGACCGAACGATTCCGCGCCGCCACCCGTAGCGCCGGCTGCCAGCCGGCGTCTTTGACTTCTCGCGGCCATGCCCCCAAGCGCAACTTCCCGTAGGGGGGCGGGTTCACACGCCCCCGGTGTAGCCGTGGGTTTGCGTCTAATCAAAAATATAGTTTTGGAACTAAAGTACCATTGACTTATGATAACTATAATGTTATCAACGGGCGGGAAGCACGCAGTCTCCAAACGCGGGGCTGGTTTTTCCTGAGCTCGCTGCAAGCTTGCCCTGAGCGAAGCCGGGGGCCGGACTGTCAATCGACTCAGCCCGGCAAATGACGATGACTCCGCGCCCAACAATTAAAGAACGAGGAGGTTCGCGAAGTTGCTTTGCGCAGCCAAGGCGAAGAAAAAGCTAATCGAGACACGAATTTATTAGAATCGTCCGCAACTTCAACAAAACAAACGAAGGAGGCCCTGTCTAATCGAGACAAAACACGCCATTTTTACGGCGCTTTTTAGCCTCGCGGCAGCACAAAAACCGCCCGCGCCATCTCCGGCAGCATCCGCAATTGCGCCCGCAGACCGCGCCCGGCCCGCCGCCCAGCTTCCGCCGCAAGCCTCGCAACATCCTCGCGGCTAAGCTCCAGCGAATAAATATCGGCCCGCCGCGCATACGAGTACTCAACGTAAGCCGGACGCCGACCCGACGCTAGCTCCATCACGGCGTCCCAGAAGCTCCGGAAGCGCAGCAAACGCCGCCGCCCGCCGGACTCGCGCGATATTTCGACGGAATGCCGCGGCGGGCTGCCGCTCGATTCGAAAATCACGGCGACGCAAGCCGCCGGATCAAACGCCCGCGTCGGATCGGCCACCGGATAAGCCGCCAGCGCCACATCAAGATCGGAGGACGCAGCCTCGAATCCGCTCCACCAATACCGATAGCCATGATAAACAACCGATCCAGATCGCAAAATCTGCGCCACGCGCCCCGCATCGAGGCCGGTGACCGTCACGATCATGTCCACCAGCTCCGCGATGCGAAACGTCTGCCGCACCACCGGCCGCAAACTCAAATATTCGGCTTCATCTTCGGTGTAACGCACTGCGACGTTTTCAGGGAGGGCCATCAGCAGATTTTCGCAAGAAAGGAAATCAATCGAATGGACGGGCGCTCAGCCCATCTTCGCGAGCCGCTCGCGCACGCGATCGCTCAAAACTTTTCCATCCACGGTCTTGCCCTCGAGCTTGGCCTTCGCCGCTTTCACCACCGCGCCCATTTGCTTCGACGAATTCGCGCCCGTCTCCGCGATGGCAGCTTCAATTGCCGCGGCCATCTCCGCATCGCTCGCGCCCGCCGGCAAATATTCTTCGATGATGGCGATCTCTTTCGTTTCTTTATCGGCGAGCTCCTGCCGCCCGCCCTTGGTGAATTGCTCGACGGACTCGCGCCGCTGCTTCAGCAGCGTCTGCAAAATCTGGATCGATTCCGCGTCTTCGAGCGGCCGCATCTTCTCCACGGATTTCAAATGCAGCGCCGACTTCACCATGCGCAGCACGCTTAAGCGCAGCTCTTCTTTCGCGCGCATCGCCGTCACAATGTCTTTCTGAATCTGGTCTACAAGCGGCATTCCGCCGTCCTCCGTCAATGGCAATTTGAAAATTCAGAATACCACACGCGCGCCGCGCGACGGGATTTGACAGATAGCGCCGCCGCCCGTACGCTTTTCATCATGAAAATTGTAGTCGCAGACAAAATCAGCGAGCGCGGCATCGAGCTTCTCCGCGCTCCCGGCTGGAACGTCGTCACGCCCGCAAAATCAGCCGCCGCGGACTCACTCGTCGCCGAACTCGCTCACGCCGAAGGCCTCATCGTTCGCAGCGCCACGCGTGTCACCGCCGAATTGCTCGAAAAAGCGCCCGATTTGAAAGTTGTCGGCCGCGCCGGCGTCGGCGTGGATAACGTGGACGTCGAAGCGGCCACGCGCCGCGGCGTCCTGGTGATGAATACGCCGGGCGGCAACGCGGTCAGCGTCGCCGAGCACACTTTCGCGCTGCTTCTCTCGCTCGCGCGATCCGTGCCGCAATTCAATGCCGCGATTCACGCCGGCCGCTGGGAAAAATCAACCGCCATGGGCACCGAAGTGCGCGGCAAGACGCTCGGCCTCGTGGGCCTCGGCCGCGTCGGCACCGAAGTCGCACGCCGCACACAAGCTCTCGAAATGACGGTCCTCGCCCACGATCCCTACGTGAGCAAGCAAGTCGCGCAAGAGCTCGAAGTCGAACTCGTTCCGCTCGCCGATCTTTTCGCCCGCTCCGATTACATTTCACTTCATTCCGCGCTCAGCCCGAGCAATGAGAAGATGATCAACGCCGCGGCTATCGCGCAAATGAAGCGCGGAGTCCGCCTCATCAATTGCGCCCGCGGCGAATTGGTTGATGAAGCCGCGCTCGCCGAAGCTCTACGCTCGGGCCAAGTGGCCGGCGCGGCCGTGGACACTTTCGCACAAGAGCCGCCTAAGAACTCGCCGCTCATCGGCCTGCCCAACGTGATCGCCACGCCGCATATCGCCGGAACGACGACCGAGGCGCAAGAAGAGGTTGGGATTCAAATCGCGCTGCAAGTGAAGGATTATCTCGTCGAGGGCATCATTCGCAACGCGGTGAATCTGCCGTCGCTCTCGGGCGAACAATATCGCCGCCTGCGGCCATATCTGGAGCTCGCCGAGCGCCTCGGCTCGCTCGTCGCGCAGGCCGTCGATGGCCGCTCAGATCGCGTGCGCATCCGCTATGCCGGAGAAACCGCGGAGCTCGGCTCGCACGTGCTGCGCAGCGCCGTGCTCGTCGGCATTCTGAATCGCGTGCTCGATGAAAAAGTGAATTTGGTGAATGCAGGAGCCGCAGCCGCTGCACGCGGCATGGTGGTTGAAGAAACCACGCGGAGGCGCGAGCGCGGCTTTCCCAACACGCTCGAAGTCACACTGGGCGGCACGAAGGAACTCGCCGCTGAAGGAACAGTGCTGCAAAATGCTGCGCCGCGCATCCTGCGCTTCGATGGAATCGAACTCGAAGCCCCGCTCGAAGGCACGCTGCTGCTCACGCGCAATCTCGATGTCCCAGGCGTAATCGGCGCGATTGGCACAGCTCTAGGAAAACTCGGAGTGAACATCGCGACCTTCGCCCTCGGCCGCAGCGCCCCAACGCAAGGCGCCCAAGCCGTGGCGATCGTCCGCCTCGACGGCGATGTGGACGATTCCGTCGCTGCGCGCATCCGCGAAATTCCTTCAATCACCGAAGCGCGCCTCCTTCGCCTGCCGGAGTGGTCGCCGAAATCCTGATTGGCTCGCAGATGGAAGAAAATTTATGACCGGCGCAGTCGTGAAATTCGTAGTAGTGCTCAGCAAGCGCCCGGATTTATCGGAAGAGAAATTCCGCAAATTCTTTCACGAAGTTCACAGGCCGTTGGCGCTGAAGATCCCGGGATTGCTAAGGCACGTAGTCAATTTTCCCGTTGCGGATGAGACGCGCAAACATCCGCAATGGGACGCGATAGTCGAACTTTATTTCGAGGGCCGCGAAGCGATGGAAGCCGCCTGGCGCTCGCCGGAGGGAGTCGCATCGACGCGTGACCTCGAGGAGTTTGCGGATTTGTCGCGCTCGAGTTGGTCAATCGTCGAGGTCGAAGAAACAAGACTGTAGGGGCCGGGGTTCACCACCGGCCCGGTTTGGCTGTGGGTTTTTCCGAATCGCAGTCGACGAGAAAACCCACAGCCAAAACGGTGGCGTGTGAACCCGCCACCCTACGCGTAGCGCCGGACGGATTCTTCGGTTTCGGCGAGCACGCCGTCGCGAAGCGTGATTGTTTTTCCTGAAGCGGACGAAACGCGTTCACCGGGAATTACGATGCCGACCAGATTCAGCGGATCGGCTGCAGCCAGAGTCACAACGTCGCCGGAGGCGGGTTGGCGAGCGCCGGCGCGCAATGATTCAACGGCGACTGGTAGCGCAAATTGTTCGCCGAGAAAGCCGCTTACGAAACGGCCGCCGCGGATTTGGGCTTGATCTTCGAGGCGGCGGAAGGCGATGAGCAGCTCGCGCCAACGCGGCAAAATCGTTTCGCGCGCGATCATTTCACGGAACACGACGCCGTAGCGCCGCAGCAGCATCCAGCAGGTCGCTTCCGCAACGCGCGCGCGATCGGCCGGCTCGCTCGCGTAGAGCAGCGACCAGCGGCCGACGCTGTGGCGCGGGCGCGAGCTGTGTCCGCGGCCCTGGCCCGCGCGGCGCTTCGGATCGATCAGCGCGCGGATATTGTCGAAGCCGTCGGCGGTAATCATTCCCGCGGTCACCAGCTCCCACAGCGCGGTTTCGATTTCGGATTTCAATTTTCCGGTGCCGCGAACGATATCGGCGAAGAACGACGCGCCGCGCTGGCGCAGATGCGTGAGCACTTCGCGGGCGGCCGGGCTCAGCGCACTGGATTCCTTCGCGTCGCCTTCGGCGTGGCGCGGAATCATCCAGTCTGCGTCTTCACGAATGAAGAATGTGAGCGGTGCAACGCTGGTGGGAATCACGCGGCGAATCGCATCGCTTGATTCACCGAGCGTCGAAGGATGCGGCGAGAGACGTCCCCAACCGACCGCGCCGGTGAGGCAAAGATTGTCGAGAACTTTGGGATCGTAGTTGGCGATGCGGCGAGCGAGGATTTGCGATTCCCAGGAATTCGCCGGGGCTTCGAAGCCTTGCAGTTGCTGGAGAATTTCGAGCGTGCCGTGCTCGCCGAGTAGCCGCGAATTCGGCGCGACGTGCTGCCAGCGGAGCAGCCAACGCATGAATTGCGCCGCATTCACGGGCTCGATCTGCTTGCGCAGAGTGCCGAGAGTGAGCTTGTGAATGCGCGCGAGGACGCGCCGATTGCACCATTCGATCTCGCCGCGCGATTCACCCGTGAATGTGCCGCGCAAGATCGCGCCACTTGCTTCCAAGCGAAGCATAGTTTTTTCAATGTCGCTCGCCGCGACGCCGAGCCGTTCGCTCAGCGCATTAGCGGTCGTAGGGCCGCTGTGCGCGAGCCAGCCGGTTAGGAATATAAGCAGCGCGTCTTCGCGCGACGGTTGAGCTTGCTCGATTGCCGGAAGCGTCGAATCGAAAATTGCGTCCGGAAAGATCGCAGCGAAGGTTGCCGCTTTCTCGGCGGCGACCCAATAGATTCGGCTGGCGGCGTGAGCGCGTTCGGCGCGACCCGCGGCTACCAGTGCGGAAAAGTAATCGGACCAAACGAGAGTGTCTCCACTCGTCGTGCCGGGCTGAAGTGAATCCAGCGATTCAGGCAACGCGACTAGATCGAGCAGCGCGTCGTGGAGTTCATCGGCATCGCGCACATCGGGCCAGACTTCCTCGCGGACTTCGGCGATGGCGGCGGGATCGAGGCGGCCGATTTCCGAGAGGACCGATTCCGGCAGCGCGCGGCGCATTTCCACGGCGCGGGCGCGGCGCTCTTCGAGCGGGGCGTCATCAAGATAGGCGTAGGGATTGGCATTGAGAATTTCGTGCGAGAACTGCGACGGAACCGGCGTCTCGACCGCGAGGCAAGTGATTTCGCCGGAAGCGATGCCGGCGAGGACTTGCTTCAGGCCGTCAATGTCCATGGCTTCGCGGAGCGCGTCCTTCATGGTCTCGCGGGTCAACGGATGATCGGGGATTTTGATGTCGCCTTCGATATTTTCCTGGCACGCGGCGGCTTCCGGAAAAACGGCGGCGAGGAGATCGTCGGAGCGCATGCGTTGAATTTGCGGCGGGACTTTCTTGCCGCCCATGAAACGCAGCAGCGCGAGAGAGCGGCCGGCAGCCCATCGCCAGCGCGTGCCGAAAATCGGCGAAGCGAGAACGGCTTGCTCGAGCAGTTCTTCTACGCTTTCGCTGTGCAGGAAATGAAAAACATCGGCGAGAGGGAAGCTGTGCTGCTCGCCTAGCGAGATGTTGATGCCATTTTCGGTGGCGGCGGCTTGCAGCTCGAAATTGAACGAGCGGCAGAAGCGCTTGCGCAGAGCGAGGCCCCAGGCTTTGTTGATGCGTCCGCCGAACGGGGCGTGAATTATTAGCTGCATGCCGCCGGCTTCGTCGAAGAAGCGCTCGGCGATGATGGTTTGCTGCGTGGGAACGGCGCGAAGGACGGCGCGGCCGGCGAAGATGTATTCGACGGTTTGTTCGGCGCCGGGTTGGTCCATGCCGCATTCTTCGCGCAGCCAGGTGATTGCGGCGGCTGCAGATTGCAGGGCGGCTTGAGCGGTTGGTTCGTGGTTGCTTGGCGGCGGAAAACAATTTGGATTTTCTTCCGGCGTCGAGTTCGGTTCTTGTTGCGGGCGTGGTCGTAAGATGCCGGCGGGGACGCCGACGCTACTTTCGGAGCGCGGCAGTGCCACTGCGGTTAGCTCGTTGACGCGCTCACGGATTTCGGCAACCTGCTGCGATAGTTCCATCGTGCGCGACGGGGCTTCGCCTAGCCAGAATGGAATATTCGGAGGCGCGCCGTGGGCGTCTTCGACTAGCACGGAGCCGGATTGCACGCGGCGGATGCGCCAGGAACTGTTGCCTAGAAGAATGATGTCGCCGCGAAGGCTTTCTACGGCGAAGTCCTCGTCGACTGTGCCGATGACTACGCCTTCGGGTTCGGCGATTACGGTGTAGAGCGCGTTGTCGGGAATTGCGCCGCCGCTGGTGATCGCCGCTAGACGCGCGCCGCGGCGGCCGCGAAGGCGATGATTCACCTGATCGCGATGCAAGTAGGCGCCATAGCGTCCGCGGCGCGCGGCGATGCCATCGGAGAGCATGGCGACGATTTCGTCGAAATCTTTGCGCTGCAAATTGCGATAGGGAAAAGCGCGGCGAACTAGCGCGAACAAATCATCTTCCTGCCAATCGTCGGCAGCGCAACTGGCGACGATTTGCTGAGCGAGAACATCGAGCGGAGCATCGGGAATCTGAAGCCGATCGAGTTCGCCGTGGCGCATTGAGCGGACAAGCGCGCCACATTCGATCAGTTCATCGCGCGTGGTGGCGAAGAAGCGGCACTTCGGGATGGCGCCGCGCCAGTGGCCGGAGCGTCCGGCGCGCTGGAGAGCTACGGCGATGGAACGCGGCGAGCCGATTTGGCAGACGAGATCTACTGTGCCGATATCGATTCCCAATTCAAGCGAGGCCGTGGCGACGAGTGCGCGAATCTCTCCGGCCTTCAGTTTTGCTTCTACAGCGAGGCGGCGCTGGCGCGAAAGGCTGCCGTGATGCGAGGCGACCGCATCGTCGCCAAGTAATGCCGCGAGATTGTGGCCGACGCGCTCGGCGAGCCGGCGCGTGTTGACGAAAATCAGCGTGGAGCGATGGTCCTGCACCAGCTTGGCGATGCGCGCGTAGATCTCATCCCACATTTCATTCGAAGCGACGGGACCGAGTTCGCTCGAGGGCACTTCGACGGCGAGATCGATCAGGCGGCGCTGCGCGACTTCGACAATCACCGGAGCTGGGCGCTCGCTCCCCACGAGAAATTGTCCGACGAGCTCGATGGGCTTTTGCGTGGCAGAAAGTCCGACGCGCACGGGCGGTTGCGGCGTGATGGCTTCGAGACGCTCGAGAGAAAGGGCGAGATGCGCGCCGCGCTTGTCGTCGGCGACGGCGTGAATTTCGTCCACGATGAGCGTTGTGACGGTGCGTAGAATTTCGCGGCTCTTCGCGGCAGTAAGGAGAATGTACAGCGATTCGGGCGTGGTGACGAGAATGTGCGGAGGGCGATCGAGCATCTTGCGGCGCTCGTGCATGAGCGTGTCGCCGGTGCGCACGGCGGTGCGGATTTCGGGCATCAAATAGCCGCGCTCGCGGGCGAGTTGCAGAATTTCGCCGAGCGGAGCATCGAGATTCTTCTGGATGTCGTTGCTGAGGGCTTTCAGCGGCGAGACGTACAGGACTTCAGTCTGATCGAGCAAATCGCCGGCGATGGCTTTGCGGACGAGGCCGTCAATGCAGGCGAGAAACGCGGCCAAAGTTTTGCCGGAGCCGGTGGGCGCGCAGATGAGCGTGTTGCGGCGAGCGAGAATTTGCGGCCAGCCTTGCTCTTGCGGCTCAGTGGGCGTGCCGAATTTGTTGACGAACCACTCGCGAACGAGGGGATGGGCCCACGCGAGAACAGAAGTCTCAGGGAGTTGCGGAGTCACGAGGTGGCCCATTTCAGTTTTTCGACTTACACGTTCGGAAGATTGATCGTAGTGCGAAACTTTTATAATAGCATTGAGGAGCGTGAGACGGCGAATTCGTGCCATAGCTTCGAAGAGAGCTGCTTCAGGGCCCAGCGCTGAAGCGCTCCTTCCCCCGCATAAATGCGGGGGCTCCCACCAGCGGGCGACGATTGACAATGCTGATTTGGTGTGGAACGCTACACGCGAACGAGAATGCTGCACGCTGCGTCGTCAGTGCCGCGGAAGATTGCGCGCTGCGGAGTGTTGCAGAAATGATGCACGTCTCGTTCTCACGCGCCTCCAGCAAAGCCTTGCCGAGGATTGATGAGCGCTGCGCGCCTCCAAGCCGGTGAAACCGCAGTCGTCGAAGCCGCCCACCTCGATCATCTTTTTCAAGCATTGACCAAGAAAGGTTACGCAGTGGTGGGGCCGACGGTGCGCGAGGGCGCGATCGTTTACGATCGCGTGAATTCGGCGGCGGAGCTTCCCGCGGGCTGGACCGACGAACAGAACGGCGGAACTTACCGGCTGAAACGCCGCGGAGATAATGCGCTTTTCGGCTACGCGGTAGGTCCGCACTCGTGGAAGAAATTCCTGCATCCGCCCGAACAGAAGCTGTGGCAGGCGGAGCGCGGGGCGGATGGCTTCACGATTTTTCAAGAGAAGCAGGTCCATCCGAAATATGCGTTCCTCGGCGTGCGCTCGTGCGAGCTTCGTGCCATCGCGATTCAAGACAAAGTTTTCCTGCAAGGGCAGTTTGTGGATTCGGTCTATCAATCGCGACGCGAGGATGTTTTCCTGATCGCGATCAATTGCGGGCAGGCGGGAGGAACTTGCTTCTGCGTGTCGATGAAAACGGGACCGAAGGCGAGCGCGGGATACGATCTGGCGATGACGGAAATTTTGCAGGATGGGCGGCACCATTTTGTGGTGGAGGCCGGGACGGAACGCGGCGCGGAGATTCTTTCGGAGCTACCACGCGAAGCGGCGGCGCAAGCGGACGTGCAGGCCGCTGAAAACGTGGTGGCGGATACCGCGCGGCACATGGGCCGCACACTCGATACCGCGGGAATCAAGGAGTTGCTGTACAACAACTACGAGCATCCGCGGTGGGATGAGGTGGCGACGCGCTGCCTGACGTGTGCGAATTGCACGATGGTCTGCCCCACGTGCTTCTGCACGACGGTGGAGGACGTGACCGACTTATCCGGCGACCACGCGGAACGCTGGCGCAAATGGGATTCCTGCTTCACCATGGATTTCTCTTATATTCACGGCGGCAGCGTGCGCTCGAGCACGAAGTCGCGCTACCGGCAGTGGCTGACGCACAAGCTCGCCACGTGGATCGATCAGTTCGGAAGTTCGGGCTGCGTGGGATGCGGGCGGTGCATCACGTGGTGCCCAGTGGCAATCGATATCACCGAAGAGGTTCGCGCCATTCGCGGTGAACCCGGCGGCGCGAATAATTCAGGACGGAAAGAACATGATTGAAACTCTGGAACCGATCATTCGAGAACATCCGTTTTTCAAAGGAATGGACGACCGTTACATCAAGTTCATCGTGGGATGCGCGAAGAACAAGCGCTACGACGCCGGAGACGTGATTGCCCGCGAAGGCGAACCGGCCGATAAATTCTATCTGATCCGCGAGGGAATGATCGCGCTGGAACTGATGATTCCGAACCGTGGCTTCACAACGCTGGAGACGCTCAGCGATGGCGAAATCGTGGGATGGTCGTGGTTGCTGCCGCCGTATCAATGGCGCTTCGGAGTGCGAACGGTGCGGCCGACGCGAGTGCTGGCGTTCGACGGCAAATGCGTGAGATCCAAATGCGAAGAAGATCACGATCTGGGATATGAAGTGCTGCGGCGCTTTGCGTGCGTGACTGCCGAGCGTCTGCAAGCAGCGCGGCTGCAGCTTCTGGACTTATATGGCGCTTCCGTCTAATTCCGCCGCGACATCGTCCTCGGGCCTCGATCCGATGGTTCCTCAGCCATTTCGTATCGAGCGCGTAAAGACCGAGACGGACGATACGTTCACGCTGGAACTCGCGCCGATGAATCACGACGAGCGATTTTCGTTCCTACCTGGACAATTCAACATGTTGTATGTGTTCGGCGTTGGCGAGGTGCCGATTTCGATCAGCAGCGATCCGGGAACGCTGCCGGTGCTGCGGCACACGACGCGCATGGTCGGCGCCGTGACGAAGGCGATGGGGCGGCTCAAGCGCGGAGACGTGATCGGAATTCGCGGGCCGTTTGGCGGAAATTGGCCCGTCGACGAAGCGCCGGGGCGCGACTTCGTGATCATTGCCGGAGGCATCGGGCTGGCGCCGCTGCGGCCTGCGCTCTACCGGCTGATGGCGCAGCGCGAGAACTACCGCAAGATTGTGCTCTTGTACGGCACGCGGACGCCGGACGACATTTTATTTCGCACGGAGCTGGAGCGCTGGCGCGGCAAGTTCGACCTGGATATTCAAGTGACGGTGGATCGCGGAACGAGCGCATGGCGCGGGAATGTTGGAGTGGTGACCACGTTGATTGGCCGCTCGCCATTCGATCCGAGGAATACGATCGCGCTGGCGTGCGGGCCCGAAGTGATGATGCGCTTTGCGGTGGCGGAACTGCAGCGCCGCGGCGTGAGCTCCGATCGCATTTACGTCTCGATGGAACGCAACATGAAATGCGCCGTGGGATTTTGCGGGCATTGCCAGTACGGGCCTACGTTCATCTGCAAGGACGGGCCGGTGTTTCGCTTCGACCGCATCGAGCCGATATTCAATAAGGCGGAGATTTGAAATGGCTCAGAAGCGCAAACCTAAACTCGCGGTTTGGAAATTCGCGTCCTGCGACGGCTGCCAATTGAGCCTCCTCGATTGCGAGGATGAATTGCTGGCGGTAGCCGGCGCGGTGGAGATTGCGAATTTTTACGAGGCTTCGCGCGCCGTGGTCAAAGGCCCATACGATCTGTCGCTGGTCGAGGGATCAATCACCACGCCTCACGATGAGGAGCGGCTGCACGCGGTGCGGCGCGCCACGAAATTTCTCGTGACCATCGGGGCTTGCGCGACCGCCGGCGGGATTCAGGCCCTGCGGAATTTCAAAAACGTGAAAGAATTTACTTCCATCGTCTACGCGCACCCGGATTACATCGAGACGCTGAATAAATCCACGCCGATCTCGGATCACGTCTTCGTCGATTTCGAATTGCGCGGCTGCCCGATCAACAAGCACCAGCTGCTCGAAGTGGTCAGCGCATTTCTGCACGGGCGCAAGCCGAATACTCCGGCGCACAGTGTTTGCGTGGAATGCAAGCGACGCGGGACGGTGTGCGTGATGGTGGCGCAAGGCATCCCGTGCCTTGGGCCTGTGACGCAGGCGGGATGCGGCGCGATCTGCCCTGCTTACTCGCGCGGCTGTTATGCGTGCTACGGGCCGAAGGAAACGCCGAACATGGCGTCGATCGCCGCGGCGTGGAGCCAGATGGGAGTGAGCGAAGAAAATTTGGTACGCGCTTTGCGGAGCTTCAATGCCTATGCCGAGCCGTTCCGCAAAGAGAGCGAGGCGCATGAAAAGTAAGATCATCAAGACGGATTTCCTGGCGCGCGTCGAGGGCGAAGGCAGCCTTTTCGTGAAGATCAAAGGGCAGCGCGTGACCGACGTGAAGCTGAAGATTTTTGAGCCGCCGCGTTTCTTTGAAGCGTTTCTGCGCGGCCGGAAATTCAGCGAGACGCCGGACATTACCGCGCGGATTTGCGGAATCTGTCCGGTCGCCTATCAGATGAGCGCTTGCCATGCCATTGAGGACGCGTTCGGCGTGGTGGTCGGTGGGCAACTCCGGGCGTTGCGGCGTTTGCTTTATTGCGGCGAATGGATCGAGAGCCACACGCTGCATGTTTACATGCTGCACGCGCCGGATTTTCTCGGCTATGAAGACAGTATTCGCATGGCCAAAGACCATCCCGAGGAAGTGAAGCGCGGATTGCAGTTAAAGAAGGCCGGGAACGACATCGTAAATCTTCTGGGCGGCCGGGAAATTCACCCGATCAACGTTTGCGTCGGTGGTTTCTACAAGGTGCCGGCCAAACAGGAATTCGCAGCACTGGCCGAGAAGCTGAAATGGGCGCGCGACGCGGCGATCGAAACGGTGCGCTGGGTGGCGGGCTTTCCGTTTCCGGCGTTCGAGGGCGACTACGAATTCGTGGCGCTGCGCCACCCGCAAGAGTATCCCTTCAATGAAGGGCGGCTCGTATCGAATAAAGGTTTGGACATCGCGGTTCGCGACTACGACCAGTATTTTGTGGAGGAGCACGTCAAGCACTCGAACTCCCTGCATTCGCAGCTCAAGGAGCGCGGCTCGTACTTCGTCGGCCCGCTGGCGCGCTACAACCTGAACTTCGACAAACTCTCTCCGCTGGCACAAGAGTCTGCGCGGGCTGCGGGTATCGGCGCTGTGTGTCGCAATCCGTTTCGCAGCATCATCGTGCGCAGCGTGGAAATTGTGCAGGCCTGCGACGAGGCTTTGCGCATCATCGAGAATTTCGAGATGCCCGAGAGGCCCGCGGTGCAATTTGAGCCGCACGCCGGAACAGGCTATGGCTGCACGGAGGCGCCGCGCGGAATGTTGTTCCACCGCTACCGCCTCGACGACCACGGTGTGATTCTCGATGCGAAGATTGTGCCGCCGACATCGCAGAATCAGAAGACCATCGAGAGCGACTTGCTGCGATTCGTCTCCGCCAACCTCGACATGAAGAAAGATAAACTGCAGTGGCAATGCGAGCAGGCCATCCGCAATTATGACCCGTGCATTTCGTGCGCCACGCATTTTCTGAAGCTGAATATCGAGCGCGAGTGACGCCCATGGCGGCGCGAACGGTAATTATCGGCGTCGGGAACGCCCATCGAGGCGATGATGGAATTGGCTTGATCGTGGCGCGCGGCCTGCGCGGCAGGATTCCGGAAGAAATCCGCATCGTGGAAGAAACGGGAGACGGCGCGGCGATACTCGAAGCCCTGGCGGGCGTCCAGCGCGCAATTCTAGTGGACGCGGCGCAGTCCGCAGCGGCACCGGGAACGATTCATCGCTTCGATGCTTCGGCCACGGGAATTCCGGCCGATTTTCTTCGGCTCTCATCGCACTCGTTTGGCGCCGCGGCGGCGATCGAAATGGCGCGCGCGCTCGGCGAACTGCCTCCACGCACGATTGTCTACGGGATCGCGGGCGCAAACTTCGGCAACGATGAAGAACTTCATCCCGCCGTGCAGCAAGCCGCAATCGCACTGATTGCGCAAATCGGTGATGAGCTGCAGGCGCCCTGAAGTGAGCAAGACCACTGCATGATCGCCTCTCAAATTCGCGGAGCAATTCTTCTTGCCGTCGGAGATCGATGGACAAAAGTTGCTATGGTGATTGCGAAAGTTGCAGATACTATAGGTCGAGATTTACCAGCGGGAGATAAAGGCTATCAAATGATTACCGGAGAGATTGATGCCTTGCTTCGCGCTGGCCGTTTGACGGCACGGGGAAATATTAGAAACTGGCGGTTCAGCGAAGTCCGTCGCTCTGGTCGTCAAGGAAATTCAAAGTGAGACATTACCCCCTGAAGCTATCGGTTGCGGGCAATTAACGGACATCGTAAACTAATTTGAACTGCCGGACGAACTCCGACAGGCCGTTCGAATTGCCCCTCGGTCGGGGCGTGGCTCAGCCTGGCTAGAGCGCCTGGTTCGGGACCAGGAGGTCGGTGGTTCAAATCCACTCGCCCCGACCACTTCTTTTAGAATCAGGGATTTACTCCACCAAATTGATTCGGCGTAGCTGATTTTGCTAACGTCGTCGCCATGTCCGAACGTTCCACCGAGCAGATACGCGAATTGCTCGACTCCCTTTATCGCGTGGATTCGGGACGAATCCTGGCAACTCTGATCCGCTTG
>Ga0208696_1000361_pt1 | contig 31107 bp, 32 predicted proteins | sample Sb_taG_9_FD_187711 | JGI IMG/M metagenome (GOLD analysis project Ga0208696, IMG submission 187711) | Peat soil microbial communities from Weissenstadt, Germany - Sb_50d_b_LC metaG (SPAdes) (version 2) | ecosystem: Environmental > Terrestrial > Soil > Wetlands > Peat | place: Germany... | reverse complement strand
CCGAGCTGGGCTTCTACGTGAGCTGCCTCAACCTCGCGGACCGGCTGGCGGCCAAAGGGGCACCGGTCACGGTCCCCGACCCGGAGCAGCCGTCAGCGCTCACGTTCTCGTGCACGGACCTGCGCGATGCCTGCCTGGCGCTGCAGTCACCGGATCCGGTGGTCGGCAACGACGTGCAAGCCGACGGGAAGTCGCTAGTCATCATCACCGGCGCCAACTCGGGAGGGAAATCCACGTTCTTGCGCAGCGTCGGCGTGGCCCAGCTCATGATGCAGTGCGGATTGTTCGTGACGGCCGGGTCTTACCGGGCGGATGCGGCCCGCGGGATCTTCACCCACTTCATCCGGGAAGAAGATCCCGGCATGACCAGCGGGCGGCTGGACAACGAGCTGTGGCGCATGAGCGCCATCGCCGACCATATCGGCCCCCACTGCCTCATGTTGTTCAACGAGTCCTTCGCCGGGACCAACGAGCGCGAAGGATCCGAGATCGGCCACCAGGTCGTCCGTGCCTTGCTGGACGTGCAGATCAAGGTGTTCTTCGTCACCCACCGCTTCGACTTCGCCGACCGCTTCCACCGCCGGCACGCACGCTCCACCCTCTTCCTGCGAGCCGAGCGCCACCCCGACGGGCGCCGCAACTACCAGCTCGCGGTAAAGGAACCCCTCCCGACCAGCTTCGGAGAAGACCTCTACTACCGGCTCGGCGCCTGGCTGGAAGAAGATGAAACCTTCACCCCGGCTGCCGGGCCACCGGACGCGCCGCGCACTGGATGAGCCATCCGCTCAGCCGGGTCCGATGTGCCGCAGCTCGGGAGACAGCAGGCCCGCGAGCCTGCTGCACGGCCAGGCGGAGCGCCGTTGCTCGGTCTGCTCCGGGGTTTCCTCCATCACCGCGTAGTAGTCGACCGGCCCGCCCCAGCGGGGGCACTGGTGATACAGCGGGCATGAGCTGCGCGGCGGCTTCCCCGTCGCCTGGCATGCCGGACGCTTACCGGACCGGAACGCCATCAGCGCCCGCCACAGCAGCAGGACGTCGTCCTCGCTCACCTTGGCCACAGCGGCCTCCTACGCCCTAGGGCAGGGACCGTTGGCGGCATCTCCGCGGCATCAGGCGGGCCCCTCCGCCTCGGGGCCTACGCTACAGCGAACGCGGGATGACCATGGGCTACCCCATCACGCTAGACTGACCTGGCCGGAAGAGGCTCCGGCAGGAGCGCGCCAAGCTCCAGAACCGCCGACCCGGCTGATGGCCTCTCACGATCGAGGGTTCCCGGGAGGCGGCATGGGCGCGCGAGGATCATCGGCCGACTCCGGGACTACAATTCAGGATCGCGTGTCGCGGACCGTAACTACCTCGGCATTCCTGCCGGACGAATCAGGGTCCTTAGCCTCTGCTGTACGGCGCCGGATGGCGAGACGATCCAGGCAAACACAGACTGATAACACCAGGGGCGGCCCTGCAGGCGGCCCGGGATAGGAGTAGACGATGGCGGCGTTCGAGGTAACGGATCTGTCGGCGCTGGAGATCCTGGATTCGCGGGGCCGGCCGACGCTGGCGGTGTCGGTGCGGCTGGCGGACGGGACGGCCGCGCGGGCCGGGGTCCCGTCGGGGGCGTCGACCGGGTCGCGGGAGGCCGTGGAACGGCGCGACGGCGACCCGGCCCGGTACGAGGGCAAGGGCGTGCTCGGGGCGGTCGCATCGGTCAACGGCGAGCTGGCCGACCTGCTGCGCGGGCGGCCGTGGGCCTCGCTGGCCGAGGTGGACCAGGCCATGATCGACCTGGACGGGACCGCGAACAAGGCCAGGCTGGGCGCCAACGCGACGGTGGGAACCTCGATGGCGCTGGCCCGGGCGCTGGCCGCCTCGGCCGGGGTGCCGCTGTGGCAGTGGCTGCGGCCGGAAGGTGTCACCGCGTCGCTGCCGGTGCCGCACTTCAACGTGCTCAACGGCGGCGTGCACGCACCGAATGAGCTGGACTTCCAGGAGTTCATGATCGCCCCGGTGGGCGCCCCGTCGATGGCCGAGGCGGTCCGCGCCGGCGCCGAGGTCTACAGTGCGCTGCGCCGCGAGCTGTCGGGCCGCCATCTGTCGACCGGTCTGGGCGACGAGGGTGGCTTCGCCCCGGAGGTCGCCGAGCCCGAGGAGGTGCTGGCCCTGCTGGTGCAGGCCATCTCCGACGCCGGGTACAAGCCCGGCCCCGACGGGGTCTCGATCGCGCTCGACCCGGCCTCCTCGGAGTTCCGCCAGTCCGACGGCCGTTACCAGGTCGCCGGGCAGCTGCTGTCCAGCAGCGACATGATCGACCGTTACGCGCTCATGATCTCCCAGTTCCCGGTGCATTCGATCGAGGACGGGCTCGGCGAGGACGACGACGACGGCTGGATCGCGCTGACCGCCCGCCTGGGCGGCACCACGGAACTGGTCGGCGACGACAACTTCTGCACCAACCCGGCCATCATCACCCGCGCCATCGCCCGCGGCATCGCCAACTCCGCACTGATCAAGCTCAACCAGATCGGCACCGTCACCGAGACGCTGCAGGCCATGGCCATTTGCCGCCAGGCCGGGTACCGGCAGTTCGTCTCGCATCGCTCCGGGGAGACCGAGGACCACTTCATCGCCGACCTGGCGGTCGGCACCGGCTGCGGCCGCCTCAAGACCGGCGCCCCCGCCCGTGGCGAGCGCGTGGCCAAGTACAACCGGCTGCTGGAGATCGCCGCCGCGGAGCCCGCCCTCCGCTACGGAATGTCCTGACGGGCAGGCGGGTTAACCGGGGGCAACGCCCGCCACGCCGAACCAGGCGACCGCTGAGAGGATCGGACCCGTGTTCGCCTTCAAGGCCGCCGTCCTGGTCTTGGTCCTGTTCGCGGCGGGAGTGCTGCACGATCGCCGCAGCTTCGCCAATGCGGTCCTGCTCGGCCTAGGGCTCGCGCTGCTCGCGCTGGGGACCGCAGAGCGGCTGGCCAGGGCGGATGACGCGCTGAGCAGGCTGGTGCTGCTGGCCGTGTTCGCGCTGGTGGCCGCCATCCCGTTCCTCGTCGCCGCGTATCTGGTGGTGAACGGCGTGACGATGATGCGCCGGGAAAGCATACGGCGCCCGGCCAACCTGCTGTCACTGCTGGCCGGCGTCGGCATCCTCACGGTCATCGGGTTCAGGCTGGCGACACCGCTGACCGGCTCGGACGAACTGGCCCTGTCGGCCACGATCCTCATGCTGCTGTTCGCCTACGTCTCGTTCCAGTGCGTGTCGTTCGTGCTGTACGCCTTCCTGTATGGCCGGCTGTCCGTGCCGCGCCACGCCGACTTCGTCGTGGTGCTCGGCGCCGGGCTGCTGGACGGCGGGCGGGTCCCGCCGCTGCTGGCCAGCAGGCTGGACCGGGGCCATGCTGTGTACCGTGGCCTGGCGGCGCGCGGCAACGACCCGGTGCTGATCGTCTCCGGCGGCAAGGGCAGTGACGAGCGGGTCTCCGAGGCCGACGCGATGGCCCGCTACCTGACCGCGCAGGGCTTTCCCGCGGACCGGATCCAGTGTGAGGACCACTCGGCGAACACCGAACAGAACCTGGCCTACACCAAGGCGATCATGGACCGGCTCCGGCCCCGTGCCACATGCGTCATCGTGACCAGCAGCTACCACGTGTTCCGCACGGCGATGATCGCCCGGCGCATCGGCATCCGCGGCCAGGTGACCGGCGCGCGCACCGCCGGTTACTACTGGCCGAGCGCCACCCTGCGCGAGTTCGCCGCCGTCTTCCTCAGTTACAAAGCCGTCAACCTCGCTGTCTGCTTCCTGCTGGTCGCGGTCCCGGTCACGGTCACCCTGCTGCACCACGACGCCGCCGGCGCAATGGGGTGAGACGGTTCTACCTCGGCGCCATGGCCTGGTCCAGCAAGTCCGTGACGTGACGCACCGCCGCTTCGCGTCCGGCCAGTTCCCGTTCCCTGGCCGCCGCCTCGGCGGCGGAGGCGTCGCGCAGCTCGGCCGCGGCCGCCAGCGCGGACCGGATCCGGCTGGTCCCGTCGGTATAGCGCTGCTCGACCACCCGGGCCAGCGCGCGCGTCGCCTCGGCCAGCCGGTACTGCAGGTCCCCCCGGGCCCGGCCGACCTGCATGCTCACCAGGTCTGGGACCTCGCGGCGCAGGTGATCCCGGGCCGTCCGCCGGCCGAACTCCCCGGGCAGCCGCCGCCGGACGGCACCGGCCAGCAGCTCGGTCTGGCCGATGTCTTCCCCGGTGACGTAGAAGAACCGCCGGCTCTCGGCCAGCCGGCCCTCCGGCTCGGGGACGGCCAGGTCCAGGCCGAGCAGTTCCGCGGCGGACTCACGGAGCACGCTGAGCTCGGCTCTGAGCTGTCCGGCCAGCCGGGCATCCACCGCGGCCAGGCCCTGCTCGATGGCCTCCCGCCGCCGCTGGCGCCACGCCTCCGCGGCCGCCACGGCGAACGCGCCCAGCCGTTCGCGGCCCCGCCGCTCGATCTCGCCCGCCGGGGCCTCGCGCAGCGAGCCGCCGAGCAGCTCGTCGAGCTGCCGGCCGACCTCGCGGGCCAGCCGCGGCCGGTCTTCCTCGGCGGCGTCGTTGAGGGCGAACAGCAGCCGGCCGGACTCGGCGTTGACTACGGTCACGGCGTCGCGGCCGTGCACGGTGACCTCGGCCAGCCGCTCGCCGAACCGTCGCACCCGGTCGGCCGCGTCCCCGGCCCGCATCCCGGCCACGCGGCGGGTCACCGCCACCTCATCCAGCAGGGATCCGGCGATCCGCCGGGCCTGCGCGATCGCCGACGCCTGCAGGTCGGATTTCCCCCGGGCCGACAGGTACGCGGTGAAATCGGCCTCGAACGCGGCGAACCCGGCATCCGCGCCGCCGAGGACGGCGCGCGCCGACATCGGGTACACCGGGCCCGGGTGGCCCGCCTCGCCGAGCACCCGCTGGGTGAACTCCAGCGCCTCGGCCAGCCCCGGCTCCTCGAGGTGATCGGCCTTGTTCAGCACCACGAACGTCCGCACCGACAGCCGGGCGACCTGCTCGAGCAGGTCCCGCTCGCTGGCCGACACCGGCGGGTCGGCGGTCAGCACGAACAGCGCCGCGTCCATCGACCGCAGCGCCTCATGGGCCGCCTGCGTGTCCCATTCGAACACCGACCCGGTGCCCGGGGTATCGACCAGCTCCACCCCGTCCGCCAGCACGGGTGCGGCGACGTACACGGTTACGCCCGCGATCCGGCGGCGGTTGCCGGGATTCCCCCGCTCGGTCACCAGGTCAGAGAGCACGGCCAGGGGATGCTTCTCGTCGTGCCCGTCGAAAAACCGCACCTCTGCCCGCTCGTCGTCGCCGTACCGGACGGTTGTCGTGACGGCGGTCAGCGGAGTCACGCCGGACGGCAGCAGGTCCCGGCGCAGCAGCGCGTTGACCAGCGTGCTCTTGCCTCGCTTGGCCTCGCCGACCACCAGGACCCGCAGCCGTGCCGCATCCAGCCGGTCCAGCAGCGCCGCCAGCTGCTCCCGGTCCCGTTCCGTCCCCAGCGAGGCCAGCTCGCCCAGCGCGCTGACCAGTGTGTTCTCGCTGCTCGGCATCGGCGCCATCCTCCTACCCGCGTCACCTGATACGCCCGGTAGGGACCGTTGGCGGCGTCGCCGCGTTCGCGTGACCCGCCGATGGTGCGGGTGCCAGCGCGGCGAGCCCCTCCGCCGCGCTCTGGCCAGGATAACCCGCTCGCGAGGATCAGCACGTCACGCCAGGGCGGTGACCACGGCGATGATGGCGAGCAGCGCGATGAGCATGTACAGCAGGTAGGCGTCCAGGCGGCCCGACTGCAGGCGCTTGGCGGCGGTCACGATCGCCATGAAGGACCCGAACGCGGGCCGGTACATGTAGGTCTCGACCACCTCCATGACATCAGAGGCGTACCGCAGATGCGCGGCGGCCTCTTCCCAGCCAGGATCGGCGCGATCGGGGGGACCGGACCCGTCGTCGCTGACATCGTCCTCCATCATGACCTCGCGCAGCTCGGCGCGGGTGTGCAGGACTCCGGCCAGCACCCGGCGAGTGGGGTTGGCGTAGCCGAACGCGGTGTAGGAGTCGGCGCCTTCGACGCCGATCGTCGCCGAACGCCAGGCCGGCACCCGGCGTACCCGCAGCAGCCGCCGGCCGGAGACCGCCCAGGCGAACAGCACGGTCAGCAGCAGCATCAGGGGCATCTCCACCCACAGCCAGGACGGCGACAAGATGGAGAACCCGGCGAATACCGGCTGCAGGATCCACGGGGGTGGTGCGGACGGCGCCGCCCGGGACGTGGGTGAACGAGGCCAGCATGATGGAGTGCGACCGGGACGCCAGGAGCAGCAGGCCGGCCAGCAGCGCGGCCCCGCTGACCTTGCCGAACGCGAACGTGACCTGGGCCGCGGCGGCCCGGCCCGGCTTGTTGCGCTCGGAGCCCACGAGCAGGTAGAAGGCGGGGGTCAGCGTCTCCCAGCCGAACAGCGCGGTGAACGCGTCCTGCGCGGTCATGATCACCGCGACCGCTCCGAGCGCCAGTGCGTAGCTCCCGCCCAGCCCCCGGCGGGTGGCTGACTTCGACCGGCGCGCCCAGCTGGCGAACGCGACCGAGACCGGGACCGCCGCGCCGAAGGTCAGCGCCAGGAACATCCCGGACAGCTTGTCGGCGGCCAAACCCGCGGCCTGCTGTCCGGGCACCGGGTCCCCGAGCCAGCCGGCCACATCGAGCTGGACGTCCCGGCCCGCCAGCGCGAAACCGCCCAGCACGGCCAGGCACGCCGAGCCCGCCGCGCCGACCAGGTACAGCGGGCCTGACCGCAGGAACCGGCCGCCGGCGAGGTCCGCCAGGCCAGCCAGGGCCAGCAGGATCAGCCCCGCCGCGAACAGGCCACTCACTGTGCCCTCCCCCCGCCGGCCAGCTGGCCGACCGCGATCAGCAGGGCACCCAGGATGCCGAACGGACTCGGCGGGGAGCCCGCCAGCCAGACATCGACCGGTACCGTGGCGGCGATGCCCCCGGTGACAGCCTCGCTCTGGCTCAGCAGCCCGCCGCTGACCGCGTCGGTGCCGGCCGCGATGACGACCTTCGGCTCGGGCATCCCCTCGTAGGTGACGCGCAGCGGGCCGGACATGCCGTGGGCGCCGGCCCCGGTGACCAGCAGCACGTCGGCGTGGCGCGGGCTGGCGGTGAAGAACACGCCCAGGCGGTGGATGTCGTAGACCGGGCCGAGCAGGGCCTGGATCTCCCACTCCTCGCTCCCGTCAGACCCGGCGTCCACGTGCCGGACGTGCACGCTGCGGCGCAGCGCGGCGGTCCGCTCCCGCAGCCGGGCCCGGGCCGCCTGAACCGCCTCGTCGGTCTCGGGAACCTCAGGGACGACGAGTGCTTCCCGCCTCAGCGCGGCCGGGCCAGTAGCGCCCCGGGACCAGGCGAACAGGTCGGGCCGCTCGGCCACGCACCGGCCGCACAGGATGCACCGCCCCTGGTCGACGCCCCGCGGGGAGATGGCTCCGGCCGGGCAGAGCGCCGGGTCGGCGGAATCAGTGGACCCGAGGGCGCGCGCCGGACCGCGCCAGCCATCGGCGTAGGGATCCGGCCGGGCCGGCCAGCGGGTGGTGACCACGCCGTCGCGCAGGCCGCGCAGTACCCAGATGCTCACTGTTCCGCCTCCCCGGGAATCACAGGGCCACCCCCGCTACGGACAGGCCGAAGCTGGCCTCGATGAACGGGAAGTCGGTCAGGATGTCCCCGGTGAAGACCTCGTGCATCAGGACCAGGTTGTGAAACGACGCCGACCTCGGGTCGCAGCGGACGATCCGGCCCGCGTCCAGCGTGAGGTCGTAGAGAACCTCGCCTTGCGGGGCCTCGGCCCAGCCGGCCGCGCGGCCACGGACCGGCTCGCAGGCGACCCGGGGCAGATCGGCGGCCCGTTCGGCCAGATCTTCGGCGGCCTGCCGGATCAGGCCGAACGCCTGGTCCACCTCCTCCCACCGGACCCGCAGGCGGGCCAGCGCGTCACCGGCGACGTGCGCGGGGGAGGGCGGCACGGCCAGCGACGGGTACCCGTCGTAGGGGCGGTTGAGCCGCGCGTCGTCGGCGTACGCGGCCGCCTTGCCGACCGGGCCGAGCGCCCCGTGCTGGCGGGCACGCGCCGGTGTCAGCGGGCCGGTGCCGCGCAGCCGGTCCAGGAACGAGGAGGTGGTCATCAGCGCGGCGGCGTCGGCGGCAATCTGCTGGCTGAGCCGGCCCGCCTCGTCCCGGAGCTCGGCGGGGGATAGCTGGGGCAGCGCGCTGACCCCGCCCGGCACGACCACGCCGCGGCCGAACCGGCTGTCGCACATCCGGCTCACCAGCCGCAGCACCCGCTCCTTGTGCAGCGCGAACCGGGCGCTGGCCACGGCCAGGCCGGCTGCTTCCGCCAGCCGGACCGCCACGTCGAGGTGGTTGGCGATCCGCTCGAGCTCGGCGTACAGCACGCGGACCAGGCCCGCGGCCGGAGGCGGCTGGCAGTCCGCGATGGCCTCGACTGCGTGGCAGAAGGCGAGGGCGTGGGCGACCGACGCGATGCCCTCGGCGCGTTCGGCCAGCAGCACGCCGTCGGGCGGCGTCATCCCGGCGAACCGGTCCGCTATGCCGCGGTGCTTGTAGAACACGCGCATGTTCAGGTGCGGGATCGCCTCGCCCGGCGTCTCGACCAGGTACTCGATCGACTCCAGCACCCCGGAGCGGACGGGGCCATGCGGGATCGTGAAGATCCCGTAGCCCTCGACGTGCCGGGGCAGCGCGTGCTCCTCCGGCGAGCCGGGCCGGATGAGGGGCGCCAGCCGTGGGTGCCCTTCCGGGGTGACGCCGAAGCGGTCGTGGATGACCCGTTCGTACCAGAACGCCGCGCCGAGCCGCTGGGTGAGCGCGGGATAGCTCACCGCGCCGGGCGGCAGCGGCGCTTCGAGCGTGTCGATCCCCCCGCCCGCGGTCGCCACGTGGGCCGACAGGACCAGCGGCCCGCGGCCGGGCCTGGCCGCGAACAGCCCGGCGAACCGGTCCCCGGCCCCGACCCGGGCGGTGAGTTCGTCCCACAGGGTGCCGGCGTCGGCCTGGGTCGTGGTCAACGCGTCGCTCGCAGCTGGGTCACGGCGCGGGAGATCAGGCCGGTGAGCTCCGCGGGGGGATGCAGGCCGAGGATGAACAGGACCGCGACCCCGGCGAGGACCGGGATCACCATCCAGGCCGACGGCTCGCCGCGGCGCGGTGCTGGCCGGGATGGGGCTGGCCGAGAAGGGGCCGGCCGGGATTGGGCCGGCCGGGCCCGCCGCGGAGCCGGGGAGAACAGCATCCGCGTGGCCGAGGCGCTCAGGCCGAAGAACGCCACGGTGACCAGCACGATCAAGACGGCCGCAGCGGTGCCGTGGCCCGAGCCGAAGCCGCCGTAGACGATCTGGAACTCGCTGCGGAAGATGCCCGACGGCGGCAATGCCGACAGCGCGAACACCGCCAGCAGGAACAGCGGCCCGCTCCACGGCAGCAGGTCCAGCCCGCCGCGGAGCGCGGAGATCTGCTTACTGCCGAACTTCGCCACCAGCACTCCCGCGCCCATGAACGCATTCCCCTTGGCGGCCGCGTGCGCGAGCACGTGCAGCATCACTCCGGCCAGCGCCGCCGGGGCACCGAAGCTGACCCCGATGGTCAGGATGCCCATATGCTCCACGCTGGAGTAGGCCAGCAGCCGCTTGATGTCCCGCTGCCCGAACACGTACAGCGCGGCGAGCAGCAGCGAGGCCACCCCGAAGGCCAGCAGCGCGTCCCGCGGTAGCCCGGTGCCCAGCGCTGCCGCGGCGACCTGGTAGAACCGCAGGATCGCGTAGAAGCTCACCGCGAGCAGCGACCCGGACAGCAGCGCGGACACCGGCGTGGGGGCCTCGGAGTGCGCGTCCGGCAGCCAGGTGTGCACCGGGAACAGGCCGACCTTGGTGCCGTAGCCGAGCAGCGCGAGCAGGAAGGCGAGCCGGACCGGGGTGGCCGGCAGGTGCGGGCCGGCCAGGATGAGCGGCTCGATGGCCAGGTTGTAGTGCTCGCCGAGCACCTGGGACCCGGCGTAGTACGCGAACACCGTGCCGAGCAGGGCCAGGCTCAGGCCCGAACTGGCGATCAGCACGTATTTCCAGGCGGCTTCGGCGGCCCCGTCCCCTCCATCGGTCGACACAGCCTCGATCGCGACCAGCAACGCCGAGATGATCGTGGTCACCTCCACCGCGATCCACAACAGGGCCAAGCTGCTCATCAGCGGCGCGGCCAGCATCGACCAGGCGAACAGGTTCAGCCCGGCGTAGAACCGCCGGGCGTACAGTTCCTCGTGCCGCCTGAGGTACCCGACCGCGTAGACCGCCACGGCCGCGTACAGGAAGCCGGTAGCCAGCAGGAAGATCGCGCTCACCGCGTCGACCCGCAGGTAGGACAGGTAACTTAGATCATGGTGCGCGGCCGCCGGGACCAGCGCCAGGACCAGGGCGAAGCACCCGATACCGGAGGCCACGGTGACCGCGGCGGCCGCCCGGACGGTCCGGGCCGGCAGGACCGCGCAGGTAATTCCCGCGGCCAGCGGGAGGATCAGCAGGGCCAGGACGACTCCGATCACCGGCTCACCCCCGCAGCCGGGTCAGGTCGGCGGTAGACAGCGACTCGGCCCTGGCGTGGTGCGCGCGGATCAGCATCCCGAACACCACCACCGCCACCAGCAGGTCGAACAGGAACGCGGTCTCCAGGATCAGCGGCAGCCCGGCCGCCACCACCAGCGCGGCCAGCGAGATCGCGTTCTCCAGCGAGAAGAACCCGATGGCCTGGGACGCCACGTCCCGGCGCACGATCATCAGGCCGAACGCCACCAGCATCATCGCGGCCGCGATGGCCAGCGCGGTCGCCGGGGCAGCAGGGCCGTGGATCTTCAGCGCACCGAAGCAGAAGAAGCCGAACGCGGCCAGCACGATCCCGGCCAGCACCGCGGTGGCCGGGCTCAGCGCGTGACTGCCCGCCACCCCGGCCGGCCCTTCCTCATCCGGCCCGGCCCGGCCGAGCAGGCGGCGCAGCACCAGCGGCACGGCGACCACCTTCAGCGCCGCGGACAGCGCGGCCAGTACGTACAGGTCGGGCAGTCCCCGGTCCGCGGCGATGACGACGGCCAGCACCGAGATCAGCGCGGACTGCGCCATGTACAGCCGCACCTGGTCCCGGGCCAGCGCCTGGCGCAGCATGCCGAACTCGATCAGCAGCATCAGCGCGGCGACCACGTTGGCCGCGCCCACGTAGACGCCCGGCGCGGGCTGGACCGTGCTGGCCAGGCTCATCAGCCACCCCCCAGGTAGAGCGTGAACACCCCGAGCACGGCCAGCAGGAACGCGGCCGACACGAACTCGGTGATCTTGAACAGGCGCAGCTTGGCGAAGGAGTTGTCGATGACGGCCACCACGCACCCCACCGCGACCGCCTTGGCCAGCAGCGCCGCGATGGCCAGGATGATGGCACCCAAGTGCTGGGTGGCGGCCAGGCCCCACGGCGCCAGGAACACGTCGGACAAGATCGTGAACAGGATCAGCTGCTTGAGCTCGCTGCCCCACTTCAGCAGCGCGAAGTAGGGGCCGGAGTGCTCGAACGCCCGCGCTTCCTCGATCATCCCGAACTCGTTGGTCCCGGTGTGCGTCTCGACCGGGATCCGCCCCGTCTCGTGCAGGATGACCATGAACAGCGCGGCCGAGGCCAGCAGGTGCGCCGGCCGGATCACCTGCCCGGCGCTCGAGCGGACCGTGGCGGCCAGGGCGTACGGCAGGTCGGTTCCGGTCAGCAGGGCCACCGTGAACACCACGAACAGCACCACCGGCTCGGCGATGGCCGAGAACGTCTTGGCCCGGCTCGACCCCAGCTGCGCGTAGGGGCTGCCGGTCTCCAGCGCCGCGGTGGCCACGACGAAGCTGGCCAGCGACAGCAGGAACCCGCCGCCCAGGATGTCGCCCATGTAGCCCAGCGGCAGCGGGTAGCTGGTCAGCACCGGGATCAGCAGCGGGATGGTCAGGTAGCACGTGACCGCGATGACCGGGGCGGCCAGGAAGAACCAGCTGGCCCCTTCCGGCGCCAGCGCCTCCTTGCGGAACAGCTTGGCCAGGTCGTAGTAGGGCTGCAGCACCCTCGGCCCCCGGCGGCCCTGCAGTCTCGCCTCAACCTTGGCGATCACGCCGGTCACACCCGGCGCGCCCAGCGCGATGGTCATTACCTGCAGCAGCTGGATCACTGGAATAGGGATGGCGGCACTCAACGCGCACCAGCCATGGACCGCCTCCTACCCTCTCGGGCAGAGGCCATCAGCGCGGTCGCGCGGTTCATGGCGAGCCTCATCGCCAATGCGTCCCTAGGCTAGCAGGCAAGCATGAATACTCTTCGCGTCCCCGCACCGGCGTGGGTGGTGGCTGGCCCGCCCGGGGCCGGCAAGAGCACCGTCGCCTCGCTCCTGCTCGCCTCGCTCGTGCCGGCTCCGGCACTGCTGGACAAGGACACCATGTACGGGTCGTTCGTCGCGGCGGTCCTGGCCGCCGGCGGCCGCCCGCCCGGGGAGCGCGAGGGGCCGTGGTACGACGAGCACGTCAAGGTGCACGAGTACGCCGGGATGACGGCCACCGCCCGGGAGATCCGCTCACACGGCTGCCCGGTCCTGCTGTCCGGCCCGTTCACGGGCCAGATCCACGACGCGGCCCGCTGGCGCTCCTGGGTGGCCGAACTGGGCGGTGGGACCGTGCACCTGGTCTGGGTCAGGTCGGACCCGGCCACGGTACGCCACCGGCTGACCGCCCGCGGGCTGGAGCGCGACGCGGCCAAGCTGGCCAGCTTCGCGGAGTTCACCGACCGGATCCGGCTCGGCGCCGAGCCGGCCGTCCCCTACGTCGCGATCGACAACCGCCTGGATGCCGTCGCGCCGCTGGAGGCTCAAATCGCCGGCCTGATAGCCCAGCAGGAGTACCACGAGCACTACGAGTAACGTAGTGCCCAACGGCAACCGACTAGGAGAGCCAGTCATGCGGCTGAGCGCGCGCAATCAGATCCCGGCCCGGGTGACCAGTATCAACACCGGAGAGGCCATCGCCAACGTCGAGCTCGACGCCGGCGGCACCCGCCTTGTGGCCTCGATCACCGTCGAAGCGGTCCAGCAGCTCGGCCTGACCGAAGGCAGCCAGGTCACCGCCGTGATCAAGGCCTCGGACGTCATCCTCGCCACCGACTGACCCATGCAGCGGACGACCCGAACCCCGGACGGCCGCACCCTGGCCATCGAGGAAGCCGGCGACCCGGACGGCCACCCGGTCCTGGTCCACGAGGGCACGCCGAACTCACGGCACCTGTACCCGCCGGCCTCGATCGACGCGGCCGCCCGCGGCCTGCGCCTGATCAGCTACGACCGGCCGGGCTACGGCGGCTCCAGCCCACAGCCGGGGCGGACCGTCGCCGACTGTGCGGCCGACGTCCGGGCCATCTGCGCGAACCTCGGCATCGACCGGCTGGCCATGTGGGGCATTTCCGGTGGCGGGCCGCACGTCCTGGCCTGCGCGGCGCTGCTGCCCGGGCTCGTCACCGCCGTCGCCTCGCTCGCCTCGCCGGCCCCGATGGGCGCCGAAGGGCTCGACTGGTTCGTCGGCATGGGCGAGCTCAACGCCGAGGACATCGGGCTGTTCCTGCGTGACCGGGAGGCGGCCCGGGCCAAGCTGGAGTCCGACCGGGAGGAGATCCTGTCCGCGTCGGCGGCCGAGGTGGTCAGCGGCCTGCGGACGCTGCTTTCGCCCACGGACGCGGCGGTGCTGAAGGACGCGCTGGTGGACTTCCTCGTCTACTGTCATCACGAGGGCCTGGCGCCAGGCGGCCAGGGCTGGTGGGACGATAGCGTGGCGCTCGGCACCGCGTGGGGCTTCGAGCTGTCCGCGATTTCGGTCCCGGTGCTGCTGATGCACGGTCGCGATGATCGGTTCGTGCCGTTCGGCCACGGTGAGTGGCTCGCCGCGCACATCCCCGGGGTCGAGGCCCGGCTGCTCGATCATGACGGCCACGTGACCCTGCTGGCGAACCGCATTCCCGAGGTGCACGCCTGGCTGGCCGACCGCCTGTAGTTAAGGCCCGCGGACTGCGATGATTACCCTGAGCGCAGCGCGGCGGCCAGGGAGGCGGACAGGGCGCATGGACGACGAGACCATTATCCGCCTGCGACGGGTCATCTTGCGGCTCGCGCGGCAGCTGAACGCGGCCTCGGTGGGGGAGGGGCTGACCCCGACCCAGGCGTCAGTGCTCGGCATCGTCACCCACCGCGGCCCGCTCGGTCTGACCGAACTCACCGAGATCGAGGGCCTCAACCCGACCATGCTGTCCCGGGTCGTGGGCAAGCTCGATTCGTTCGGCCTGATCCGGCGGCTGCGCGACCCCGACGATTTCCGCGCCGCCCGGGTCGAGGTCACGGCCCAGGGGAAGCAGGCGTATCAGCGCATCGCCGCGCAGCGAGCCGCGATCCTGTCCGAACGCGTCGCGGACATGCCCCCCGAGCAGGCCGACGCCTTGGTCGTCGCGCTGCCCGCGCTGGAGCACCTCGCCGAGGACCTGCGGGCCGCGGTCCGCCGTAGCCGCGGCCAGCAGGCCCGCGAGGCATAACGAGGCGAGTTCGCTGCACCCGTCCGCGGCGGCCAGGGTTCCGGGAGCATCCGGGTTGACGATGAGGATGTTGCTGCGAGCGTGCCGCCATAGCTCCTGGCTTGCGCTGTCGTCCATCAGCGCGGGCAGGCCGCCATGGGAGGGCGCGCCGATCACGATCGTGCTGGCCCCGATGGCGTTGGCGTACTCGGCGACCATCCGTCCGGCCACGCCGTGGCCGGGGGCGTGCCGCAGGACCTGGCCCAGGGCCGGGACCCGGTGGGCGGCCAGCAGGTCCAGCTGCTTCCTGACCACCGTCCGGGCGTCCGCCAGGTCTTCCCCGTCCGCCGCGCTTTCACCCGCGGTGACGTCTTCCTGGGCATGGACCACGTACACCGCGCGGCGGTCGGCCGAGGCCAGCCGGGCCGCGGTCTCGGTCACCAGAACGGCCCTGGGTGAGCCGTCGACGGCCGCGAGGATCATGCCGGCGGCCTTCTCCGGGGCGATCGTGTTGCCCGTCACCGGCACCAGCGCCGGGGCGGCGGGCGCCGTGGCGGTGACCGGCTCGGCCTGGACTCGTTCGGCCTCGGTCAGCAGGCCGCGAGCGGTGGACAAGATGGCGATGCCCAGCACGATGGCCCCCGCCGCGATGAAGAACGGCACGTGGATGTTGAGCGCTAGGACCAGCCGGCCCGCCGCGTAGGGGGCCAGGCCGCCCCCGATGAAGCGGACGAAGCTGTAGGCCGCCGAAGCCACCGGCTTCTCGACCGGGGACACGGTCATCACGGCCTGGGTGGTGATCGTGTTGTTGACCCCGATGAAGATCCCCGACACGATGACGGCCGGGATCAGCACCGCGCGGTCCGTCGTCCAGATGGCGATGACCAGCACCACGACCGCGAAGGCGGCCAGGTTGAGGTACATGGTCCGGGCGATGCCCAGGCTGGCTTGCAGGCGGGGAGCGCCGAACACCGCGAAGATGGCGACGAGGATGCCCCAGCCGGTGAAGACCAGCCCGAGCCGGAGCGGGCTCAGGCCCATCGGGAACGGCGCGTACCCCAGGACGGTGAAGAAGGCCCAGTTGTAGCACAGCGCGGTGAGCGACATGGTGAGCAGGCCGCGGTGCCGCAGCGCGCGCAGCGGCGCCGACAGGCCGGTCTTGTGCGCGGGCTTCGGCGTGGGCTCGACCAGCACGACGGTGGCGACCAGCGCGATGGCCATCAGGACCGCGACTCCGTAGAACGGGCCCCGCCAGCTGATCTCGCCCAGGGTGCCGCCGAGCAGCGGGCCCACCGCGATGCCGACGCCCAGCGCGGTCTCGTACAGGACGATGGCGCCGGCGAAGCCGCCGCTGGCCGAAGCCACGATAACCGCCAGCGAGGTGGCGATGAACAGCGCGTTGCCCACACCCCAGCCGGCCCGGAACCCGATGATCTGGCTGATGGTGGGGGAGGCCCCGGCCAGCGCGCTGAACACCACGATCAGGATCAGGCCCGCGATCAGCGTCCTCTTGGCCCCTATCCGGCTCGACACCCAGTTAGTGATCAGCATCGCCACCGCGGTCACCATCAGATAGCTGGTGAACAGCAGCGTCACCTCACTCGGCGAGGCGTTCAGCTCATGGGAGATGGCGGGCAGGATCGGATCCACCAGGCCGATCCCCATGAACGACACGACGCAGGCGAACGCGACGGCGAAGACGGCCTTCGGCTGCCGGAACGGGCTGGCCACCGAGCCACTCATCAGCGTGCTCCGATCTCGGTGGCGACGGCACGCTGGGCGTTGGCCAGGGCATCCATGGCGGGCAGGGCCGCCGCCAGCGCATTCCGCTCGTCCGGGCTGAGCCGGTCCAGCAGCAGGGCCAGCCGGCTGGCCCGTACCGCCCGCCGCCGGGCCAGCATGGCCCGGCCGTCGGCGGTGATCCGGACCTGTACGACCCGCCCGTCGGCGGGGTCCGCGGCCCGCTCGGCCAAGCCCGCGTCCTGCAGCCGGGCGATCAGCTGGGTCATGCCCGGCTGGGTCACGCCTTCCCGGACCGCGAGCCCGGTGAGCCGGTCCGGGCCGGATCGCTCCAGGGTCGCCAGCGTTGCGGCCGCCGTGAGCGACAGCCCGCTCGCCGGACTCAGCGACCGGAACAGCCCGATCAGCCGCTCGATCGCCGCCGCGACCCCCGTCGCCAGTTCCTCCTCCGCCAGGCCCCCACGCTCCTCGGGTACTTGCACCCGCACCCCGCCGCCACGCTCCTCGGGTACTTGCGCCCGCACCCCGCCGCCGCGCTCCTCAGGTACTTGCGCCCGCACCCCGCCGCCACGCTCCTCCGGAATTTCCATAAGTTACTTATATCATATCCTTATGTATATTTGTCTCCCGAACGTATGTCTACTATAAGTTGTGCTATTACATGTAGCATGATAGACTGTTCGAAGAACGTTGCTTCATTAGTCTTATTCTGAACGGAGCGTAGTGCATGCTCCAGGAACCGTTCCCTGACCACCAGCCGGACGACCGCAAGCCAGATGGCTCCGGCCCGGCTGCGGAGAGCGGCGGCGGCCCATGCCCGGAGGATGACTCTGAGGGGCCGGAGCAGGGCCTGTTCGTGTGCCTGCCGGCCGAGGAACTGTCCCTGGCCGGATTCGCCCAGGGCGGCCAGGCCGACACGATGGAGCCCGGCCCGTTGCTGGCCACCGTGCTGCACGCCGTCATCGGCGGGGACGGCTCCGGGCTGCCCGGGCTGTCCGACGACCAGCTGATCGGAGTACTGTCCGGCGCCAGGCGGATGGAATCGCGGGCCGCGTGGGCCCAGATGGCGGCCATGCGCGAACTGGCCCGCCGCCGCCCTGCCGAGGAGCCGGGCGATACCGGCCAGGCCGGGTTCAGCGACTTCGCCGCCGACGAACTGATGGGGCAGTTCCACCTCACCTGGGAAGCCGCGACCGGGCAGATCGCCTACGCGTGTGCCGTCGCGGACCGGCTCCCCCGGACCTTCGCGGCGCTCGCGGCGGGCAAGATCCACCCGGTGGCAGTCAAGATCATCGAGGACGAGACCGGGTGCCTGTCGAAGGAGAACGCCGCCGAAGCCGATAAGGTGCTTGCGGGCCTGGCGCAGTCGAAGTCGTTCGCGCGCCTGCGCTACGCCGCCCACCGGCTGGTGCTCAGGCTCGAGCCCGACGCCGCGCAACGCCGCAAGGACGAAGCCAGGAAGTACGCGCACGTCCGCCGCTTCCGGGAGGACACCGGGAACGCCGGGATAGCAGGCCGGGAGATGCCTCCCGACGAGGTGCTCGCATCCTGGCAGCACGTAGAGCAGCGAGCCCTGGACCTGCGCACGGCCGGAATGTCGGGCACCCTGCAAGAACTGCGCGTTCGCGCGTTTCTAGATCTGCTGCAGGAAACCGACAGCCGTGCGGTTCCGGTCGGTTCCGCCGACGGCGGGGGAGCGGACCCGGACCAGCCTCCACCGGACAGCAAACCACCCAGTGACGGCTCCGGCGGCTCCGGCGGGTCCGGCGGCCCCGGACCCAGCCCCGGACCCAGCGCCGAAAGCAACTCCGACGGCCCTGGCGGACGCGCCCGTCCCGACCCCGAGCCAAGCGTCGCGGCGCTGGTCACCATCACCGTGCCGCTCGAGACCCTGCAAGGCCTGTCCGAGGTACCCGGCGAGGCCGGCGCATTCGGTCTGCTGGACGCCTCTGACAGCCGCGATGTCGTCGCCGCCGCAGCCCGGCACCCCCGCACACGCTGGTGCATCACCGCCCTGAACTCCGACGGGACCGCGGCCGCCCACGGCTGTGCCCATGGCCGTCACCCTCCGCACGGCACCCGGCTCAAGGACTACCTGCCCGGCCTGAAGGCCCTCATGATCCCGGTCGCCCGCGGCCCGTGCGACCACACCCGCGCCGAGATCGGCTATCACCCCAGCCGCAAGCTCGCCCATCTGATCCGCGCCCGCAGCGCCCGGTGCACCGCCCCCGGCTGCAGCCGCCCCGCCGCCCGCTGTGATCTGGACCACACCGTCCCCTGGGACCAGGGCGGACTGACCTGCGAATGTAACATTGCGCCCCTCTGTCGTCACCACCATCGCTGCAAGCAGGCCGAAGGGTGGCGGCTCGAGCAGCCGGTACCAGGCCTCCTGGTCTGGCACACGCCATCCGGCCGCACGTACGTCACCACACCGACTGTGCATCCGATGTGACCGTTCGCCGATGACGGTCGTGGGGACGATCGAATACCCTTGGCACATCGCACCTGGGAGGTGCTGGTGATGTCCGGACTGGGAGACAACAGGGCGGCCCGCCCCACGGCCCGCCCCACGGGTCGCGGCCGCCTGCGGGCCTCGCATGCCGACCGCGAGCAGGTCGTCGACACGCTCAAGGACGCGTTCGTCCAGGGCCGGTTGACCAAGGACGAGTTCGATTCGCGGGTAGGCGACGTGCTCGCCTCGCGGACATACGCCGACCTGGTCGCGCTCACCGCCGATCTCCCCGCGGGGCCGCCCCCGGCCAAGCGGCCGCGCCAGCCCATCCCGGCGCGTCCGCGGCGGCCAGAGAACAGCACGGTCAGGAACGGCGTCCGCGTGATCGCCGCGACAACCGTGCTGACGGGGGGTGTATGGGCGGGCGCATTCTTCAGCAACACCGACAACCAGGTAATAGGCGCGCTGGCCATGTCCTTCACCTTCCTCTGGTTCGGGATCGTGCTCATGATCGGGGCGATAATGCTCGAGTCACGGTGCCGGCAGCGTTCAGGTGGCCGGCTGCCGCCAACGGGCGGCCATGGCGGTCAAGCATCGAAACGCGCGATATCCACTGACCCGCCCGGACAGCTTTGGCCCGGCGACCATCGCGGACGGCGGCATGCCGCCGAAGCCTCCCGGAGTCCTCTTCCCCGCCCGTCGCTGCTGCTAGGACCAACACCTCACCTAGGCGCGTGATCCCTTATATCCGGGCGTCGACATGTCCGGGCGTCGGCGGTGCGCCGGTCCCGCCCCTCAGTGATGTGCGTGGCTGAAGCGGATCCAGTGATGTGCGTGGCTGACCGGATCTCGCGCGGGCACCTGGTCCGCCGCCCGCTTGCCCAGGGCCGTCTCGGACAGGGCCGTCTCGGACAGGGCCGTCTCGGACAGGGCCGTCTCGGACAGGGCCGTCTCGGACAGGGCCGTCTCGGACAGGGCCGTCTCGGCCGGTTCCGTCGCCAAGTTCAAACTCATGCCCCACAACCTCGCGGGTGAGACATATATTAAAGGTGTATCACTACCGTGCCTAGGTCGCGGCCGAGCGAGCGGAGCGGGCATGATCTACTTCGTTGGAAGATCGAGAGCGGCCAGCGGAACGGCCAGCCCGCATCAGGCCGGGCCGGATCCGCATCAGGCCGGGCCGCATCCGGCGCGACCCTCGGCCGCGCTGTTCCTGACCGAGCCCGCCCGCGGGCTGGTCGACCTGGCCGCGCTGCTGGTGGCCGCGCCCTGGCTGGCGACCGCGCCGCGCGGCGACGGCCACGGCGTTCTGGCGCTGCCCGGGCTGCTCGCCTCCGACACCAGCACGCTGGCGCTACGCGGCTTCCTCAGCTGGCTCGGCTACGACGTGCGCGGCTGGAATCTCGGGCGCAATCGCGGGCCCACGGAGAAGGTGCTGGCCGGGATGCCCCAGGCTATCCTGGCCCACGCCGAGCGGACCGGGCGCCCGGTGTCGCTGGTGGGCTGGAGCCTGGGCGGCATCTACGCCAGGGAAATGGTCCGCCGCCATCCCCCGCAGATCCGGCAGGTCATCACCCTCGGCAGTCCGTTCGCCCGGCATGATCCGCGGCAGAACCGCGCCCACGGCCCCTACCGGTACTTCAGCTACCTGCACGCAGACGCCTCCCAGGTGCCCACCCCCGAAGAGCGCGCGAGGCCCATCGGCGTACCGTCGACCGCGGTGTATTCCCGCCTGGATGGCGTCGTGCCCTGGCAGGCCTGCATGGAGCCGGAAACCGAACGGCACCAGAACGTCGAGGTCCGCTGCAGTCACATCGGCTTCGGCTTCGACCCGGCCACGCTGTGGCTGATCGCCGACCGGCTGGCCGTCCCGCCCGGCCAGCATCGCCCCTTCCGCCCACCGCCGCTGCTGCGGCCGCTCTACCCGGACCGCCGATGAACAGTTCCGATCTATCTGGACCGCCGATGAACAGCATCGACCCGGCCCGCCCGGGATCAGCCCCCGCCACCCGCTCCGCGCCGTGGGAATACGCCGCCCCCTGGGGCGCGCGCGGCTACGTCACCGAGCTGGACGGCCCCGTCCACTGGATCGAGTTCAGCTCCGAGGCCAAAGAGGGCGAGAGCCAGCCGCCGATCGTGTTCGTGCACGGCCTGGGCGGCTCGCACCTGAACTGGTGCCTGCTCGGGCTGCAGCTGACCGCCGGGCGCCGGGTGGTCGCGCTCGACCTGCGCGGGTTCGGCCTCACCCCGGGACTGCGCGTGAACTCCACCGTGCAGGCCAACGCCCACCTCCTGGACCGGTTCATAAACGAGGTCATCGGCACACCGGTGATCCTGGTCGGCAACTCCATGGGCGGCCTGATCTCCATCCTCGAGACGGCCGCCAACCCGAGCGCGATCCAGAGCGTAGTCCTGATCGACCCCGCCCTCCCGCTGCCCGTGCAGAAACCCGACTGGCAGGTGGGCGGCCAGTTCCTGCTCTACGCCCTGCCCGGCCTCGGCCCGCTGGCCGTGGCGAAGCTGATGTCGAGCGTCTCACCGGAAGAAGCCGTCCGGCAGCTCGTCCAGCTCTGCTTCGCCGATCCGTCGCGGTCCGACCCCGAACTGATCAAGGCCGACGTCGCGCTGGTCGCGCGGCGCCACCCGGCCACCGCCGCTCAGGCGTCGGCCCGCGCCCGGATATTCCTCGCCGCCGCCCGTTCGCTGCTGCGGGTCCTCAGCCGCCGCGGGAATTACAACGCGATGATGGCCGGCATCGACGTCCCGGTCCTGCTCATCGGCGGCGAAGCCGACCGGCTGGTGCCGGTGGCGGCCATGCGCCAGGCCGCCGCGCGGAACCCGCAATGGGAGTCCGTTATGCTCCCCGGAGTCGGGCATACCCCGCAGCTCGAGGTCCCCCACGCCGTCGCCGGCCTGATCCGGGACTGGCTGGACCGGCACGCCACCTTAGGACCCAACCATGCAGCAGCTGACCGGCCTTGATGCCGCCTTTCTCGCGCTCGAGACCGCCAACACCACCGGCCACGTCGGCGGGCTGGCCGTCCTGGACCCCAGCGGCGCGCCCAAGCCGCTGACCCTGGCCCGCCTGACCGAGGTCCTGGCCGAGCGCATCCCGCTCGTGCCCGTCCTCCGGCGCAAGCTGCTGAACGTCCCGTTCGGCCTGGATCAGCCGTACTGGATCGACGATCCGGACTTCGACATCGAGTACCACGTCCGCGAACTCGCGCTCCCGCGCCCGGGGTCGGACGCTCAGCTGACCGAGCAGGTCAGCCGGCTGCACGCCCGGCCGCTGGACCGCAGCCGGCCGCTGTGGGAGATCTACCTGATCACCGGCCTGGCCCGCCGCCGCGCCGCGGTCTACACCAAGATCCACCACGCGGCGATCGACGGCGCGTCCGGCGCCGAGCTCCTCACCGTCCTGCTCGATCTCACGCCCGCAGGCCGGGAGCTGCCACCAGCAAAGCCATTCCGCCCGGAGCGGCCCCCGACTTGGGCCGTGCTGGCCGCCAAGGCGGCCGCGAAGGCGGCCTGGCGCCCGGTCCAGACCGTCCAGCTGACCAACGAACTGATCAAGGTGCTGCCCACCCTGGCCCCGGCGGTGAGCACGGTGGTCGGCGGCATGCTCGGGCTGAACCGCGGTGACGGCGAGGTCATCGCCACCGTCCCCGGCCGCGCCCCCGCCACGCCGTTCAACAAGCCGATCACCCCGCACCGCAGGTTCGCCTTCCGCAGCGTCGACCTGGCTACGGTCAAGATGGTCAAGAACGCCTTCGGGGTCTCGGTCAACGACGTGGTGATGGCAATGTGCGCGGGTGCCCTGCGCCGCTGGCTGGCCGACCGAGAGGCACTGCCGTCCCAGCCGCTCGTCGCGATGATCCCGGTCTCGGTCCGCGACCCGGAAAGCAAGGGAGCGCTGGGCAACAAGGTGTCGGCCATGCTGGCCGCGCTGCCCACCAACGTCAGCGAGCCCGGCCTCCGGGTGGAGATCGTGCATGCCGCGACCCAGGTCGCCAAGGCCCAGCAGGCGGCGGTCCCGCAGGGCCTAGTCGACCAGATCAGCGACTTCGCCCCGCCGGCGTTGACCGCCCGCGCAGCCCGCGTCGTGTTCGCCACCGGCCTGCTGCACCGGCTGCCGCCGTTCAACCTCACGATCTCCAACGTCCCCGGCCCGAACGTCCCGGTCTACCTGTGCGGGGCCAAGCTGATCGCGCACTACCCGGTGTCGGTGGTCACCGACGGCCAGGGCCTGAACATCACCCTGATCGGGTACCTCGGCCAGCTGCACTTCGGCCTGGTGGCCTGTCGCGAGCTGGTCCCGGACATCGACGTGCTGGCGGGCTACCTGGTCGACGAGCTTGTTTTGCTCACCGAGGCCGCCGAGAAGCGCGCCACCGAGCAGACAGAGTCATGACCGACGACGTCCCCGCCGTCCTCCCGCAAGGAACCCAACCGCCGCCCATGGTCCCGGGCCCGATCTTCACGGCGGCCGTGGACACCTTCGTGGCCGGGCAGCGGCTGGACATGCGGTCGCTCGCGCGGCGGATCGGGGTGGCCCGGGCCACCCTGTACCGCCAGGTCGGCAACCGGGAGCAGCTGCTGGATCAGGTGCTGTGGTGGCGGGCCCGCCGCCTGCTCGCCGACCAGGTGTGGGCCAGCGCCGATGAGAGCGGGACGGACCGGATCACCGCGGTGATCGGCGGGGTGCTGAGTGCCATCGGAGCCGACCGTCCGGTGCGGATGTTCCTGGAGTCCGACCCGGAGACCGCGCTGCGCATCCTGACCGGCACCCGCAGCACCGTGCACCGGGGGATGGCGGAAGCGCTGGAGAACCTCATCGACCTCGAGCGCGGCCGCGGCGCGTTCGACGCCAGCCTGGACACTCCCACGCTGGCCTTCGCTATCGTCCGGGTCAGCGAGGGTTTCCTCTACTCCGACGTGATCGCCGACCGTGCCCCCGACATCGGCCGCGCCGTCACGGTCATCGAGGCCTTGCTCCGCGGGCTCGACCTCGTGAATCGCGCTAGCCTCCGTTGAGCGCGAGGACCAGCTTGCCGGTGTTCGCCCCCTCGAACAGCATCAGCAGCGTCTCGGGGAAGTCCTCGACGCTCCCACGCACGACGGTCTCGTGTGCGACGAGCCGCCCGGCCCGGTACCACTCGGCCAGCTCGGACATGGCCTCGGGGTACCGGTCGAAGTAGTCGAACACCAGCATGCCGGTCATGGACGCCCGCGCCACCAGCAGCATCATGTAGTTGGCCGGGCCCCGCACCTCGTTCTCGTTGTACTGCGAGATCGCGCCGCAGATGATGATCCTGGCTCCGCGGGCGATGCAGGTCAGCACGTCATCCAGGATCTCGCCGCCCACGTTGTCGAAGTAAACGTCGACCCCGTCCGGCGCGAGCTCACGCAGCGTCTTCCGCAGGCCCGGCAGCCGGTAGTCGATCGCGGCGTCGAACCCGAACTCCTCGGTCACCACCCGGCACTTCTCCGGGCCGCCCGCGATGCCGATGACCCGGCAGCCCTTGATCTTGGCGATCTGCCCGGCCACGCTGCCCACCGCGCCGGCCGCGCCGGACACGACCACCGTGTCGCCTTCCTTGGCCTGGCCGGTGTCCAGCAGCGCGAAGTAGGCGGTCAGCCCGGTCATCCCCAGCGCGCCCAGGTACACCGGCGGCTCAGCCAGCGACGTGTCGACCTTGATCACCCCCCGCCCGTCCGAGGTCGCGTACTCCTGCACGCCGAACGTCCCGTACACGTGCTCGCCCACGGCGAACCCGGGATGCTCGGAGGCGATAACCCGGCCGATCCCGCCCGCCCGCATGACGGCCCCGATCTCCACGGGCGGCATGTAGGACGGGCGCGGGCTCATCCAGCCCCGCATGGCCGGGTCGACGGACAGGTGCGAGATCGCCACCACGAACTCCCCGGGACCGGGGTCGGGCACCGCCTCGCTCGTGAACTCGAAATCGGCGCGCCGGGGAAGCCCGGACGGGCGGGCGGCCAGGCGGACCTGGCGGTTGGTCTGTGGCATAAAAACAAATTATGCCGAACGCATCGCGGTTCTACCCCCCGGCACCTGCACCGGATCCCGTGGCCAGCGCCATGTCCGAAACCCGCCAGCTAGAGCCACGGCCCGTTCCTAGGCTCACAAATATGACCACCTACACGACAGTCCAGAGCCCGGTAGGCGAGCTGCTCCTGGTCGGCGAACCGACCCCGGACGATGTGGCACTCACTTCGGTGTCGATGACCGGCCAGTGCAACGCCCCTGCGCCCCACGCCGGCTGGCGGCGAGAGACCGGGGCGTTCGCCAACGTCATCGGGCAGCTCGCCGAGTACTTCGCGGGCGAGCGGACCACCTTCGACCTCGACCTCGCCCCCCGCGGCACCCAGTTCCAGCAGCGGATCTGGCGGGCGCTGGACTCGGTGCGGTACGGGACGACGATCACCTACGGTGAGCTCGCCGCGCAGCTCGGCGTCCCGCGGGATCGGGTCGTGGCCCTCGGTGCCGCGGTCGGCGCCAACCCCCTGCTGATCGTCCGCCCGTGCCACCGGATCGTCGGCGCCGACGGCCTGATGCGCGGCTACGCCGGGGGAGTGGAGCGCAAGCAGTGGCTGCTCAGCCACGAAGGCGCCCTGCTGCCGGAGTCCGTGTGAGCACCGCCGCGGCCCTGTCGCCGCTCGCCGCGGCGGACTGGGGCGCGATCGGCGCCGACCTCGACATCAGCGGCTGCGCCGCCACCCCACTGCTCCTCACCCCGGCGCAGTGCCGCGACCTGGCCGGCCTGTACGACCGGCCGGAGCTGTTCCGGTCCACCATCGACATGAGCCGGCACCGGTTCGGCTCCGGGCAGTACCGGTACTTCACCCACGACCTGCCCGAACCGGTCCGCCTGCTGCGCGAGGCCTTCTACCCGCACCTGCTGGTGATCGCGCGCGGCTGGGCCGGCCGTCTCGGCCGGCCCGCCCCGTGGCCGGGCACGCTGGAGGAGTGGATCCGGATGTGCCACGCCGGCGGCCAGTCCAGGAGCGCGCAGATCCTGCTGCGCTACCAGGCCGGGGACTGGAACGCCCTGCACCGCGACCTGTTCGGCGACCTGATCTTCCCGCTCCAGGTCGTGATCGGGCTCGACGAATACGGCACCGATTACACGGGCGGTGAGTTCCTGCTCGTCGAGCAGCGTCCCCGCGCCCAGTCCCGCGGGACCGCCACGGTGCTGCCCCAAGGTCACGGCCTGATCTTCACCACCCGCGACCGCCCGGTACCAGGCGCCCGGGGCTGGTCCGCCGCCCCGGTCCGCCACGGCGTCAGCACCGTCCGATCCGGCCGCCGCCACGCCCTCGGCCTGGTCTTCCACGACGCCTGACCGGCCGCCGAATTCATCACTGGGCCCCTGCTCCGGGAGCCACGGCGTGTCGGCAAGCCGCTCAGGGCTGAGCTGACCGGGATCCACAGCGCACGCCTGGCGCGTGAATGGCGAGTGCTGTATGAGATCGACGAAACCAAGCACGCCGTGATCGTCCTCGACATCCGCTATCGCTCAGTCGTCTACCGGTCCACGCTCAGGCGCCGGCCAGAGCCCAAGGGTCTATTACCTCGATGCCGGTGCCGTCGAAGTCGGGCAGGTTGCGCGTCGCCAGTGCGGCTCCACGGGACCGGCAGGCGGCTGCGATGAGCGCGTCGAACCCCGTGATTGGCTTCCCGGCTCGCTCGCGGGTGCTGGCTATGACCGCGTAGCTCTCGGCCGCCGCCACGTCGACCGGCAGTACCTGGTCGGAAAACTCCCGGAAGATGTCGTCGGCGGTATCGAGCAGGACTTGTTTCCTCCGGCCATCGGGAAGCCGGGCAATGCCATAGCGGATTTCGGCGAGCGTGATTGAGGTCATGTACAGCTCGCGCCTGTCCCGGCTACGGACCCAGCCGGCGACCTGCATCGCCGGTTCCGGGCGCATCAGCTCAGAAACGACATTTGTATCGAGGATGATCATGCGGTGAAATCCGCGGCGCGGGCAGGTTCGGCGCGGGCAGGTAGTTGCAGATCTACCCCGCCGAGTGCGGCGAACCTGTCCAGCAGCGCCGTGAACAGCCCCGCGGAGTCCGCAGGCTCGCGGACGGCCTCCGTGAGGATCGCACGTACCTCCGCCTCCATCGACCGTCCGTGACGGACCGCGCGTGACTGGAGGCGCTGCTTGACCGACTCGTCAAGATCGCGGATGCTGAGCGCCGCCATCAGAGGCCACCTCCAGAGTCAATGCTAGCGATAGACACTATCAATGCTAGCATCCTCGCAGGCCGACGGCCCGCGAGTAGCGCTGTGCCGCGCCTGGGGGTTATCCCCCAGCTCAAGATGGGTGGCAGGCCGCTGCCGCCGGCCGCGCCTCTTCCGTAGCGTTTTGCCTGTCCATTCGCTACGAGGGGAAGCATGATGATTGAAGCACGGGGGCTGGTCAAGCGCTACGGTTCCACCGCGGCGGTCGACGACCTCAGTTTCACGATCCGCCCCGGCCTGGTGACCGGGTTCCTCGGCCCGAACGGGGCCGGCAAGACCACCACCATGCGGCTGATCCTGGGCCTGGACCGCCCCTCCGCCGGGACCGTCACCGTCAACGGCCAGCCGTACGCCGTCTCGCCCGCCCCGATACAAGAGGTCGGCGCGCTGCTGGACGCCGGGGCGGTCCACGGCGGACGCACCGCCCGCAACCACCTGCTCGGCCTGGCCCAGACCAACGGAATCGGCCGGCGCCGGGTGGACGAGGTGCTCGGTCTGGTCGGCCTGGCCGACGTGGCCTCCAAGCGCACCGGGGGATTCTCGCTCGGCATGCGGCAGCGGCTCGGCATCGCCGCGGCACTGCTCGGCGACCCGCAGATCCTGATGTTCGATGAGCCGGTCAACGGGCTCGACCCCGAGGGCATCCTGTGGATCCGCAACCTGATGAGGTCGCTGGCCGCCGAGGGCCGAACCGTCCTGGTCTCCAGCCACCTGATGTCGGAGATGGAGTACACCGCCGACCACCTGCTGGTCATCGGGCGCGGACGGCTCATCGCCGATTGCGGCACGGCCGAATTCATCGCCCGCGGCTCCGGCCAGGCCGTCCGGGTGCGGACCCTGGCGCCGGACGCGCTCGCCCGCGCGGCCACGATCGCGGGCGGCAGCGTCTCGCCCGCGGGCGACGGGTACCTCGAAATCCGCGGCCTCACCGAGGATCAGGTGTCCGACCTCGCCTTCGCCCACGGCATCCGCCTGTACCACCTCGCCGCGGCCCGGGTGTCGCTGGAGCACGCCTTCATGGAACTGACCGCCGACAGCGTGGAATACCGCGCCGAACTGCCCGCCTAGGAGACCCGAGATGACCTCCCTCACGATCGCCACTCACCCCGCCCGCCGCCCCGCCGTTCGGCCGGCCCCACGCCGCGTCGCGCTGGCCCGCACCATCTGTTCGGAGTTCACCAAGGTCCGCTCGGTCCGCTCCACCTACTGGACCTTGTTCCTGCTGGTGCTGACCGGTGTCGCCTGGTGCGTGGCCTACTGCCTGGGCACCGTGCACCAGTGGCCCCACATGTCGGCCCAGGACCGGGCGGGTTTCGACGCCACGCAGAACAGCGTCATCGGGCTGGTCATGCTCGGCCAGCTGGTCATCGTGGTGCTCGGCGCGCTGATGATCACCTCGGAGTACTCGACCGGCACGATGCGCACGTCGCTCACGGTGATGCCCCGGCGCGGGACGCTCTACGCCGCCAAGGCGGTGGTGTTCGCCGCGGTCAGCCTGGTCGTATCGTTCGCGACCAGCTTCGGCACGTTCTTCCTCGGCCGGGCCCTGCTGGCCAGCACGCACGCGCCCATGTCGCTGTCCCAGCCGGGGGTGCTGCGTTCGCTGATCGTCACCTCGCTGTACGTCGAGGTCTGCGGTCTGTTCGCCTTCGGTGTCGGCGCCCTGGTGCGCAACACCGCCGGTGCGCTGACCCTGGCCTACGGGTGCCTCGCGTTGCTGCCCGAGCTCATCAGGGCGCTGCCGGAGTTCCTGCACAACGCGCTGATGCGCTGGGCGCCGGGCGGCGACGCCCTCGGCGTGATGACCGCCACCCTGGGCGGCCCGCGCGCGCTGCTGTTCTCGGCCTGGGGCGAGCTCGCGGTGTTCGCGGGCTACGCCGCGATCGTGCTGGCCGCCGGCGCGGTGCTGTTCAGCCGGCGCGACGCCTGAGACGCTAAGAGAATGCCGCCCGGGATGAACACCGCGATGAACGCGTGGCTGCGCGATCATCCGTGGCAGGCCGACGGCCTGCTGGCCGCGGCGCTGCTCGTGGTCAGTGCGCCGCAGGTGGCCGCGGGCCAGACTGGCGCCGCCGGACGGGTCGCCTTGACCGCGGTCACCGTTCTGCTCGCGGCCAGCGTGGTACCGCGCCGCCGGTACCCGGGAGCGGCGTTCTCGGCCGCGGCGGTGATCGGTGCCACGCAGATCGCCTTCGGCGTGCAGAACGGCGGCCCGGGACCGGTGTTCGCGCTCCAGCCGACCAACGCCGACCTGGCCATCCTCGTGCTCCTCTACACGCTGGCCGCGTACCGGTCCCGGCCGGTCTCCATCACCGGCCTGGCCGTCTGCCTGGTCGGCTCGGCCGTGGCCATTGCCCGCTGGTCGCCAGCCAACGGGCCGCACCCGGCCGGCGCGTTGTTCGCGGCGGCGGCCGGGCTCGGCGGCCTGACCCTGACCGCGTGGGTGCTCGGCGACTCGGTGGCCTACCGGTACCGGCGCGCCTACTACGCCTCGCTGGAGGAGCGCGCGGCCCGGCTGGAAGCCGAGCGCGACGCACAGGCGCGGATCGCCGCCGCGGCCGAACGCGCCCGCGAACTGCAGGAGCGGCGGGCCCGGGCGGTCGACGACTCGGCCGCGCGGCTGCGCGGGATCGAGCGCGACCTGCACGACGGGGCGCAGGTCCGGCTGGCCGCGCTGGCCATGACGCTGGGCGAGATCAAGGAGAACCTGGAGCAGTCCTCCGGCGATGACCACACCCTGGCCCTGGCCGGCGCGGCCCACCAGAACGCCAAGGACACGCTGGCCGAGCTGCGGGATCTGGCCCGCGGCATCCATCCGCCGGTGCTCGACCGCGGCCTCGGCCCGGCCCTGGGCATCCTGGCCGGGACCAGCGCGATCCCGGTCGGCCTGACCGTCGCCCTCGCCGAACGGCCCTCGCCGGCCATCGAGGCCATGGCCTACTTCTGCACGGCCGAACTGCTGGCCAACGCGGCCAAGCACAGCGGCGCGAGTCGCGTGACGGTCAGCGTGCGCGAGCAGGACTCCGGGCTGGCCGTGTCGGTGGCCGACGACGGCGACGGTGGTGCCCGCCTGGTCCCCGGCGGCGGGCTGGCCGGGCTGCGCGAGCGTGTGCAGACCGTCGACGGGCGGCTCGAGGTCGGCAGCCCGCCCGGCGGCCCTACCATCGTCACCATCGAACTGCCGAGGCATGCCTGATGACCGCCACCCCCGAGTGCCTGCGCATCGTGATCGCCGAAGACGCCGCGATCATGCGCGACGGGCTGACCCAGACGCTCACCCGGCGCGGCCACGACGTGGTCGCCGCGGTGGCCGACGCCGAGGCGCTGCGGATCGCGGTCCTGGAGCACCGGCCGGACGTGGCCATCATTGACGTGCGCATGCCGCCGACCCACACCGATGAGGGACTGCGCGCCGCCCAGGCCATCCACAAGGAGCATCCGGCGGTCGGCGTGCTGGTGTTCTCCCAGTACATCGAGACCGCCTCGGCGGCCGAGCTGTTCGCCTCGGCCCCGGCCGGGGTGGGCTACCTGCTCAAGGACCGGGTGGCCGACGTCAGCGACTTCATCGACGCCATCAGCCGGGTCGCTCACGGCGGCACCGTGCTCGACCCCGAGGTCGTCCGCCAGCTGCTGACCGCCAGCCGCCGCGGGGACACCCTGGCCGCCCTGACCCCACGGGAGCGGGAGGTGCTCTCGCTCATCGCCCAGGGCCGCTCCAACGCGGCCATCGCGGCCACGCTGTTCATCTCCCCGAAGGTCGTGGAGAAGCACGTCGCGAACATCTTCGACAAGCTCGGCCTGGCCCCCGACGACCACGACAACCGCCGCGTCATTGCGGCCCTCCGTTACCTGGAGTCCTAGAGCACCCCAGACAAGCCCGCGGGTCCCGCCGCCGCGCCGCCCGCGGGTCCCGCCGTCCCGCAGCTCCCACTAGTGTGCTGGTCTCCCATTTGCGCGGAGGATCCGGCCTTCGCGGAAGATCCGGGGGCAGCTATAGTGAC
>Ga0208696_1000354_pt1 | contig 31424 bp, 31 predicted proteins | sample Sb_taG_9_FD_187711 | JGI IMG/M metagenome (GOLD analysis project Ga0208696, IMG submission 187711) | Peat soil microbial communities from Weissenstadt, Germany - Sb_50d_b_LC metaG (SPAdes) (version 2) | ecosystem: Environmental > Terrestrial > Soil > Wetlands > Peat | place: Germany... | reverse complement strand
CCGGTTTCGGCGCCTGCGGGTTCCACACCGAACGCTGGGCGTCGGCCTTCCGCCGGGCCTACGCCGACCCCGCGCTCGCGGAGGCGGCCGGGGTCGAGCGGGTCCCGACCACCTTCGTCTCCCCCCTCGGCCCGTCGCCCAAGGCGCTCGCCGCCGCGGCCGAGGCGCCGGCCACCCGGGAGGCGGTGCGCCGGCTGGCCGAGTCGGTCCGGGGGCGGAGCCTCATCGTCCGGGTCGACCGGATCGAGCTGTCGAAGAACCTGCTGCGCGGCTTCTGGGCGTACGAGGAGCTCCTCGAGACCCGGCCCCGCTGGCGCGGCGAGGTGGTGTTCGCGGCGTTCACCTACCCGTCGCGCGAGTCCCTGGCCGAGTACATCGGCTACCGCTCCGAGGTCGAGCACACCGTCGAGCGGATCAACGGGCGCTTCTCGACCGCGCAGTGGACGCCGATCCTCTACGACCCGGCCGACGACTACCCCCGGTCGCTGGCGGGCCTCGTCTCCTACGACATCCTGCTGGTCAACCCGGTCCGGGACGGGATGAACATGGTGGCCAAGGAGGGACCGCTCGTGAACGAGCGGGACGGGGTCCTCGTCCTGTCGCGCCAGGCCGGCGCGTGGGACGAGCTCGGCGGGGCCGCGGTCGGGGTCAACCCCTTCGACGTGACCGGGACGGCCGAAGCGCTCGAGGGCGCGCTCACGATGCCGCCGGCCGAGCGGGCCGAGCGGGCCGGACGCCTCCGGCGCACCGTGGCCGCCCGGCCGGCCGCCGAGTGGCTGGAGGATCAGCTGCGCGCGGCGGCGGCGCGCTAGCTAGCCGGCCGCCGCCACGAGCTGGCGCAGGAGCTCGATCGCCCCGGCCGGGCCGCGCACCGCGAGGTCGGACGCGTCGGTGACCTCCCTCGGGCTCTCGTCGTCGGCCACCGCTACCCGGACGACCGAGAGGCCGCGCCCCGCGAGGTCCCCGAGCGCCCCGAAGGCGGCGAGGTCGCCGAGGTCGTCGCCGAAGCAGCACGCCGCCGAGCAGCCGGCGGCCAGCGCCCGCACCACCGTCCCCTTGTCGGTGTCGATGCCGGGCCGGAGCTCGACCGCCATCCGGCCCTCCTGCAGCACCACCCCGTCGGCCGACCGGTGGGATTCGGCGAACCGCCGGACCCACTCCTCGTGCTCGGGCGCCCCCCGGTAGTGGAGCGTGAACGCGAGCGCCTTGCGTTCGACGGTCACGCCGCCCGGGACCGCCTCCTCGGCTCGGTCGGCCAGCCCCTCCATCACCGGCCGCCACCGGGACAGCGCGGCGGCGTCCACCGTCGGACCGGCCGGCGCGCCGACCTCCTCCAACCCGTACAGGCCGATCAGCCGCACCCCCCCGGGCCGCCCGAGGTGGGCGGCCAGGAAGTCGGCCGGGCGGCCCGAGACCACCGCTACCACGCCGAAGCGGGCCCCCAGCTCCGCGAGCAGTCCGGGCACGCCGTCGGCCGGCCGGGCCGACGCGGGGTCGTCCACGATCGGCGAGAGGGTGCCGTCGAAGTCGAGGAACACCGCCGACGAGCGCGGCCGGGCGACGAGGGCCGCGAACGCGGCGGGGAGCCCCACCTCAGCCGGTGGTCGACGACGAGTGCGCGCTGGTGGTCGTGCTGGTCTTGTGGCCCGCGTGGGCCGCGGTCGACGTGGTCGTCGGAGGCGGGATCGTCGTGGGCGGCGTCTTCGCGGCGAGATCGGCGCCGACAACCAGCACTACGTCGGCACCCCCGATGTTGGCCACCGGGGTGGCCGTGCTGATCGGGAAGATGTCGGCGGCCGGCAGGCCGAAGGCGGCCGCCACCGCATCGGCATCGGCTCGCTTGTTGGCGGCGTAGTAGACCGCGCTCGTCGCGCGCGCCGGGGGCTTCGCGTTGGTCGGCACGAGCACCGTCCATCCAGCGTTGCGCAACGCGGTCGCGTACCCGCCGGCCACGCCGTTGGTGGTCGAGTCGTTGGCCACGAGGACCTTCACACCCGCGTGCGATGCCGTGGTCGACGTCGTCGTCTGGTGCGGGGCGGTCGTGGTCGTCGACGTGCCGCCCGGTGCGGCGAGCCCCGCGGGATGACCCCCGGAGCGCAGCACGAGCACCCCGACCACGACCGCCACCACGATGATGACGATGGCTCGGCCGACCATGAGCTGACGGTTCCCCGGCCCGCCGCCCGAGGTGCTCGGATCGGGGCGGTCCACGGGGCCAGACTGCCAACGCCGGCCCGGAAGCGCAACCGCGGTGGTGGTCTCACGACACCCGGATCGGGGGCCCTAGCCTGGGACAACGCCGGTGTGGCGCAGCTGGAAGCGCAGCCGACTTGTAATCGGCAGGCCGTGGGTTCGAGTCCCACCACCGGCTCGATTGTGGTGTCTCAGAGTTTCTGGGACAGGTGATCCCTCGGCGCGGAGCAATGCCGGCTCTTCGGAAGTGGGCGCGGTGCGCTCACAGTGACCGGTCCCGGCCTCGCGACGGTTGCCGGCCCCGCCCGGCACGATGGTGACACTCTCGGGGCAGTCCTCTGCGAACCGCGACGGGTCACAGGGTGGCGATGCTGTCGGCGACCATGAGCATCTGCCTTCCCAACGGCTGCAGGTCGATCTGGGTGCATCGCAGCCCGCTCGTCACCCGCTCCACGACGCCCCACTCCCAGATCGCCGTGGCGTCCAACCCGCAGCGCTCCGCCAGCCAACGCGCCCTGTCCCAGGGGTCGCCGTCGAGGAGTTCGATCGGGTCGTTTCGCATCATGACTCCAAGGTCACACTCGGCCTCGGCGAGCAACCCGTCCGGGTCGACGAGCTTGAACGCGGCACGACCAGGGACTTGAAGGGCGTTCAACTGGTGAACGTCGCCGTGCACCAGGACGGCCCGCTCGTCGTCGTGGGCGCGTATGCGCCGTGCCGCGCAGGCCAGGGCATGGTCGACGGCCGCCTCGGTGCACGGATGGTCCAGCTCCTCCCACTGGGTGGTGACGAAATCGATGAGATGGCGTGCTTGGTCCGCTCCAGTCGGCAGGCCCGAACCCGCCGCCGGCCGCCACACTGCGGCCACCGTCGCCACCAGTATCTCCAGGCGTTGAGCGAGTGGACGACCCAGTTCGCAGAGGGAGGCCCCGAGGCGCTCCAGCAATAGCGCACCCCGTGCAGCGTCGTGGCGCAACAGCCCGACACAGCCCTGACCCCCCGCCAGCCGGAGCATTGTGATCTCGTGACGAGAGGTTGCGCTGTCCTGCGGAATCAGAAGTTTCAGCACTGCCGGCGTGCCGTCACCAAGACTGGCCTCGGCGACGAAGGCCTCGCTCGAGTGCGGGTAGGGCCGTTTCACCGCGATAGACCATTCGGCCTCGAGTTCGGCGACGAGGCGCGGGAGGTCCCGTAGCCACCAGTCAGCTCCGCAGACCGCCGCCGCGTTGGCCACCCCATCGGGGACTTCAAGCGTCATTTCTCAAACGTTCGCGCAGGCGCCGGCGTCGGGCGGATCCATCCTGGGGCACGCCTTGTCTCGGTGTCCCAGAATCCTGCAACATGCTGTCCCAACCAATGCGCGGGCCTCACACCACCACCGGCTCGAGGTGGCGTCGGCGCACGGGGCTTCGGGGGCGCGGCGGATGATCGGGGTTCGGATCGGCTGGTGCACCGACCACGACGCGCCCATCGTCCACGCGCTCACCCAGGCGGCGTTCGCCCCTCAGGCCGACCTCGACCCACCGAGCGGCGCGCTCCGCGAGAGCGTGGAGCGCGTCGCCGACGACCTGCGCGACGGCCGCGGCGTCCTCGCCCGGGTCGACGCCCGCCCGGTCGCGGCCGCCCGGGTGCTGTTCCCGGCCGGCCACCTGCATGTCCGGCGAGTGGCCGTGGAGCCGTCCCTCCAGGGCCGCGGGATCGCCACCACGCTCATGGGCTGGCTCCACGAGGAGGCCGCGGCGCTCGGGTACTCCGAGGTGCGCCTGTGTGCGCACGGCCCTCAAGTCGAACCTCGCCCTCTACGAGTCGCTCGGGTACCGGCCCTGCGCCGACCACGGCTTCTGGGTCGAGCTGCGCCGGAGGCTGACCGCCGCCGGCTGAGCACCGGGGCTCCCGGGGACACGCCCGGGCCGACTGCTCAGGACCCCCCGGGCGCGCCGGCCCGGCGCCGGGCGATCTCGAAGCAGGCCACCGTCCCGGCCGCCGCCGCGTTGAGCGAGGCCACCCCGCCGCGCTGGGGGATCGCGACGACCTCGTCGCAGCGACGCCGGACGAGCGGGCCGAGCCCCTTCTCCTCCCCGCCGACCACGAGCGCGACCGGCGCGTCGCCGAGGGCGAGGTCGTAGAGCGAGCGGCCGGCGTCGGCGGCCAGGCCGACCACGTACAGCCCGGCGCGGGCGACCTCGACCAGCGCCGCCGGCACGCCGCCCACGACCGCGAACGAGAGGTGCTCGACCGCGCCGGCCGCCACCTTCACCACCGTCGGTGAGAGGTGGGCGGACCGGTGCCGGGGCAGGACGACGCCGGTCACCCCCGCGCCGGCCGCACTGCGGAGCAGCGCGCCCAGGTTCTGGGGGTCGGTCACCCCGGCCACCACCAGGAGGAACGGCGGGCCCCGCCGGCCCGACACCAGCCGGGCCAGTTCGACCGGCGTGCACGGGGCGGCCGTGGCCAGCACCCCCTGGGGCGAGAAGGTCCTCGCCTGGGCCTCCAGGCGTCCCCGCGGCACCGTCTCGAGCGGCACCCGGCGGGCGGCGGCGAGACGCTCGATCTCGTCCAGCTGGGGCGAGGGGTCCTGCCCCTCCGCCACGAGGACCCGGCGGACCCGTCGACGGCCGGCCGAGAGGAGCTCGAGCACCGCCCGGCGCCCCTCCACCTGGTCCCCGCCGAGCGGATGGGGGGCCCGTCGGGGCAGTCGCTGGTCCTCCCCGGGGGGGCGCCGGCCTGGGCCGGCCCTCCGGGCGGGCGTCGGTCGCCGTCGGCCGGCCGGCGGGCTCACCGCTCGGCGGGGTCGAGGAGGACGACCGCCAGGCAGGCGATGCCCTCGGCTCGGCCGATCGCGCCCAGGCCCTCGGCCCGGGTGGCTTTGACCGAGACGGGGGCGCCGAGGGCGGCGCCGAGCGCGGCGACCATGGCCGGGACGAAGGGGGCGAGGCGGGGCGCCTCGGCCAGCACCGTGCAGTCGCCGTTCACCGGGACCCACCCGGCCTGTGCGGCCATGGCGACCGACCTGGCCAGGATGGCCAGGCTGTCGGCGCCGGCAAAGGCGGGATCGGTGTCGGGGAAGTGGGTGCCGAGGTCGCCGAGCGCGGCGGCGCCGAGGACCGCGTCGGCCAGGGCGTGCGCGACCACGTCGGCGTCGCTGTGCCCGGCGAGGCCGGGGCCGCCCTCGATCACAACGCCGCCGAGCACCAGCCGCCGTTGCGGGTCGTCGGAGAACGGGTGGACGTCGAAGCCCTGGCCGATCCGCACCTCAGCCGACCGCCAGCTGCTCGGCCCGGGCGAGGTCGGCCGGGGTGGTGATCTTCAGGTTGTCGGGATCGCCGGGGACGACCGCCACGGTGAGGCCCAGCGCCTCGACGAGCGCGGCGTCGTCGGTCGCCTCCCCGCCCGTCGCATGGGCCCGGCGCAGCGCGTCGGCCCGAAACGCCTGCGGGGTCTGGACCGAGACCAGCTCGCCGCGCGGGAGGGTCTCGAGCACCACAGCGCCGCCGGGCTCGAAGCGCACCCGCTTCACGGTGTCGCTCACCGCCAGCCCGGGGACCGCCCCGGCCACCCCCGGAGCCTCGAGCGCCCCGAGCACCGCGGCGAACAGCGCCGGAGCGGCGAGGGGGCGCGCCGCGTCGTGCACCACGACGATCTCGGCGTCCGGCCCGACCGCGCCGAGGCCGGCCCGGACCGAGGCGGCGCGGGTGGGGCCGCCCTCGACCGTGGCGTCGGCGCCGTGGGCACCCGAGCGGTCCCCGGGCGGCACGACCAGCACGACGGTGTCGCACACGGCGCGGCAGGCCTCGACCGAGCGCGCCGCGACGCTCGAGCCGGCCAGGCCGACGAACTGCTTGGCCTCGCCGAAGCGGGTGCCGGACCCTCCGGCCACGACGACCCCCCAGACCCGGCCCATCGATGGTCCTACGGCAGCGCCTCGTTCAGACGCAACTCGGCGGTCTCCTCATCGACGGCGAGGGCGAAGGTGAGCTCGGAGACGAGGATCTGGCGGGCCCGCGACAGCATCCGCTTCTCGCCGGCCGACAGGCCCTTGTCCTTGTCCCGGATGGAGAGGTTCCGGACCACCTCGGCCACCTGGTAGATGTCGCCGGAGCGCAGCTTCTCGGAGTGGTTCTTATAGCGCCGCGACCAGTTGGTCGGCATCCGGGCCTCCTTCTTGCGGAGCACCGCGAACACCTCCTCGACCTCCTCGTCGTTGATGACCTCGCGCAACCCCACGCCCTCGGTGTTGTCGGCCGGCACCATGAGGGTGAGGTCGCCGTAGGCGAGCCGCAGCACCAGGTACTCGCGCTTCTCGCCGAAGGCCTCCTTCGTCTCACGCTTCTCGACGACGGCGGCCCCGTGGTGCGGATACACGACCTTGTCCCCCACTTTGAACTTCGACTTCACCGGACTCATCGGGGCTCCTCATCATCGGCGTGCACCCGCGGGATGACGGTGCGCGTGCAGCAGGGGGTCGCGGCGGTCCCAGCGCGGGTGCTTGGGGTGGGAACGAGCCATTCTACATGACCCCCCCGCCGGATCCTCCGGCGCTCAGGCCGAGGCGATCAGCTCGAGGCGGTTGCCGAAGGGGTCGCGGACGTAGCAGCGGCCCACCCCCTCGATGAGCTCATCCCACTCGACGCCGAGCCCGGCCTCGGCGAGCCGGGCCACCAGCGCGTCGAGGTCGTCGACGACGAACGCCGGATGGGCCCGGGTGGCCGGGCGGAAGTCGGCGTCGGCGCCGAGGTGGAAGCGCACCGGGCCCGAGCGGTACCAGCGGCCGCCCCGGGCCGCCAGCACCGGGGGCTTCTCCTCGGTCGAGAAGCCGAGCACGCCGAGGTAGAAGCGGTCGGCCTCCTCCTCCCGACCGGGCGGGAGGGTGAACTGCACATGGTCGAGGGCGACGATGGCCATGGCCAGATCGTGCCAGAAGGTGGCCGCCGGAGCGGGCCCTGGTAGAACCTTTCCGCCGCGGCGAGCCCGCCGTCGCGGCGCCGGAGGTGGGCACCATCGTCGTGCAGCAGCGCCAGTCCGGGACCGCCGTGGTCACCGGGGCCTCGAGCGGCATCGGGGCCGCCACCGCCCGCGCGCTCGCGTCGGCCGGCTTCGAGCTCGTCCTCGGCGCCCGCCGCGCCGAGCGGCTGGCCGAGGTGGCGGCCGAAATTCCGGGGGCCCGGGCCCTCCCGCTCGACGTCGCCGACCCGGCCTCGGTCGTGGCCTTCTGCGAGGCGGTCCCGGACTGCCGGGTGCTCGTCAACAACGCGGGCGGCGCGCTCGGGCTCGAAGAGATCGCGTCGGCCGACGAGGCCAAGTGGCGCCAGATGTGGGAGACCAACGTGATGGGCACGCTGCGGATGACCCGGGCGCTCCTCGACAAGCTGGTCGCCTCGGGTGACGGGCTGGTGGTGAACATCGGCTCGGTGGCGGCGTTCGAGCGCTACGCGGGCGGGGCCGGCTACCACGCCGCCAAGGCGGCTCAGCGGGCCCTGACCGACGTGCTCCGGATCGAGCTGCTGGGCCGGCCCGTGCGGGTGAGTGAGATCGACCCGGGGATGGTGGAGACCGAGTTCTCGCTCGTCCGCTTCGACGGCGACGCCGAGCGGGCGGCCGGGGTCTACGCGGGGGTGGATCCGCTCACCGCCGAGGACATCGCGCAGTGCGTCGCGTTCGTCGCCACCCGGCCGAGCCACGTCGACATCGACGAGATGGTGGTGCGCCCGCGCGACCAGGCCCGCGTGCACCTGGTCAACCGGAGGCCGCCGGGCACCGGGGCCTGAACGGCCGCCGGGCCGGCCGGGCTACTCGGCCGTGCTGCCGCTCCCGGCCAGCTCCATCGGCGGGGCCTGGAACCCCTCCACCGCCGTGAAGCCGAGCGTCGGCTCGCCGTCCTCGCCCGTCTCGACGTCGACCACGATGGTCTCGCCGACCCGGAACTCCTTCCACAGGATCCGCTCCGACAGCGGGTCCTCGACCAGCTGCTGGATGGCCCGGCGGAGCGGCCGCGCCCCGAGCTGGGGGTCGTAACCGCGCTCGGCGAGCAGGGTCCGGGCGGCCGGGGTCAGCTCGACCGCGAGGCCCTGGCCGGCCAGCTGCTCGGAGACCCGGGAGAGCATGAGGTCGACGATCTCGATGACCTCCTCGCGGGAGAGCTCGTGGAAGACGATCACCTCGTCGATCCGGTTGAGGAACTCCGGCCGGAAGTGGGCCTTCAGGGCGTCGTTGACCTTGGCCTTCATCCGCTCGTAGGTGACCGCCTCGGAGTTCTTGGCGAACCCGAGCGACGCCTTGCGCAGGTCGGCCGTGCCGAGGTTGGACGTCATGATCAGCACGGTGTTCTTGAAGTCGACCGTCCGGCCCTGGGCGTCGGTCAACCGGCCGTCCTCCAGGATCTGGAGCAGCGTGTTGAACACGTCGGGGTGGGCCTTCTCGATCTCGTCGAACAGCACCACCGAGAACGGGCGCCGCCGCACTGCCTCGGTGAGCTGGCCGCCCTCCTCGTAGCCGACGTAGCCGGGGGGCGAGCCGACGAGGCGGGAGACCGTGTGCTTCTCCATGTACTCGCTCATGTCGAGCTGGATCAGCGCGTCCTCGTCGTCGAACAGGAACTCGGCCAGCGTCTTGGCCAGCTCGGTCTTGCCGACCCCGGTCGGCCCGAGGAAGATGAACGACCCGCTCGGCCGCTTCGGGTCCTTGAGGCCGGCCCGGGTGCGCCGGATGGCCCGGGACAGCGCCTTCAGCGCCTCCTCCTGGCCGATGACCCGCTTGTGCAGCTCGTCTTCCATCCGGAGCAGCTTGGCGGTCTCCTCCTCGGTGAGCCGGTAGACCGGGATCCCGGTCCAGTTGGCCAGCACCTCGGCGATGACGTCCTCGTCCACCACGTCGAAGAGGTCCACGCCCTCACGGCGCCACTCGGACTCCATCGCGTCCTTGCGGTCGAGGCGCTCCTTCTCCTGGTCCGAGAGCTTCTTCGCCTGCTCGAAGGCGCCCTTCTCGATGGCCGACTCCTTGTCGGCCCGGATGCGGGAGATCTCCTCGTCGAGCGTCTTGTAGTTGGGCGGCGTGGTCATGCGGCGGATGCGCAGCCGGCTGCCCGCCTCGTCGATCAGGTCGATGGCCTTGTCCGGCAGGTACCGGTCGGCCAGGTACCGGTCGGCCAGGTTGGCCGCGGCCACGAGCGCCTGGTCGGTGATCGTCACCGCGTGGTGCGACTCGTAGCGGTCGCGCAGGCCCTTCAAGATGTCGATCGTGAGCGACACCGAGGGCTGCTCCACCTTCACCGGCTGGAACCGGCGCTCGAGGGCGGCGTCCTTCTCCAGGTGCTTGCGGTACTCGTCGAGCGTGGTCGCGCCGACGGTCTGCAGCTCGCCGCGGGCGAGCATCGGCTTCAGGATGGAGGCCGCGTCGATCGCGCCCTCGGCCGCGCCGGCGCCGACGAGCGTGTGGATCTCGTCGATGAACAAGATGATGTCGCCCCGGGTGCGGATCTCCTTCAGGACCTTCTTCAGCCGCTCCTCGAAGTCGCCGCGGTAGCGGCTGCCCGCGACCAGCGCGCCGAGGTCGAGCGTGTAGAGCTGCTTGCCGGTGAGCGTCTCGGGCACGTCGTTGGCCACGATCCGCTGGGCGAGGCCCTCGACGATGGCGGTCTTGCCGACGCCGGGCTCGCCGATGAGCACGGGGTTGTTCTTGGTGCGCCGCGACAGCACCTGCATGACCCGCTCGATCTCGCGCTCGCGTCCGATCACCGGGTCGAGCTTCGAGTCGCGGGCCAGCTGGGTGAGGTTCCGGCCGAACTGGTCGAGCACCGGGGAGCCGGTCGGGGCGTCCGACGAGGCCGGGCCGGTGCCGGCGCCCACCGCCTCCTTGCCCTGGTACCCGGACATGAGCTGGATGACCTGCTGGCGCACCCGGCCGAGGTCGGCGCCCAGGCTCACGAGGACCTGGGCGGCGACGCCCTCGCCCTCGCGGACCAGGCCGAGCAGCATGTGCTCGGTCCCGATGTAGCTGTGGCCGAGCTGGAGCGCCTCACGCAGGGAGAGCTCGAGGACCTTCTTCGCCCGCGGGGTGAAGGGCGGCGAGCCCGACGGGGCCGAGCCGGCCATGCCGATCGTCTCTTCGACCTTCTCCCGGACCGCTTCGAGGGTGATCCCGAGCGACTCGAGGGCCTTGGCGGCGACGCCCTCACCCTCGTGGATCAGACCGAGGAGGATGTGCTCAGTCCCGATGAAGCTGTGGTTGAGCATGCGCGCCTCTTCCTGCGCGAGCACAAGCACCCTTCGGGCCCGGTCTGTGAAGCGTTCGAACACGGACCGCCTCCATCTCGGCTCTGATCCTGGGTCCCTCGGACGGTCCGAGAGCCATGGTCGAGTTACGTGCGAAGTCTACAGGTGGAGCCCCGCCAGACCCGACGCACCATTCGTGCGTGGTGCCGCTCCGTGCAGGGCCCGAGTGTCACCGTTCTCGGGGTGTCGCCTAACGTGCTCGTGGTGAACGCGGTCGAGATCCTGGGCCTTTCTGGGCTTGACCAGGAGTTGCGCCGGGTCGAGCCGATGCTCGTCTCGGCGGTGTCGACCGGCGACCCCTTCTTGGACCAGGTCGCCACGCACCTCATCAGGGCCGGTGGCAAGCGCCTGCGCCCGATGCTGGCGCTCGCGTCGGCCACCCGCGGTGAGCGCACGGCCACCGAGGAGGACCTGCTCGGGTCGGTCGCAGTCGAGCTCGTGCACCTCGCCTCGCTCTACCACGACGACGTGATCGACGAGGCCACCATGCGGCGGGGGGTGGAGAGCGTCAACAGCCGGTTCGGCAACCTCATGGCCATCGTCGGCGGCGACTATCTCCTCGCCCGGTCCGCCGAGATCGCGGCGAGCCTCGGCACCGAGATCGCGGGCCTCCTCGCCACCACGCTCGGCCTCCTGTGCCGCGGCCAGGTCTCCGAGGTGAAGACCGCGTTCTCGACCGAGCGGACCGCCGAGGAGTACTTCGACGCCATCGCCGGGAAGACCGCCGCGCTGATGGCGACGTCGTGCCGGATCGGGGCGCTCACCGGCGGCGCCACCAGGACCGAGGTGGAGGCTCTGACCGAGTTCGGGCGCAGCTTCGGGATCGTCTTCCAGCTGCGCGACGACATCCTGGACGTGGTCGCGACCAACGGCGAGCTCGGCAAGCCGCCCGGCCAGGACCTGGCCGAGGGCGTCTACACGCTGCCGGTGCTGCATGCACTGGCCGACCCCGAGATCGGGCCGGAGCTGCGCACGCTCCTCGGTCAGCCCCTCGCCCAGCCCGAGCGGGAGAAGGCCCGGGCGATGGTGGCGGCCTCCGGCGGCATCGCGGCCACCCTGGCGGCCGGCCGCGACTTCGCGGCGCGCGCCGACGAGGCGCTCGGTGGGGTGTCGGGGCCGCTCGCCGGCGCGCTCGGCGCGCTCAACGACACCCTCTTCGACGACCTCCCGGCCTAGCCGCCCGGCCGCTCCGGCCGCAGCGTCGGGAAGGCGATCACCTCGCGGATGTTCGCCGCGTCGGTGAGGAGCATCGCCAGCCGGTCGATCCCGAGGCCCATCCCGGCGGTGGGCGGCAGCCCGTACTCCATCGCCCGCAGGTATTCCTCGTCGAGCTGCATCGCCTCGTCGTCGCCGGCGGCGTGCAGCGCGGCCTGCTCGGTGAACCGGCGGCGCTGGTCGTCGGGGTCGATGAGCTCGCTGAAGGCGTTGCCGAGCTCGCGCCCGGCCAGCACCGGCTCGAAGCGCTCGACCAGCCCCGGCCCGTCGCGGTGGCGGCGGGCGAGCGGGGACACCTCCTCGGGGAAGTCGGTCACGAACACCGGGCCCCACAGCTCGGTCTCGGTCGTCTTCTCGTAGTACTCGGCCATCAGCTTGCCCGGACCCCAGGACTCCTCCACCTTGGCCCCGGTCGACGCGACCAGCGCGGCCAGCTCGTCGCGGGCCATCCGCGCGTGCACGGTCGTGCCGGTGTGCTCGTGGACCAGCTCGGCCATGGTGGCCCGCCGCCACGGCGGGGTGAGGTCGAGCTCACGGCCCTGGTACTGCAGGACGTGGGTGCCGAGCACGTCGTCGGCCACCCCGGCCACCAGCTCCTCGACCAGCACCATCATGTCGAGGTAGTCGGCGTAGGCCCAGTAGAGCTCGATCGTCGTGAACTCGGGGTTGTGCCGTGGCGAGATGCCCTCGTTCCGGAAGAGCCGGCCGATCTCGAACACCTTCTCGAACCCGCCCACCACCAGCCGCTTCAAGAAGAGCTCCGGCGCGATCCGCAGGTACAGGTCGGCGTCCAGCGCGTTGTGGTGGGTGACGAAGGGCCGCGCCACCGCGCCGCCCGGGATCGCGTGCAGGATCGGCGTCTCCACCTCGACGAAGCCCTGCGCCCACAGCCGCTCGCGCATGCGCCGCACGATCTCGGAGCGCACGAGCAGGCGCCGCCGACTCTCCTCGTTCGCCCACAGGTCCACCTCGCGCTGGCGGTACCGGGTCTCGGTGTCGGTCACCCCGCGCCACTTGTCGCCGAAGGAGCGGCGCGCCTCGGCGAGCAGCACCCAGTCGTGCACCTTGACCGACAGCTCGCCGCGCCGGGTCCGGACCACCTCGCCCCTCGCCCCCACCCAGTCGCCGAGGTTCAGGCGCACGAACGCGTCGAGCTCGTCGGTCGTCCCGGTCTGGGCGAACAGCTGCACCGCCCCGCTCGAGTCGCGCAGCTCGGCGAAGGCCACCTTGCCCTGGGTGCGCAGGAGCATGACCCGGCCGGACACCGAGACGGTGTCGCCGGACTCCTCGCCGGCCGAGAGCCCGTCCCACAGCGCCGCCACCTCGGCGGCGCGGTGGGACACCTCGTAGCGGTACGGGGGGTCGTTCACGCGCCCGCCCCGACGTTGCGCTCGTAGACGACCCGGAGGCCCTCCAGGGTGAGCCACGGCTCCACGTGGTCGACGGTCTCGGTGTACGGCGCGATCAGCTCGGCCAGGCCCCCGGTCGCGACCACGGTGGCCTGTTGGCCGAGCTCGCCCTTGATCCGCCGGCAGAGCCCGTCGACCTGCGCGGCGAACCCGTAGAGCACCCCCGACTGGATGGACTCGGCGGTCGAGCGGCCGATGACGTTGCGGGGCTCGACCAGCTCGACCCGGCGCAGCGCGGCGGCGTGCTGGAAGAGGGACTCGAGGCTGATGGACACCCCCGGGGTGATGGCGCCGCCCAGGTACTCGCCGGCCGCCGAGATGGCTTCGAAGGTGGTGGCGGTGCCCATGTCGACCACGAGCGAGGGGCCGCCGTAGAGGCGGAACGCGCCGACCGCGTTGGCGATGCGGTCGGGCCCGACCTCGCGGGGGTCGTCGTAGAGGATGGGCATCCCGCTCTTCACCCCGGGCCCGACCACGACGCAGGGGACCTTGGCGAACCAGCGCTGGGCCGTCTGACGCAGCCCGGTGGTCATGGAGGGCACCGACGAGCAGATGGCGATCCCGCTCACGGTGCTCGCGATGTCGAGGCCCTCGAGGTCGAGCAGCTGGGTCAGCAACATGGCGTGCTCGTCGGGGGTGCGGTCGGGGACCGAGGACAGCCGCCAGTGGTAGCGCAGACCGCGCAGCGGGTGGTTCTCGACGCCGATGCCGACCCCGGCCGGCTCCGCCTCGTCGGCATCGTCGTGGTCCTCGTCGCTCAGCGCGTACAGGCCGACCACCGACTCGGTGTTGCCGACGTCGATCGCGAGCAGCATCAGCCCGTCTGCTCCGGCTCCCCCGACAGGTCGAGGCCGAGGTCGAGGGCGGGCGCCGAGTGGGTGAGCGCGCCGACCGAGATGAGGTCGACCCCGGCCGCCGCGTACCGCGGCGCGCTCTCGAGGGTGATGCCACCGGACACCTCGACCAGCGTGGATCCGTCCGGCCGCAGGCCGGCCACGAGCTCCACGCAGGCCGCGGCCTGCTCGGGGCTCATGTTGTCGAGCAGCACCGACGACGCGCCCGCCCGGCACGCCTCGTCGACCTGTTCGATCCGCTCGCACTCGATCTCCACGTTGCGGCCCGGCCACATCGCCCGTGCCGAGCGCACCGCCTCGGTGATGCCGATGCCGGCCAGGTGGTTGTCCTTCACGAGGACGGCGTCGAAGAGGCCGAAGCGGTGGTTGTGGCCCCCGCCGGCACGCACGGCTGCCTTCTCCAGCGCGCGCAAGCCGGGCGTGGTCTTGCGGGTGTCGAGGACGCGGGTGGCCGGGTTGGCGGCGTGCACCGCGTCGACGAATCGCCGGGTGAGCGTGGCGATCCCCGACAGCCGCCCGAGGAAGTTGAGCGCGGTGCGCTCGGCGGTGAGGATCGAGCGGAGCGGCCCGCTCACCTCGGCGACCGCGGCGCCGGCCGGTGCCGACGACCCGTCGGGCAGGTGCCAGACGACCTTGACGGTCGGGTCGACCAGGGCGAACGCCTCCCGCGCGCACAGCTCGCCGGCGATCACGCCGGCCCGGCGCGGGACGATCACGAGGGTGGCGTGCCGAGCCGCCGGGACGAGGGCGGCGCTCAGGTCCCCGAGCTCGCCGAGGTCCTCGTCGAGCGCGGCCTGCACAGCGCGGCGCACCGCGTCGAGCGGCGGGTAGGGGTCGAGTGTCACGCTGCGACGGTCTAGCCGCGGGCGGGGGCGGAGGCGTGCACCAGCCGGCATCGCCAGGCGGGGTCGGGCGCGGGGAAGTCGGCCCGCGTGTGCGCGCCGCGGCTCTCCGTCCGAGTGGTGGCCGAGGCGAGGAGCGCCGCCGCGACGGTGAGAAGGTTGCGGAGCTCGTCGCCCGGGTCGCTCGAGTTGTCGGCGGAGCGACGCCAGACCTCGACCACCTCGCCGAGGGCGACGCCCGCCGCCGCGAGCGACGACGCACTGCGGACCACCCCGGCGCCGGCGGTCATGGCGAACTGCAGCCGGCTGCGGGCCTTGGCCATTTCGCCGCGCTCGGTTCCCCCCTGGGCGCCCAGATCAAGGCCGAGCGCGACCGGCTCGGCGACCGGCCGGCCGGGGATCTCGACGTGGTCCCCGCCCAGGACCGCCCGCATGGCCCCGGTCGCCTCGGGGCCCGGGACGCCCGCCAGCACCGCCTCGGCCATCCGGGCGCCGAAAACCATGCCCTCGAGCAGGGAGTTGGAGGCGAGGCGGTTCGCCCCGTGCACCCCGGTGCACGCGGTCTCGCCGGCCGCCCACAGCCCGGACAGCGCGGTGGCGCCCCGGAGGTCGGTGACCACCCCTCCCGACAGGTGGTGGGCGGCCGGGGCGATCGGCAGCCAGTCCACCGCCGGGTCCAGCCCGACCTGGGCAAGCGAGGCGGCGATAGTCGGGAACCGCACGTCGAAGTGCTCGAGCCCAGTGGCGTCGAGCCACAGGTGGTCAGTGCCCTCGGCGGCCATCCGCTCGGCCATCGCCCGGCTGACCACGTCGCGCGGGGCCAGCTCGTCGACGAAATGCTCGCCACGGCCGTCGCGGAGCAGCGCCCCGTGGCCGCGCAGCGCCTCGGAGAGGAGCGGCCGGGGCATGGCCGGGTGGTGCAGCGCGGTCGGATGGAACTGCACGAACTCGATGTCGGCCACCGGGACGCCGGCCCGCAGGGCCATCGCGACACCGTCGCCGGTGGCCTCGGGGGGGTTGGTGGTGACGGCGAACAGCTGGCCCACCCCACCGGTGGCCAGGAGGACGTGGGTCGCCTCGATCTCGACCGGCCCCCCTCTCGGCGGCCGGGCCAGCACGCCGCGGCACCGACCGCCCTCGACCAGGAGGTCGAGGGCGAACCATCGCTCGAGGACCGCCCCGGCCGACGAGCGGGTCGCGTCCACGAGCGCCCGCTCGACCTCGGCACCGGTGGCCGCCCCGCCCGCGTGGACCACCCGGGGCCGCGAGTGGCCGCCCTCGCGGGACAGCGACAGGTCGCCCGTGGCCTCCCGGTCGAACGCTGCGCCCATGGCGATGAGCTCGTTCACCCGGGCCGGCCCCTCGTCGACGAGAACGCGGACCGCGTCGACGTCGCACAGACCGGCGCCGGCGGCGAGCGTGTCGGCCAGGTGGAGATCGGTCGAGTCCTCGTCGCCGCCGAGCACCGCCGCCACCCCACCCTGCGCCCAGCGGGTCGCGGTTTGGGACAGCTCGCCCTTCGTGAGCACCCCCACGTGTGGCGCCCTCGGGTCGTCGGCGAGTCGCACCGCCGCCGACAGTCCGGCCACACCGCTGCCCACGACGAGGACGTCGAAGGGGCCGGGGGGGCGCACGGAGACGGGCACCACCTACTTCGGAGCCGACGTGGCGCCCACGAGGACCGGCTCCCGGACCACCGTGGCCCGCGCCGTCTCCACCGGTGCGTTGTCGATCAGACGGACGGCACCGACGCGGGCGGCCACCAGCAGGCGCAGCGCCCGCCGGCCGTCGAGCACCGGCGGGGTGCGCAGGGTGTGTGCGTCGACCACCGCGCCGTAGTCGAGCGCCACCAGGGGCTCGGTCGCGACCACCGACGCCAGGAGGTCGGCCACCGCGCCCGGGCGCCGCTCGCCCGACGCGATCGCCGAGCGGGCGGCCGAGAGCGCCCGCCAGAGCACCGTGGCGGCCCGCCGCTCCTCGGGACCGAGCAGGGTGTTCCGGCTGGAGAGGGCGAGGCCATCGGCCTCGCGCACGGTCGGGCCCCCGACCACCTCTACGGCGAAGCTGAGGTCCCGGGCCAGTCGGCTGACCACGGCCAGCTGCTGGAAGTCCTTCTCACCGAAGTAGGCCCGGCACCGGCCGGCGAGGGAGAACAGCTTCGCGACCACGGTGGCCACCCCGTCGAAGTGCCCCGGCCTCGCCTCGCCCTCCCACCCCTCGGCCTCGGCGGCGACCGACACCACCGTGGCGGGCGGCTCGGGCCAGTCCGGGTACATCTCGGTGACCCCGGGCGCGAACACCACGGCGACACCGAGGGCGCGGCACCGCTCGAGGTCGGGGGCGAGGGTGCGGGGGTAGCGCTCGAGGTCGGTCGGATCCCCGAACTGCAGCGGATTGACGAAGATGGTCACGGCCACCAGGTCGCACTCGCCGGCTGCCCGCGCGATGAGCGACTCGTGGCCGGCGTGCAGGGCGCCCATCGTCGGGACCAACCCGACCGAGCGGCCCTCGCACCGGGCCGCCTCGAGCGTCGAGCGGAAGGTGGACGCGGAGTGGAGGACCTCCATCTCAGACCCCGGCCCGCACCCGGTCGGCCGGCTGGTCGGCCTCCGGTCCGTCCATCTCCTCGCTCCCGACGCGCCGGGCCGGTCCGGGCTTGCCGACGAGGCGGTTGGCCAGGGCGACGCCGGCGTGGTAGCCGGGCCGCTCGTCCTCGGGGAGGGCGCGGGTGTGGCGCTCGAGGGTCGCCCAGTCGCCGCGGGCCGCCGGGCCGGTGAGCGCGGCGGCGGGGCCCAGTCGGGCGACGTCGTCGATGGCGGCGCGCGACAGGTCCAAGAACGCGTCGACCCCGAGCCCGGCCGACGCGGCGATGCGCTCGACCTGGCCGAGCAACGCCACCACGTGGTTCGCGGCGACGCAGGCCGCCGCGTGGTACGCGGGTCGGTCGGCGTCGGCCACCGCGAAGGGCCGGCCGCCGAGCGCCCGCGCCATCTCCTCGGCGTCGGGGTCCCCGGCCACCGCGAAGGTGGCCCCCCGCAGGCGGGCGGCGCCGATCGCCGGGGTGGGCAACGGCACGAGCGGGTGCAGCGAGGCGCGCCGCAGGTGGGGCCCGAGCGCGTCCAGCCCGAGTGACGCGGCCAGGTGCACGACCACGCAGGCGGGATTCGGGCGGACCGATCCCGCGACGGCGGCGACCGTGTCGTCGGGTGTCGCGATGACCAGCACGTCGACGCCGCGTGCGGCGTCCGCGGGGTCGTCGCGCCGGCCGAGGACCGGCTCGACGCGGTACCCGGCGTCGGCGAGGGCACGCGCGAGGGACAGCCCGGCCCGGCCGGGACCGATGATTCGGACGGACTTCACGAAGACCTCCTTGGCGTTCCAACCCCGTAGGTGTCGGTCGCCTTCAGCGATCAGGGTGCGTCGTAAACGCGCTCAGTGTACCCACACGCCTCACCGCGCCGACAGCCGACTCCAGCGCGCCGTCAGGGACGAGCTCGGGGGCCAGGTCGGCGAGCGGGGCGAGCACGAACCGCCGCTCGAACATCCGGGGATGGGGCACCACCAGCTCCTCGTCGGACACCGCCTCCTCCCCGACCAGGAGGACGTCGGCGTCGAGGGTCCGGGGCCCAAAACGCACGGTCCGCTCCCGCCCGGCGTCAGCCTCGACGGCCCGGCACCGCTCGAGCAGCTGGTGGGCCGAGTCGGTGGTCCGGAGCTCCACGACCACGTTGAGGTACCGGTCCTGGGCGGGCCCACCGACCGGCTCGGTCTCGTAGACGGGCGACACGCCCACCACGTCCCCGGCGGCGGCGAGCAGGGCGGCGGCCCGTTCGAGCTGGGCCGTGCGGTCGCCGAGGTTCGAGCCGAGCCCGACGAACGCGCGGCGGGCCGTCGTCACCCTGCCTCGGCGTCCCCTCCGGCCGGGCCCCGCACGACCCGGACCCCGACGGTGGCCACGTCCTCACCGATGGGGGGTCTGAGCTTCCGCACCGTGACCCCCACTCGGCCGATCCGCGGGTCGAGGTCGGACACCGCGTCGGCGACCTTGCCCGCAACCGCCTCGAGCAGCCGGAACGAGTGCCCGCGCACCACCTCGGCGGCCCGCTCGACGACCGCGCCGTAGTCGACCGTGTCCTCGAGCCGGTCGCTCCCGGCCGGACCCTGCGCGTCGAACCAGACGTCGAGGTCGAGCTCGAAGGGCTGCGGGCGGTCGCGCTCCTCGGGCAGCGCGCCGTGGGTCGCGACGACCCGCAGCCCGCGGACCTCGATCCGGTCCCGCCTCACCCCGCGAACCGGGGCGACGGGCCGTGCACCGCCACCACGAGCTCCCGGCCGGCCGGCCCCATCTGGCGGCCGATCATGTGCTCGACCATCGCGACAGCCTGCGGGGTGGTCGGGATGCGTCCCGACCAGACGAGGAACCCCGCGACGACCCCCATGACCCGGTCGCCGAGCTCCTCTTGGTGCATGAGGACCCGCTTGCCGGCGCCGAGGGAGTCGGCCAGGTCGGTGTAGCACTCCTCGAGGACCGCCCTCGGGTCGACCCCGTGGACGAGCGGGTAGTGCGCCCAGACCAGCTCGCCCTCGTCGTACGCGTGCAGGTTGTGCGGCGAGGGGAGGAGCGAGATGACCCGGTCGAACCCCTGGACCCGCAGCCAGATGATCTCCTCCTGGCGCCGCACCCGGCGGTGGTTGGGCGCGAAGCCCCCGGGGCGCTCGCTCACCGCGAATCGGTCCTTCAGCACCCAGGTGAAGTTGCGGGGCACGATGCCGGCCGCCCACTTGCCCTTCACCATGTCGAATCGTCCCCACGCATCACGCCGGTACCCCTTCCCGCTCGCCCGCCCGTCCGACGAGACGGGCCGCCTGGACCGCCGCCGCCACGTCGTGGACGCGGACCATGTGGACGCCCTCCGCCATGGCCCAGGTGCTCGAGGCGAGGGTCCCGTCGGCGCGCTCGGCGGGGGGCAGCGGGTCCTCCCCCGGCGAACCGATCACTCCCAGGAACCACTTGTGGGACGTGCCGACGAGCACGCGCGCGCCGCGCGCTTCCGCCGCGCCGACCAGCTCGCCGATGTGCGCGAGGAGCGAGAGGTTGTGCCCGACCGTCTTGCCGAAGCCGATCCCCGGGTCGAGCCACACCTCGTCGACCCCGGCGGAGCGCGCCCGGTCCAGAAGGGCGAGAAGGTGGGTGCGCACCTCGGCCACCACGTCGCCATAGCGGGGGTCGCGCTGCATGTCGGACGCGGTCCCCTGGCGGTGCATCGCCACCCAGCCCACGCCGCACTCGGCCGCCAACGGCCACAGTTCACCCGACACGTCGTTGACGAGGACGGCACCGGCTTCGACGGCCGCCCGGGCCACGCCCGGCTTGACCGTATCGATCGAGACCCGGCCGAGGGGGGCGAGCGCCTCGACCACCGGGAGGACCCGGCGGAGCTCCTCGGCCTCGACGACGGCGATCGCCCCCGGCCGGGACGACTCTCCGCCGACGTCCACCACGTCCGCACCGTCGTCGAACATCGACCGCCCCCGGGCGACTGCAGTGTCAGTGTCGAGGTAACGGCCGCCGTCGAAGAAGGAGTCGGGGGTCACGTTGACCACGCCCATGACCGAAGGACGGCCGTCAGTTGCACCCTCCACGGTCGCAGCGTAGGCGACCGGCTCGATGGCCCGGCCGGGATCGGAGCGGAAATTTCGGGCCGGACGGTGCCTCAGCGCCCGTGGACGCGCAGCCTCAGCGACCGTGGACGAACTGCATCGCCTCGGCGCGCGTGGCCGGGTCCATCCGGAACAGGCCGCGGACCGCCGAGGTGACCGTCTGGGTCCCGGGCTTCTTCACCCCGCGCATCGACATGCACAGGTGCTCGGCCTCCACGACCACGAGGACCCCCCGGGGGTCGAGCGCGGACTCGATGGCGTCGGCGATCTCGGTGGTCATCCGCTCCTGGACCTGGAGGCGCCGCGCATAGCCCTCGACCAGACGGGCCAGCTTCGAGATCCCGGTGATGCGGCCGTCGGAGTTGGGGATGTAGGCGACGTGGGCCCGGCCGATGAACGGGACGAGGTGGTGCTCGCACAGCGACGCGAACGGGATATCGCGGACCATCACCATCTCGTCGTGCTCGGCCGCGAAGGTCACGGTCACGTGACGGCCGGGGTCGTCGCCCAGGCCCGAGAACAACTCCTCATACATCGCCGCCACCCGGGCGGGGGTCTCGACCAGCCCGTCGCGCGAGGGGTCTTCGCCGATCGCCTCCAGGATTTCCGCGATCGCCTTCTCCACCCGGGCGGTGTCGACCCCCACCGGCTCAGACCCCCGAGGCCTTGTAGACGTGCACGGCCCGCAGATTCCGGTAGCGCTCGTCGACGTCGAGCCCGTAACCCACGACGAACGCCGACGGGATGGTGAAGCCGACGTAGCGGAGGTCGAGCGGGACCCGCTGCTCGCCCTCCTTCACCAAGAGGGCGCACACCTCGAGGCTCGCCGGCTGGCGCGCCGCCAGGTACCGGCGCAGGTAGTTGAGCGTGAGGCCGCTGTCGATGATGTCCTCCACCACCAGCACGTGGCGGCCGGCCAGGTCGGCGTCGAGGTCCTTCACGATCCGCACCACCCCGGAGGTCCTGGTCGCGCTCCCGTAGGAGGAGACGGCCATGAAGTCGACGTCGACGGGCAGGTCGATGGCGCGGGCCAGGTCGCTCATGAAGATCATGGCGCCTTTCAACACACCCACCAGCAGCGGCGCCTCGTCGGCGTAGTCGGCGGTGATGGCGGCACCGAGCTCGAGCACCCGTTCGGCCAGGGCCTCGGCGGTGACCACCGGCTCGCCCACCTCGGTCAGGCCCCAGCTCGGCACCGACGAAACGGCACGCTCCGTCTTCACCGGCCGAACCCTACCGGACCCCTCCCCGACGGCCAGGCGGGAGGCCGAGCGTCGGACGGTACGGCCGCCCTCCACCTGCGTCGCCACCCGTCGCCCGGCCGCGACGTCGAGGACGCGTGCGACCGCGGCCGAGCTCGGGGGATGGGCGTCGGCTGTGGAGGGCGCGAGCCATCCGCGCACCGCCCGGCGCGCCAGTGCGACCGGCGCGTCGCGCAGCGCCCGGGTGTCCGCCGGGTCCGGCACCACATCGGCGGTCAGGGCGGTCAGCAGCGCCGCGTCGTCGCGCAGCAGCGCCGCCTGGCGGGCGAGGATCGGCACCGGGTCGCGACGGGCGATCGCCGCGCACAGCGGCAGCAGCTCGTGGCGCACCCGGTTGCGGAGATGGCGGGGGTCCTCGTTCGACGGATCGCGCACCGGGTTCAGCCCGATCGATCGGCACAGCCCCTCGGCCTCGTGGCGACGCAGGGCGAGCATCGGGTGGCGGGGGCCCGGGACCATGGCGGCCAGCCCGTCCAGCCCGGCCCCCCGCAGGAGATTGCAGAGCATGGTCTCGGCCTGGTCGTCCATCGTGTGGCCGGTGGCCACCTCGGGCGGGAGGACTCCGAAGCGGGCGGCCCGGGCCCGGGCCTCGAGGTTCGGCCCCTCGGCAACGAGCACCCGCTCGGCCCGGAAAGAGGCACCGAGCCGCCGGGCGGCGTCCGCCACGACCGCCGCCTCGTCGGACGACCCCGGACGGAGCCCGTGGTCGACGTGCACCGCGGTGACCCGGCAGCCGGCGGCGACGGCCAGCGCCAGCAGGGCGAGCGAGTCGGGTCCGCCGGACACCGCGCAGACGAGCTCGGCGCCGGCGGGAGGGAAGGTGCAGCGCCCGAGGAGCGAGGCCACCTCCTCGGGCCACCCGGTCGGGGCGGTCCCGAGGACGGTCGAGCTCACCCGGCCAGGGCTGCGGGCGAGACCCGTCGGACCCAGGTCGTCGGGTCGCGGATCTCGGCCAACGAGGGCAGCCACTCGGGGCCCTGCCACACCCGGTCGAAGAGCCGACGGCCGCCCGCCTTCTCCACGGAGCGCACGAACTTCTCACCCTCGGCGTACTGGCGGAACTTCGCCTCGAGCCCGAGGATCTGTTGGAGGAGCCGCGCGGGCCCGCGCACCGACTCGCGGCGCTGTCGGAGCACCTCACTGAAGTGGGCGGCACCCGGCACCGCCTCGGCACCAGCGCGGTCCATGGTGACGTCGCCGTGCCCCTCGAGCAGGCTCATGAGGGCCTGGATGCGCTGGAGCGCCTCCAGCTGGTCGTCGGTCGCGACCAGCCCGATCATCCCGGCGTCCCGCAGCGGGCTGCGGCCCGCCCGGATCTCGGTGGCGGCGCGGCGCACGGCTTCGGCCAGCCGCCGCGGGTCGGAGCCGAGCGGCTCGAGGCCCGCTTCGACGAGCGACAGGAAGTACGAGCGCAGCCACGGCACGGCCATGAACTGGGCCCGGTGGGTGAGCTCGTGCAGCGCCAGCCACAGCCGGAACTCGGCCGGGTCGAAGCCCTGGCGCGCCTCGAGCGCGGCGACGTTCGGGCCGACGAAGTACACGATGTCCTGCTGCTCCTCGTCGACGCCGTCGGTCAACAAGAGGTCGTACTGGCCGAGCACCCGGGTGGACATCCACGCCAGCACGAGGCCCAGCTGGGTCCCGGTCATCGATCGCGACACGCCGCTCAGCTGGCGGGCCAGGCCGGGGGCGGCCGAGGCGAGTGGCGAAGGCGGTTTGTTGGCCGCCACCTTGGCGAGCGTGGGGCCGAGGAGGCGCTGGAACGACCCGATGTTGGCGGTGACCCAGTCGGGACGGTCGATCACCTTGCCCCGGGCCGGGCTCCCAGGCGCCAGCCCCGTCGCCTCGGCCACCAGGCGCTCGGCCCGCACCGTCATCTCGTCGAAGTCGCGCTGCATGGCGGCGCGCCGGTAGGCGGTCGGCGTCGTCGCACGGCCGGACCCCCAGCGGGCGACCCGGTCGGCGAGGGCCCAGTCGATGAGCGACGGCTGCTCCGAACGGCCGCTCTCGTCGCTCATGGGTTCACCGGCGGCTACCGGACTCCGGCCCGGCGCTGGCCGCCTCGGCCTCGATCAGGCGCGCGATGCGCTCGCGCAGCGCGTCGGGGACGTGGTCCTTGCAGCGGTTGGCGATCACCTGTCGCAGCTCGGTCTCGAATCCCGCCGCGTCGGCACACGGGGCGCAGTAGTCGAGGTGCTCGGCGATCTGGGTGCGACGATCCTCGGTGAGCTCGCCGTCGAGGTAGTGGTAGAGCTGGTGGATCGCCGAACCGCAGTCCGTGCCGGTTCCCCACTCCTCAGCCATCTCGCCACCCATCGCGGGCCCCTCGCTCACTCGTTCCGCCCCGGCGCCGAACCGACCAGGCCCCTCGACTCCGCAAAGTCGTGCAACGCCTTCTGCAGCGCCCTTCTTCCCCGGTGGATGCGGCTCATGACCGTCCCGATGGGTACGTCGGTGATCTCGGCGATCTCCTTGTAGGAGAAGCCCTCGACGTCGGCCAGGAGGACCGCCATCCGGAACGCCTCGGGGAGCGACTCGATCGCCGACTTCACCTCGTCGTCGGTGAAGCTGGCCAGTGCCTCCTCCTCGGCGCTGCGACTGGACGCAGCTTCGGAGTTCGGCGAAAGCCGGTGGTACAGGTAGAGGTCCTCGACGTCCTCCACATCGGCCACCTCGGGGCGCCGCTTCGCCGCCCGGTACGAGTTGATGTAGGTGTTGGTGAGGATCCGGTACAGCCAGGCCCGCAGGTTGGTGCCCTCGGTGAAGCCACCGAAGCCCCGGTAGGCCCGCAGATAGGTCTCCTGGACCAGGTCCTCGGCGTCGGCGGGGTTGCGCGTCATCCGGAGCGCCGCGCTGTACAGGGCCGGCATGTGCTCCATGGCGAGCTCGGTGAAATGGGCCTGGTCGGCCATGTGGGCACCCTAGTCATCCGGCCGTCCGGCCCGGCACCGGGGTGCCCAGGGGACGGCCCACTAACCTGATTCGGCGCATGTCCCCCTCCGACGCACGGGTCCACCTCGACACCGCGAGCCCGTCCCGTGTGGCTGGTCGCGACGGCCTCGACCTCCTGACCTGGGACGGGCTCGACGACCTGGGGATCGAAGCGGCGGTGACCACCCGCCACGGCGGGGTCTCGATCGATCCCTTCGCCTCGCTCAACCTCGCCCTGCACGTCGGCGACGACCCCGCGGCGGTGCTCGAGAACCGGCGGCGGGCCGCGGCGGCTCTCGGCGCGTCGGTTGACGACCTGGTCGTGGCGAACCAGGTCCACGGCACCCGTGCCGCGGCGGTCGGCGACGCCGATCGCGGTCGCGGGGCCCGCTCCGCCGACACCGCCCTCGTCGAGGTCGACGCGATGGTCACCGCGGCGCCCGGCGTGGTCCTCACGGTCCTCGTCGCCGACTGCGCGCCGGTCGTCCTCTTCGACCCCGAGGCCCGGGTGCTCGGGTGCGCGCACGCGGGCTGGAGAGGGGCGCTGCATGGCGTCCTCGAGTCGACGCTGGACTCGATGGCGGCGCTCGGGGCGACACCCCGGCGGACGGTCGTCGCGGTCGGGCCGACGATCGCCGCCGACGAGTACGAGGTCGGCCCCGACGTCGTCGACGCCGCGCTGGCCCACCTCGGAGCGGGGTCCCCGACCTGGCGGCCCGGCCGGGCCGGCCACTTCTTCTTCGATCTCGCCTCCACCGTGCGGGCGGTCCTCGTCCGGGCCGGGGTGCCCGCCGCCCAGATCGTCGACACGGGGGTCCGGACCGGGCCGCCCGGCCCGTTCTTCAGCGCCCGTCAGGAAGGGACATGCGGGCGCTTCGGGCTGCTCGCCCGGATCCGCTCGTGAGCGCCGAGCCCTTCTCCTACCGGGGCCACGAGCTCGACACGGCCACCGGGACCCTCACCTGCCGCTACTCGCTCGGGCCCCGGTCGTTCGTCGAGCGCGTGGAGCTCGGCAAGGGTGACTGGGACACGCCGGCGGCGGCCGAGGCGGCCCGCCTCGCCTACCTCCTGACCGGGGTCTCGTACTACAAGACCGCGGCGCCGCCGGTGGTCGACGTCGACGTCGCCCTCCGGAGCGCCGAGCGCGCGCTCCTCGAGGACTTCTATCGCAAGGGTCTCGGCGAGTTCGCCTTCCGCAATCGGCTCGACCTCGCGGCCCTCGAGATCAGGGCGGCGGTCTCGGCGGCGCCGCCGGTGGCCCCGACGCGACCGACCGGCCGCCCGCTCGTCCCCTTCGGCGGCGGGATCGACTCGATCGTGGCCGTCGAGGAGGTGCGGCGGGGCCATCCCGGCGCCTCCCTCTTCGTGGTCTCCCCCCCGGACGCGCCGTTCGCGGCGATCGAGCGGGTGGTGCCGGTGACCGGCCTGCCGGTCGTGCGGGCGACCCGGCATCTCGACCCCCAGCTGCTCGAGCCCGAGTCGGTCACCGGGTTCCTCCAGGGGCACGTCCCGATCACCGGTGTGATCACCGCCCTGGCGGTGTTGGCGGCGGCCGGGACCGGGCATGACACCGTCGTGATGTCCAACGAGTGGTCGGCCTCCGCGGGCAACCTGGTCGTCGACGGCACAACCGTGAACCACCAGTACTCGAAGAGCCGGGAGTTCGAGACCGCGTTCGCGCACGCCCTCGGTGCCGCGTTGGGCGAACGGCCCCGGGCGTTCTCGCTGCTGCGTCCGTACACCGAGCTGTGGGTGGCCGAACGGTTCGCCCGATTCCCCGAGTACCACCCGCACTTCCACAGCTGCAACCGGGCCTTCACGACCGATCCGGCCCGGCGGCTCGAACGTTGGTGCGGCGAATGTGACAAGTGTTGCTTCATCGACCTCGTGCTGGCCCCGTTCCTCGCCCGCACCGAGCTCGAGTCGATCTTCGACGGGCGCGAGCCGCTGGCCCGTCCACAGCTGGCCGAGCGGTTCGCGGTCCTCGTGGGCCTCACCCCGGACCCGAAGCCCTTCGAGTGCGTGGGCGAGGTGGGCGAGTGCGCGGCGGCCGCCGTGCTCGCGGCGGCCCGGACCGACCGCGCCGGCACCGAGATCCTGCAGCGACTGTCCTCCCAGCTGCCGGCGGTCGGGCCCGCCGACACCGCCGGCCTGCTCGCCCCGCACCGCCCCCACGACATCCCCCAGGACTTTGCCCCCCAAGATCTGCTGGTCTGACCTGGCCGGGGCGGCCGTCGGCGTCTGGGGCCTCGGGGTCGAGGGCGGCGCCAACCTGCGCAAGCTGCTCGCCCTGGGCGCCGCGCCGGTGATCGTCGACGACCACCCCGCGGCCGCCTCCGCCGAGGGGATCCCGATCCGGTCGACCGCCGGCGGCGGATGGGAGGCCCTCTCGCGCTGCGAGGTGGTGGTGAAGACACCGGGGATCAGCCGCTACCGCCCGGACGTGTCGGCACTGGAGGATCAGGGCGTCGCGGTGGTGGGCGGCCTCGGACTGTGGCTCGAGGAGGCGGACCGCGAGCGGGTGGTCTGCATCACGGGCACGAAGGGCAAGAGCACGACCACCTCGATCGTCGGACACCTGCTCGCCGGGCTCGGCCACCCCTGCCTCGTCGGAGGGAACATCGGGCGGGTCCCCTACGACCCCGAAGTCGACCAGGGCAGCGAGTTCACCGCGGTCGAGGTGTCCAGCTTCCAGGCGACCGACCTCACCTGCGCCCCGCCGGTCGTCGCGGTCACCTCGCTGCACCCCGACCACCTCGACTGGCACGGCAGCGTCGAGCGTTACTACGCGGACAAGCTGTCGCTGTGCACGCGTCCCGGCGCGTCGCTCACGATCGCCAACGGCACGAGCCCGGAGCTGCGGCGCGAGGCGGCCCAGCTCGGGCCCCAGGTCGAGTGGGTGAATGACGCACCGGACCGCTGGGTCGGGGCGCTCGGGCTCCTCGGGTCGCACAATCGGATCAACGCGCGGATCGCCCGCGCCTGTCTCGCGGCGCTCGGCGTGCCCGGGCTCGACGACGACGCGCTCCTTCGGGCGGCCCGCGGTTTTGTCCCGCTCGACAGCCGGCTCCGGGAGATCGGGACGGTGGGCGGGGTCAGCTTTGTCGACGACAGCCTGTCGACGAACGCGCTCGCGTCGATGGCCGCCCTGGACGCGTTCCAAGGGCGGCCGGTCGCCCTCGTGGTCGGCGGGGCCGACCGGGGCATCGACTACGCGCCGCTGGCCGAGCGCATCGCCGCGCGTCCCGACCCGACCTATGTCGTCACCCTTCCGGCCAACGGCCCGCGGATCCGGGTCGCCATCGAGGAGGCGGTGGAGCGGGTCGGGTCGGACGCCACCGAAATCCACGACACCGGCGACCTCGACACCGCGGTGGCCAAGGCGTACGCATGGGCGACGCCCGGCGCGGTCATCCTCCTCTCGCCGGGCGCGGCGAGCTTCGGCCAGTTCCGCAACTACAAGGAGCGGGCCGAGGCCTTCCGCCGGGCGATGGAGCGGCTGGCCGCGTCCTGAGGGTCGGCCCGATCAGCCGAACAGCACGCTCGGATTGAGAATGCCGTCGGGGTCGAGCGCCCGCTTGATCGCGCCGAACGCTTCGATCTCGGCGTCGGAGCGGTTCAGCCGGAGCCATCGCCGCTTGGCCGTGCCGATCCCGTGCTCGGCGCTCACCGACCCTCCGAACGACGCGGCCAGCTGGAAGACCGCCTCGTCGACGTCGTCGTCGTCGGGATCCACGCCGGTCAGGTTCACGTGGATGTTGCCGTCGGCGGCGTGCCCGAACAGCCAGACCTCGGCGGCCGGCCGGAGCGCCGCCACGACCGGCGGGACGCGCTCGACGAACTCCCGCAGCGAGGAGACGGGCACCGAGATGTCGAGCTTGTGCGGTGTCCCCCGGCGATTGATCGCCTCGGTGTGGCCCTCGCGGTAGCGCCACAGCTCGACGGCCCGGGCCCCGTCGGGAGCGACGACCGCGTCGGCGACGCCCGGCACCGACGCGACCGCCTCCGAGAGTGCCGGGGTCGGGTCGCGGTCGTCGGCCGCCTCCACCAGGAGGTAGGCGGCATGGGCGCGGTCGAAGGGGTCGGGCAGCCCGAGCTCCGTCCGGACGAGCGTCATCCCGGCCGCGAAGAAGAGCTCGGCCGCCGAGAGCGAGGTGAGCGCCCGGCGCAGCGTCGACGCGGCCTCGACGGCCGCCCCCGCGTCCCCGAAGGCGAGGAGCGCGACCACCCGCTCGGGACTCCGCGGCACGAGCCGCACCCGCGCCTCGGTCACGACGCCGAGAGTCCCCTCGCTGCCGCACAGGAGCCCGGCCAGGTGGTACCCGGTGTTGTCCTTGAGCAGCCCCTGCATGTGGGAGACCACGAGGCCGCTGCCGAGCACCGAGCTGACCCCGAGCAGCTGGGCGCGGGTGTCGCCGTAGCGGAGCACCCGGACCCCACCGGCATTGGTGGCGACCGTCCCGCCGACCGTCGCGCTGTCCCGGCTGGCGATGTCGACCCCGTAGTCCCAACCGGCGGCTCGCGCCGCGGCCTGCAGGTCGCCCAGGGTCGTCCCGGCACCGACCGTCGCCTGCCCGTCCGTCGCGTCGACCTCGATCCCGGTCAACCGGCGGAGGCTGCAGATCACCTCGCCGGCGAGCGGCACCGCGCCCCCCGAGAGCCCGGTGTTGCCGCCCTGCAGCGCGAGGCCGACCCCGTGGCGACGGCACAGCCCGACGACCGCCTGCACCTCGTCAGTCGATCCGGGCCGCACCACCGCCGGCGTCGAACCGACGAACCGGCCGGTCCAGTCCGTCGCGTAGCCCGAGGTCACGTCCGGATCGGTCAGCACGTGGCCGGAACCGACGATCTCGGTGAGGGCGCGGACCACCGACGGCTCGAGTTTCGTCATGCCGGCGAAGCGGGCCACACGGCCGCTGGTGGCCGCCGAGACATGGTCGCGATCGTCAGGCCAGCACCCGGCGCCGGAAGTTCTTGAGCCCGATGGTGAGGAAGAGGACTCCGAAGCCGACGACGACCGGGTAGATCACGTACAGGTGGATGTGGGGACTGCTCGTGAAGACCGCTCGCATCCCCTCGTTCACGTAGATGAGCGGGTTGACGAGCACGAGCGTCTGGAGCCAGTGCCAACCTCCCACGGTGACCGGGGCGAGGCGCGTCCAGCCGTAGTAGGTCCCGCCGAGGAACGTGATCGGCAGGATGATGAACCCGAACATCAGACCGATGTTCCGTGGCTCGAAGCTCGTGCCCAGCACGAGACCGAGCCCCGCCATCGCGATGCACGCCAGCGGGACGAGGGTGAGGATCAGCAGCCAGTGCAGGTGGAGGTGGGCCTCGACACCCGGCGCGTGCACAACCGCTGCGATCGGCAGGACGATGACCGCCGACAGGACCGCTTGGGCCGCCCCTGACAGGACCTTGGCGATCGCCACCAGCCAGATCGGGCACGGAGCCTGGACACGGTCCTCGATCTCCCTGGTGAACCCGAACTCCTGGGACATCGCCAGGGCGATCGACTGGACCCCCTGGAACATGATCGAGATCCCGACGACGCCCGGGACGAGAATGGTCGCGAACGCAGACTCCTCGGTGGTGCCCCGACCCCCGATCCCCTGCCCGATCTTCGGGAAGACGTAGAGGAAGACGAAGCAGAGCAAGAACGGCTGGATCAGCGTCCGCAGCACGAACTCCCAGATGTGCTTGCGCAGGACGACGAGGTCGCGGAGGAGGAGGGCCCCGAGCGCGGTCCAGCTGGCGGCGCTCACCGAACGGAGCGGGCGATCCCCGATCCGACCCGGAGTCGTAGCTTTCACGACCGAGGTCCCGGTCACTCCCGGAGCTCCCTTCCGGTCAGGTTGATGAACACCGTCTCGAGCGTCGTCTCCGAAATTGAGAGGTCGACGATTTCGAAGCCGTCGCGCTCGGCCAGAGAGACGATCCCCGGCACCACCCGGGGGCCGCCCTTCACGTGGAGCTCAATGCTGCTGCCGTGGACGCGGTGCCGGGTCACCCCTTCGATCCCGTCGTTCAGGAGCTGCTCCAAGCGAACTGGATCGCCGCTCGTCCGCATCGTGACCACGGTGTCAGCGGCGAGGCTCAGCTTGAGCTGCTCAGGGGTGTCGAGGGCGAGGATCCGGCCGTGGTCCATGATCGCCACCCGTCCGCACAGCCGATCGGCCTCCTCCATGTAGTGGGTGGTGAGCATGATCGTCTGGCCCTCCGAGTTGAGCTCACCGAGCAGGTCCCAGAGGACGAGCCGGCTCTGCGGGTCGAGGCCGGCGGTCGGCTCGTCGAGAAACAGGACCGTGGGCCGGTGGAAGATGGCCCGGGCCACCATCAGCCGCTGGGCCATCCCGCCTGACAGCGCGTAGATCGAGGCCTTCGCCCACCTCGACAGCTGGAATTGCTCGAGCAGCTCGTCGGCGGTCTGACGGGACGCGCGTGCGCCCATCCCGAACAGCCGACCGTGGAAGTAGAGGTTCTCCCACACGTTCAGCTGGCGGTCGAGGGTGTTCTCCTGCGAGACGATCCCGCACACCTGCTTGACCAGGGCCGGGTGTCGCGCCACGTCGATCCCGGCGACGAACCCGCGTCCCGACGTCGGGACGACCCGCGTCGTGAGGATCCCCGCGGTGGTGGTCTTTCCCGCTCCGTTCGGACCGAGGAGGCCGAAGATCTCACCGGCGGTTACGTCGAGATTGAGGTGATCGACGGCGGCGAAGTCCGTGGTGGCCGACAGCGCCATGCCGTCCCGCGTCGTCCGGGTGTACCAGGCCTCGAGCAGAGCAGG
>Ga0208696_1000348_pt1 | contig 31601 bp, 22 predicted proteins | sample Sb_taG_9_FD_187711 | JGI IMG/M metagenome (GOLD analysis project Ga0208696, IMG submission 187711) | Peat soil microbial communities from Weissenstadt, Germany - Sb_50d_b_LC metaG (SPAdes) (version 2) | ecosystem: Environmental > Terrestrial > Soil > Wetlands > Peat | place: Germany... | reverse complement strand
CGCTGTCACGGCCGCCGCCATCGCTCAGACCATGAGCAAGACCCTCGACGAAAACGCCCTGCGTTGGCTGGCGGGGGGCCTGTCGGCGGTGGCGGCGCGCATGGAGCCGAAGGACGCCGGCCGTGTCAGCGCGGAGGCCGCCGCCGTCCTCGAACAGGCCATGAGCCAGACCACCGACGCCAACGCCCTGAATCAGCTGGCGCGGGGCCTGTCGGCGGTGGCGGCGCGGCTGGGGCCCAAGGACGCCGCAGCCACGGCCGCCGTCCTCGCCCAGGCCATGAGCAAGACCACCAACCCCACCACCCTGAATTTGCTGGCGGGGGGTCTGTCGGCGGTGGCGGCGCGGCTGGAGTCGAAGGAGGCCGCTGCCACCGCCGCCGTCCTCGCCCAGGCCATGCGCAAGACCAACGACGCCGAAGCCCTGTCTGGGCTGGCGGGGGGCCTGTTGGCGGTGGCGGCGCAGATGGAAGCCAAGGACGCCACCCGTGTGAGCGCCGAGGCCGCCGCCGTCCTCGCCCAGGCCATGCGCAAGACCACCGACGAAAACGCCCTGTCTGCGCTGGCGGAGGGCCTGTCGGCGCTGGCGGCGCGGCTGGAGTCCAAGGAGGCCGCCCGCGTCAGCGCCGAGGCCGCCGCCCTCCTCGCCCAGGCCATGAGCAAGACCACCAACCCCACCGCCCTGAATGAGCTGGCGGGGGGCCTGTCGGCGGTGGCGGCGCGGCTGGGGCCCAAGGACGCCGCTGCCACCGCCGCCGTCCTCGCCCAGGCCATGAGCAAGACCATCGGCGCCGACGCCCTGAAGGAGCTGGCGGGGGGCCTGTCGGCGGTGGCGGCGCGGCTGGAGCCGAGGGAGGCCGCCCGCGTCAGCGCCGAGGCCGCAGTTATCCTCGCCCAGGCCATGAGCAAGACCACCGGCGCTAAAACCCGGTTTCAGCTGGCGGAGGGCCTGTCGGCGGTGGCAGCGGGGTTGGAGCCGAAGGAGGCCGCTGCCACGGCCGCCGTCCTCGCCCAGGCCATGAGCCAGACCAACAGCGGCAACGCACTTCACGGCCTCACGCAAGGCCTGTCAGCGGTCCTCAACGGTTGTGAACCACCCGAGCGCTCCCGGCGAGCGGTCGCCGTGGCCGGCGCCGTCGGCACCCTCGCCGGCGCGGGCTGGGCCGTTCCCACCCCCGCGCTGCTCGGGCCGTCTGTCGAGCCGCTGCCGTGTCGCCTCTCGACCGAGCAGCTGGTCGATCTCCTCAAGCAGCCAACGTGCCTGGCCCCCGCGCGCCGCATGATCCTCAACTATCTCGAGCACCACTACCACCGCTCGTTCCGCGATCACTGGGAGTTCGTCGAGTACGCCCGCGAGCACCTCCCCGACGTGGACCTGAATAGCCCGCCGAAGCGCCCGGGCCGCTGACAGCCTGGCCGGAGCCCCCACCGCCGGAGGAGTTCCGCTTGTCCGGTCGCGGGGATCGTGGCACAATCCTCATCGTCGGTCTGTTGTTATCCAGGGAGGGTGAGGAGATGGCCCGTCGCAAGCCGAACCCCGAAACGAGCCTGGTCAAGAGCCGGGCGGCGGGGTCGCTGGATTATGGCGCCCTGGTGGAGGCCAGGCCCAGGCCCATGTCACAGCGCAGTGCCGAACCTCGAAACCATCCGCGACTTGTTCCTCCGCTACCCGATTCCGCAATCACTGATTGCGGAATTCGGATTCACGGCTCCCCAGGGTGAGGGTTCGGCAAGCGCTATCCGGAGATGTTCCACCAGTTCTCTCTGCGCTGCCGAATTGCGAACAGACCATTTTCGCAATTCGGCAGCGATAAGGCAGGCCCTGGGGCCGGCCTGGTCCAAGCCGAGGGAACAGTGATGGGGGGGTCGGTTCGGCAGCGCGGGCGGCGCTGGGCGGGGTTCTGTGCCAGCCCACACCCTCTGAAACCGTGGCACACAACTCCTTTTCTCGCCGTAAACCAAATCCTGACAAGGGATAGTTCTGTGCCACGCGCTGGCACAGAACTCGGGCCCGCTGGCACAGAACTCGGGCCCGCACCGACCCCCGCGCCGTGTTACCCGAGCACCCCCGGAGTTGAACCAGGCCGGGCCATCCGTGGTGCCACCCTCGCGTTGGCATCAGCCGCCGGGACAAACCCGAGTTGGACCACCCGGGGCCGATCCCGCAAGGCTGAACCGGAGCCGTGAACCATGTCGAGGAAGTTCGGCCACGGTAAGATGAAGGTTTTGCTCGTCGGCGGAGCGAGCGCGAAACGTAAACAGAGAACCCCATGTCCGACCACCTCTGCGCTTACCTCGTCGCCCCCGGTCAGGTCGAGCTGCGCCGTGTCCCCATTCCCGAGCCCGGCCCCGGCCAGGTGCTGCTGCGGCTCGAGCGCGCCCTGGCCGGCGGCACCGACCGCAAGGCGTTCGCTCGCGGCCACCCGATGATCCCCATGCCGGGTCCGTTCGGCCATCGCTACGCCGGCACCGTCGCCGCACTCGGCCCCGGGGCGCCGCGGTTCGAGGTCGGCGAGCCGGTCATGGGGGTCCACAGCGCCCCGTGCTTGACCTGCGACCTCTGCCGCAAGGGTCGCGAGAACCTTTGCCCCGACGTGATGCGCGAGAAGGTCCTGGGCGCCTTCGCCCAGCACCTGTGCGTGCCGGCCCCGGTGGCGCGGCAGAACCTCTTTCCGCGGCCGCCGTGGCTCGACAGCGAGAGCGCCGCCCTGCTGGAGCCGGCGGCCTGCGTGGTCCACGGGCTGGACTTGTTCGACTGGGGTGGCGCCGAGCGCGTCCTGGTGCTTGGCCTCGGCGTCATGGGCCTGCTGTTCGCCCAACTGCTGCCGCAATACACCACGGCCGCCCGCGCCGGCGCCGGCCGCAGGGCGGCGCGGGTCGAGGTCGGCCGCTGTGTCGGGCTGCGTCCCATCTGGGACGTCACCGCGGTGTCACTCCGCGATCAGCTCCCGGCCGAGGAGCGCTTTGACGTGGTCATCGAGTGTACCGGCCGGCTCGACGGCTGGGAGGAGGCGTTTGCCCGCACGGCGCCGGGCGGACAGGTGCTGCTCTTCGGCGGCCTGCCGCGCGGCACCCTGTTCCCGGTCGATAGCTACCGCGCGCACTACGAGGAGGTGCGCATCCTCGGCAGCTTCCACTTCTCCCCGCACGACGTGGCCAAGGCGCGCGAGTTCCTGCTCTCGGGCGACCTGGAACTGGACGCCTTGATCTCGGGGTGCCTGCCGTTGACGGAGTTACCGGAGGCGCTGCGGCGCCTCGAAGCTGGCGAGGCGCTGCAGTACGCCATCGACCCCTGGGCGGGCGCCTGAGCCGCGGCGCTCCACTTCCCGACCTCATGCCGTGCCGTGTGCTATCTTTCCGCAATCCGCGCGAAGGGTTCGGTGAAGGGGCCGCGCGGCGTGTCAATCGCTTCCCAGGGCTCGGGGACTCCTTCATGCATCCGTTCCTGCCCCCCACGGCAACCCACGGCCAGGACATCGGGCGGCGGCGGAGCAATCGCGGGATTGCCTGACGACCTGCAGTCGCAATCTCACCACCTCCGCCATCGATATCCGCCCGCGCGGCGTTTCGCTGTCGAAGCCGTTAACGGGGGCGGGGCGAAGAGACCCCCCGCCCTGCCCCGTTTCCTGGGAGCGCTCCCTGGCACCGGCCTTCGAGGCTATCTGGGAAGCCGGTGGCTGCTGCGGTGGCTGGCGGAGGTTTGCGCACAATTGGGGGGTTTGCTCACAATTCCCCGCGAATTGTGAGCAAACCCCCTGGCGAGCGCAAACCCTGGTTGAGCAGCACCTTGCGCCGTCCCGCGGCGGCGCCGAAGGGCATGGTTCAAAGCCGGGTAACACTTCGGGCTGTGAACGTCCGCACAGGTAGCAGCCAGAACCGCTTTAGAATTAGGCAGTTCAGCCGTGAACCTCTCGGCCCTTCGTGCCGCACACTGTTACCCGAAAAGGCCCGGAATTGAACCATGCCCGCCGAAGGGCATGGTTCAGAACCGGGTAACACCTTTTCGGATGTGAACGGCCGCACAGATGTTGGCAGCAACCGCTTCAGATTCAGGCAGTTAAGCCGTGAACTGCTCGGCCCAAGAGGCCGCACAGTGTTACCTGAAAAAGCCCGGTTCTGAACCATGCCCGCCGAAGGGGGGTTTGCTCACATTGTTGTTATACGCGCAAACCCCTCCCAACAAGCATGAGCCTGGGCAACCCGAGGAGCGGAGGGACCTTCCCGGATGGCCTCTCAGTTCGACTTCTGCCCTTTCTCGAAGGGAGTGACGCCAGGAAAGCTGCGGGGAAAGCGGCGGATTCCAGTTTTTGCAAGCCCCGCCCCGCCCGGGGGTGTGCAAAAAGTCCTCCGGTTCTGCTTGAGCGCCGAATGCTCGGCCCTCAGCTTTTCCGGAGGTTGACCGCTCTGACCCAACCGTGGCCGGCGCCTGCCAAAAGGGCAGAAGTCGAACTGAGTGGTAGTTTCAGGGCCGCCGCTTGCGGCGTAGCGCTCGCGTCACCACACGCGAGCGCTACGCCGCAAGCGGCGGCCTCAATCCTTCCCATCCCTCTGCTGACGGCGTCGGGCCCAGGCGGCAGCGTCCAGCGCGCGGACAGTGCCGTGGGCGTCCAGCTCCATGCCAACCAGCACCTGCGCCCGCAGCGCCACGCGCCCCACCTCCTCGGTCACGGGCTCCGGCACCGGCCAGAACCTCGCCTTGCTGTCCTCGCACCCGGTCAGCACCACCCGGCCGTCCGGGCGGAAGGCCACGGCGCGAACGGAGCGCGGGTGGCGGAACGCCAGGCCGACCGGGTGGCCGCTCGCCCGGTCCCACAGCCGCGCCTTCTCGTCCTGGCACCCCGTCAGCAGGAGCCGGTCTCCCGCGCCGAACGCCACGGCGAGGACCGAGCTCGGGTGGACCAGCGGCTCCCCGAGCGCCTCGCCGGTCGCTGCCCGCCACGTCCGCGCCGTCCGGTCCTCGCTGCCGGTCAGCAGAGTCTGTCCGTCGCGGCTGTAGGCCACCGAGCGGACCGTGCCCAGGTGAATCAAGGGCGGCCCGATGGGGCGGCAGGTGGCCGCGTCCCACGACTGGGCCGTCATGTCCTCGCTGCCGGTGAGGAAGCGGTCGCCGTCGGGGCTGAAGGCGACGGCCCAGACGGCCTTGTCGTGGTGCTTCGCCACGGCCGGGAGTGGCTCTCCCGTGGCCATGTCCCAGAGGGTGACTTGGCCGTTTTGACACCCGGTCAGCAGTCGTTTCCCGTCGGGGCTGACGGCCACCGCCCGCACCCGGTCCGGGTGTACCAGCGTGTCTTTGAGACATTTCCCCGTGGCGGCATCCCAGAGGCGGGCCCGCCTGTCCTCACAGCCGGTGACGATCGTCCGGCCGTCCGGCGCGAAGGCCGCCGTGAGGACGAAGTGCGGGTGCCGCAGCGGCTCGCCGCGCTCCTGTCGCGTGACGGCGTCCCACGACCGGACCGTCGTGTCGCTGCTCGCCGTCAGGGCCGTCCGGCCGTCGGGGCTGAAGGCCACCGCCGTCACCCAGCGCTCGTGGCGCAGCGGCTCCGGCGGCCGGGCCGTCATCTCCCATAACCGCGCGCTCCGGTCCCGGCTGAAGGTCAGCACGGTGCGGCCGTCCGCGAGGAAGGCCACGCGCGTCACCTCACTCAGGTGCGGCAGGAGGGCGCCGAGGGGCTCTCCCGTGGCGGCGTCCCACGACCGCGCGGCCTGGTCCCAGCCGCCGCTCAGGACGGTCTTGCCGTCGGGGCTGAAGACCACCGAGGCGACGGCGCCGTCGTGCCGCAAGGGCTGCCCGCGGGGCTGGCCCGCCAGCGTCCAGACCCGGGCCGACTGGTCCGCCCCACCGATCACGACCCGCTTGCCGTCCGGGCTGAAGGCGACGGCCGCGATCGGCCCCGGGTGGCGCAGGACGACGGGGCGGGGCGCCGCGGTCTCGGGGTCGAACGCGGTGTGCGGCCCGGCGGTGGCACTGTCCCAGACCCGAGCCGTCCCGTCGTAGCTGCCGGTGAGGACGGTCTTGCCGTCGGGGCTGAACGCCGCGTCCCCGATCTTCCGATCGGGCCGGTCGTGCTTGAGGCGGCCGAGGAGGTCGCCCGTCGCGGCCCACAGGCAGGCGGTCGGGTCTTCGCCCGCGGCCAGCAGCGTCTTCCCGTCGGGGCTGAAGGCCACGACCCGCACCGCGAGGGCGGGCCCCTCCAGCTGGCGGAGTGGCTGGCCCGTGGCGGCGTCCCACAGGCGCACCACCCCGCCCCGCGTCCCCGTCAACAGCCTCCGGCCGTCCGCGCTGAAAGCCGCCGCCATCACGTCGGCCTCGCTGGCCAGACCTTCGGAGGCGATCGGCTCGCCGTTGGTCGCGTCCCACAGGCGAGCGCCCTGCCGGGCGGTGCCGGTCAGCAGGATCCGGCCGTCCGCCCTGAGGGCCAGGCAGCGCACGCTGTCCTGGTGCTCGAGGACGTGACGGCACTCGCCGGTGGCGGCGTCCCAGACGCGCGCCTTCCTGTCGTGGCCTCCCGTCGCGAGGGTCTTGCCGTCCAGGCTCCAGGCGACGGCGAGGACCGCGCGCTCGTGGGTGAGGAGGGCCCGCAGGGGGTGGACTCGCGCCTCGCCGGCGGCCAGGTTGGTGCGGACCGCCCGCCGCAGGTCCTCGTCCTCCTCCGGCGCGAGTTCCAGGGCGCGCACCAGGGAGAGCAGTCCGCGGCCGACGTCTCCCTCCTCGCACGCGCGCAACCCCTCGTCGCGGACGAGGCGGGCCGAGAGCGCCTGGAACCGCCGCCGCTGATCCGCCTCGCCCCGCAGGGCCGCCTCCTTCTCCTGGAGCTGCCGGCGCTCGGCCTCCCGGGCCTGGTCGGCGGCCTGATGCTGTTCGTGCTCGGCCTGCCAGGCGAGCCGCGTCTGATACCACTGCCAGCTCACCAGGGGCAAGCCGACCAGCAGGACGGCGGCGCTGAGGGCCAGGAGGGCGGCCACGGCCGGCCGCCGCCGCGCCCACTTCAGCCCACGCTCCCAGGTGCCGACCGGCCGGGCGCGAACGGGCTGGCCGTCGAGGAAGCGGCGCAGGTCGTCGGCCAGAGCCAGGGCGCTGGCGTAGCGCTGGCGCGGCTCCTCGTGCAGGCACTCGAGACAGACCGTCTCCAGGTCGCGCGGCACGCCGGGCTGCAGGCGGCGCGGCGCGACGGGGTCGCCGGCCATCACCTGCAGCAGGGTATCCACGGGCGTCGCGCCGCGGAAGGGGGGCCGGCCGGTGAGCAGCTCGTAAAGGATGGCGCCCAGGGCGTACACGTCGGTGGCCGGGCCGGCGTCCTTGCCGCGGCCGGCCGCTTGCTCCGGGGCCATGTAACTGGGCGTGCCGAAGACGTCGCCGGTCTGCGTGTGGCTGGCGCCGCCGACGAGCAGCTTGGCCAGGCCGAAGTCGGTGATTTTGGGCACACACTCGTTTAGCGGCGACCCGGAGGGGAGCGCGTCGGACGCGCTCCCCTCCGGGTCGCCGCTAAACGAGAGCAACACGTTGTTCGGCGTCAGGTCGCGATGCACGACGCCGCGCTGGTGGGCGTAGTGCATGGCCCGGGCCAGCACCGCCAGCAAGGCGGCGGCAGTCCGCGGCGGCTGCGGCGCGCCGCGCACGGCCGCGGCCAGGCTACCCCCCGCGACGTACTCCAGCGAGAAGTAGGGGCAGCCGTCGTGCGTCCCGACTTCGTAGAGGCGGGCGATGTTCGGGTGCTCGAGGCGCGCCGCCGCCTCGGCCTCGGTGTGGAAGCGGGCCAGTTCGTCCGGCCCGGGGCCCGGCCCGGCCCGGACCATCTTCAGTGCGACTAGCCGGTGCAGGCCGGCCTGCCATGCCAGGTAGACCACGCCCATGCCGCCCCGCCCCAGCTCCCTGAGCACTTCGTAGCCGAGGACCGCTGGCGTGCCGCGCGGGGAATCGCCATCGGGGGTGCCGGCCGCCAGGGTCGGCGCCGGCCAGGTCGGTGGGCCGGCGGGCGACGGCTCCGCCTCCAGCGCCGCGTGGACCTCGAACATCTCGCGCAGGGGGCCGGCCAGGGGCGGGAAGCGGGCCAGGTACTCGTCCAGCCGGGGCGCTTCGCCCCGCTCTTCGCGCAGCAGCAACTCGTGGTTGAGCAGGTCGAGGAGCCCGGCGGCGTCGCCGGCCAGCTCGGGGTGCGCTTCGAGGTAGGACTCCACCAGGGGCCGCTCGCCGGCGTGCCAGCGCAGCGCTTGCTCGTCCTGGAGACGTTCGAGCAGGAGCGCGGTGTCACTCATGGCCGTCCTCGTCCAGGCCGAGTTCCCGGGTGACGCGGGCGGTGCCCCGGGCCAGTTGCATCCGCAGCGCGTCGGGGCGGCCGCCCAGCGCCGCCGCGATCTCCGCCCACCCCTGCCCCCCCTCGCGCATCTCCAGCAGCCGCCGCTCCTCCGGCGACAGCCGGCGCAGGGCCTCGGCCAGCAGCTCGCGTGCCTCGGCCTCGCGGGCGGGGCCCGGGCCGGGCGCGGCCACGTCGTACCCCTCGGCCGGCGCCGCGCCGGGCCCCGGGTCGTGACGGGCGGCCCGCTGCTTCTTGCCCTGGTTGATGACCTTGTTGCGGGCGATGGTCGCCAGCAGCTTGACGAGGTGCTCCGGGGTGCTCAGGTCGTACTGGCCCAGGGCGGCGCGCACGAAGAAGCTGGCCAGGACGGACTGGCAGACGTCCACCGAGTCGAGTAGGCGGCACAGGCGCGGGTCGCGGCGCAGGCGGAGGCGGACGGCGCGGCGGAGGGTCGGCTCGTAGCGCAGCACCACCTCGGCGGCGGCGCGGGCGTCGCCGGCGCGCACGCGGGCGATCAGCTCGCCGAAGGAGGCCGCGTCGGACATGAGGACGACTCCGGAGGGCGGTAAGAGAGAGGACAGAGCGATAGCGTATCCTTCCTGCGCCGCGGCGCCTAGCCGATTCCCGGCCGGGGGACTCCAGAGAAAACGCGAAACAGATTTGTTCGGTCGCGCCCGCCAGCTTGATAGCTCTCACGATGGGGCGGGGCGCCGGGCCGGGTGGCCCGGCGAACGACACCGCCCTAACCTTCCGAAAACCCGAGACGGCTGCAAGTCAGCCAGGAGTTTCCCATGCGACGATTCATGAGCAAGCTGGTGAAGAGCCTCCGATCGACCAACAAGGCGCGGGCCACGAAGGGGGGGCCGCGCCGCGCCTTCCTCCAGGTGGAGGGGCTGGAAAACCGCGAACTCCTCTCGAGTTCTCCGCTGCCCTTCCTCGATCCCATCCAGGCCAAGTACCAATCCCTCGCCCGGGCCGGCACATTCCTAGGCAATGCGACCAGCGCCGAGATGCCCACGAAGTACGGCGGCGGCATCATGCAGAGCTTCCAGAACGGCGACATCTACTACTCGGCGCAGACCGGTGCCCACGACATTTACGGCGCCATCCGGTCCGAGTTCAACCAAACGGACGCCGAGCGCGACGCCTACGGTGCGGACGTCCAGCAGATCCTGGGGCTGCCGGTCGCCGACGAGACGCAGGCGCCCGGCGTGGCCGGCTATGCCAGGGAGACCCAGTTCCAGGGCGGCGCCCTCTACTATTCGGCGGCCACCGGCGCCCACGCCGTCTACGGTGCCATCGGCGCCAAGTACAACGCCATGGGCGGCCCCACCCAGTTTGGCCTACCCATCAGCGAGGAGGCGCATGCATTTGGCTTGCTGGGGAATGTCCGCGTCACGCGGTTCCAGAACGGCGGCGACATCTACTGGTCGCAGGCGACGGGGGCCCATTTCGTCCATGGCGCCATCGGCGCCGAGTATGACCACACGGGGTACCGTCACGACGCCTTCGGCAATGTCGTCAGGACAGTGCTGGGGGCGCCCACCAGCGACGAGATGGACGTCTCCGGCGTACCGGGCGCCCGCATGAACACGTTCCAGGGCGGCGCCATCTACTATTCGGCGACCGCCGGCGCCCACGTCGTCTACGGTGCCATCGGCGCCAAGTACAACGCCATGGGCGGCCCCACCCAGTTTGGCCTACCCCTCAGCGACGAGGTGCCTGCATTTGGCTTGCAGGGGAATGTCCGCGTCCAGCAGTTCCAGAACGGCATCGGCGGCGCCATCTACTGGTCACAGGCGACCGGGGCCCATTTCGTCCACGGCCTCATCGGCGTCGAGTATGCCGCCACGGCGAACGAGCGCGACTTCTTCGGCCGGAACGTCCAGACGTTGCTGGGGGCGCCCACCAGCGACGAGATGGACGTCCCCGGCGTACCGGGCGCCCGCATGAACACGTTCCAGGGCGGCGCCATCTACTGGTCGCCGTCCACCGGCGCCCACGTCGTCTACGGCGCCATCCTCGCCAAGTACAACAGCATCGGCGGGCCGGCGAGCTTCCTCGGCCTACCGATCACGGACGAGCTGGGCTTCCCGGGCGGCCGAGTCAGCTACTTCCAGCACGGCCGGATCGTGTGGACGCCCTCGGGTGGGGCGGTCGTGCAGTAAACCCGACCGGGGCGCCCGTCGGGCGGGGGGGCCTCGCCGTGCCACGCGGCACGGCGAGCCGCCCGACGGCCCGGTTCCGACCTCACCGCAGGGAGCCCGGATAAGGGGCCAGCGTACTTTCCAGTGGACAAGCAGTTGTGCGCCTTGCACTCGAAGCATGCCGCCATCGTGCTTCAAGAACAGGTGCCGCTTCCAGTTGAGGTCACGGCGGCTCCGGGTACAGTCGCAGGGCGGGCAGGATCTTTTGCATGGCTGGGAAGTGGGGATTGCGAGACCAAACTTCCATGTTGTTCTCGATGCCTAACGTGGCGATGACGGCATCCGGAAGCGGGACCGTGACCCCTTTCGACCGCAATGCGGCCAAGTTATCGCCCATCGTGTCCCAGATGGAATCGGGAATTGCAAGCTGATTGCAGGTTGCAAGCAAAGTCAACAGATCGGCGCGGTGTTTGGGATCACGGGCGCCGCACAACAGCTCCGTACGCACGATGCCGCAGACCGCCAGCGAGAGGGTGGGCAGGTGCGCCGCCAGCTCGGCGTCTTTTCCCCGCGCCTAGTCAATGACCACGGAGGTATCGACGAGGATCATAAGAGATGATCGGTGGCGTGTTTCGCGTCAAAGTCACGTTGCTCACGCCAGGCATCGAAGTTGTAGCCGGTTTCCCGAAGCCGTCGTGCGGCGCGTTCGGCGGCTTCCCAATCGCCGGTTCCGGGCGTGATTTGGGGATCCGTCTCCTCCTGGATGATGATTTCCACCGTCTTACCGATCAGCGGCCGCAATTCCGGCAGGTACAAGGTTTCCGAATCGAGCTTTCGGCGTATTCGAACCATGGCGCGAACCTCCTTCCTCGATCCATTCTACGCCTTTTCGCCTGAGGGAAGCGCGAAACTGTTTTCCCCGAAAGGATTTGGGCCGCGGTTCAGTCGAGCAGTCCGTCGGAAGAGAAAAAGGGCCGGCGTGAATTGTTCCCCCAAGGCAAGCGAAAAGGTCGGCAAGCTCAGCAGGGACCGCAATTTGCTACCTGACGAATCGTTTCATTGCCCCCCCCGCGGGGTGTCTGCCAAAGTCGTGAAACGAATGGCACTCACCGGCCGTAAGCTGGCGATTCCCAAGGACATGCGGAAACACGATTCGTTTCACCGGGCGGTGAAACGAATCGGCCGAGCAGGCCGCGCGGCCGTGGCCGACGCCGCGGGCCGCCGGGCAGTCGGCCGCGGCGGACTTTCACCGCCGGCGCATCGCCGAGGCGGACCACGGCGGAAAACGGTGAGTCAGAGAGGGCTGGGTACACACGTTCGTGGTGCGGGGCCACCCGCACCACGACGGGAGACCGCTCACTTCGCCTTCGCGGCCTGGGCCTTCTCCTTCGCCGCCTTCCTGGCGTCGGCCAGCTGCGTCTTGACGTCCTTGTGCTTGCTCTTCAGTTCCGTCAGCTCCGTCTGCCGCGTCTGAATCTTGGCGGTCAGCTTCTCCAGCTGACTCTGCAACTGCTTGGCGCTTGCCACGGTAACTCCTCCCATTGAGAATGAATGATGGCGGCCGTGGCTGGCCGCCCGTCTCGCCAGTGTTGTTATCGTGAAGGCTGCCGCGAATGAAAAGAGATTACTTGCCTGTTTTCCGTTGTTAACCCCGTTTTCCCCCCTATCCTCTGTCCCGCATGGCCCCCCATCATCCCGATTCCTCTGTCATGCGGCAGGCGCTCATCGCCGGCCCCGAGCGCTTCGAGGTCGTCAGCGTGCCGCGGCCGCGCCTCGAAAACGACGGCGAACTCCTCGTGCGGACCGCGGCCTGCGGCATCTGCTCCGGCGACCTGATGCCGTGGTATCTGGCGAAGAAAGTCGGCACCGTCCTGGGACACGAGGTCGTCGGCCGCGCCGTCGTCGTCGGCAAAACCGTGGCCCACGTCCGGCCCGGCGACCTGGTCTTCCTGCATCATCACGCGCCCTGCTTGTCCTGCGCGGAGTGTGCGCGGGGCGCGTTCGTCCACTGCCCGACCTGGCGCCCCAGCAAGCTAGATCCCGGCGGCATGGCCGAATTCATCCGCGTGCCGGCGGAGATCGTCCGCGCTGACGCCTTCGCGGTCAACGACCTGGCGCCGGAGCAGGCGGTCTTCATCGAGCCGCTCGGGTGCAGTCTCAAGGCGCTGAAGCGCTTGCCGGGGCTGAAGGGGTTGAGCGGCGTCGTGGTGGGCTGTGGGGTGATGGGACTGCTCAACCTGGCGGCGGCGCGGGCGCTGGAGGCGGGGCGGCTCGTCGCGGTCGAGCCGGACTCCGTGCGTCGAGGACTGGCGCCGGCCTTCGGGGCCGACGAGACGGCGACCCCGGATGAGGCGTATCGCGAATTGCGGAATACGGCCGACTTTGTCGTGATCGGGCCGGGACATCCCGACGTCATTCGGCAGGCGCTGGCCTACGTCCGACCCGGCGGCACGGCGCTGCTGTTCACGCCGACTCCCGTGGGGGTGGCGACCGAGTTGGACCTGCACGACCTCTACTTCCGCGAGGTGAGCGTAGTGCCGTCGTACTCCTGCGGGCCGGACGACACGCGCCAGGCTTACGAACTCCTGAGGGGCGGTCGTGTGCGCGTCGAGCAACTGGTGACGCACCGCTTTCCTCTGGAGCGCGTGCAGGAGGCGTACGACACGGCGCGCCGCGGCGGCGCGGCGCTGAAAGTGCTGGTGACGTTCGAGTGAGGGTCCGACGATGAACGAGACACCGAGTAGCTGCGAAGTCGCCACACGCCCGGAGGAAGAGGCGCCTCGCGCCGCCGGCTCGCGCGTGCTGCGCTGGCAGCCGGGCTTCCGCTGGGACGGGGTTCCCGTCGAGGCGTACAAGGCGTCGGCCGACCACTGGTGCGGCATCAACCGCACCTCGCTGACGGGCGAGCGCGGCGAACAGACCGCCTTCCACGTCCGCTATTTCGAGATCGCGCCCGGCGGCTTCTCGTCGCTGGAGCATCACGCCCACGAGCACGTCGTCTTCGTGCTGTGCGGCCGCGGTGAGGTCCGGCTCGGTGGCGACGTGCATCCACTCGGCTTCGGCGATGTCGTCTATGTGGCGCCGCACGAGGTCCACCAGTTCCGCAACGGGTCGGACGAGCCGTTCGGCTTCCTGTGTATCGTCGATGCCCGTCGCGACGTGCCCATCCCGGTCGGGTCCGTTTAGCGGCTGCCCTCGGGGCGGCGCTCAACGCGCCGCCCCGAGGGCGGCCGCTAAACTCATGGCGATGGCCTCGGCGGGGCAGACGGCGGCACACAAGGCACAACTGACGCAGTCGGCGGGGCGCGGCAGCCAGGGGAGGGGTCCGGCCATTTCCAGGCAGCCGGTTGGGCAGACGGCGACGCAGTCCCCGCAGCCGGTGCAGCGCGTTTCGTCGAGCGTTGGCAAGACGAAGCGGGGAACCTCGGCCGGGGCGGGTGGCTCCGCGGGAGCGGGGCGGTCTCGTTCGGCGAGGCGGCGACGCCAGCGGTAGAAGGTGTCGAGGGGTAGCTGGTGGCGCTCGCAGAAGGCGCGAACGGGGAGGACCGACTGCTCCCAGAGTTGGACTTGCCGCCGCCAGAAGGCTTCCTTGGCGGCGTCGCGCAGCTTCCCGGTCCCGGGCATCGTCGGGTTCCCCAGTGACATGTCATCCGCCCATCGCGGTTTCCATCAGCCCCAGCACCACGGGCAGCAGGGCGTCGCGCGGCTGCGGCGGGGCGAGGACGTAATCGGCGCCCAGGTCCCAGGCGAGTCCCGTCAGCTCGACGCCAGCCACGTTACTGACTGCAACCGTCGTGGCCTCGGGGCAGAGCCAGGTCAGTCGGCCGAGCAGGGCCAGCTCGCGCTCCACGTCGCCGCCGACTTCGACCACCAGCACCGATGGCCCGCCCTGGCGCAGCGCCCGCACGATCGCCGCCTCGTCGCGCAGCTCGCGCAGCGGCCATTGCCACACCTCGGCCGTCCCGCGCAGCAGGTCGGCGATCCAGCGCTCCGACTCGCAGACGACGATTTGCGGGGCGCGCATCGGTCAGCCCTCCTCCCCGGAAGAGCGCTTGCGCTTCGGCGTCGGGTCCACGACGCCAAGGGCGGACATGCGGCGCAGCAGCAGCGGCCGCCACACGGCGAGCAACTCGGCGGCGCGGCTCTTGTTGCCGCCGGCCCGGCGCAGGGCCAGTTCGATCAGCCGCCGCTCCGCCGCTTCGAGCAATTCCTTCAGCGGCAGCGGCCGGTCCCCGGCGGCGGGCTTTGGCCCCAGCCGCAGGTGCAGCGGCAGATCGAGGGCGTCGATGCGCTCGCCGGAGGCGCGCCCGCAGGCGCCGGCGAGGACGGCGTACAGCTCGGCGAGGTTGCCCGGCCACGAGTAGGACCGCACTACCTCCCAGGCGGCCGGCGCCAGCGCCGTCACGCGCCGTCCCGCTGCCGCCCCGGCGCGCTCCAGGAGGCGCTCGACCAGGTGCGGCAGATCCTCGCGGCGCTCACGCAGCGGCGGCAGCCGGATCGTCAAGGTGGCGAGCCGCGAGGCCAGGTCGTCGAGCAGCCGGCCGGCACGCACTTCCTCGTCGGGGTCGCAGAGCAGGCCCGCCAGCAGGCGCGGCCCGCGCCCCTCGTCGCCAGTCCCGAGCAGCGCCCCCAGGCGCTGCTGCATCTCGCGCGGCAGGCGCGACGGCTCGCGCAGGTAGAGCGTCCCGACATCGATTGACTGGGCCAATTCCCCCTCGCCGAAGAGGACGCCGGCCAGCGCCGCCGGCGCCAGCCGACCGCAGTCCAGGGCGACGAACGGCCGCCGCCGGTCGGGGCCGAGCGCGTGGATGGTGCGCCCCAACCACTCCTTGCCGCTGCCGCGCTCGCCGACGATCAGCGCCGGCACCCGCACCCGGGCCGCTAACCGGGCCTGTTCGGCGACGCGGCGCATGGCGGGCAGGTCGCTCGCCAACGACTCGATGCCGTAACGGGCCAGGACCGGCTCACGCAGGGCGAGGGCGCCTTCGGGCAGAGTCGTCGGCCCCGCACTCGTCGCAACGGCGGCGGTGCTGATGCGGCCGAGGATGAAGAGTAGCCCCCCCTCGTCGCGGAAGGGGAGGAAATCGATGTCCCACCAGCAGCGCGCCGGGTCGAAGCGGGGGACGCGCTGCCGCGTGTGTCCGGGCCGGCCCTCCAGCACCTCGTCGGGCGGGCGCAGCAGGTGCCCCAGCAGATCCTCCCACGCTTCGGAGGCGCGGCGCGGACGGCAGGCGATCTGCCGCGCCACCTTGGGGGCGAGGCCGGTCAGCCGCTCCCAGGCGCGGTTGACGAAGACGATGCGGCGGTGGCGGTTGAGGACGAAGATTGGCTCCGACGTGCGCTGAAACGGCGGCCAGGAGTGCCAGCGGATCACCGCCGGCGGCCCACTGCTGTCGGGGGGCCGACCGCCTTCGATCCGCTTCCGCGTGGCTGGCTCGTCCATCGTGGCGACCCTACCGGGCTCAGTTCCCTGTTTAGCGGCGGGTCGCAGACCCGCGCGGGTCTGCGACCCGCCGCTAAACGGGAGTCACTCTCCGATGGCCGTTCAGATGAGCGCCGCCAGCACGTACAGCACGACGACGATGACGACGAGGAACAGCAGCAGGCGCAGGCCCCAGCGCAGGGCCTCGCGCAAGATCAGGTTCCACTGGTCGAAGCGCGTGGCGCTGTAGACCAGGCTGATCAGGACGAGCAGCACCGGCACGTGGACGTAGTACAGCAGGTGCGAACTGGCTTGCGCGAACAGCACGGGAACCTCAAGGAGTGACGGAGGGGAGAACGGTGGCATTCGCTGGTGGTTCCTCCCTGCGGCCAGGCCGGACGACAAACGCCGGGCCGGCGAAGGCGTCGTAAATCACCATGACGTTCAGGACGCCGGCAATCACGGTGTAGACCCAGGCCAGGTCCCAGGTCTTGTCGCCGTTGCGCTGCAGCTCCTGCAAGACGGCCTCAGACGGCTGGCGCTCGAAGCCCCCCAGCGGCGGGTCGTCGTTCCGCCGCGGGTCGTAGACGTTGTACTGGTAGGCGGCCGGCCAGGCGGCGACGCCGACCCAGAACTGCCCGACGAAGTGCGGCCGGTTGTACAGGTTAGCGGCCCAGCGCGGCAGGTTCCAGGGGTTCGTCTGGCTGTCCTCGCCGGCGGTGTCGGGCAGGTAGACGTTGCGCCAACTGCCGAGGGACATGCCGTAGAAGAACAGGGTGTAAACGCAGACGAAGAAGAGGATGCCTTTGCCGACGCGCCCCTGGTAGATCTGCCCCAGCCCCGGGACGAGGTAACTGAGGAAGGCGGCCAGCGCGGCGTTCTCCGGCGGCGGGACCTTATCGTATGCGGGATTGGCCATGTCGTCGGTCTCTGATGCCGCTTGCGGCCGGGTGCTCAGCCGCTGATCGGGAATGTCCTTCCCATTCTATCGGGATCGCCTCACCAGGTCCAACCGATCCGGTCGAGGAAGGCGAGCGCCACGGCGGCGGCGAGCAGGAGCAGGCCGACGAGCCCCAGCAGGGTGCGGCCGGCGGGGCGGCGCAGCCACCGGCCGGGCGCACCGAGGTTGAAGGCGAGGGAATCGAACTGGCGGTTGAGCCAGAGGAGCGGCCGAAGCAGGAAGGGGATTCCGCGCGGCCGCGAAGCGGCGAGTGCCTGCCGCGGCGTCTGCGGCCGCTCGGGCGGCGGCAGGACGGGAGCGCGGCGCTCGGCCGGCGGCACCGGGTTGAGCAACGGCAGCTGGACCGACTCCCTCGGGGCCGCGGGGCGCGGTGACGGGCGCCGGTCCGGCGGCGGCGGCGGTTGGGACGGCGCGGGTGGCGGCTCGGGCTCGCTGAGGATCATGTTGCCGGCCGGCGGATCGGGGTAGCGCGGGGTCGCGTCGGCTGGGCCGGCCGCCTTGGCGTCGGCGGGATCCTCGCCCGGGTTGACCGGCAGCGCGAGCATCCGCTGGAGCAGGGCGTCGAGGTCGTCGAGCTGCTGGCGCGTCGGCTGGGGCGGGGGGGTGGCCATGTCTGTTCCCATCCTTGGGGCCGCGGGCCCGCGCTCGTAGTGACCGCATTCATGCGGTCCTCCTCGCTCCCTGACCCGATAAATCGGGTCACTACGAGCGCCGCCCGCTCGTAGTGACCCGATTTATCGGGTCCTGCCGAACCTGACCCGATAAATCGGGTCACTACGAGCGCCCAGCGGCTCAGCGCCGGAGCCTACCACGCCTGCCCCATTGTTGCAACGCGGGTTGGCCCACGTATCCTTACCCTCATGTCCGAGCGCTATTACATCGATCAACCCCTCGCCCTCGGCCTCGTCGGGCTCGCGGGCCCCGAGGCCCACCACCTCGCCGTCGTTTGCCGCGTCCGCCCCGGCCACCGCGTTACCCTCTTCAACGGCGACGGCCGACAGTACCTCGCCACCGTCACCGAGGCGGGCAAGCGCGGCGTCCGGCTCGAGGTCCAGGGAGTCGAGGAGCCGCGGCGCGAACTGGGCTTCCGCCTCGAGGTGGCGGCGCCGCTGCCCAAAGGCGACCGTGGGCAGTTCCTCGTCGAAAAACTGACCGAACTGGGGGCGACCGACTTCGTACCGCTGCGGACGGCGCGCAGTGTCGTCCACCCCAGGGACGTCGATAAGCTGCGCCGCCACGTGATCGAGGCGAGCAAGCAGTGCGGCCGCAACGTCCTGATGCGCGTGGCCGCGCTATGCGACTGGGAGGACCACGCAACTCGGGCCGAGCCGCCTGCGCTCCGCCTGCTGGCGCAGCCGGGTGGTGAGGTGCTTGCCGTCTCCCGAGCGGAAGCCATCCGGTGTGCGGTCGGACCGGAGGGCGGGTTCAGCGACGAGGAATGCGCCCTGGCACGGGCGGCGGGCTGGCAGGGGGTGAGCCTTGGGCCGCGCATCCTTCGCGTGGAGACGGCCGCGCTCGTGCTGGCGGTCGCTTGCAGCCTCCCACTCCGCTGATTGCGAAGCCGCAAGCGACTGGACAATTTCGGGAACCGTGGGCTACCGTACCGCGTCAAACGATGGTAATGATTACCGGCCTCGATCCGTGAAGCGGGTCGGAACGGAATCACCGATCGAGCCCAGGATAACCTTCTTCCGCAGCGTTGTCCCCGCAAGCGTGCTAGATTTACTTCGCGCACCGTTCGTCGGTCCGATTCGCGCTACCGCGGTCGCACCGGACTCACCCGCCGTGAGTGCCGGATGTTCCTGGGGAGCCGACTTGGAGGTTTGGGGAGTCGCCGGTACTATAGTCCCCAGAAAATGCGTCGGTCCCCTTCCCCGGACGGTTGACCTAAGAAGTGCCTCGGAACACGTCGGCCCGATCCTCCCCGCCCGCGCTCTCGGGCTGTACCCGGTCCACGCATCGCCGATGCGTCCGGGTGGTTTTCGAGACGTGAGGAGCGACCATGCGGGTGTGGCTGGTGGATGAGCAACCAGGCGAATCCAGTCCGCCGCTGGAGCCGGTGCTGCGGCAACTCGCCGAGCGCGCGGGCGGACGGATGACGCTGCTGGGCTGCGGCCCGCTCCGCCCCGGACTGCTAACCGAATTGCGCGGCTGGCAACTGGACCTGGTGGTCATTCGCGAGCCGTGCTGGCCGGACGGCCTCGAGGCCCAGGCCCTCCTCGACCTTGGCGTCGGGGTGGTCGTGGTGGCGGCCGAAGACCGGTGTGAGCGCTTCCTGTCGCTGGCGGAGACGTACCCCCTGGCGCTGGCGCCGCCCCCGGCCCAGGCGGGCGACCTGTGGCCGGCGCTGCTTACCACCCTGGCCGCCTGCCGCCGCCACCTGCGCGGCAAGACGGAACTGGAACGCCTTCAGCAACGGCTCAACGACCGCATCGTCATCGAGCGCGCGAAGGGCATTCTGGTCCAGCGCCTGGGGATCACCGAGGAGGACGCTTACAAGCGGATGCGCGTGATCTCGCGCCGGCAGCGCCGGCAAATCCGCGACATCGCGCAATCGCTGCTCGACACGGAAACCTTACTGCTGCCGGAGCTGAACCGTTTTCTCGACGGAGACGAGCCGGAGACCCGCAAGCCGTCGGCCGGATGAAAAGAAAAAGAATTCCGTGGGCGCGGGGTTGTCGCTCGAGGGAGTCCGGGGACAATAGACAAACAGAAGCGGTGGGGCGGGGTATTCAGCCCGCAGCCGGAAAATTAGCGATAATGCTTGACAGGCGTGAGCGGCTCGCCTACATTCGCATACTTCAGGGAGGCTGGCCCTGTTCGCCAGCCGCCCTCGGACAGTGCAGGAAGCACGCCAAAGTGGAGGGCTCCCTCTGTCGGAGCCCTTGGCGACAGGCCACGTCTGCCTTCGCTTGCCTACCTCCCGATTGGGTCGTATTCACGCTTCCACGGACGATGGGCGGAGACGACGGGGGTATCCCTCCACGCACCAGTGCGGCTGCGTGAAGGCTGGGAAGGGCCGCCGAAGGCCCCTTCTAGCCTGCCCGCGGCGCGGAGGGGCGGACCCCCGCGTGTCCAGGATTCGCCGGGAGGGGGATGACCCCAAGGGAATCGCCTTGCGAGACCTCGCCGTCCGCAAGGGACCTCGGCCCGGCCGCTCGGTTCGGCTCATCGAGTCGCGCCTCGCGGTTGGGGTGAGGGATTCCAGGACTCACGTCAGCCCGCCTCATTTCGCATGGGGGGAGGGCTGTGCGGTTCCACAGGACACCGCCGTCGCTCACGGGGGTTGGCTTACCTGGCCGGACCCGACCGCGGCGGTCAAGGAGGGAGACGAGCGATGATAGGCAGCCGCGTTGCGCTGGTCGCCGACGACCAGCGGTTGGCGAACAGCATTCAGACGGTCCTCAAGCGGGCCGTCGGACAGCCGGCGTTTCACTGCAAGTTCGACGCCATCCGCAACCATATCGGCCGCGATACCGACGGGGTCTTGATCCTGGCCCTGACCGACACCGCCGAGGCCGAGCCACTCCTTCGGCTGTTCCAGGAAGTGGCCCTCCAGAAGCTCGAGTTGACTCCCATCGTCCTGACGACGGACGGCTTAGCCGATTGCCGGGAGCTGGACCTGCTCGAGCCGCACTTCGCCGCGCGCCTGGCCTGGCCGACCGACGGTCAGGCGCTGGCCGCCCTGGTGCGCGACCGAGCGGCGGCCGCCACCACCTTCCTGGGCACGCGCGACGAGACGCTGGAGGAGGTCATCCGCCGCCGCCTGCTCAGCCTGACGCCGTCCTTGTGTCAGGAACAGATGGTCGAGCGCATCGCGCTGGCCGCCGCCCACGACGTGACCGTCCTGTTGACCGGCGAAACGGGGACTGGCAAAACTTACCTCGCTCGGCTGATGCACGACTGCTCGCAGCGCAAGCACCACCCCTTCCTGGCCGTTCCCTGCGGCGCCCAACCGGCGAACCTGGTCGAGAGCGCCTTTTTCGGCCACGTCAAAGGGGCGTTCACCGGGGCCGACCGCGCCAAGATCGGCAAGTTCGCCGCCGCCGGCAACGGCACCCTCCTGCTCGATGAAATCGATACCCTCGGCCTGGAGCAACAGGCGGGGCTGCTGCGCGTCATCGAGACCGGCGAGTACGAGCCGGTCGGCAGCAACGAGACGCAGGTTTGTACGGCCCGCATTATCGTGGCCAGCAACTGGGACCTGGAGGAGGAGGCCGACAAGGGGCGCTTCCGCCAGGACCTGTATTATCGCCTCAACGTGATGTCGTTCCACCTGCCGCCGCTGCGCGAGCGGACGCAGGACATCGAGCCGCTGGTGCGCGGCATGGCGTCGCGCTTCAACACCAAGTTTCGCAAGGACCTGTTCGACGTGAGCAAGGACGCCCTGGCGGCGCTGCGGGCCTTCAACTGGCCGGGCAACATCCGCCAACTCGAGAACGCCGTGCAGCAGGCCGTCCTCGTCAGCAGCGGCCCGGTGCTGCTGCCCGAGCACCTGCCGCCGCCGATCCGCGAATACGCCCCGGCGATGCTCGTCAACGGTAACGGCCATCACAAGGCGGCCGACGAGTCGCTCTCCAACAGCATCGACGCCGTCGAGCGCAACTTCATCCTCAAGGCGCTGGAGAAGCACGGCAACAGCCGCGCCCGCGCCGCCGAGGCGCTCGGCATCAGCCGCGTCACGCTCTACAAGAAGATGAAGAAGTACAAGCTGATGCCCGAGTCGGTCCGCGCCGCTCGCGTCGCCGAATAGCCGCTTGCGGCTTAGAAACTGTTTCAGAAACCCTCTTGCCGCTTGCGGCTTCGCAGGAACGATTGCGAAGCCGCAAGCGGCGAAGTCCTTGTCGTTCCAGTTTCTAAGCCGCAAGCGGCCGCTCACCCCTTCAAGATCGCCACCACTTCCGTCTGCGGGTCGCCGCCGGTGACGTGGACCTTCTCGCCCGCATCCACGAACACATTGACCTCGCTGCGCACACCGAACTCCGGCAGGTAGATGCCCGGCTCGACCGAGAAGCAGGTCCGCGGCAGGACGCGACGGTCCTCGCGCGTTTCCAGGTTGTCCATGTTGGCGCCGTTGCCGTGCGTCTCCTGCCCGATGGAGTGGCCGGTGCGGTGGCAGAACGCCTCACCGTAGCCGGCCGCGTCGATCACGGCGCGCGCCGCCTGATCGACCTCCCAGCCCTGCAGCGGCCGGCGCGTCGCGAAGGCGTCGCGCACCTTGGCGATGGCGGCGTCACGGCCGCGGGCCACGATGCGGAAAATCTCGGTGTAGCGGGCCGGCACGTCGCGGCCGACGAAGCCGGTCCAGGTCAGGTCGCTGTAGACGGCGTTCGGCCGATCGAGCTTGGCCCACAGGTCGATCAGGACGAATTGCCCTTCGCGGATGGTCCCCTCGGCACCGGGCTTCGGCTCGTAGTGCGGGTCGCCGCTGTGCGGTCCGACGGCGACGATCGGCGGGTGGTCGCAGGTCATCTTGTGTTCCGCGAAGTGGTCGAGGATGCGGCGCTGCACGTCCAGCTCGTGGACGGAGCCGTCGCCGCGGACGCGCTCGGCGAGGAAGCGCCAGGCAACGTCGTAGGCCGAGCGCGTGTGCCGGGCCGCCTCGAGGTGCATGGCCCACTGCTCGTCGCTCCAGGTCGCCTCGAACAGTTGCACCAGGTCGCCGGACGGCACGACCTCGGCGCCGCAGGAGCGGACCAGTTCGACGGTGCCGGCATCGACGCGCGAGACATAGGGGTTGGCGTTGCGCGGGACGTACTCCATCGCCACGCGCTTCGCCCCCTTGACCAGTCCCGCGACGCCCGCCTCCAGCTCCTGCCAGCGGAGGTAGATGGTGCGCGACCCGGGGAAGGCGTCGAGGGCGCCCGACTCGATACGGTGGACGAGCTTGCGCGGCTCGCCGCGGGCGGGGATGAAGTAGAACCAGCGCCGCGAAAGCATGGCGTCGGTGGCGAGGCCGAGGACGCGGCGGGCCAACACATTGAGGCCGCGGAAGTCGTACAGCAGCCAGCCGTCGAAGCCGAGCTGCTGGATGGCCGACTGGATGGCGGGGAGCTGCGGCAGGCCGGAGTGGGACATGATGGACCTCGTAGGATGAGAATGTTTAGCCGCGACCCGCAGGGGAGGGCGTTGGACGCGCTCCCCGACGGGTCGCGGCTAAACTAATCGGTTTGGAACCGCGCCGCAACCTCCTCTATAATCTTTCCCATGACCAGCCACCGAGTCTCCCTTGCCGTCCTGCTCGCGGCCGTCCTGCCCGCCTGGGGCGCCGACGCCGTCGATGCCGGCGCCCTGCGGCCCGGTCTCGTCGCTGGCTATCGCGACACGGCCAGGCCGGCCCCCAACGAAGTCATCCGTCTGGAACCGACCATCGCCCTCGCGCTCAGGGCGGGCGAGGCGCCCCACCCGCGCCTCGGCGCCGCCGGCGGCAGCGTGCGCTGGGAAGGCTACCTCAACGTGGTGCGGGCCGGCGACTATCGCTTCCGAGCCCTGGTCCGGGGACAGCTCCGGTTGACCATCGGCGGCAAGGAGGTCGTGGCGGCCGCCGTGAAGGACGAGGCTCTCGCCCTGAAAGAAGGACCAGAGCTGCGGGTCGAATCGGGGTGGCAGCCGCTCGTCGCCGAGTTCACGCGCCTGCCGGGGGCGGCGCGCGTCGAGGTGTTCTGGGAGTCGAAGGGCTTCCCCTACGAGCCGCTGCCTCACGACGCGTTGCGGCACCTGCCGGCGAGTGTACCGGCGCGCCTGGCCGACGACGACGCCGCGGATCACGGGCGCTTCCTCGTCGAGGAGCGCAACTGCTTCGCGTGCCACCAGCCGGACGACAAGGACCGCATCGCGGCGGGGCTGATCGGCCGCCAGGGGCCAGACCTGTCGAACGTCGGTGAGCGCGTGTACGCGGGGTGGGTCTACCGCTGGCTGGAGGCGCCCGACAAGGCCCGCCCCGGCGCCGTGATGCCGCGACTGTTCGCCGACGACGAGACGGGCCGGGCGGAGCGCTACGCGGTGGCGGGCTACCTCGCCTCCCTGGGAGGTCCGCTGCTGGCGGAAACAGGCGACGCCGCCAGTAAGGGGATCGCCGAGCGCGGGCGGCAACTCTTCGCCGGCATCGGCTGCCTCGCCTGCCACAAGCGTCCCCTGACGGACCTGGGTGCCAAGACGACGCCCGGCAAGCTGGCGGCGTACCTGATGAATCCGCTGGCCATCGACCCCAGCGGCCGCATGCCGCATGTGCTCCTCAAGAAGAAGGAGGCCGAAGACCTCGCCCGCTACCTGTGCCAGGAGGGTGCCGAGACGAAGCTGCCCGATCAGCCGGCGAAGGAGCAGGTCGTCGCGGCCTTTCGCCGCGTCGAGGACCGGGCGGACGAACTCGCGGCGTGGCAGAAGCTGCCGCCCGAGGCGCGGATGATCGACCTCGGCAAGCGCGTCGTGATCGCCCGGGGCTGCAACAACTGTCACACGATCGCGCCGGACGGAAAGCCGTTCGCCTCGGTCCTGGCTTCGACGACGTTCGACGGACTGAAGAAGCCGGCGGCGCAGGAGCGCGGCTGTCTCGGCGCCGCACCCGCGAAGGACGGACCGACGCCGTGGTTCGCGCTGAGCGCGGCCGAGCGCAAGAGCGTGCGCCAGTTCCTCACGGGCGGCACGGTGGGCGCCGGTTCGCCGGCCCCGGCCTTCGCGGCGCGGGTAACGATGCGGCGCTTCAACTGCCTGGCCTGCCACACGCGCGACGGTGAAGGAGGGCTAAACGCCGAGTTGGTCGCAGATTTGCGGAGATACGAGAAGGCTGAGAATGTCGAAGCGGTGCTGCCGCCGTCACTGACGGGCGTGGCCCACAAGCTGCGAACGCCGTGGTTGCGTGCGGTGTTGACCGAGGCGAAGCAGGCGCGGCCGTGGATGAGCCTGCGCATGCCCCAGTTCGGCCCGGACAACGTCGGCAAGCTGCCCGAGGCCCTCGCCGCCCTGGAAGGGACCGAGCCCGACGAGAAGGTGCCTGCCGTCTCCTCGACGGCATCCCGAATCGCGGCGGGCCGGCAGCTCGTCGGCAAGAAGGGATTCGGCTGCATTTCCTGCCACGACCTGGCCGGCATCGCCAACTCGGGCACGCGCGGGCCGGACCTGGCGTCGATGACCCAGCGCGTGGGCTACGACTGGTATCGGCGCTGGCTGGAGCAACCGCAGCGCATGTCGCCGGGGACGCGCATGCCAAGCGTCTTCACCGCTGGCAAATCGCTGGTGGAGAGCGTCCTCGGCGGCTCCGGCGACGCCCAGGCCGAGGCGATGTGGGCGTACCTGTCGCTGGGGCCGGGGCTGCCGCTGCCGGACGGCGTGGAGCCGGCTGGCGGCAAGGACAAGGGGACACTCCGACCGATGCCTGCCGACGACGAAAGGCCCACCTACCCGGCGACGCGGACTGACGACGTTGTCGAAACGCTGCACGGCGTGGCGGTGGCCGACCCGTACCGCTGGCTCGAGGACGGCGACGCCCCCGCGGTCCGGGAGTGGGTCCAGAAGCAGAACGCCTTCACGCGCACCGTCCTCGACAAGTTGCCGGCGCGCGACAAGGTCCACGAGCGCCTCGGCGCACTGCTCGACGTCGGCACCCTCGGCACCCCGGCGCCGCGGAAGGGGCGACTGTTCTACACCGCGCGCCAGGGCAAGCAGAATCAGCCGATCCTCTACGTCCGCGACCGGCGGGGCGGCGAGCAGCGCGTCCTCCTCGACCCGAACAAGCTCGCCGCCGACGGCACCGTCGCCCTCGATTGGTGGTATCCCAGCCGCGACGGCAAGCTGCTCGCCTACGGCCTGTCGAAGAACGGCAACGAGCAATCGACGCTGCACGTCCGCGACGTGGCCACCGGCGAGGACCGGCCCGACGCCATCGAGCGGACGCGCGCCTGCTCGCTGGCCTGGCTGCCCGACGGCTCCGGCTTTTACTACACGCGCTACCCCGGCGGAGAGAACTACAACCGCCGCGTCTTTTTCCACCGCCTCGGCGACGACCCGGCGAAGGACGTCGAGGTCTTCGGGGAAGGCCGCGCCCGCGAGGACTGGCCGAACGTCACGCTGTCGCCCGACGGTCGCTGGCTCGTCGTCACCGTCGAGCAGGGCTGGGCGAAGTCGGAGGTCTACTTCAAGGATCGCACGAAGGACGGCGACGAGTTCAAGCCTCTGGTGGCCAGGGTCGATGCCGTCTACCACGTCGTGGTGCGCGACGACTGCTTCTACGTCCACACCAACGAGAAGGCCCCGCGCTACCGCCTCCTCCGCGTCAATCCGCTGACGCCGGCGCGGATCCTCTGGAAGGAAATCCTCGCCGAGGGGCCGGACGTACTCGACGGCGTCGTGGCCGTCGGCGACAGCATCGTCGGGCAGTACATGCACCAGGCATCGGCGCGGCTGCGGCTGTTCGACCGCGACGGCAAGCCGCGCGAGGAGGTGAAGCTGCCGACGCTTGGCTCTCTGACTGGGCTCGGCGGCGAGTGGGACGGCGACGAGTTGTTCTTCGGCTTCCAATCGTGTACGCTGCCGCAGACCGTGTACCGCCTCGACCTGAAGACGGCCAAGGCGGAGTTATGGGAGCAGGTGAAGGCAGACATCGACTTCGCCGCCTACGAGGTCGAGCAGGTTTCGTACAAATCGAAGGACGGCACACCCATCACCATGTTCCTGGCCCACAAGAAGGGGCTGAAGCCGGACGGCAAGACGCCGGTATTGCTCTACGGCTACGGCGGCTTCAACGTTAGCCTGACGCCGTCGTTTAGTGCGTCGCGTTTCCTCTTCCTGGAGCGCGGCGGGGTCATCGCGATTCCCAACCTGCGCGGCGGCGGCGAGTACGGCGAGGAGTGGCACCAGGCGGGCATGCTCGGCCGCAAGCAGAACGTCTTCGACGACTTCATCGCCGCCGCCGAGTGGCTGATCGCCAAGGGGTACACCGACCGCGAGCACCTGGCGATCCAGGGCGGCAGCAACGGCGGCCTGCTCGTCGGGGCGGCGCTGACGCAGCGGCCGGACCTGTTCCGGGCGGTCGTCTGCCAGGTGCCGCTGCTCGACATGGTGCGCTACCACAAGTTCCTCATCGCCCGCCTGTGGGTCCCGGAGTACGGCTCGGCGGAGAACGAGAGCGATTTCGAGTGGTTGTATCGCTATTCGCCGTACCACCACGTCAAGGACGGCACGAAATACCCGGCGGTGCTACTGGCGACGGCGGAATCGGATAGCCGTGTCGATGCGCTGCACGCGCGGAAGATGGCGGCGCGGCTGCAGACGGCGACGGCGTCCGACCGGCCGGTCCTGCTGCGCCTGGAGACGAAGGCTGGGCACGGGGCCGGCAAGCCGCGCGGCAAGGTGCTGGAGGAACTGACCGATACGTGGAGTTTTCTCTTCTGGCAATTGGGTATCAAGTAGGGCATGCTCCGCATGCCGAATTCTGCGGGAGGTCCTGATGAAGCGCTATCGCTACGTCATCCTGAGCAGTCTCGGCGCCAGCTGGGACATCTCGCGCGAGATCGCCAAGCCGGGCGGCGGCTTCCTCCAGGTGCCCTGGTACGGCGACGAGAAGTACCAGGACTTGCAAGAGCTGCTCGACAAGGGGTGGCAACCGGTGCGCGAGAGCGGCATGGGGGGAGCCGCCGCCATCGGAGGGATTCCCGTGGCCTTTTCGCTCATCGTGCTGGAGAAGGACCGACCCGAGGCGACCACCGCCGAACCCGTTCAGGAGAAGTGATTGGACTGGTCCCCCTTCGACCTGCCGCTGACCGACCCGCGGCACCCGTTCCACCTGCACCACATGGAGCTGGCCCTCGCCGAGGCGGAAATCGCCGCCGCCGAGGACGAGGTGCCCGTCGGCGCCGTCATCGTCTCCCTTCAGCAGGGCGTCATCGCCAGCGCCCACAACCAGCGCGAGCAGCTGCACGACCCGACCGCCCACGCCGAGATGATCGCCATCACCCAGGCGGCCGCGGCGCTGCGCTCCTGGCGCCTCGACGATTGCGTGCTCTACGTCACCCTGGAGCCTTGCCCCATGTGCGCCGGCGCCGTCGTCCTGGCACGGCTGCCCTACGTCGTCTACGGCTGCGCCGACCCCAAGGCCGGCGCCTGCCACACGCTCTACTCGATCACCGCCGACCCGCGCCTCAACCACCGGGCGACGGTCGTCAGCGGCGTCCTCGCCGAGCGCTGTGCCGCGGTCTTGAGCGAGTTCTTCGCGGGCAAGCGCCGCCTGGGCAAAAAGTGAGGCGCCGCGTCGCTCTCCCCTCGCCCCGGTACTCCGGGGAGAGGGGTCGGGGGTGAGGGGCTGTGTGTGTGTGCGCAGGCGCAATGCAATCCATCCCCCTCACCCCCGACCCCTCTCCCCGGAGTACCGCAATAGTGTTCGACACGAGCAATCCCACGGGCTTGTCCCGTGGTTGGTTAGGGTCGCTGCTACACTCTGGCCGCGCTCCCGGGGAATCCCACGGGCTTGTCCCGTGGTTGGTTAGGATCGCTGCTACTGGGGAGGCGCGCTCCCGAGAAATCCCACGGGCTTGTCCCGTGGTTGGTTAGGATCGCTGCTACTGGGGAGCGCCGGGCAGGTGTAGCAACGAACGTGACCCTCCACGGGGCAAGCCCGTGGCATCGCCTGGGGGGGGCGCCGGGCAGGTGTAGCAACGAACGGGAGCCTCCACGGGGCAAGCCCGTGGCATCGCCTGGGGGGGGCGCCGGGCGGGTGTAGCAACGAACGGGAGCCTCCACGGGGCAAGCCCGTGGCATCGAGCACGCTTCGTGCCGAACACTATTGCGGAGTACCGGGGCGAGGGGAGGAAGAACGATCCGCACGACCGTCGTCTCCCTCCCCGCCGCACCCCGGCAAAGTTCGCCCCGCTTCCCCGGCCGCTGTTGTAGGTCACGACCGTTGTGGTAAACTGGGCGGAGTCGCAGGCTTTGCTTTCCCCTAGCACGGTCCCGTTCCGGGTAGACGTTTATGAATAAGTTGCTGATCGTGGCGGCGGCACTGGTGACGGCGGCGGCCGTGGCGCCGCTGTCGGCCGAGGATCCCAGCCGTCTCTACTCCAACCCGTCGCTGCCCCCGCAAGACGCGCTCGACCGGCTGCGCCTCAAGACGGCGTGGGCCATGACCGTGCCGACCGACGGCCGTCGCGACGGCCTCTACAGCGTCCAGCTCGTGCCGCGCGGCACGACCGGCCTCGACCTCCTCGTCCAGACGCGCAGCGGCAACGTCATGTCCCTCGACGCGACCACCGGGCGGCTGCGCTGGTCCACCCGCGTCGGGGTGCCGTATCGGGTTTCCCAACCCCTGGCGTACAACCGCGAGTCGGTCTACGTCATCAACAACATCAACCTGTACGCCCTGGACCGCGACACGGGGAGCCTGCAGTGGGAATACGACATGCCGGAAGGAGCCACCGCTCCCCCGGTGGCCGACGACGAGCAGCTCTACCTCAGCCTGAGCAACGGACGATTCACGATTTACACGCTGCCGAACCTCGCTCTTTGGGCGAAGCTCGCCCGCCAGGGCAAGGCCCCCGGGTCGATGAGTGCCCTGGAGTCCGCGCGAGTGCGCAAGGGCACGGACGTGCCGGCCATCGGTCCCCTGTCCGGGGCCCGCGAGGCGTACCGCGCCGCGCCCACCGGGCCGCAGCCGAGGGAACAGTCCAGCTACGTCAGCGAGGACAAGATCGAGACGGCGCCGTTGCAGGCCGAGGACCGGATCCTGCTCCCCGGCGCCGGCGGGGAAATCGTCGGCGTGGCCAAGGGAGCCGCGCGCCTGGCCTGGCGCCCCGTGAGGATCCGCGGCAAGATCGCGCTACCGCTGGGCCAGCACGAGGCGACCGGCTACGTCGCCGGCACCGATTACAACGTCTACGCCGTCAGCATCACCGGCGGCCAGGTGTTGTGGCGCACCGCCGTGGGCGGCCGCCCCAGCGAACGGCCGGCCGTCCTCGACGACGACGTCTACGTCGCGGTGGAGCGTGCCGGCCTCCTTCGGCTCAAGCGCTCCATCGGCAGCGAGCTGTGGCGAAACGAGGACGCCGTCCGCTTCCTGGCCGCCAACAAGGCGTTCGTCTACGCCGCCGACCGCCACGGCCGCCTGGTCGTCATCGACCGCGACCGCGGCACCACGCTCAGTACCTACGACGGCACCAGCGACTTCGTCTACCCGATCCCGAACGAGTGGACCGACCGGGTCTACCTGGCCGCCAACAATGGCCTCATCGTCTGCCTGCACGACCGCGACTCCGCCAAGCCGCTGGTGATGAAGGAGCCGCCCAAGGAACGGGCGCCCCGCCCGCCCGGCAAGCCGAAGGACATGGGCGACGGCGGCAAGCCCGGCCCCGACGGCGGCAAGCCCGGCCCCGACGGCGGCAAGCCAAAGCCGCCCGCCGATGGGATGAAGCCGTGACGTGTCAGCGGCCGGGGTCGATCCGGCAGTCCGCCCGACGTGAGGAGCCCTCGTGAGCGCTTGGCGTGCGGCCGTCCTGGCGCTGCTGGTGCTGCTCATCGGCCTCCCGCTCGCCTCGTCCTTCCGCGATGCCCTGGCGTCCCCCGGCGCCTGGCACGTCTGGGACGACGGAGGGCGATTGCTCGGCCTGGCGCGCAACACCCTCCTGCTCGTCGCGTGTACCCTGGCGCTGGCGCTCCCCGCCGGCATCGTCGGGGCCGTCCTTCTGTACCGCACCGATCTTCCCTTTCGCGGCTTCTTCCGCTTCGTGGCGCTCTTGACCTTGTTCGTACCCTTGCCGCTGTTCGCGTCGGGCTGGCAGGCGGCGCTGGGCAGCGGCGGGTGGTTGCCCGCTGCGTTCTGGGGCCCACCGTCGGCGAGCGACCCCGACGTCTCACCGAGCACCGGCCTCGTCTGGAAGACGTGGGGCCACGGGCTCAACGCCGCCGTGTGGATTCACGCCGTCGCCGCACTTCCCTGGGTCGTGCTTCTCGTCGGGCAGGGGTTGTGCTGGGTCGAGCGCGACCTGGAAGAGGAAGCGCTGACCTTCACCAACCCCTGGCGCGTCCTGGGGCGCGTGACGCTGCGGCGCAGCCTGGCGGCGGTCGGCGGGGCGGCGCTGTGGGTGACGCTGCAAACGGCGACGGAGATCACCGTCACCGACATGTTCCAGGTTCGCACCTTCGGCGAGGAAGTCTATACGCAGTTTGTGGCGCCGGACACGGTCGATGCCGTCGCCCGTGCCGTCGTGGCGGCGCTGCCCTCGGTGCTGGCGACGGCGGCGCTGGTTCTGGCGGCGGCGTGGTGGTGGGAGCGCAAGCTGCCGCCGCTGGAAACGCTGGCGACCGCGCCGTACGTCTACCGCCTTGGCCGGGCGCGCTGGCCCTGCTTCGTGGCGCTCGCCGTCGTCGTCGGGGTGCTGGCCGGCGTCCCGGTCAACGGCCTCGTCTGGAAGCTCGGGCTCGCCGGCAACCCGCGGCACTGGTCGTTCACCGTGGCTGCGGAACACCTCGACAAGGTGCTGCGGGTCCGCGGCCGGTTGGTCGCCGAAAGCCTGGCCCTGGCCGGGTTGGCGGGGCTGGTGACGGGGACGCTGGCGCTGCTGACGTGCTGGCTGGCCGTGGGCACGCGCTGGTTTCACGCGGCGGTGCTGCTGCTAATCGCGGCGGCGTGGGCGCTGCCGGGGCCGATCGTCGGCCTGGGACTCAAGGGGGCGATCAATCATCTCCTTCCCTCCGAGCGCGGCGGGGTGCTGGAGCGTGTGCTCTACCTCGGGCCCTCCCCCGCCCCGGCGCTGTGGGCGTACTTGCTGCGCTTCTTCCCGTGCGCCATCGCGGTCCTG
>Ga0208696_1000345_pt1 | contig 31664 bp, 26 predicted proteins | sample Sb_taG_9_FD_187711 | JGI IMG/M metagenome (GOLD analysis project Ga0208696, IMG submission 187711) | Peat soil microbial communities from Weissenstadt, Germany - Sb_50d_b_LC metaG (SPAdes) (version 2) | ecosystem: Environmental > Terrestrial > Soil > Wetlands > Peat | place: Germany... | reverse complement strand
GGCGCTCAGCATCGGATGTCACTGGAGAGCCGCTCATGTGGCTAGGCAATGCGAGCGCCACCCCCGACGACGCGCTCGTACGTGACAAGGCTAGCGAGCCGGGCGGCGCGCACGCGCCGGAACGCAAGGCCGGCGGGCGCATCGGAGCGCCCGCGCCGGGCCGACGGCTACCCTCGACCGATGCTGAGCCCGAGAAACCGCGAGCTGCTGGGTCTCGTGCCCTCCGCGCTGCTCGTGACGGCGGGCTTCACCGCGATCTTCATTCAGGCCGAGAACAACTCGCCGGGAGCTTCGACCAACCTAACGCTGAACCACGCGTCGAACACGTCGCTTACATACGGCGCGCTGTTCCTTGCGCTGTGTCTGGCGGGGCATCTGGTGATCCGCTTCGCGCTGCCGCATGCGGACCCTTATCTGTTCCCGCTCGCCGCGGTGCTCGCGAGCGTTGGGATCGTGATGGTGTACCGCATCGAACCCGTGCTGGCGCGCCAGCAGGCGCAGTGGATGGTGCTTGGGCTCGTCCTGTTCGCGGCGACGATCCTTGCGTTGCGCCGCCACGGCGTGGGCGTGCTCGAGCGCTACCGCTACACGATCGCCGCGGTCGGCATTGGGATGACGGTGCTGCCGCGGCTGCCGGTGATCGGCGAGCAGGTCAACGGTGCGTATCTGGACATCCACGTGGGTAGCGTTTCCTTCCAGCCCGCGGAGCTCGCGAAGCTCGCGATCGTGATCTTTCTGGCCAGCTACCTGCGCGACAACCGCCAGCTGCTCGTGACCGCGGGACGGCGCGTGCTGGGCTTGACGATCCCGCCGATGAAGCAGTTCGGCCCGATGCTGATCGTGTGGGGGACAGCGATGGCGACGCTGCTGCTCACGCGCGAGCTGGGGACCTCGCTGATGTTCTACGGAGCGTTCCTCGCGCTGCTGTACGTGGCTACGGGGCGGTTCTCCTTCCCGCTGATCGGGCTCGTGCTGTTCGCGCTCGGCGCATGGTTCGTCGTCGGGCATGTAAGCCACGTGCACGCGCGCGTGCTCGCGTGGGAACACCCTTTCGACACAACCCTCTACAACCAGGCGGTGGGCGGCAGCTATCAGCTCGCGCAGTCGCTGTTCGCGCAGGCCGACGGTGGCCTGCTGGGCACGGGCTTCGATCAGTCGCTGTTGCGGTATCCGGTCGAGCTCGCCAACCACCAGATAGTGCATCGCTCGATCCTGCCGGTCCCCGAAAGCGACACGATCTACGCGGTGATCACCGACGAGTTGGGCCTGGTGGGAGCAGCGGGGCTGCTGCTCGCATACCTGCTGTTCATCGCTCGCGGGTTGAAGACGGCGATGCTCGCGAAGGACTCCTTCTCCAAGCTGCTGGCAACCGGCCTTGCGTTCGTGGTCTCGATGCAGGTGTTCGTGATCGTCGGCGGTGTCACGCGCGTGATCCCGCTGACGGGGGTGACGCTGCCATTCGTGGCGTACGGAGGGTCGTCGGTGGTGATGAACTTCGTGCTGCTGGCGCTGCTGCTCGTCGTATCGGACCGCGCGCGGCGGCCGTACGAGCGCCTCGAGCGCAACTGAGGGGTCGGTCGAGCCCTGGGCGAGAGCTGCCATCGCCCGGGGCTTCGCAGGTGAGATGCGCAGCCCGTCGAAGACCGTCGCCGAGATGCCGACATCCACAGTCGCTTATGCCACGCCGCGCTTCTTTCTACGTCAGCCGCCGCTGCCCGTGCACAACCGCTACCGGGGTATCGCCGACCCCCACTCGGCCGTCCGCGGGGTCTGCTCGCCCGCGGGTCTGCATCGACGACCGTGGCTCGGACGTCTGCGCCGGGCGCTCGAAGAGGACCTGTTCGTGCTGCACTACCAGCCGATCGTCTCGCTGGTGGACGACCGCGTCTCGCACTACGAGGCGCTGCTGCGCCTTGCCGATGAGCCCGGCGAGCACCTGATCGCCCCAGGTCGGTTCCTGCCGGCTGCGGAGAGATATGGGCTGATCCGCGACATCGATCGGATGGTGCTCGAAAAGGTCATCCAGCTACTGGGCGAGGAGCACGGGTTGCACGGCGTGAGCGTCGCGGTCAACCTGTCCGCCCTGTCGGTCACCGACGGGAGTCTGCTCGCCCATATCGAGCGTCAGCTCGCGCTGTACGGGGTCGACCCGGGACGGCTCGTGATCGAGATCACCGAGACCGCCGCGATCTCGAACATGGCGCGGGCACGCGCGTTCTGCGTGGGTGTGCAGGCGCTTGGCTGCGAAGTAGCGCTCGACGACTTCGGCGCGGGCTTTGGCTCGTTTCAGTACCTCAAGCATCTGCCGTTCAGCTACCTGAAGATCGACGGTGACTTCATCCGCGCCTTGCCCGATTCGCCGAAGGACCAACTCGTCGTCAAGGCGCTCGTCGGGGTCACGCGCGGAATGGGTCGAAGGACGATCGCCGAGTTCGTCTCAGACGAGGCCACGATCGAGCTGCTGCGCGATTACGGTGTGGACTACGCCCAGGGATTCGAGGTGGGCCGCCCGCGCCCAATAATCCCGCTCGCCGCCTAGCTTGCTACCTACTTTGGCTGGGGAAACTGCCTGCGCATCGCCGCGTCCCATGCCCGGTCGGTGAACAGACGGCGGCTTGCGATTGCCAGCTTGGCCGAAGGCGTGATCGTGATCCGTGCGGGCGGCCGGCCTCGACGCAGCGTCTTCTCGATCACCTTCGCCACCCTGTCCGGCCCCCCGCCGAGCAGGCGCATCGGACCTTCATAGGCGCCTTTCGTGACAGCCCCCACGGTCGCGTTGAAGTGCGCGTAGGGGTCCTCGCCGTTATCGGTCGATTGGGCTTGGATCTCAGCCATACTCGCGGTCGCGGCCTCGCCAAACTCCGTGGTGATCAGACCCGGCTCGAGCAGGATCACATCGATGCCGAAGCCGCGCAGCTCAAAGCGCAGCGCGTCTGAGATCGCCTCAAGCGCATGCTTGGTCGCGTGATAGTGCCCTGCGCCGGGGAAGGACAGGCGGCCGCCCATCGAGCCCACGTTGACGATCTTGCCCCATTTCTGGGCGCGCATCTTCGGCAGTACGAGCTGGGTCAGACGCACCAGCCCAAATACGTTCGTCTCGAACTGGCGCCTGACCGCATCGAGTGGAACCGTCTCGATCGCGCCGCTCTGGCTGTAGCCGGCGTTGTTGATCAGCACTCCCACCGCGCCCTCGGTGCGCTCCACCTCATCAACGGCGACGCGCATCGAGTCCTCGTCGGTCATGTCTAGCGCGAGCGTGCGGCAGCCGGCTTGTTCCAAATCGGCGATCGACTCGAGGCGGCGCGCGGTTGCGTAGACCGTCCAGCCCGCGCCTTTAAGGCGCAACGCGGTGGCGCGACCTATGCCTGAGGAGCAGCCGGTTATCAATACTGCCTTGGAGATACTGGGCATTCGCGGAGCATACGTTGCCACCGTTCTCTAGGGTGGGCGGCTGATGCGCGCCGTCACTTTCCAGGCTCCCAGCGAAGTCGTCGTCGCGGACGTCCCCGAGCCAGAGCTGCTCCACCCCGGCGATGCGATCGTGCGGATCGAGGCGACAGGTGTGTGCGGGTCGGACCTGCACATCTACCACGGCCGCGTGAAGATCGAGCCGGGCTTCACGATCGGCCACGAGTACGTGGGCATCGTGATCGCCGCCGGCGACGGCGTTCACAACGTGAGCATCGGCGATCGCGTGCTCGGCTGCTTTCAGACCGCCTGCGGACGCTGCTTCTTCTGTCGTCGTGGCTGGTTCCACAAGTGCGATACCTCACGCACGTTCGGCCACGGCGCGGCGCTCGGCTCGCTCCAGGGCACGCAGGCCGAGCAGGCGCTCGTCCCGAACGCCGACCTCGTCCTGCGGCGCGTGCCCGAGGGGATGAGCGACGATGTGGCGCTGTTTGCCGGCGACGTGATGGGTACCGGCTACCATGCCGTCGTCGAAAGCGGCCTGCGCTCGGGCGACGTGGCCGCAGTGCTCGGCCTCGGGCCGGTGGGGTTGTGTGCCGTGCAAGCCGCCCGCGCGGCGGGCGCGGCGCACGTGATCGCGATCGACTCCGTCCCCGAGCGCTTGGCGATGGCGGAGTCCTTCGGCGCGCAGCCCGTCCACCTCGACGACGAGGACCCGCGCGCCGTTGCCCGCGCCGCAACGGACGGGCGTGGGGTGGACGTGTGCATCGACGCGGTAGGTCATCCTCAGGCGCTCGACCTCGCGCTGCGCCTGACCCGCAAGCTTGGCACGATCCAGGCGATCGGCGTCTACGCCGAGCGCTGCGAGGTGCATATGGGCCTGTTCTGGATCAAGGCACTCAATCTCTGCTCGGGCCACGCCAACGTGATCGGCCACGTCGACAGCGTGCTCGCGATGATGTCCGCCGGCGTGCTCGATCCGTCGCCGCTAGTCACGCACCACATGTCCCTCGACGATGCGCCCGAAGCGTACGCGCTGTACGACCGGCGCGAGGCGCTTAAGATCGTGCTGAGACCGTAAACGCCCACAAGGAGCCGCACATGACCGCTGCTGCCGACACAGCCACCAACACTCTCCCGGACGCGCTGAGCGCCTCCGCGCGCGAGTTCGTCTCACAATCGCATCGTCTCCTGATCGGGTCCGAGCGTCTAGAGGCCGCCGACGGGCGCACGTTTGCCACGCTCGACCCCGCCACTGGGCGCGAGATCGCTCAGGTCGCCCACGCGGGAGGCGAGGATGTCCGCCGCGCGGTTGCGGCTGCCCGTGCGGCCTTCACGAACAGCCCCTGGGCGTCGATGCCCGCCTCCGGTCGCGAGCGCTTGATGCTCGCGCTGGCGCAGGCGATGGAAGATCGCGCCGAGGAGATCGCACAGATCGAGTCGCTCGACAACGGCAAGCCGGTGGGGCTCGCCCAATACGTCGACGTCAACGGGGCCATCGGGCACCTTCGCTACTTCGCCGGATGGCCTACCAAGATCGAGGGCGGAGTGCTCCCGGTGAGCGCGCCCAACATGCACTGCTACACCCGCCGTGAACCGGTCGGGGTATGCGGTCAGATCATCCCCTGGAATTTCCCGGTGTTGATGGCCGCGTGGAAGCTCGGTCCCGCGCTCGCCGCTGGCTGCACGGTCGTGCTCAAGCCGGCCGAGCAGACGCCGCTGAGCGCGCTGCGCGTCGGTGAGCTGGCCCTGGAGGTCGGCTTCCCGCCTGGCGTGCTGAACGTGCTCACGGGTAACGGCGAGACGGGCGCGGCGCTCGTCGATCACCCCGACGTCGACAAGATCGCCTTCACCGGCTCAACCGCGGTCGGGCGCGAGATCGGCGCGAAGGCGGGCAAGGCGCTCAAGCGCGTGACGCTGGAGCTCGGAGGCAAGTCGCCGAACATCATCCTCCCCGACGCCGACATCGACGCTGCCGTCAAGGGCTCATTTCAGGCGATCTACTTCAACTCTGGGCAGGCGTGCAACGCGGGCTCACGGCTGTTCGTCCCGGCTGAGCGCTTCGACGAGGTCATGAGCGGCCTGGCCGATGCGGCCAATGCGGCGCGGCTCGGTCCGGGCCTGGACTCGGGCACTCAACTCGGGCCGCTCATCTCAGCCGAGCAGCACGAGCGGGTGCTCGGCTACATCGACGCCGGTCGCGAGGAGGGCGCCGAGGTGCTTGCGGGCGGCGAGGCCACCCTGACCGACAGCGGCGGCTACTTCATCGCGCCGACGCTGTTCTCCACCACCTCAGACGATCTGCGCATCTCCCGAGAGGAGATCTTCGGACCTGTGCTCGTCGCCTCCCCGTATGACTCGATCGAGGAGGTTGCTGAGCGGGCGAACGCGGGTGAGTACGGTCTGGCAGCCGGCGTGTGGACGCGGGACGTCAGTAACGCCCACCGCCTGGCGGCGATGCTGCGCGCGGGCATGGTCTATATCAACACCTGGGGAGCGGTCGATCCCTCGGCGCCGTTCGGTGGCTTCAAGGCCTCCGGCATCGGCCGCGAGCACGGCCATGACGGCCTCTCCGCCTACCTGGAGACGAAGACAGTCTGGACTTCGCTGTGAGCCTCGCCGCGAGCTGTGCGGTGTCCTAGACCGTGCCGCGAGGCGCTAGGGTCGCCGCCATGCGCGTGACGGCCGCGACATCTCAGAGCGCGACGGCGCCGGGCGGCGGTGGGATAAGCACCGCGGGCGTGGCCGGGAGTGATGGACTTCGTCGTGCCCGCGCTGAGGCCGGGCGGTGGGCGCCGGCGCTGGCGATCCTGCTCGCCCTGCTGATCGTCGCGGCCACCGCCGAGATCGTCCTCGACGGCGCGCTCGGTCATTCGCCGCTGATCCCCAAATCGCCCGCGATCGCCAGCTGGCTCGAAGGGATCGGTGAGCGGTTGGGCTACCGCGTCTTCCTGATCGCGATCATCGTCTTCACGTGCGCCTACGCAGGACTGCTCGTGCTGGCCCGGGGCGTCTCCAAACGCTGGGCGATCGTACTCGTGGGCGCGCTCCACGCAATCGTGTTCGCCGGCCCGATCCTGCTCTCAACCGATGTCTTCTCTTACATCGCCTACGCGCGTATGGGCGTCGAGCATGGGATCAACCCTTACCTGCACGGCCCGCTCGCGATCGCTCACGACCCCGTCTATCACTACGTGGGCCAGGACTGGAAGCACGTTGCCACCGCCTACGGGCCGCTCTACACGCTGCTCTCCTATCCATTGGCGCCGCTCGGGCTGAAGGGCGCGCTGTGGGGGATGAAGCTCGAGGCGCTGCTCGCGAGCGTCGGGACGCTCGCGCTCACGTGGCGCTGCGCATGCGCGCGCGGCCTTGACCCCGTGCCGGCGCTGCTCGCGGTCGGCGCCAACCCGCTGTACATCCTCTACGGCCTCGGTGGCGCCCACAACGACCTGATCATGATGCTCTTGATGATGGCGGCGGTCAGCCTCACGTTCGCCGGCCGTGACGCCCCGGCCGCCGCCGCGGTGGTGGCCGGGGCGCTCGTGAAGGCAACCGTCGCGGCCCTGCTGCCGTTCATGATCCTCAGCCGTCGTCGCCTCGCTCCGATCTTGGGGGCGCTCGCCGCGCTGGCGGTCGGCGCGCTGGCCGGTTATGCGGCGTTCGGGATTCACGGGATCGACGTTGTCGCCGCCCTCAACCGCGACGCGGCGTTCGTATCGACCGACAGCTTCGCGACCGAGATCGCGCACCTGTTCGGCAAGCCCGGGGTATTCCCGATCGACCACGACCTGCTCAAGGGAGCGCTCGTGCTGATCGTGCTGCATTTGCTGTGGCGAACTTGGCGTGGCTATGACTGGATCGCCGCATCCGGCTGGACGCTGCTGGCGATCTCCGTCACGAGCACCTGGCTGCTCGCCTGGTACATCCTCTGGCCGCTCCCGCTCGCGGTCGTCACGCGCGACCGCCGCCTGCTTGCTGCGACGCTCGCCGTACAGGCACTGTTCATCGTCCACCAGACCGCTCCGATTTTCGCCCCAGTGCCATGAGCGAGACCGCGACACGTGCGGAGCGAGGCTTCGGGTCGCGTCTGCCCGCTTGGCTTCGCCCACGTGAGGTCGAGCTGCACGGGACGGGTCGCGTCCGTCTGATCGAGACAACCCTGCTGCTGCTCGCCGGCCTGCTGTTGGCGATCGCCACGGTCAACGATGTGGTGCTCCAGACCCATGTAAACCATCGCCTCGTCGCCGACATGCGCACCTGGCGCTCCTACACCGGCCACAACTTCCACAACATCTCTCCTGAACAGGACATCTTCGGCCACACCACGCGCGACTTCGTCTGCGGCAACACGGAGCCCGGACCCCCCAAAGATAGGGTGCAGATCTGCCTCGTGGTCACGGGGCCAGTCGTCCACGGGCGTCGCGAAGTGCACGGTGGCTGGTATCTGCCGCCCAAGGTCGAAGACGTGCTCAGTAACCGCTATGCCTGCTACGGGTCAGCCAGAGAGCAGGGCCTGTGTCCTTGAGTGAGCGACAAAAGCATCCGCGGCCGCGCGGGTTGGGACCAGAGAGGGATGGCGTAAGCGCCACGACCGTGTCATCCACCACGATTCCGCTCGTGGCCGCCCACGCGCGCGAGAACGGGCGGGCGGGAGCCGCATCATGGTGGCCGCTCACGGTGCTTGTGATCCTCGCCGCGGCGCTGCGATTCTCGACGCTCGACCTGCAGAGCCTCTGGTACGACGAGGCGTTCACGCCCGTCCACGTGCTCCACCCGAGCCTGTGGGCCACTTTGCGCGCGGTCGTCCATAGCGAGAACACGCCGCCGTTGTGGTACGTGCTGGAGTGGGGGGTTTCCCGCGCGCTTGGCACCGGTGCGATCGCGCTGCGCCTGCTCTCCGCGTTCGCCGGAGTTGCGACCGTGCCGGTCGCGTGGGCGATCGGTCGCGAGCTGTCTGCTCGTCGCGCCACCGCGATCGCGGCCGCCACGCTCGTCGCCGTCAATCCGTTATTCGTCTGGTACTCCCAGGAGGCGCGCGCCTACGGACTGTTCGTGTTCATGACCGCCCTGGCGATGCTCTGCTTCCTGCGGGCGCGACGTGAGCCCACCGCACGCCGGCTGGCGACGTTCGCCGTGACCGGGTTGCTGGCGCTGCTGACGCACTACTTCGCGGTCTTCTTGCTGATTCCGATGGTCCTGTTGCTGCTCAGAGACGCGGCGTCCGGGAGGCGAACCGACCGAGATGAGCATCCGGGTGCAGCCGGCCACGCGTCTCTGGGTGTGACCCTGCTCGCGGCCGGCGTGATCGTGGCGACCGGCACTGCACTGCTGCCGCTCGCCCTCGCTCAAGGCGGCCACGGCGCGCAGTGGATCGGCGAATGGGCGCTCGCGAGCCGTCTCGAAGCGATCCCGCAGTACTACCTGACGGGCTATTCGGGCTCGCCGCTCGGGCATGGGATCGAGCTGCTGGTGGCGCTGCCGATCCTCGCCGGCCTCGGGCTCGGGTTATGGCGCGTCCTCGAGCCCCGGGAGGAGCAGGGCGCGCTGGTCGCATTCGAGCTTGCCGCGTGCGGGGTTCTGCTCCCGATCCTGCTCGTCGCCGCCGGCGCCGATTACCTTGCGCCGCGCAACCTCGTCGCGGCGATGATCCCCGTGAGCGCGCTGATCGCCGTCATCGTCACGGCAACGCGCGCGGGACGCGTCGGGACGGCGTTCGCGGCGCTGATCGCGGCGGCCGGCCTGGCGATCACGATCGACGTCGACCTCAGCCCGCGGTTGCAGCGCGGCGACTGGCGCGGGGTGGCGCAGATCCTGCGTGCCAGCCCGGCCAGTGGTGGCGACCAGGCCGCCGGTGGCGCTGCCGCCGTCCATGGCGCCCCGGCCGGAGAGCGCGTGATCACGACGGTCGAGCTCGGCGCGGCGCCCCTGGAGTACTACCTGCCTTCGCTCCACAACCTTCCGCGAGGCGCGTCGGTTACCGTTCGCGAGATCGACGAGACCGGCTACTTCCCGTTGACGGCCTCGGCGGGCAGCCCGCCGGCGCCGGGCTTTCACCTGGAGAGCCGTCACGACGTCAACGGCCTGGTCGTCTACCGCTTCGTCGCGCCGTCGCCGCGCGCGGTCTCCGAGGCGACGCTGCGCCGGCACGTGATCACCGAAGCGCACCCCGAGGTGCTCGTAGAGTAAGCACCTATGCCATCTCCTGTGCACGTCTTTGCTCCCGCGGGTAGGAGGCTCGCTTCAAGCCAAATGTCCTCGCAGGGCAAAAAGATCTAGCTTTCCAACATGGCGTCGTCGATCGTGGAGGCTCGCAACGAGGCCCAGATAGCGCTGGAGCGCGCCCGCGAGCACCTGCTCTCCCTCCAGGACGAGGCGGGATGGTGGCAGGGGGAGCTGCAGACGAACGTGACGATGGACGCCGAGGACATGCTCTTGCGCGAGTTCCTCGGAATCCGCCGCCTCGATCAGACCGAGCGGTCCGCCGCATGGATCCGCTCTCAGCAGCGCGCGGACGGGACGTGGGCGAACTTCCACGGCGGCCCCGGGGAGCTGTCCACCACGATCGAGGCCTACTGGGCGCTGCGACTCGCGGGCGACCCGGCCGACTCAGAGCACATGCGCGCGGCGGCGAGCTTCATCCGTGAGTCGGGCGGTGTCGAGCACGCGCGCGTCTTCACGCACGTGTGGATGGCCCTGTTCGGCCTGTGGTCGTGGGATCGAGTGCCCGCGCTGCCGCCGGAGGCTCTCCTCTTGCCGGCGTGGATGCCACTCAACGTCTACGACTTCGCCTGCTGGGCGCGCCAGACGATCGTGGCGCTGTCGCTCGTCAAAGCCCACCGCCCGCGACGCGAACTGCCGTTTACCCTCGATGAGCTGCACAGCTCGGAGCTGTGGTCGCGAGCGGAGCGGGTCTCACGGCGCGGCGCCTGGCTGGCTCGCCTGGACCGCGTGCTGCGTGCGTATGAGCGTCGGCCGCTGCGAGTGGTGCGCCGCTTCGCGCTCGCCCGTGCCGAGCGCTGGATCCTCCGCCGCCAAGAGGGGGACGGCTCGTGGGGGGGAATCCAGCCGCCGTGGGTCTATTCGCTGATGGCGCTGCACCTCTGCGGTTATCCACTCGAGCACCCGGTGATGCGTCGCGGCCTCGAGGGTCTCGACCGGTTCATGGTCGAGGATCGGGACGATGCCCGCGGCGCCGCCGCCGATGGATCCGAATCCCACCCGCCCGCGAGCCGGCGTCTGGAAGCGTGCCAGTCGCCCGTCTGGGACACGGCACTCGCGATGGTGGCCCTCAGCGACGCGGGCCTTCCCTCCGAGCATCCGGCGATGACGCGCGCCGCGGAGTGGCTGCTGGGCGAGGAGGTCACGACGCGCGGCGACTGGTCGGTGGCCAGGCCGCGCCTGGACCCCGGCGGTTGGGCGTTCGAGTTCGCCAACGTCAACTACCCCGACGTCGACGACACGGCCGAGGTCGTGCTCGCGCTGCTCCGCATGACAGGCCCGGTCGCCGGGGAGGTGGAGATTGACGCGGCGGTGCAAACGATGGGTGGGGCCAGGAACGGGAAAGTATCGCTACCCGCAGTCGGGCAACGGATCGAGGGGGCAATCGCACGAGCTCTGCGGTGGGTGGAGGGAATGCAGAGCTCGGGCGGCGGCTGGGGCGCGTTCGACGCTGAGAACACCCGCTCGCTGGTGCGCGAGCTGCCGTTCCTCGACTTCGGCGAGGTGATCGACGAGCCGAGCGCCGACGTCACCGCACACGCTGTCGAGATGTTCGCCGCGCTGGGGCTTGCAGGCGCTCCCGCCGCCCGCCGTGGCATTGCGTGGCTGATCGACCAGCAGGATCCCGGTGGCTCATGGTTCGGTCGCTGGGGCGTCAACCACATCTACGGCACCGGCGCTGCCGTCCCGGCACTGATCGCCGCCGGGGTGGAGCCCTCGGCGGAGTGCATCCGGCGCGCGGTGCGGTGGTTGGAGGAGCACCAGAACGAAGACGGGGGCTGGGGTGAGGACCCCCGCTCCTATGACGATCCCGCCTGGATCGGCCGCGGCCCGAGCACGGCGTCGCAGACCGCCTGGGCATTGCTCGCGCTGCACGCGGCCGGCCGCTCGGGTGCACACCCTGGACGGGAGAGCCGGATTGTCTCCCCAGCGCGGGCACTCGAGCACGGCATCGACTGGCTGGTCGCGACGCAGCGCGTGGACGGCACGTGGGATGAGCCGCAGTACACCGGCACGGGCTTTCCGTCGGACTACTACATCAACTACCACCTCTACCGGCTCACGTTCCCGATCATGGCACTCGGGCGCTGCCTAACCTCGGCGCGCGGGGGCGGTCAGTCCGGGCGACTGGGGTGATGCTCGTAGCCGAGCAACCGATCGTCGCTCTCACCGCGGAGGCGGTGATGGCGCGCGCCGAGACGGAGAACTTCCCGGTCGCGAGCCGGGTGCTGCCGAGGCACGTGCGTGGACACCTGCTCGCCGTCTACGGCTTCGCGCGCTTGGTCGACGAGCTGGGCGACTCGGCGCCCGGCGATCGCCTAGCCGCCCTCGACGCGCTGGAGCGGGATCTCGATCGCGCGTATGCCGAACACGCCGAGCACCCGTTGCTGGTGCGCCTGCAACCTACGCTGCGTGAATGCTCGCTCCCACGCGCGCCGTTCGCGCGTCTGATCGAGGCCAACCGCGTCGACCAGCGCGTGAGCCGGTATGCGACCTGGGAGGAGCTGCGCGGCTACTGCGCGCTGTCCGCGAATCCCGTCGGCGAGCTCGTGCTCGGCGTGTTCGGCATGGCGACGCCCGCGCGTGTGGCGTTCTCGGACTCGATCTGCACGGCGCTACAGCTGATCGAGCACTGTCAGGACGTGGCCGAGGACTTCGCTCACGACCGGATCTACCTGCCGGGCGAGGACTTAGCCCGTTACGGCTGTGCGCCGAGGGATTTGAGCGCCACGCGCGATGGGGTCACCCAGCACGCCGGTGAGCCGTTGCGAGCGCTGCTCGCCTTCGAGGTGGCGCGCGCGCGCGAGCTGCTCACCGCCGGAACGCCGCTGATCGACGAGCTGCGTGGACGTGAACGGCTGGCGGTCGCGGCGTTCGTGGCGGGAGGGCGGGCTGCTCTGAAGGCAATCGAGCGTGCCGGCTACGACGTGCTTTCGGGGCCGCCGCGCGCCGGTGGCCGGCGACGGCTGCTGGCCCTGGTGGGCGTGCTCATCGACAGGCCTCGCCGACGAGCGCGGCGGTCTGGCCGGCCGTGACCGTTTCCAGGCGTCAAGGCTCGAGTGTCGTGGAATGAGCGCTGTGGACCCCACGATGGAGGCCTACAGGCGCTGCGAGTCGATCACCCGGGCGCAGGCAGCAAACTTCTATTACGGCATCCGCCTGCTCCCCCACGACAGGCGCCGCGCGATGTGTGCGGTGTATGCGTTCGCACGCCGTGTGGACGACATCGGCGACGGTGGCTCCGAGCATGAGGAGAAGCTGCGCCGACTCAATGGCGAGGCGCGGGCGCTGCTTGAGCTGGAAAATCCAGAGCCACAATCGGTGGCCGGCTCCGATCTCGTGATGGTGGCGCTGGCGGACGCGCATAAGCGCTTCTCGTTGCCGCCCGAGGCGCTCGAAGAGCTGATCGAGGGTGTGCGCATGGACGTTCTGGGTACCACCTATGAGAGCTTTGACGAGTTGCTGCTCTACTGCCGGCGGGTGGCCGGCACGATCGGGCGGCTGTGCCTGGCGATCTTTCAGAGTCGCGATCCGGAGTCGGCCACCGGTCTCGCCGAGGACCTCGGTGTGGCGATGCAGCTCACGAACATCCTGCGGGATCTGCGTGAGGATTCTGAGAACGGCCGTGTCTATCTGCCGGCCGAGGATCTCCGGCGCTTCGGCCTCCTCGCCGCGGGCGAGGAGCGCGATGCGCCCGCGGTGCTGGCATCGCTCGCGCGTGGGGAGGGCAAGAACGATTTGGATGGGTTGCACGCGCTCGTGCGCTTCGAGGCGAATCGCGCGCGGCAGTGGTTCGACCGCGGGCTGGCGCTCACACCACTGCTGGACAGGCGCAGCGCCGCCTGCGTACTGGCGATGGCCGGTATCTACCGCAAGCTGCTCGACCGCATCGAGGCGCACCCTGAGCAAGCACTCCGCGAGCGCATGTCTCTGCCGTCATGGGAGAAGGCGCTGGTCGCGGTGGGAAGCATGTTGAGCGGGAGCGGATGAGCGCCGGGGGTCGTGTCGTCGTGATCGGCGGCGGGCTCGCGGGTATCGCGGCGGCGCTCGATTGCGCCACCGCCGGTGCTCAGGTGACGCTCGTTGAGGTCAGGCGCAGGCTCGGCGGCGCGGCCTACTCGTTCGAGCGCGACGGCCTTCAGGTCGATAACGGCCAGCACGTCTTCCTGCGCTGCTGCTTGGCCTACCGCGCGCTGCTCGCGCGGCTCGGCTCGGCTCATCGCGTGGCTGTCCAGCCACGCCTGGAGATACCCGTGCTGAGCCCGGGCTCAGAGACAGCGATGCTGCGCCGAAGTTCGCTTCCCGCGCCGCTGCACCTGGTCCCCGCGCTTGCCCGCTACCCCCATCTGACCCTCGCGCAGCGCTTCGGCGCGGCACGAGCGGCGCTTGCCCTGATGCGTGTGGATCCGCGCAAGGAGATGCTCGAGGAGCTGACGTTCGGCGAGTGGCTGGCTCGTCACGGACAGGGCCCGGAGGCGGTGGGTGCGTTGTGGGATCTGATCGCGCTGCCGACGTTGAATTTGCCGGCTGCTCAGGCGTCGCTCGAGCTCAGCGCGTTCGTATTTCGCACGGCCCTGCTCTCCGGTGCGGATGCGGGTGACATCGGATTTCACACGGCGACGCTGAGCGAGACGATCGGCGACCCCGCCGCCCGGGCGCTGACGGAGGCCGGTGTCGATGTGAGGCTCGGCTGGCGAGCGGAACGGCTCGAGCAGACCACCGAGGGCCTCGAGATTCACGGTCGTGGGGGACGAGGGGCCGACGGCCAGGGTGGAGAGGAGGAGCACGAAGAACGCGATGGGGATGGAGCAGCGAGTCGGGACGATGGAGGGTTGAGTGCGGAGGCGGTGATCGTGGCAGTGCCGCACACCCGCGCCGCAGCATTGCTGGAGCCGCTGATGGGAGAGGTCGCACGGAAAGCGAGCGCGCTGGGGAGCTCGCCGATCGTGAACCTCCATGTCGTCTATGACCGTCCGGTCTGCGATCTCCCGTTCGCGGCCGGTGTCAAGACGCCGGTGCAGTACCTGTTCGACCGCACCGCCGCGGCCGGGGCGCCCGCCGGCAGCCAGTACTTGGCGGTGTCGCTCTCGGGCGCCGAGCGGGAGATGGGCATGAGCGTGGACGCTCTGCGCGAGCGCTACCTGCCTGCACTGCGAAACCTGCTCCCCCGCGCGCGCAACGCGAAGGTGGAGCGTTTCCTCGTGACGCGCGAGCACTCGGCGACTTTCCGCGCCGCGCCCAGAGTGGCGGCCCTGCGTCCCGGCCCAGTGACCTCCATACCGGGATTGATCTTGGCGGGCGCGTGGACGGCCACCGGCTGGCCGGCGACGCTCGAGGGAGCGGTGCTGAGCGGGCATGCGGCGGCGGATGCGGCACTGCAAGCGCTTGCAATCGAGCCGGCGGGGAGCAACGGGCTGCATGCGACGATGGCCACACCGACGGCGAGGACATGAGCGATCTATTGATCGCGGCGCCCCTGCGGGTCGAGGCCGCCCTGATCTCCTCCTCTGCCGCGCGCGGCGCGCGCGTGCGCAAGACCGGCATGGGGCCGGAGCGCGCCAGGGAGGCGGCACGCTTGCTTTTAAGGGATACGGGCGGCGTGTTGCTCGTGCTCGGCTTCTGCGGGGGGCTGGACGAGGGCTCCGTGCCAGGAGAAGTGATCGTCGCCGAGGAGGTCTATGCCGCAAGCGACGAGGGGCATGACCAGGCAGAACGTGTCCCCTGCGCGAGCGCCCCGGAGCTCGTGGGCATGCTCACCGGCCGTGGCATGAAGGTGCGTTGCGGCAAGATCGTGTGCGTCTCTGAGCTGGCACTCGGCGAGCGCCGCAGGGAGCTGTATGGAGGTGGAGCGATCGCGGTCGACATGGAGTCGGTGTGGCTCGCCGCGGGCGCGGGCGAACGGCCGTTCGCGGTCGTTCGTGTGGTGCTCGACAGCCCCACACACGAGCTGATGCGTCCACAGGCGGTCCGCGGGGCCGTGCGTGCGGCGCTCGCGCTGCGTCGTGTGGCGGCCGCCCTTCACGGGTGGACCCCCGGGGACTAATGTAAGTGACATGGCGGTTCCGATGAGGCAGGGCGCGCGCATGGGGTGGTATCTGATGCGCCAGCGGCTGGCGAAACGCGAGAAGTTCCCGCTGATCGTCGAGTTGGAGCCGCTGTTCCAGTGCAACCTCGCCTGCTCGGGTTGCGGCAAGATTCAGCACCCCGAGCACGAGCTGCGCCGACGGATGCCCGTCGCGCAGGCAATCGGCGCGATCGAGGAGTCAGGTGCCCCGATGGTCTCGATCGCGGGCGGCGAGCCGCTGATCCACCCCGAGATCCACGTGATCGCCTCAGAGCTGATCAAGCGTAAGAAGTTCGTTTATTTGTGCACGAATGCGCTGTTGCTGGAGAAGAAGCTCGAGAACTTCAAGCCAAGTCCGTACTTCGCGTGGGCGGTGCACATGGATGGCCTGCGCGAGCGCCACGACGAATCGGTCGAGCGCGAGGGCACCTTCGATAAGGCCGTCTGCGCAATCAGGGCCGCGAAGGCGGCTGGCTTCCGCGTGACGACGAACACGACGTTCTTTACGCACGACTCGCCTAAGACGGTGCGTGAGGTGCTCGACTTCCTCAACGACGACCTCGAAGTCGACGAAATGATGATCTCGCCCGCCTACGCGTATGAGAAAGCGCCCGACCAGGAGCACTTCCTCGGTGTGCAGCAGACGCGTAAGCTGTTCGGAGAGGCGTTTGCCGACGGACGGCGCAAGAAGTGGCGTCTGAATCACAGCCCGCTGTTCCTCGACTTCCTCGAGGGCAAGGCCGAATTCGATTGCACTGCCTGGGGGATCCCCAGCTACTCGCTGTTCGGCTGGCAGCGCCCCTGCTATCTGATGTCCGACGGGTACACCGAGACGTATAAAGAGCTGATCGAGACGACCGATTGGAGCAAGTATGGCCGCGGTCGAGATCCGCGCTGTGAGAACTGCATGGCCCACTGTGGCTATGAGCCAACGGCGGTGCTTCAGACGACGCATTCGCTGCGGGAGTCGCTGCGCGCTTTGGCCGGCTAGGCCCTCAGTTGGGTCCGTCTGGGCTGGGATCGCCGGCGTTGAGGTCGCCGCGTTGGGGACGCAGGTCCTGCCAGGTCAGGCCCTCGGCGAGCAGTGCGGGGACCCCCAGCGCGAGCGCGGTCAGGACCTCGACGGCCTGCAGGATGATGCCGTAGGCCAGGCCTGCTCCCGCGCCGACGCCATAGGCCGCGAGCACGACCAGGCAGGCTGCCTGGAACACGCCCACGTTCGATGGGGTCGCGGGGACGATTGCGCTGACGTTGACGGCGAGAAGAATCGCGGCGGCCGTCACGAGGTTGGCGTGTGCTTGCAGCCCGAGTGCGAGGACGATCATGTAACAGGCCAGCCATTGCAGCGCCCAGGCCAGCAGCTGGAGGGCGATGGCGGCGACCCCGTAGCGTGGGCGCGCGAACACGAGCAGTCCACGCCGGGCGAGCTCCAGCAGGCGGGCGATCGCACGCGCCGCGAGTGTCACCCGGGTCGAGCCTGAGCGCTGCCCGAGTGCCAGCAGGCGCGGGCCGAGGACGACAAGCGCGCATACCGCCAGCGGGACTAACGCGGCGGCGTAGATCCCCGCGAGGTGGCCCTGGAACAGCGGCACGCTGGTGAAGGTGACTGCCGCGAGGATCGCCAATGCGAGCAGGTTGATGAGCGTCTGGGAGAACACCGTGCCCGCCACGATTGGCAGCACGCGCCTGGTGGGGCCATCGAGCCTGCGGGCGAGCACCAGCACGCGCGAGGGCTCGCCGACGCGCGCGGGAAATAGCGCCGAGGCCATCACTCCGATCATCGTCGCCCGCCCAACCTTTACCCAGCCAATCGACTCATCAGGCAGCGCCACACGCAGCGTCTCACGCCAGGAGGCGGAGCGCAGCAGCAGCGAGGACGCCATCAGCACGAGCGCCAGCGCGACCCAGCCAGGGCTGGCGGTGAGTAGGGCGTGGCCGATATGGCCTAGATCCAGGCGCGACAACGCGAAGCCAAGCAGCCCAGCCATGAGCAGCGCCGCCACGACGAGACCCACGCGCCGGTGGACGCGCGATCGCCGCCTCCTCCGTGGGTGCTTTGGTGTCGCGCTCATCGCGACGGGGGTCTATCAAAGCGGACCTGCCGCTGGCGTGGGGTGTCGGTGCCGGCGGCGCTCGTGCTGTCTGCAGCGTTCTAGTGTGGGGTTATGCGCGAGCCCGGAAAGCCCACCTGAGATGTGTCGCCTGTTCGGCCTGAGTGCCGGGCGCGAGCGTGCGAAGGCAACGTTCTGGCTGCTGGACGCACCTGACAGCCTGGCAACTCAGAGCCACCGCGAGCCGGATGGGACGGGCCTCGGCTGGTTCGATGGCGTCGGGGTTCCGCACATCAGCAAGCAGCCGCTCGCCGCCTACGGCGACACACGCTTTGGACACGAGGCACGCGAGATCTCCTCGAGGACATTCGTCGCTCACATCCGCTTCGCTTCCACAGGCGCACTCGACCTGCACAACACGCATCCATTCAGGCAGGACGGGCGGTTATTCGCGCACAACGGCGTGATCGAGGACCTGCCGGCGCTCGAGGCTCACCTCGGCGAGGGGACGATGGCGCTGGTGAAAGGCGACACCGACTCCGAGCGCTTCTTCGCCCTGATCACACACGAGATAGCGGCTCACGAAGGGAACATCGGCGCGGGCATCGAGGCCGCGTGCGCCTGGGTCGCCGCAAACCTGCCGCTGCTCGCGATCAACTTCATTCTCGCGACGGCGAACGGGCTATGGGCGCTGCGTTACCCAGAGACGCACGACCTCTATGTGCTCGAGCGACCACCGGGGCGGCCGCTCGAGCACTCGAGCAGCCTGGGGAGCCGTGTGCGCTCGGATGACGCAGTCAGCCTTCCATTTGTCGTCTTAGCCAGCGAGCGGATGGACACAGCCCCATCCTGGAGAGCACTGGCCTCGGGCGAGCTCTTGCACATCGACGATACGCTCGCGGTCAGCTCGAGGAGAATCCTCGAGCACCCGCCCGCGCGGCTGCTGACACTCGACGAGCTCAGCGCCCAAGCACGGGCCTCACAAGCACACACCCCGCAAAGCCTCTCCTGACTGACCTAGAGTGCCTGTCAAGAAGATCGGCGCGTCCGGATGTGTCCCTGGACACGGCGCTGGACACCGATCGAAGATCCATGGGATCTTCGATCGTCTCGCCACGTGATGGCTTGCGCATGCCACCAGCATGCGCTTCGCCATCCCGCGACGCCCAGCTTGATCCATGAACACCCCGACCGCACCGCCTATCTTGTCAGGCACTCTTACTCCTCGCCGGCCAGCAGCTCCATCAGCAGGCTGTCGTGCCAGCCACCGCCACCGACATCACGCTCGTGCTGGCGCATGATGCCAACACGTTTGAAGCCGACCTTCTCATAGCTCCGGACGGCGGCTGCGTTCGCCACTGCCGGATCGATCGTGATGCGGTGATGACCACAATCGTCGATCAAATGGCGCACGACGCTGCTCACCGCCTCGCTGCCGAGGCCGCGGCCGTGCAGGGCGGGATCGAGGAACAGGTCGATCGAGGCATGGCGGTACTTGGGAGTGAGCTCCTCGGAGAACTGGATCAAGCCCACGATCACACCGCCGACCTCGATCGTCAGTCGGGTCGACTCTGGCTCGTCCCACGGGAAGCCTTCCTCCGGGACGTCCCACCAGCGCAGGACTCCCGGGGTGCGGTGGATGCGCAGCAACGCTCCCTCATCACCCACGGCGAGCGGGCGCAGGAGCATGTCTGCTCGTACTCGCCACCCACTTCTCGGCGGTTTGGCTTGACCTCCCGATCTGGGAGCAGAGTGATCAGACGACGGCAGGTGCCGGCTCATCGCGATGGGGGGACACGCCGGCGGCGGTGTAGGCGTCGGGCGCGTCGAGCGTCTCGGCCTTTAGCAGCGCTTGCGCGAGGTTCTCGAGCTGGTCGCGATGCTCTTCCAGCAGTCGCGTGACCTCCTGGTGGGCACGTTCGACGAGGGTGTGTACCTCCTCGTCGACGACGCGCTGTGTCTCCTGCGAGGTCTCGCTGACGCCTGGAAGGAACATCCCCTGGCCCTCCTCTCCGAGCACCGCGATCGGGCCGATCGCCTCGCTCATCCCCCAGCGCCCGACCATCTGGCGCGCGATCTGGGTGAGCTGCTGGATGTCGGACTCGGCGCCGGTGGTGACCTGACCGTAGACGACCTCCTCGGCGACGCGCCCGCCGAGCGCCACCCGGATCTTCGCCTGCAACTCCTCGAGCGTATAGGACACGCGGTCCGAGTCGGGCGTTGACAGCGTCACGCCGAGCGCCATGCCGCGGGGGATGATCGAGACCTTGCGCACGGGGTCCGCCCCGGGCGTGAGCATCCCCACGAGTGCGTGGCCGGACTCGTGGTAGGCGGTGCGCTCGCGGTCGGCGGGTTCGAGCACGAGGCCGCGCGGGGCGCCGAGCATGATCTTCTCGAGCGAGTCGGTGAGGTCTGCCATCTGCACCTTCTCGTGCTGGCGGCGAGCGCCGAGCAGCGCGGCCTCGTTGGCGAGATTGGCGATGTCCGCGCCGACCATGCCGGGCATGCTGGCGGCGAGCGCGTCGAGGTCGACGTCGTCGTCGAGCGGGATCGAGCGCGTGTGGACCTCGAGGATTTCGACACGTCCCTTGCGGTCGGGGGCCTGCACGGTCACGCGCCGGTCGAAGCGCCCGGCGCGCAGCAGCGCCGGGTCCAACACATCGGGCCGGTTGGTCGCGGCGAGCACGATCACGGCCTCGGAGGACTCGAAGCCGTCGATCTCGGTCAGGATCTGGTCGAGCGTCTGCTCGCGCTCGTCGTTGGCGCCGGTGACCGACACTTGTCCCTGGCGCGAGCGTCCGATCGCGTCGAGCTCGTCGATGAAGATGATCGCCGGCGCCGCCTCCTTGGCCTTCACGAACAGGTCACGCACGCGCGATGCGCCGACGCCGACGATCGCCTCGATGAACTCCGAGGCGGAGATCGAGAAGAACGCGGCGTGCGCCTCGCCAGCGACCGCGCGGGCGAGCAGCGTCTTGCCCGTCCCGGGCGCCCCCGACAGCAGCACGCCGTGGGGCATGCGCCCGCCAAGGCTGCCGTAGCGGTCGGGATTGCGCAGAAAGTCGACGATCTCCGTCAGTTCGGCCTTGGCCTCGTCGATCCCCGCGACGTCGTTGAAGGTCACGCGGATCTTTTCCGGGTCTACCCGCCGCGCCTGCGAGCTGCCGAATTTGCCGAGGGCGCCCATGCCGCCGCCGGCCGCGGCCGCGCGTTTGAAGATCAGGATGAACAGGCCCACGATCAGCAGCGTGGGGCCGAAGCCGAGCAACAGCTCCACCCCCAGCGAGGTACTCGTGGTGGTCGATTCGGCGTTGATGCGCACGCCTTTTTCCTGCAGCAGGGCCGAGAGCTGGCTGCCGTTCCAGAAGGCCGGCACCTGCGTCGCGAACAGCTTCGTGGGCGTGGCCTTCTTGCTGCTTTCCGGGTAGCGCAGCTTGGCCTTGAACTTGCCCTGGATCGTGTCGCCCTTGGAGGCGATCGATTCGACGCGATCCGCTTTCACCTGCGCCAGGAAGTACGGGCTGAACGGAACCGTCACCCGCGATTCGCCGGTGGACGGCTGGAAGAAGATGACCGACAGCCAGTTGAGCGCGATCAGCGCCAGCACGAAGTACCAGAAGCCGCGCATGCGGTGGGGCGGCGGCCCCGTGGGGGCGTGCTCGGGCATGCCCCGCCCGTCGGGGGACGGCGCCACCTGCCAGCCGCGTTTGTCGCGCGGCAGCGGGGGGTGGGCTTCGGACCGGCTGGCGCTCAGGCGGTCGGTCTCGGCAGGCGATTCGTCAGGCACCAAACTCATGCTACGCGGGATGCCGGAGGAGGGACTCGAACCCCCGACACGCGGATTATGATTCCGCTGCTCTAACCGACTGAGCTACTCCGGCGGGGTGGCGCAGTTTAGCCTCGTCGAGATGACCCCACCAATTCTGCTCGCGGTTCCAAACATCTCAGAGGGTCGCGACGAGCGGACGATCGCGGCGATCGGCGCCGCGTTCAGGAGTGGGGATGGGGTGCCGTCGAACGGTGACGGCGCGCGCGCGCCGGGAACGGGCGGGGTGCGCCTGTTGGATGTCCACTCTGACGGCGATCATCACCGAACGGTGTTCACGCTCGCTGGGCGCCCCGGCGATCTCGCGGACGCGTTACTGCGCGGCGCGAAAGAGACGGTGGAACGCATCGACATCGGCGACGGACGCGGCGAGCACCCGCATGTGGGGGCCCTCGACGTGGCGCCAATCGTTTATCTCGACGCGCGTGCGCGCGGCGCGGCATGCGCGGAGGCGCTCGTCGTGGCGGATCGGATCGGCGAGGAGTTGAGCGTGCCGGTCTTGCTCTATGGCGAGTTGTCCGGCGGGCGCACTCGCGCAGAGTTGCGTAGCGGCGGCTCAGCCCGTCTGCGGGAGCGGATCGAGACAGGCGAGCTGCGTCCGGACTTCGGTCCGGCGAGGCTTCACCTGAGCGCTGGAGTGACGCTCGTCGCGGCGCGGCCGCCGCTGGTCGCGTTCAACCTGAGGCTGGCCGCACCGGCGACGGTGAAGGAGGCCCGTGGGATCGCAGCGCTGATACGCGAGGGCGGCGCCGAGGGTCTGCCAGGGGTGCGCGCGATCGGGGTGGCCCTGAGCGGCAGCGTGGCGCAGGTCTCAATGAACGTCGAGCGCCCATCCGAGGTGCCATTGGCGCGGGTGATCGAGGCGGTTCAGACACACGCGACGGTGAGCAGCGCAGAGCTCGTCGGCTTGGCGCCGCGCGGGGCGCTGGAGGGCTTTCCTGAGGATCTGCCGCTGTCCGGTTTTGACCCCGCGCGCCACGTGATCGAGAACGCAATAACCTGCTAGATATGGCTCAGACGAAGCGCAAGCGTCAGACCAAGCATCGGGGGAACGCGGCCGGCGTGGTCGAGTCGCGAGGTCGCACGGGGCGCAAGCCGACGGCTGCGGAGAAGAGCGGAAAGCCCGGCGAGGCCGCGCGCGCAAAGAAGCAGCTCCTCGACAAGCGGGACCGCCCGCCGACCTGGCGGGGAGCGTTCGTGCGCTCGATGATCGCCGCGATCTTGTTTCTACTGGCCGTGATCATCCTGTTCAACAAATCGAACCAGGCGATCGGACTGTTCCCGATCGTGCTGCTGTTTTACACGCCGATCAGCTACTACTCAGACCGGTGGATTTATAACCGCCGCCAGCGACGCAAAGCCGAGCGCGGCAACGGGAAGGCGGCGTCACGATGAGCGGGTTGGACGTGCGTGCGTTCACCGTCGGCCCGGTGCAGGAGAACGCCTACATCGTCCGTGCCGCCCCAGAGGCGAACAGCGCGGTGATGATCGACCCCGGCGAGGAGGCCGGGCGGCTGCTCGAAGCGGCGAAGGCGCTGGGGGTGGAGATCGAGGCGATCTTGATTACACACTGTCACTTCGACCACATCGGCGCGGTCGCCCCTGTGGCACGTACGACGGGCGCGCCGGTGTACTGCCCGGAGATCGAGCGGCCGTTGCTGGCGGACGTGATGAGCTGGACGCCCCCGGGATTTGGGCCATTTGAGAGCTATGAGGCCGATCACACGGTGAAAGGCGGCGAGCGGTTGCAATTGGCAGGGCTGGATATCGAGGTGCTGTTCACCCCGGGACATAGCCCAGGCCACGTCACATATGCGATTGGATCGCCCGCCCACCCCGCGTTGCTGTCGGGAGACGTGCTGTTTCAGGGGTCGGTCGGCAGGGTGGACCTGCCCGGCGGCGACTGGCCGACACTCGAACGCTCGATCGGGACGCTGCTGAAGACGTTTCCGGCGGAGACCGTCGTCTACCCGGGGCACATGGGGGTGACGACGCTGGGACGCGAGCGCGATACGAACCCGTTCCTGGCGGAGCTGCGCGTTCCGGTGCCCCGCGAAACCGTTGCGCCGGACGCAGCGGCAGCCGAAAGTTGAGCCGCGGGGAGAAGATCAAAGCGCCGCGAGGCACGTTCGACGTGCTCGGGGAGCAGGTGGGGGTGCGCGCGAGCATGGAGGCGAGCGCGCGAAGGATCCTGGAGGGGGCTGGGTATGAGCGGATCGAGACGCCGGCGCTGGAGGCCACCGAGCTGTTCGCGCGCGGGGTTGGCGAGTCAACGGACATCGTACGGAAGGAGATGTTTACGCTTGACGACGGCGGTGGGCGTTCGCTGACGCTGCGTCCGGAGGGGACCGCGCCGGTCTGCCGGGCGTATGTGGAGCACGGTATGCACAAGCGCAAACAGCCGGTGAAGCTGTGGTACCTGTCGAGCTTCTTCCGTCACGAGCGCGCGCAGGCGGGGCGCTACCGGCAGTTCTGGCAGGTGGGGGCGGAGGCGCTCGGCTCCGAGGACCCGGCGGTGGACGCCGAGTCGATCGTTCTGCTGGCAGCGCTCTTGATGGAGATGGGAGTTAGGGAGACCAGGCTGCGCCTGTCGAGCCTCGGGAGCAGCGAGAGTAGGAGCGAGTATCGCGAGCGGCTACAGGGGTATCTACGCACGCATGAGGAAGACCTGTCGGGAGAGGTGAGGAACAGGATCGAGCTGAACCCGCTGCGCGCGTTCGACTCCGACCACGAGGGCACGAAACGGGTGATGGAGAGCGCGCCGCGCCTGCTCGATCATCTGAGCGACGAGGACAGCGAGCACTTCGCACAGGTGCGCGAGCTGCTCGATGTGGCAGAGGTCCCATACGAGGTCGATCCGACGCTCGTGCGCGGACTGGACTACTACACGCGCACGGTGTTCGAGTTCACATCCGATGCGCTCGGAGCGCAGAGCGGCGTTGGTGGCGGGGGCCGCTACGACGGCCTCGTGGAGATGCTCGGTGGCGTGCCGACGCCCGGGATGGGCTGGGCAGCGGGGGTTGAGCGGATCATGCTCGCCGGCGAGTCGCCGCCCCTTGTGGCGAGCCCGGTGGAGCTGTTCGTGGCGCTCGACACTCCAGATACCGACATCCGTAAGGCGGCGTTCGGCCTGTTGGCCGAGGCACGGTCGGCTGGGCTGAAGGCTCAGATGGAGCTCGCCGGACGATCGCTCAAGGGTCAGCTCGGGTACGCGGATGCGCTCGGCGCCCGTTATGTGGCGATCGTCGGGGGCGAGGAGACCGTGCTGAAGGACATGCAGGGCGGCGGACAGGAGACGATCGCCACAGATACCGTGGTGCACGCAGTGCTGCGACGCCTGCGCGATTTGTGAGATGTGTCGCGGTGTCTCCTACGAACGTGTGAGTCGTTCGTAGGAGTGCGTCGCGTCAGAGGGGATGCGCCTTGTTGCCTGCGCTGCTTTGCTCCGCGCAATCCCGGCTGCAACCGTCCAGCGCTTCTTTCGCGGTTCAACTTTTGCGACGAGATGCCGAAGAGAAGGGGGAGATGGCACAGCTTTCCCGTCCTTATCAGATCGCCCTGGGCGTTCTCGTCCTATTCGCGGCCGTGTGGTTTATTGCCCTACGGGGATCCTCCACCAACACGAGCGGCTCGGGTTCATCCGCGGGCTCATCCGCGACCGCGACGCCCGCAAGCCCTGCATCCACCGCTGCCGCCGAGGCAAAAGCGGCAGCCGCCCCAACCCCCATCTATCACGGCGCCGCCCCCGGTGTGGAGGGTCTGACACGCGCGATCAACAAAGCACATGGAGCGGTCGCGACATCCCAGCAGAACGCAAAGCAGCTTGAAGAAAAGTCCGCGCAGGCATCCAATGAAAGCGCCGCGGGCGCCTCGACGGCGGGCTCACACCCCACCTCGGCCGCCGCTTCGGTGACCCCGTCAAAGGGCTCGACGGCGGCTTCGCTCGATAAGCCCGCCGTGACGCACAAGGGCGCGAGCGCGCCGAGTGCAAAGTCCGTCAGCGGCGTGCCGAGCATGCAGGCGAGCGTGGAACGTGAGCTGAAGCAGGGCAAGGTCGTGGCGATCCTGTTCTGGAATCCCAAGGGTTCGGTCGACCTGGCGGTCCAACGGGAACTGCGCGCGGTCGGCCACGCGCTCGGCGGGAAGCTCGCGGTCAAAGACGCGGAAGCTCACCAGGTCGGGTCGTTCGGCTCGATCACCCATGCCGTGCAGGTTTACCAGACGCCGACGATCCTGATCGTAAACAAGCACGGTCAGACAACGGCGCTGACTGGCCTCACCGATGTCTTCTCGATCGAGCAGGCGATCGACGAAGTGCGACACGCATAGCCACACCGTACGGTTCCTGTCGCACACGATCTTTCTCTGCATCACTCACGACTCGGAGGCACCCGTGTCGGTCACTGGCCGATCTCCAATCGGTCCACCGTCCCTCGAGGTCCCGACAACTACCTACACTCGACCGGGTGACGACCGCTGACACCCTGGTTCATCATCTAGAAGCACCCCTTGGGCGTGGGCATTGCCCGGAGGACTCGTTCACGGGCGCGGCGGGCGGGGCCGCGTGCGGCGACCTGATCCGGATCTCGCTCGCGATCGATCCGGAGAGCCCGACGGGGACGATCGTGGATGCGGGTTTCGACGCCAGCGGCTGTGGCGCGACCGTCGCGGCCGGCAGCGCCGCGGTGGGTCTGCTGCGTGGCGCTCCTCTCCTGCAGGCGGCGAAGATCGGCGCGGGCGAGATCGCGGACGAGCTGGGCGGGCTGAGCGTCGCAAAGCGCCACGCGGCTGAGCTGGCAGCTGACGCGTTGCATCGCGCTCTGGGTGGCGCCGCACGCGCGCGCGCCCAGCTGGCCAGCGTGCGGGAACGCACGCTGGTAGCGATGAGCGGTGGGGTCGACAGCGCGGTGGCGGCGCTGCTCGTGGCGGAGGGGGACGGCGCGCAGGCGGTGGGGGTGACGCTCGAGCTGTGGTCTGACCCAGAGAACGACGGCGATCTCAGCTGCTGCTCGGCGCAGGCAGTGCGCGGCGCGCGCGAGCTGGCGCACGGTTTGGGGATGCCGCACTTATCGATCGACCTGCGAGCGGAGTTCCGCGCCGGCGTGGTCGACCACTGGCTCTCAGACCACGCCGCCGGTCTGACGCCGAACCCTTGCGTGCGCTGCAACGGCAACGTTCGCCTCGACGCGATGCTCGAGCTCGCCGGGCGGCTGGGGTCAGAGACGCTCGCGACCGGTCACTACGCGCGCGTGGAGGAAAGCGCGGGCGGGTCGCTGCTCAGGACGGCCGTGGACGTGGGCAAGGATCAAAGCTATGTGCTTTCCGCGCTCGCGCCAGAGTCGCTTGCAAGGCTGCGCTTCCCACTCGGAGGGATGCACAAGCCGCGGGTGCGCGAGCTGGCGGAAGCGGCGGGATTGGCCGTGGCTCGCAGGCGCGACTCGCAGGACCTGTGCTTCCTCGCGGGCACGCGTCAGAAGGCGTTTCTCGAGCGTCATGGCGATATGCGCGCGCGGCCCGGGTCGATCGTCGACTTGGAGGGCCGGGTGCTCGGTGAGCACGAAGGTGCGCATGTCTTCACCGTCGGCCAGCGCCACGGCCTGGGAATCGGGGCCCCCGATCCGCTGTACGTGCTTGCCACCGACACGCGCGCGAACACCGTCACGGTGGGTGCGCGCCATGAGCTGCTCGCGCGCGAGATGGCGGTATGCGAGGTGACGCTCCATCGCGACGGAGGCTGCGTGGATGGCGTGCGGGTGCGCTCGCACGGGCGCAGGTTCGCCTGCCGTCTGGCAGAGGACGTGAGCGCGGGACGCCACGCGCACGTGAACGTCGAGCTGGATGAGCCCGCCGAGCGCACGGCTCCCGGTCAGATCGCCTGCCTGTACTCAGGAGACCTCCTCGTCGGCTACGGCACGATCACGGCATAGCGCCCCGAGCGCGGCCTAAGATCATTCGCACGATGATGACCTCGGATGAGATCCGCGAGCGTTACCTGAGCTTCTTCGAGGAACGCGGGCACACCCGTGTCCCGTCGGCCTCGCTCGTGCCCTCCGCGCACGATGCCTCGGCGCTGTTGACCGTCGCGGGGATGCACCCGCTGAAGCCCTACTTCCTCGGTCTCCAGACACCGCCCGCCCCACGCCTGACGAGCTGTCAGAAGGTCTTTCGCACGGTCGACATCGACAACGTCGGCAACACCACTCGGCACCTCACGTTCTTCGAGATGCTCGGCAACTTCTCGTTCGGGGACTACTTCAAGCGCGAGGCCATCGAGTTCGCGTGGGAGCTCTCGCGGGAGGTATTCGGCTTCGCCGGGGACGACATTTGGGTGACGGTGTTCGAAGGCGACGAGGGCCTCGGGCTCGGCGCGGACGAGGAGGCGATCGAGCTCTGGAGCGCCCTCGGCCTGCCGGGCGAGCGGATCGTGCGCTGCCCGCGCTCGGAGAACTTCTGGCAGGGCGGCCCGACCGGCCCGTGCGGGCCGTGCTCGGAGTTGTACCTCGACCTTGGCGTGGAGCACGGCTCGCCGGAGGATCTCCCGGGCGGCGAGAACGAGCGTTTCCTCGAGTACTGGAACCTGGTGTTCATGCAGTACGACCGGCAGCCTGCGCCTGAGGAGCCGGGCTCGGTGCTCAAGCCCTTGCCCGCCAAGAGCATCGACACGGGCCTCGGCCTCAATCGCATGGCCGCGATCCTGCAGCAGAAGCGCTCCGTCTTCGAGACCGACCAGTTCGCGCCGCTGATCGAGCTCGGCGAGGAGCTGTCGGGGCGGAGCTACGGCTCGGCCTTGGACAGCGACCGCGCGCTGCGAGTCCTCGCTGACCACGCGCGTGCGATGACGTTCCTGACGGCTGACGGCGTGGTGCCCTCCAACGAGGACCGCGGGTATGTGCTGCGCCGCGTGATGCGCCGCGCGATCCAGCGGGGCCGCGCGCTGGAGCTCGCGCCGGGGTTCCTCACGCGCTACTCCGAGCGCGTGCGCGAGGTCATGGGCGGCGCCTACCCGGAGCTAGGAGAGCAGACCGAGGTGACCGACATGTGGCTCGCCGCCGAGGAGGAGGGCTTCGGGCGCACGCTCACCCAGGGGATGGAGATGCTCGATGAGCTCAGAGAACAGGCGCTCTCAGCTGGTCGCTCCGCGGTGTCCGCCGCGGACGTCTTCTTCTTGCATGACACGCACGGCTTCCCCTATGAGATGACCCGTGAGCTGCTCGCTGAGGTGGGGCTGTCGATCGACGGCGACTTCGAGGAGTTGATGGATGCGCAGCGCGCGCGCGGGCGCTCGGGCGCCGCCACGGCTACCCTCGGCCTGGAGGGGAGCCTCACTCCTGGGCTGTTCTTCGACGATAAGCCGCCCACGCGCTTCACCGGCTATGAGACCGAGGTGCAGTCGACCACCGTCGTCGCCGTCCGGCCGCTCGACGGGCTCGCCAGCGAGAACGGGGGAGAGGGCACGTCTCCCACGCGCCTGCTCGTCAAGCTGGAGGAGTCGCCGTTCTACGCCGCCGGCGGCGGTCAGATCTCGGACGTCGGAACGATCGAATGCGCGCACGGGGACTGCCGCGCGCGCGTCGAGGACGTCCTGATTGTCGGTGAGGATCGGATACCCGAGGTGATCGTGGAGGCGGGAACGCTCGACGTCGGCGAGCAGGTGCTCGCGCGCGTCGACCACTTGAGGAGGCACAAGACCGAGTGCAACCACACGGCCACGCACCTGCTGCAGGCCGCGTTGCGCGAGCGCGTGGGCAGCCACGTGCGCCAGGCCGGCTCATACGTCGGCCCGGACAAGCTGCGCTTCGACTTCAGCCACGGTCAGGCGCTGAGCGAAGAGGAGCTGCGCGACGTCGAGGACCGCGTCAACGCGTGGATCGCCCGCAACGATCCCGTGCGTCCGATCACGACCACTCTCGCGGAGGCCAAGCGTCTCGGCGCGATGGCGCTGTTTGGCGAGAAGTACGGCGATGTCGTGCGCATGGTCGAGGTCGGCGATGGGGGAGGCGGGGGGGGAAATCCATACTCGCGCGAGCTGTGCGGCGGAACCCACGTGCGCTCCACGGCCGAGATCGGACCTTTCCTGATCCTCAGTGAGACCTCCAGCTCCGCGAACGTGAGACGGATCGAAGCGGTGACTGGGCCGGTGGCGGTGGCACTGCTGCGCGCGCGCGCGCGCGAGCTGAAGGCGGTCGCCGAGACCTTGCGCACCCGTCCCGAAGACGCGCCGGAGGCCGTGCGGACGCTCGCTTCAGAGCGTAGGAGGCTGGAGAAGGCGCTCCAAGATGGCGCCGATCTAGCGGACAACGCCGGTGGCGTTGACACGCAAGCGCTGACCGCGCAAGCTGAGGAGATCGCGGGCGCGCGCGTGCTCCTCGCGACGGTCGAGGTCGCGGACGCAAAGGCCCTGCTGGAGGTCGTTGATCGGTTGAAGGGTCAGCTCGGAGACGCTGCGATCCTGCTGGGCGCAGCCGCGGATGGGAAAGTGCATCTGGTGGCCAGCGTCGCCCCCGCGCTGGTCCAGCGGGGTGTCAAAGCCGGCGCTGTGGTGAGGGCGGCGGCCGAGGTCGTCGGCGGCGGGGGAGGAGGACGCGACACGATGGCGCAGGCTGGCGGACGCGACCCGGAGAAGCTCGAGGAGGCGATCGCCACAGCGCGCGCGGCGATCGAGTCGGCGCTCACGGGCTGATGCGCGTGCTGGGCCTCGACTACGGGAGTGCGCGCTGCGGCTGTGCGGTGAGCGACCCCACTGGCACGATCGTCACGCCGATCGAGCCCGTGCTGCGCCCCGACACTCGACGCGGGCTCAGCGCGCTTCACGGGCTCGTAAGCGAGCGCGACGTGGAACGGGTGGTCGTCGGGCTGCCACTCTCGTTGCGAGGCGAGGACACGGATCAGACGCGTGCGACGCGCGCGTTCGCGCGTAAGCTGGCGCTGCGTCTGGGTGAGGAGGTGCCGCTCGAGATGCACGATGAGCGCTTCACCACGCGTATCGCTCAGCGCATGGAGGGGGCGGGGGGGGCTGCCATCGCGAGCGAGGACTCACGCGCCGCCGCCCACCTGCTGGAGAGCTGGTTGACGGCCCGATCGCGTTAGGGTGCCCACCTTGCCTCGATCAGAGCCATCGCGCGAACGCACAACCGAGGAACGAGAACACGACCGGGAGGAGCGCGAACGCCGTCGTGCCGCGCGGGCGAGCGAGAGGACGCAGGATCCTCCCGCCATTGAGCGGCCAACCACGCCGCCTATCCCCTCGACGGCGCTCACTGATGAGGGGCACTTAGATCATGAGCCGACGAAACGGGGCTCCGTCGAAGAGGGACCGCCAGGGCTCGGAACGGCCCATGCTCCGCCCTCCGTTGAGGAGCCAGTCGAGATTGCGCCTGCCGTTGGGGAGCCAGTGATCGATCCGGTGCCGTCGGTCACGCCCGCGCCGTTGAGCTCAACTCCGCTACGAGGCGGCCGCGACCCGCTGCTGGACCGCCGCGCAAGTCCTCAGCGCGCACACCGCGCGACGGCTCGAGGAGGACACGAGCGCAGCGGGGGCCGACTGACCCGTGCGCGCGTGGGCGCGCTGCTCCTCCTGGCGGTTGCGGTCGCCCTGGTGTGGTTCCTGCTGTCGCTGTTTCAGCCGTTTGCCGGTGCCGGTCACGGCAGGGTGATCGTCGATATTCCCAAAGGATCGAGCTCGAGCTCGATCGGCTCGATTCTCGCTCGCGACGGCGTGGTGTCATCGGGCTTCTTCTTCGAGTTGCGCGCGTTCCTGGACGGCAAGCGGGGCGAGCTTCACTCCGGTCGCTTTCAGCTCAGGCGCGACATGAGCTACTCGGCCGCGATCGAAGCGCTGAGTAAGCCGCCGCCTGAGGCGATCGTCGTCAAGGTCGTCATCCCCGAGGGGTATACCCGTCTGCAGATCGCGGCACTCGCCCGCGAAGACGACCTGACAGGCGGCTACCTGGCCGCCTCTGAACGCTCGTCGCTACTGGACCCGACGCGCTACGGAGCACCGCGTGATACCCCGAACCTCGAGGGCTTTCTCTTTCCCGCCACCTACGAGCTCCGCGCGGGCATTCCCGCCAGCCAGCTCGTGGCGCAGCAGCTCGTT